>Ga0182037_10001854_pt1 | contig 11166 bp, 8 predicted proteins | sample sta12Cox44000082_FD_125974 | JGI IMG/M metagenome (GOLD analysis project Ga0182037, IMG submission 125974) | Lab enrichment of tropical soil microbial communities from Luquillo Experimental Forest, Puerto Rico - statoxic.12C.oxic.44.000.082 | ecosystem: Environmental > Terrestrial > Soil >... | reverse complement strand
TTGGTCGGCTCCGTGGTACTCGCCGGCCTCTATCTCTTTGCTGTAATCGCTTACCTTGTCGCTCTCGGCCCCCGTGCCGCCACCGCCAGCGACGCCATCGCCGCTACTGCCGCTACCAGCGTTCTCGGCGCGTGGGCCGGCAAATTCGTTGCCGCCACCATCCTCATCTCCACGTTCAGCTCCACGAACAGCGTCATGCTCACCGCGCCTCGCGTCTTCTTCGCCATGGCCAACGATGATCTCTTTTTCAAAAAGCTCGCCGACGTCCACCCCCGTTTCGGCACACCCGCCGCCGCGGTTCTTGTTCTCGGTGTTTGGTCCTGCATTCTGGCGCTCGCGGGAGGTTTTGCCGTCCTGACCAACGGGGCCATCTTTATTGGCTGGATTTTCTATGGTCTCGGTGCCGCAGCCATTTTCCCCATTCGCCGTGCCCATCGTGGCAGGAGTGTTCCCTATCGCATCCCCTTCTACCCCTTCACGCCACTGATCTTCGTTCTTGCCGCGACCGCCATCGTCGGCAATGCCATCTACGCCGCCTTCGCCGACATGCATCAGTTCAGCTATCTGCTCGTCTCCGTCGTGCTACTGCTCCTCGGCCTCCCCGGCTACTTCTTCTGGTCCCGACGCCGCCCGTGACGTTATTCTTCGACTCTTCCACCTTTTCACTCTTATCCTCTCCGCTCTCACAGCAGTGAGAGCGGATCCATATCCACGATTACCGCCGTCCCCGGTATCTCGTTCGCGTCACAAAACTCCAGCGCACCACTCAGCAGTTTCGTCAACAAACTCCGCTTCGGCGACTTCAACAAAAACTGGTACCGGTGCTCCTTCTTCAATCGCGCCAGCGGCGCCGATGCCGGACCCAGAATCCGGGCACCCTTCCCATCGTGCGGCGAAAAATATTCCGACAGTTTCCGCGACCACTGGATCGCATTCTCGCATCTCGTATCTCGCACAATCACGTTCGCGAGCGAGGCAAACGGCGGATACGCCATCATTCGCCGGTAATGCAACTCCCGCTCGTAAAACGAAACGTAATCCTGCCGCACTGCATCCTGAATTGCGTAATGCTCCGGATAATACGTCTGGATCAGCACCCTTCCGGGCAACTCCCCCCGACCTGCCCTCCCCGCCACCTGGGTCAACAACTGAAACGTCCGCTCCGCCGAGCGAAAATCCGGCAAACTCAAAGAGCCATCCGCCGATATCACTCCCACCAGCGTCACCTTCTGAAAATCGTGCCCTTTCGCCAGCATCTGCGTGCCCACCAAGATATCCAAGGCCCCGCCGGCAAACGCCCCCAATGTCTCCTGGTACTGCTGCTTGGTCCGCGCTGTATCCCGGTCCAGCCGCGCGATCCGCGCTCCCGGAAACTCTTTCCTCAACCGTTCTTCCAGATGCTCCGACCCTTCGCCGAAGAAATAAACATATTTCGAATCGCACTTCGGGCAAACCATTGGCACCGCTTGCAGCGATCCGCAGTAATGACACTCCAGCCGGTTTCGGTTCTTGTGATAGGTCATAGAAATGCTGCAATTCGCGCATTGCACCGACGCGCCGCAACTCCGGCATAACACTGACCACGAATACCCGCGACGATTAATCAGCACCAGCGCCTGCGTCTGAAACTGCAAGCACTCGGCAATGCCATCGGCCAGCGCCTTCGAAATCGGGCTCGTGCGGTGCGTGTGCTGAAAATCCATCCGCAAATCCACAATCTCCACCGCCGCGAGCGAGCGGTTCTCCACGCGCGTGGCCATCGTCAGCAGCTCATATTTCCCATTGGCCGCATTGTGATAGGTCTCGAGCGATGGCGTCGCCGATCCCAGCAGAGCCGTGGCATTCTCCAGCTTGGCCCGCACAATCGCCACATCTCGCCCGTGATACCGAGGCGTCTCCTCCTGCTTGTAACTGCTCTCCTGTTCCTCGTCGACAATCACCAATCCCAAATTCTCCAGCGGCGCAAACACTGCCGAGCGCGTCCCCACCACGACACGCGCCTCGCCATTCCGCACCCGCCACCATTCCCGCGCCCGTTCCACATCGCTCAGGGCCGAGTGCAGTACCGCCACGCCTTCGAAGCGCGCCCCAAACCACGCCCGGCACTGCCGCCCGGTCCACAACGTCAAGGCAATCTCCGGGACCAGCACCAGCGCCGTTTTACCGCGCGCCAGCGTGTCCTGCACGCTCCGCAGATACACTTCCGTCTTCCCGCTGCCCGTCACGCCGTGCAGCAGTTGCACTCCAAACTCGCCCAATTCAAATCGGACCCGAATCGCCTGGAACGCGCGCTCCTGCGTATCGTTTAACGTGTGTGCCGGCGGCGTGTACCCGCTGTCGAACGGATCCTCGGCCGGATCGATCGGCTCCTGCCAACTCTCCAGCAACCCGGTGCGCAACATCTGCTGAATCAACGTTCTCGAGACACGCGCCAACTTCAACAACTGCGGCAGGGGTAGGGGACCCCGCTCCGACGTCAGCAACTCGCGAATCCGTTCTTCTTTCTCTTGTCGCAGCGGTACGCCGCCTTCGTCCCTCGTCGCTCCGCCTCCTTCGCGCTGGGCAACGCCATCGGCTCCCTTCCAAGCCACGACCTGCTGGGTTCTCCGCTTCCGCCCCTGCACCATTTCCTGAATCTCGATCCATCCCCGCCGGTGCAGTCTCTGCAACTCAGCTGCAGCAATCCCCAACCTGCTTCCCGGCCCCAGAGGCAATTGGCCCTGCTTCTCCCACACCCGCCGCAAGAACTCCGACTCCGCCGCACCCAAATCCGTGAGCGTTTCTCCCAACTTCAATTGCGCCGCCAACGCCCTGCCCGCTTCGGTCAGCACAATCTGCCGCTTACGCGCGATTTCCGTCACCGGCGGCAGCATCGCCCGAAACACCTCTCCGATTGGAGCCAAATAATATCCCGCGATCCACTGTCCCAGCTCCATCAGCTTCGGCGTCAACGCCGGCACGACATCCAGCACCTTGCTGACCTCGCGCACCTGCGTCCCTTCAGGCGCGCAAGGCGTCAGCTCCACTACCAGCCCCACCATGGCCTTGTTGCGAAATGGCACCAGTACCCGGCTCCCCGCCTGCACCTCTTCCCGCAGCGCTTCCGGCACCGCGTACGTAAAGGTCTTCCGCAGCGGCACCGCCAGCGCCACATTGCAATACAAATTTGTCATCAGGTTTTGTAGCGGCCGCCTTCGAAGGCGCGCGCTATCATCTTAGCAGTTGTAGCGGCGGGCCTTGAGACCCGCGCAGTTCGTGCCGTGGGATTCGTGCAATGACCGGGGGGCCTGAAATCTCTCCGGCTCGGCTTTCTTCGCGCCCTTCCGGAACTCGCCTGCGTTTGTCCTTTGCTCCTCTACTATTCCGCTATGCACTTTTCTTTACCGGCTGATCAACACAATCCCTACAAAAATCCCCACAATTCCCGTCCACTGCCTCCGCGAAATCTTCTCCCCTAACACCGTCGCCGCCAATCCCACCGTCACCGCGCCGTACAACGACGCCAGCACGCTCACCACCGATACCTGCTCTCGCAGCATTCCGAAATTGTTCAGCACGTACGCGCTCGTATCCAACAGTCCCACTCCCACAATCCACCGCCCCGCTCCCTCCCCCGGCAACGCCATCGGCCGCCGCACCACCAACATCACCCCTGCCGTAATCACCACGCTCGTCAACCGGATCAGCCACACGGAAGGCCCGCTCCCCAGCAGCGGCACCACGCGAATCCCCAAGAGCCAAAACATCACCCCAAATCCCAAGCCCGACATCAGTGCCCATCCGACTCCCAAATGTTTCTTCTCCGACCGTGCAACCGCTTCGGCATCGTCCGGTGCCTGTTCTCCCCGCGCCACTACCAGCACACCGACAATGATCAGAAAAATCCCCGCAATGCGTTCCGCCGTCAATCGCTCGCCCGTCGACGCCGCCAGCACCGCCGTCAACGCCGGGTATCCCGCCGAAATCGGCGCCACGATCGACATCTTCCCAATCTCAAAGGACCGGTACAGCGCCAGCGTCGACGACGTATTCAACGCGCCTGCTGCAACTCCCCACATCCAAGGCCGCCACCCCGAGCCATCCGCCAGGTGTCCCCATGCCCCCAGCCAGTACAGCGCCCCAGTCATCAGCAGCAGTCCCGTTATCTGCATGTACAGCATCGTTCGAAACGTCCCGATGCTGCGCGTGGCGAAACGCGCCAGCAGATCCGCACTCCCCCAACACAGCGCGGTCGCTAACCCCAGCAATATTCCCATGGCTGCTTAGCAGGGCTTCTTCCTTGGCACCTGCAGCCCCAGCTCCGCCATCACCTTCTGCAGGTCCTTCCACACTTCGCCCTTCGCGTTCGGATTGCGCAATAAGTACGCCGGATGATACGTCGCCATCAACTTTCGTCCCCGCCACTCCAGCCATTGTCCGCGGAACTGTGTGATTCCCCGATTCGTCTCGAGCAGGGTCTTCGCCGCCACCGCGCCAAGGCACACCAGCACTTTCGGATTAATCACGTCGATCTGCCGTATCAGATAGGGCGAACACGTCTGTACTTCATCCGGCTCCGGCGTGCGATTCTCCGGCGGACGGCACTTCACCACGTTGCAGATGTATACATCCTTCCGCTGCAATCCCATCGCCTCAATCATCTGCGTCAGCAACTTGCCGGCGCGCCCCACGAACGGCAACCCCTGCAGGTCTTCGTCCGCCCCTGGCCCCTCGCCTACAAACACCAGCCGCGCCTTGGGATTCCCATCGCCAAAGACAATCTGGTTTCGCCCCTTGTGCAGCTTACATCGCGTGCAATCACCAATCTCTTCGCGAATCTTCGGTAGCGTGTCGTTCTGAACCTGACTCACCGCGTCAAACAGCGACGGTCCCGACGGGGCAATCACCGTTATCACCGGGGCCGCCATGGGGACCTTGACCGGTGTCGGCGTTCTCGCCGGCACATCGATCTGGCGCTTAGGCAACGAACTCTCCTCTGGAACCAAAGGCCTGGCAGCGGCCGCCGTCTGAGACGCGCCCGGTTCTTGGCCGCGGCGATCGTGGCTCGCCCGGTCCCGATAAAACAGCGTAATCCCCAAGTCCTCGTAGTACTTGAGGCGTTCCTCGATTTTCTTTTGCAATGATTCCGGTATCGTTCGAGGCATGATCTCCTAATCGCCCGCTCGTTGCGTCAGAGGTTTGCCGTGCAACGCGCCACGCAACCGCAAAATCTCATCCAAAATCCGCTGGCTCACCTCGGCCTTGCTCATCTTCGGGAGCGGCAAATCCCGTCCATCCCGCGAAAAGAGCGTCACAATATTCGTTTCGCTATCAAACCCTGCCCCTTCCGCGCTCACGTCGTTCGCCACAATCAAATCTGCGTTCTTTTCCTTGAGCTTCTTGCGCGCATTCTCCGCTACGTTCTCGGTCTCGGCCGCGAATCCCACCACCAGCTTCTCGCCTTTCTCCCGCGCCATCGTCGCCAGAATGTCTGGATTCGGTTCGAGCCGCAGTGTCAGTCCATCCCTGTCGCGCTTAATCTTTTGGCGCGATTTTTCCGCCGCATGATAATCCGCCACCGCCGCGGCAAAAATCCCGATCGTGCAACGCCCGAAGAGCCCCCGCACGGCACGAAGCATCTCCTCCGCGCTCCGCACATCCACGCGCTCCACGCCTTCGGGCGACTCCAGTGCCGTCGGCCCGCTCACCAGCACCACCTGGGCTCCCCGCCGCGCCGCCGCTTGGGCCACCGCATATCCCATCTTTCCCGACGACCGATTGGTCAGATACCGCACCGGGTCAATGTCCTCGCACGTTGGCCCTGCGGTCACCAGAACGCTCGCGCCCGAAAAATCCCGCTGCGCTTTCACCGTCTCGCGCACAGCCGTCAATATGGCGTCCAACTCTGCCAGCCGTCCGGCACCAATCATTCCGCAAGCCAGATACCCCTCGCTCGGCTCCACGATCCGAACGCCCCGCGCCCGCAGCATGGACACGTTTTCCTGCGTCGCCGCGTGCTGCCACATGTTCACATTCATCGCCGGCGCAACCACTACCGGCGCGCTCACCGCCAAGTGCAACGTCGTCAGGAAATCGTCCGCCATGCCCCGCGCAAACTTTGCCAGCACATCCGCCGTCGCCGGAGCCACCAGCAGCAAGTCCGTCCGCTGCGCCACAGCGATATGGTCGATCGCCGATTCGAGGCTCGCCGCCGCGCCCGGTTCGTTCGTAAACAGATCCGTAATGACTCGCTGTCCGCTGAGTGCCGCAAAGGTGAGTGGTGTAATGAATTCGCGCGCCGCCCGCGTCATCACCACCTGAATGGTGTGCCCTTCATCCTGCAGTCGGCGCACCAACTCCGCCGACTTATACGCCGCGATTCCACCGGTGACCCCGAGGGTGATGCGCATGAATGCCTCGCGCGCGCTACCTCCGCCGCTTGCCCGCCTCTTTGTCCTCGTCGTTCGCACCGGCTTCGCTGAAGTCGTATTCCACGAGCCCCTGGTTCACTTCTTCGCACGCGATCCGCGTTGCCTTTTGCGTCCGCACGCTCTCCACCAGCGGCGGTGCTCCGGCCATAATTTGTCGCGCGCGTCGCGCCGCCAGCACGACATAAGCAAACTGGCTCTCCGGAGCTTTGGTTTGCACGGTCATGACTCTCTTACCCTCCAAACGATGCCAGAACTTGTTGCACCCGATCGCGGCGCCGTGCGCTCGAGCATCGCAGCGCCGTTACGATGGCCTGCGCTTCCTTTCCCGCACGCTCCACATCATCGTTCACTACCACAAAATCGTAAAACCTCTCGCTCGCCACAATCTCCTCGCGAGCCTTCGCCAGCCGCCTGGCAATCTCCTCGTCATCATCCTGCCCGCGGCCCCGCAGTCGCTTCTCGAGGTCCTCGCGCGAGGGAGGCAGTATAAAGATCGCCACCGATTCCGGCAACTTTGTCTTTACCTGCTCGGCCCCCTGCACATCAATTTCCAACACCAGGTCCAAACCTCGCCGCCTCGATTCCTCCAGCCATTTCTTGGGTGTTCCGTACGAATGTCTCCCGAATACGCGCGCGTATTCCAGGAACTCCCTCCGGGCTACCATGGCGTCGAACTCCGCCTCAGTGACAAAATCATAGCATTTTCCACTCGCCTCGGTCGTCCGCCGCTTCCGGGTAGTACATGACACCGACGGCATGGTTCCGGGGATCTCCAGAATCTTTTGCACGAGCGTGCTTTTTCCCGAACCCGACGGACCAGATACAATCAGGATCAGCGGCTCCGTGCTCGTTCCCTCGCTCATTCGATATTTTGGACCTGCTCGCGCAATTTCTCGATCTCCGCCTTGATCTCGAGCGCCAGTCCTGTGATCGCCAGCGCCTCGCTTTCCACTCCCGGCGTTTTCGACAGCATGGTATTCGCTTCCCGGTGCATCTCCTGCAACAGGAAGTCCAGCTTCTTTCCCAACTCGCCTGCGCCGTCCAGGAGTTTCGTGAATTGCTGCAGATGACTTCGCAATCTATCTAATTCTTCACTGATATCGCTGCGTTCCGCAAGCAGCGCGGCCTCCTGCGCCAGGCGCGACGGCTCCACCGCCGTTCCGTTCAGCAAATCCCTAAGCCGGGCTTCCAATCTTCTCGAAAACGCCGGCCGCACTGTCGCCAGCAAATCTCGCACCTGTTCCGTCAACTCCGCAATCCGCGCGATCCGCGCCCGGAGTTCTCCCGCCAGATGCCGCCCTTCGGCCTTGCGCATCTCATCCATCTTCGCAAGCGCATCCTGCAAATGCCTTTCCAGTGCCGCCCCAAATTCCTCTTGCTCCTCGTCCGACTCCGGCAATACCGTCGCCAATCCCGTGATCACTCCCGGCAATCGCAACAGCGACACCACATCCAATTCGCTCTTCACTCCGGTCTGCTGCCGCAACCCTTCCGCCGCTTCCACATACTTCTTCAGCAATTCCCGGTTCACATGCACCGGCGCCGCTTCCCCCGGTTCCGCTCCCACATGCACGTCGATATGTCCGCGATGGATTTGCCCGCGCACCACCTGCCGCAGGCGGTGTTCAAACGGTTCCAGCGATTCCGGCATGCGCAGCTTCACATCGAGAAACCGGTGGTTCACGCTCTTCACGCTGACGCGAATGTTCCAGCCGTGAAATTCCCCGCGCGCCGTCGCATATCCGGTCATCGACCGGCAGTCCGCCTTTTTCCCCGGCACGGTTGCCACGGCGTCCGCACTCTTGGTTATCATTCTTGTTCACTCGGCCTGGCCGCTTGCGAATTCAGCCTTTCCGTGCGCGCCAGAATCTCTTCCTCCACGAATTGCAACTCATGCAACCGGGCATAACTGCCTCCCTTCGCTAGCAGCTCCGCATGCGTCCCGCTCTCGCGAATCCTTCCTTCTTCCAACACAAGAATTTTATCGGCTTTCCTGACCGTTCCCAAGCGATGCGCAATCACGAACGCGGTCCGCCCCACCATCAGATTGTTCAGTGCCTTCTGCACATATTGTTCCGACTCCGAATCCAGCTCCGACGTCGCTTCATCCAGGATCAATATCGGGGCATTCCGCAAGATCGCCCTGGCAATCGCGATCCTCTGTCGCTGCCCTCCGCTCAATCGCGTCCCGCGTTCCCCGATCACCGTGTCATACCCCTTCGGCAGCTCCACAATAAAATCGTGTGCCATCGCCGCCCGTGCCGCCTCTTCCACTCGTTCCTGCGGCACCCCGCTCATTCCGTAACAAATGTTATTCATCACCGTGTCGTGGAACAGTATGTTTTCCTGCGTCACCATCGCGATCTGATTCCGCAGCGACCGCAAGCTCATTTCTCGCACATCCGTCCCATCGATTCGCACGCTTCCCAACGTCGCTTCATAAAATCGCGGAATCAGGTTCGCCAGCGTGGACTTCCCCGCGCCGCTGGTGCCCACGATGGCGACCACTTCGCCCTTGGTCGCCGCGAAACTCACGTGCTGCAGCACCGGCGCGCTCTCCCGATCATAGGCAAACGTCACGTCATCAAATTCAACGCCGTGTGACAACCCCTCGAAGACCTTGCCACCCGCCTGGTCGATCTCTTCTTCCTCCCGGTCCAGATAGGCAAACACCTGCGTGCTGGCCCCCTGCGCGGCTTGGAACTGCTGGTACACGTAGCCCATGCGCTTCAGCGGCATATACGCGTTGAACATCGCATACAAAAACGCGATAAACCCTCCCGCCGTGACTTCCTGGTGTTGAATCTGGTTGCGCACATACAGCAGCAGTAACGGAATAATGATTCCCCCGAGCAGATCCATCAGCGGCGAGGTAATCACCGCTGCGCGCACCCAGCGCATGTTCTCCTTCAACAGCCGCCGCGACACTTCCCGAAACTTCTTGACCTCAAAATCCTCCATCGCGAACGCCTTGACCACCCGGTTCCCGCTGATCGTCTCTTCCAGGATTTGGCTCAGGTCGCTCATGCGCGTCTGGGTCTTCTCCGCCGACAGCCGGATCTTCCTCCCCAGCTTGTTCACCGGCAACACCACCACCGGCATCAGCACCGTCGTCGCCAGCGCCAGTTTCCAGTTCAAAATCACCATCACCGATACGAACGCCAGGAACGTAAAACTCTTCATGAACAGGTCCGCCAAATAATCGCTCAGCGCGAACCTGGCTCGTTCAATGTCATTGATCGCCACCGAAATAATTCGGCCGGTCGGATTATGCTGGAAAAAACCCATCGGCTGACGGACGACTTTTTCGTAGAACGCGTTCCGCAAGTCCCGGATGGCGGCGAGCCCGACATACTGAATCTCGGTCATCCCAAAGTACTCGGATACCCCCTTGCTCACGTACAGCACCAAAATCGCGATCGCGAAAATCGTCCAGACGTTGTGGATGCTGGGCGGGAAAAACCGATTCAGATAAATGACCTGGCCGTTCCACGGCAAGGTCACCAGCGGCAAGCGCGACGCAAATTTCTCCGGGTGCAGCACGTAATCCACGGCCGCCTGCACCATAAACGCAATGGTTCCCTCGGCGAACGCCACATACGCCACCAACAGCACGCCCGCCACCAGCCGTAACCAGTACGGTCTCGTGTACCCCAGCAACCTCTTCAGTTGTCCTGAAACAAGCGAACCCACTACTCCCCCGGTTTTCCCCGCGCAACCTTCTCTTGGTACGCTATGCGGCCACACTGTACCGTGTCAAGTTAGGCCGCCCGCCCCTTTCCCGTGCCGTGGTCTTCCGAGAAAACGGGACTCTCGTCCGGCGTCGGAAATTCGCGCACCACCACCGTGCCAGGCCGCGCCTTCCGCCGTTACGCAAAACGAAACATCTTGCGGTGATTACTTGTTGATGTCCCGGTGTACCACGCGCGTTGCGAACCCCTTCTTCTCGAGGGCCCGTTTCATCCACTCCGCCATCATCACCGAACGATGCTTACCCCCCGTACACCCAAAGGCTATCGTCAGGTAACTCTTCCCCTCATCGGTGTAATGCGGAATCAAATAGGCCAGCAAACTCTGAATGCGCCGCAAGAATTCCCCGGTCTGCGGAAACGACTGGATATACCGGCGCACCTTCTCATCTTTGCCGGTGAACTTTCTCAGCTTCGGCACAAAGTGCGGATTCGGCAGAAACCGCACATCAAACATCAGGTCCGCATCCGTCGGCACGCCAAATTTGTATCCGAAACTCACCAGCGACACCAGCATCGGTTTACCCGTCTCGGACTTGAACCGGTCGTTCACGAACTGCCGCAACTCGTGCACGTTGAATTGCGAGGAATCGATGACCACGTCCGCCAGTTTGCGGATCGGGTCCATCAGCACCCGCTCGTGATGCAGGCTCTCGCGCACCGAGAAATCTTTCCCCAGCGGATGCGGCCGCCGCGTCTCGCTGTACCGCCGGAGTAGCGCATCCTCGTGGGCCTCAATAAACACCAGCGTGATCGGGTGCTCCCGCCGCAAGTGCCTCAGCAAACCAGGCAGCTTTTCCAGTTGCGTACCCTCGCGCGCGTCCACCAGCAGCGCTGCCCGAGCAAAATCCGCATCCCCCGAGGCGTGCAACTCGGCAAAAATCGGAATCAACTCTACCGGCAGGTTGTCCACGCAGTAGTAGCCCATGTCCTCAAAGGCCTTGAGAACGGTGCTCTTCCCCGATCCGGAAAGTCCGGTCAGGATGACCAGCTGGCGTCCTTGGTTG
>Ga0182037_10001849_pt1 | contig 11180 bp, 6 predicted proteins | sample sta12Cox44000082_FD_125974 | JGI IMG/M metagenome (GOLD analysis project Ga0182037, IMG submission 125974) | Lab enrichment of tropical soil microbial communities from Luquillo Experimental Forest, Puerto Rico - statoxic.12C.oxic.44.000.082 | ecosystem: Environmental > Terrestrial > Soil >... | reverse complement strand
TGCCCACGCGTGACTTCACGGAGCACGTGTGGCCGTATCAGGTCAAGTTTCGCGGCTTCGGCAACCGCCAGGCGCTGCTTGAGCGGCAGCCCATCCAGCGGCTCTGCTACGCGTGCGACGAATTCAGCCACCAGTTTTTCGTAGACGATCACGAGAATCCCTACACGTTTCCGCACGACAAACCTTTTATGTGGATACGTGGCCGCCAGGTGGGCGGCAAGACTTTCTGCTGGGCGCGCGAAAGCTACCGATACAGCGACTACGAGTTCAGGGCCGCCAGCCGCGACGGCTATGGCGAAGATTGGCCGTTCAGTTACAAAGATCTCGAGCCTTACTACGACAAAGTCGAATCGTTTATCGGTGTGAGCGGCTCGCGCGAGGGCTTGGCCCAGATCCCCGACGGCAAGTTTCTGCCACCCATGAACCTTTCGTGCGGCGGCATGCTGGCGCGCGAGGTGATCGGCAGAAAGTTCGGCTGGGTGGTGATGCCAGACCGCGTGGCGAACCTGACGATTGCGCACCGCGGGCGACCTGCGTGCCACTATTGCGACGAGTGCCAACGTGGCTGCTATACGGCATCTTATTTCAACAGCCCCTCGGTGACACTGCCGGCGGCCGCAGGCACCGGCCGCTTAACGCTTGTAAGCGACGCGGTGGTCAGTCATGTCCTCGTGAATCCACAAGGCAAAGCGGAGGGCGTGTACTATATTGACCGCAGCACCAATGCACATCACGAGGCGCATGCCAAGGTTGTCGTTCTGGCCGCGAGCGCGCTCGAGTCCACACGCATACTGCTGAATTCGCGCTCCTCACGTTTCCCTGGTGGGCTCGGGAATTCCTCTGGCCAGCTTGGCCATTACCTGATGGATCATTTCACGGTGGAAGGCGCCGGCGGGTTTCTGCCTCAGTTCAAATCTTCCCAGCGCGAACCGCGCGGCACTCCGTGCGGGTTCCTGATTCCCAAGTATGTCAACACGGAGGAGCACGTCAACAGGAGTTTCCTGCGTGGCTATCGTTTCGATGGCGACGGTAGCCAGGAACTGTATGCACACGCTTTTGGGCTCGCGGGGTTCGGCTCCGGCTGGCGGCGCAAAGTGCGCACGGAGATTCCGTATTACTTCGGAATTACGGCGCAAGGCGAGTGCCTGCCACGCTATGACAACTACGTTACGCTGGACGCCGAGAAGAAAGACGCCTGGGGCATTCCCGTGCTGCGCGTCGTGGCCAGCTACGGCGAGAACGAGTACGCCATGGCCAAGGCGATGCGTAACGACATCATGCAAATCCTCGACGCCATGAAGGTCGAGGCTCGCCAACCGCCCGGCGAACGGCTGAGCGTTTTCGGCAAGAACATCCACGAGTGCGGTACGGCGCGCATGGGCAAGGACCCCAAAACGAGCGTCGTCAACGGCTTCTGCCAGCTCCACGACATGAAAAACATTTTCGTTACCGACGGTGCAGTGTTCGTAACACAGGGTTGTTATGAGCCCACGCTCACCATCATGGCGATTTCCGCGCGCGCAGCCGACTACATTGCCGACGAGTACGGCAAGGGGAATCTGTAAGGTCTGGAACCCGCGGTTTCGCGGGCAGAAGATGTTCATGGACGAGTCTGAGAACAAAATCGACGAATGGAAGTCCGGAGTCGCCCTTAGCCGCCGCGAATGGTTGATGAGCTTGGGTGGCGCCGTGGTCCTTTCTGGTCTTCGAGGGGAGCCAGGGCTAGTCCAACCGGGTTCGCGCGCGGCCAGAGCGCCACTGCCGCCTGGGCTCTATCAGCCCTCTTTGGATCATCTGAGTCACGCGCTCGATAGCAAAGGCGCCTTCTTGCCAATCCCGCCCGGCGCCCCAACCGAATACGCCCGGCCGCACTTGGGACCGTTCGTTCCGCAGGGGTTTACGCAGGAAGAATTTGCCGTCGTTCGGCGGCTCGTCGAAATCATCCTCGGCGAAGACTTGAAAAACGCATCAGAGAAGCTGGCATCCGGCGCGCCCGCCAGCATTTATGATGAAGTCGCGGAGTGGATTGACTTCGTTGTAGCCAAGGCACCAGGCACGCGGACACTAGCGCTCAATCTGCCGGCTGACCAGCGCGCGCTGGCAGTCGCCTATTTCGGCAGCGAGGAGCCGGTGCGTCACCTGGAGTCGTTCGAGCCCGAGAGCGTGTGCCGCGACGGACTCGCTTGGCTCGGCGAAGAATCGCAGCGGCGCCTCGCGACAGGTTTCCTCGATATTGACGCGAGCGGCCAAGCCGAGCTCGTCCGGGCAATCAGCGACGGTCGACCGGATAGGTCTGTCACTCATGCCGGTACGCGCTTGTTCGATTTCCTAAAGGAGGAAACCATCCGCGCATTCTACACCTCGCGCGAGGGACTCAAAGAGCTCGACTATCAGGGAAACTCCTTCTACGGTCAGTCGCCCGGCTGTGGTCTCCCGCCTAGATTCCGGTCCACTGCGAGTGAGCCGGAGTAATGACCGGTCGTCTTCTCTCTCACTACTACACCGTCAGCACGGGTGGAAACCAGAGCGGCCCCGTTTTCTGCAACCGATTGTAACTTCTCCCTAGCGTTTCTCCATCAGTTCCACCAAACCTCGCAGCACAACGGCGCTCACATCTGGTCCAACGGAATTGATTTCGCCATACCAGCGCTGCGGTCGGCCCAAGAGCCATGGCGGCTGATTATCCCATTCGGCTTTAGGAATCAAATACCCCAGTTCATCATTGCCCAAGCCGAAGATAAATTGATACCGGCTCTTCAAGCGCCCTCGCAAGATCGGTTCAAAGGGCGCATCAGGATAGTCGGCTCCGGGATAGCGGGTGATGCCTCCGTTGGTGAGCTCTGGATAGATCTCCCCGGGAATTGCCACAATCTCTGCGGCAACACGCTCAGAACTCCGAAGCTCGACGTAATCCACTTCGGTTTGCAGGTCGTGGCCTGCGGCGACTCGAATCGTTCCTCTACCGCTGAGTGTTTTTTGGACGGTCGATGCGTCTACCTTCCCATCGGTGTACAGAGGCTTGCGACCGGAGAATATACCGGCAGCTTCCGCAGTCCGGAAATGATCGTTCTCGAGTGGCACGAACAGCATCGATTTCCGTATCCAAAAAGAGTCCACCGCCGCCGTCTCTGAAGACTGCAACGCGCGTTCCACGAGTTGGCCGACAGCTGTGCCGACTAGTTCGGCCTTCCTCCAGGTGTGATCTTTCGCAATTTCGCCTGTATCGGGATCCGGCAGAGCGACCTGATTTCCCATGCTAGAAACCTTGCCTAGCGAACCGTTGAAGAAAATAACCGTGCCACCGAGATGATTCTCGACGTATTGGCAAAGCCAGTGCGGGTAGTCGGCAGAGATTTCCGTGTTCTCCCCACCAAGAGTCTCGGGATGGTCGCTCCAGTTCACTAAGACGGCGATGGGCGCGCCCGTATCAACGCTGGTAAGGCGCATCACGAACAGGTAGGGGTCCTTAACAATCGGAGGACGATCCACGCTTTGCAGCATTCCCAACAGCGGATGGTCGTCGCGTGAGAGTTCGAGGCGAGCGGACTGCATGAAATGGGACGCTCTTACCGCGGTCGAAGCAATTTCGGAGTCGAGCGACTCGAGATAATTCCCGTCCATTCCCGTGTGCATCGGATCCGGCCCCCAAAGCCCGAGGGTATCCGGACCTTCGTGTACGTGGGTAGCGGAAACGATAAGGTGAGAAACCTCCGGCGCTTGCGCCTTCACTTGCTCGCGAATCTTGAGCACATCATCGTAGAAAAGCCCGATAACATCCACTGAACACAGGACCAGGATTTGCCCTCCCGCTGCCAGGGCGAGGCAGCGAGCATAAAGGTTGTCATGAACGCCCGTGGCGACTCGATTGTGACCAAAACCGGCAATGTAGACCTTGTTTTGATGAACATCCGGCGTGACCACAGTTTTGGCCACTCCGGCGCGTAGCTGTTCTTGGGCCCAAGCAAGGTGGGGCACCAAAAACAGAATCGCAGCTCTCAAAACACACCTGAAGATTCGTGACATACCCTCTCGCAAGCGATTCTATATCACCCTTCGGGCGAGGATCGCGCCAAAACTCTTTCTTGGACTCCGAGACCAACCCTGAACCGGTTCCGTTATCGAAGGGAAAGCTCGTCAACCGCGCTCCGAGTCGTCGAAGGCCTAGTTGAGAAAGGAAAAGTGTCCGGCGGAGCGATCCTGAACCGTCGTAGCTGTGTGTACCGTCGAAACCAGGATGAGCATTGTTCAAGCTGGTGCAGGTATCGTTTTGTGTGAGGTACGCATCGAAGGAGGACCGGACAAAAGAGAGTCCGGTAACGATTTCGTTCCTGTGGGAAAAGAGGCACGGTGCGCGTGGGCAAATACGTCGAGGAAGCCAACAAAACTTTACGAAACACGTCGCACGGTTCGCGCGTACTGACTCGAGAAGACCAGGAGATTCGAGAACAGCGTAACTCTGGGCCTTCGAGGCATCAGGGGCGAATGATTTAGACGCATCGCTTGGCGGATTGTTGAGGAGGAGCAAGAAAGCCAGTCGGGAGACTTCCGGATGGAGAGGCCAATGGTGGGACGTCGTATTGCCAGTGGAAAACTTACTCGGAGAAATGGGGCCAACGTGAAGGGCGCTTCGCCAGCAGGTAGCAAACTGTTTGGCGCGATATTGTTGCTCGCCGTCGCGACGGTAGGAGTTTCGTGCAGCCGAAGCAACGTGCGAGCCGAGGGCCCGGCTGCCTTGCCGCCACCGCTGGTAACCGTAGTTCAGGCAACGGCTCACGACGTGCCGCGCTATTTGGACGAGATCGGCAGAAACGCGGCCTTTGAATCGGTGAACGTGACTCCGCAAGTAGCCGGGCAAGTCATCGAGCGGCATTTTCAGGATGGAGAAAACCTGAAAAAAGGGCAGCTTATCTTTGTCATCGATCCCCGACCCTATAAAGCGCAGCTCGATTCAGCGAGAGCCAACCTCGCGCAGGTGCGCGCGGCTTTGGAGCTTGCGAAGATTCAGTTTGCGCGCGATCAGGAACTTGTGGGAACGCGCGCTATTTCCAAACAGGACTACGACACGAAGAAGAATACCGTCGATGTGAACGAGGCACAGGTGGAAGCGGCGAAGGCGGCGATCGAAACGGCACAGATCAATCTGGATTATTGCTACATCCACTCCCCGATCGATGGCCGCGCCGGGGCGCGCTTGGTGGACGTCGGGAATGTCGTGCAGCCCAACACCACGTCGCTTCTTTCCATTCAGCGACTCGATCCCATCTATGCGACGTTTACGATCACCGAGCAGGATCTCGCCGAAGTGCAAAAAAGGATGAGCCGCGGGATGTTGAAGGCCCTGGTGCGGCTGCCGGCGGATGCGGAAGACGCGGCGCGGCCTGGAAAAGTAGAGTTTCTGGACAACGCCGTGCAGAACGCTACGGGAACGGTCAACCTGCGAGCCACCATTCCGAATGCCGACAGGCATTTCTGGCCAGGGCAGTTTGTGAACGTGAGACTTTTGCTGGACACGGAAAAAGGCACGGTGCTGATTCCGAATCAGGCCGCGCAGATCAGCCAGCAGGGACCCTTCGTGTTCGTCGTCAAGAGCGACGATACGGCGGAATTGCGCCCGGTTACTTTGGGGCAGCGACAAGGCAACGATGTGGTGATCGCCAGCGGGCTCGAGGTGGGGGAACGGGTCGTGCTGGCAGGACAGTTGTTGGTGCGGCCGGGAAGCACAGTGCATGTCGCCTCGAGTGCCCCGGCGACGGTGCCTGCCCCGAAGACGGACGGCAAATCTGATTCGGCCCGGAGGGGCGCGTCTTGAGCATTTCGGAACTCTTCGTCCGGCGCCCAGTGATGACGGCGGCGTTGACCGTCTCGGTCATCCTGTTTGGCGTGTTTGCTTATACCCGTCTTCCTGTAAGCGACCTGCCGGCTATCGACTACCCGGTGATTCAGGTGCAGGTGAATTATCCAGGCGCGACTCCGGAAACGATGGCCAACAATGTGGCCACGCCGCTGGAACGCCAGTTCATGCAAATCCCCGGGCTCGAGATGGTGACCTCGAACAATGGACAGGGCCATTCCAGCTTTGTCCTGCAGTTTGCTCTTTCCAAGAGCCTCGACGGTGCGGCGACAGACGTTCAGGCCGCCATCACGCGAGCACAAGGGCAGTTGCCGGTCGATCTTCCCAGTCCTCCGACGTTTACGAAAACCAATCCTAACGATCAGCCGATCATGTATATCGCCATCGTGAGCGATACAGCGACGGAGGGTCAGCTTTACGACTACGCCAACACGCAGATCGGCGAGCGGATCAGCATTCTGCCGGGAGTGAGCCAGGTTGCTATTTTCGGGACACAATCGGCGGTGCGCATCAAAGCGGATCCCTCGAAAATGGCAATCCGCAATATCACCCTGGAAGATCTGACCAATGCCGTGAAAAACGGGACCGCCTACACCGGAGCCGGGCAATTCGACGGCCCGCATCGCAGCTTCTTGTTGCAACCGCAAGGACAGCTGATGACGGCAGACCAATATAACGGCCTGATTGTCGGACAGAACAACGGCGCTCCGGTTTACTTGAGGGACGTAGCAACCGCCAAGCAAGGGGTACAAGACGAACGCATTGACATGCGCGTCTGGGTCCGTGGCTACCCGCAACCGGGCGCAAACGTCTTCATCGGTGTCTTTCGCCGAGCGGGGGTAAATGCGGTCGAGGTGGCCAAGTCGGTCCGCGACCTTTTGCCATCGATTCAAGCGCAACTTCCCAGTTCCGTCGTACTTTTCACGGCCTACGATCGTTCGCAGACCATCGTCAACAGCATTAAGGACGTGCAGACCACCCTTTATATAGCCTTTGTTCTAGTTGTGATGGTGATCTTCGTCTTCCTTGGGCGAGCCACGGATACATTGATTCCTGCGGTGGCGCTGCCGCTGTCGTTGCTGTTGACATTCGTTGCCATGGACCTCCTCGGCTACAGCCTCGACAACCTCTCCTTGATGGCGCTCACGCTTGCCATCGGCTTCCTGGTCGATGATGCCATCGTGTTTCTCGAGAACACGGTCCGGCTGATGGAGGAAGGCCGAAACGCATTCGATGCCACCCTCGAGTCGGCCAAGGAGATCAGCTTTACGATTCTGGCGATGACGCTTTCGCTGGCCGCCGTGTTCATCCCGCTGGTATTTATGGGCGGCTTGATGGGGCGCATCTTCCGCGAGTTCTCGATCACCATCGTGGTTTCGATTCTGGCAAGTGGCATCGTTTCGCTGACGCTGACGCCGCTGATGACGTCGAGGTTGCTGAGCAATCGCGGCGCAAATGCTAAGAAAACGTGGGTGGAGCGGGTAATAGGCGGGGTGGAACGGCGCGTGCTTGGCGTGTATGGCCGGTACCTCTGGTTCTTTTTGCGTTATCGGTGGATTTCCGCAGTGGCCTGGCTTGTCTGCCTTTTGGGAACGGGCTACCTGTTCTATGTTGTGCCGAAAGCGTTCCTGCCGGTGGGGGACAGTTCCTTTATCCGCGGAGTCATGGTCGCGCAGGAGGGCACTTCGCCTGACCAAATGCACGCTTATCAAACGCAGGCGGAAAAGATCATGAGGGCGAATCCGGCCGTGCGTAGCACTTTCACGATGAGTGGAAACAGCGCATTTCTGGGATCGAACCAGGCATTCCTGATCGCGTTTTTGAAGGATCCCTCGCAGCGTCCGCCGATCCAGCAGGTGGCAGGCGAGTTGATGGGCGGAATCGCGGGCACGATTCCTGGTGCGGTCGCATTTTTACAGCCGAACCCAGCGCTTGAAATAAGCACGGGCGCCACAGCCAACGCGCAAGGTCAATTTGCCTTTGCGCTTTCGGGAATCGATCCGGGTGAAGTGTATGACACCGCGGGCAAGCTGATGGCAAAAATGCACCAGTATCCGGGATTTCTGTTTGTGAACTCTGACCTCTACAATCACACGCCGAATCTGCAGGTGGATATCCTGCGGGATCAGGCAAAGCTCTACGGCGTTTCTGAGACACGAATTCTCACGCTGTTACACGACGCGTATTCGCAGAATTACAGCTATCTGATCAAGAAATCCACAGATCAGTACCAGGTGATTCTGGAAGTGGCCGACGACCAGCGCGCGGGGCCCGAGGATCTGAGCAAGCTTTACATCAAGAGCGACGATGGCCAGCGAATGATTCCCCTGAACGCGGTGACGAGCGCGCACCCGGTAATCGGCCCCCAGGCGGTGAATCACATCAACCAGTTCACCAGCGTAACCATGTTCTTCAACCTGAAGCCTGGCCATTCCATTGGCCCGGCAACGCAGTTTGTGCAGGCGTCGGCCAAGCAGATTTTGCCTTCGGGGGTTCAAGGATCGCTGCAGGGCGAGGCGCTGGTCTTTCAGAACACCGTTTCCGACTTAGCCATCCTAATGCTGGTGGCGGTGTTTGTGATGTATGTGATTCTTGCGATTCTCTATGAGAGCTACCTGCATCCGATTACGGTGCTTTCTTCGTTGCCGGTGGCCTTGCTCGGGGGATTGCTTACTCTCTGGCTTTTCAAAGCAGAAGCTTCACTCTACGCCTACATTGGCATGTTCATGCTGATGGGTATCGTGAAAAAGAACGGAATCATGATCGTGGATTTTGCGGAGCAGCGCGTGCGGCAAGGAATTAAGGATGATCAGGCGATTCACGACGCCAGCATGGAACGATTCCGTCCGATCATGATGACCACGATGGCAGCGTTACTAGGCGCGCTTCCCATTGCTCTTGGCTATGGGGCCGACGGATTGTCTCGGCGCCCGCTTGGCCTGGTAGTGATTGGTGGGCTGATCGTTTCGCAGTTTGTGACGCTCTTCGTCACTCCGGCGATTTACCTATACCTCGAGGAATTCCAAGAAAGAGTATTGGATCGTTTTTCCTTCTTCCGGTCCACGCGCAACCTACCTCCGCAAGTTCCCGAGACAACCCCGGCTTATGCTTTGCAGCAAGGAAATGCAAACTAAGAGGACGGTGCCGAGGCTCATGGGTAACGTGACAAAATCACTTGTGACCCTCGCGTGTTGCGGGGCGCTGCTGTGGATGAACGCGTGCTCGGTCGGTCCAAATTACAAGAGGCCCACCGCGAATGTCCCGAGCGCGTATCGTGGCGCGCAGGCACCGGAAGCTGCGGCGAGCGAATCGACGCCAACGCCGGCAGGCCCGGCGAGTTCCGGCGGCGCGGGTTCTGTTTCGCTCGGTGAGGAGAAATGGTGGGAAGTATTCGAGGACCCGGAACTGCAGGGCCTAATCCGCACTGCGCTGAAGAATAACTACGACGTCCGCATTGCGGCCACCCGCGTTCTCGAAGCCCAGGCGCAACTGGGAATCACTCGCGCGGACCAGCTTCCTTCGCTGAGCGCGGGCGGCAACGTCACCAGCGTGCGCAATCCCAAGGTTGGCCCGATCCCAGCTTACGAAATCACCCAAGGCCAGGTGAGCGGCTCCGCGAGCTGGAACGTAGATTTCTGGGGTCGCTACCGGAGGGCGACGGAGGCGGCGCGCGCGATCCTTTTGGCCAATCAATGGGCGCAGAAAGAAGTAATGGCCACGCTCGTTGCCAATGTCGCCAGTTCGTATTTTCAGCTGCGGCAGCTAGACCTTGAGTTGGAGATTTCCAAGCGCACGTTAGGCTCGCGCCAGGATTCGCTGGGCTTGACGAAGACCTTGGAGGAGCACGGGATCAATTCCCTGCTGGACGTGCGGCAGTCCGAGCAACTGGTGTACACCGCTGCGGCAGAGATTCCCGATCTAGAGCGGCAGATCGGACAAGAAGAAAACGCCATCAGCATCCTGTTGGGAAATAACCCAGGGGACATTACTCGGGGCTTGAAGCTCACGGAGCAACCGCACGCGCCGGAGGTTCCCGTTGGACTTCCTTCTTCGCTGCTCGAGCGCCGGCCGGACATTCGCGCAGCCGAAGAAAATCTCGTAGCGGCAAACGCACAAATCGGCGTTGCCAGGGCGGCTTATTTTCCGCAAATTTCATTGACGGGGACCGCGGGATACGAAAGTGCTGCGCTGACCAATCTGTTCACCGGGCCAGCGGGGATTTGGACGCTGGTCGGAAGCGTCACACAGCCGATCTTTGAGGGTGGACGTCTGAAGTCCAACGTTCGACTGGCGGAGGCACAGCGCCAGCAGTTGCTGCTGACTTACCAGCAAGCGATTCAGGGCGCCTTTCGCGACGTGTCGAACGCGCTGATCGCTTATCGCAAGTTTCGGGAGTTCCGTATACAGCAACAGCATCTTGTGGAATCTGCACAGGATGCGGCCCGGCTTTCCGGAATCCGGTTCAAGGCGGGGACTGCGGACTATCTCGAGGTCTTGACTAACGAAACGAACTCTTTCTCGGCAGAGTTGGCTTTGGCGCAAGCCCAAGGAAACGAGCTGAATGCGTTGGTCGAGCTTTATCAAGCGCTTGGCGGAGGCTGGGATTGATATCCCCTCCCCGCCCTAGAAAGAGCGCGGATTCCTACCTAGGTCTGGCTTGATTTTAGCCAGAGCATTTTCGGCGGGTTCCTGTTTCATCGATCGGCCTTACCGCGCCGCATCTCCGCCGGCTTCAGGATCGGGCCTGCCCGGCCCTAGGTCTTGCGACAAAAGACTGCTACAGCAAAAACCTGCGCCTTATGTCCCCGTTCTCAAGAACGGAGCCTAGGGTTGTAAGGTCCTAGCTCAAGGAGTTTCCAAGCAGAAAGAAGTGTAGCGCCAGGGCCAGGGAAGCATACAGAAATCAGGGCTTTGCCGCGTAGCCCTGTGGTCGGAAACTGGCCAGTGCTTGGGTCTCGTCCTCAAAGGTCGGGATAAAGTCTGCCACGCGGATCACCCGCAGCACATCCCGCACCCGACCACCGGGACACAGCAGTTTCAGGCTGCCGCCTTGACGGCTAACAGAGACATACGTCCCGACGACGGCGCTGATGCCTGAACTATCCAATTGCGTCACGTCTTCCAGGTTGAGCAACAACTTCTGCACGCCCTTGGCGACTAGCTTTTTCAGTTGCACGCTCAGCAGGTCGCTGTCGGCGCCGATAGTCGCTTTTCCCCGAAGATCCAAAATCGTGACATCAGCGGATTGCCGGATTGAGATTTGCAGGCCCACACCATGGCCCTTCGGAGCGGTTCACCTGATGATTAACCGACGGCCTCTTTCCTCCTT
>Ga0182037_10001845_pt1 | contig 11188 bp, 9 predicted proteins | sample sta12Cox44000082_FD_125974 | JGI IMG/M metagenome (GOLD analysis project Ga0182037, IMG submission 125974) | Lab enrichment of tropical soil microbial communities from Luquillo Experimental Forest, Puerto Rico - statoxic.12C.oxic.44.000.082 | ecosystem: Environmental > Terrestrial > Soil >... | reverse complement strand
TGGATCCGCAAGCCGGTGACCGCCGAGGAAATCTGGCAGCCCGGCCCGGAAAATCGGATGATCAGCTGGCCCTACACCAAGCTGATGAACTCCAACAACATGGTCGACCAGGGCGCCGCGCTGGTCCTGACCTCGGTCGAGCAGGCGACCCGCCTGCGGATTCCCGCCGAGCGTTGGGTATATCCCCATGCGGGCACCGACGCGCACGACACCCCGGCCATCGCCGATCGCGCTGAGCTGTACCGCTCGCCGGCCATCCGGATCGCGGGCGCGCGGGCGCTGGAGCTGGCCGGCCTGGGCATCGACGAGGTGGACCACGTCGACCTGTACTCCTGCTTTCCCTCGGCCGTCCAAGTCGCGGCCGGCGAACTGGGGCTGAGCGTCGACGATTCCGCGCGCCCGCTCACCGTCACCGGCGGGCTGACGTTCGCGGGCGGCCCCTGGAACAACTACGTGATGCATTCCATTGCGACCATGGCCGAATTGCTGGTGGCCAATCCCGGACGGCGCGGCCTGATCACCGCCAACGGCGGCTACCTGACCAAGCACAGCTTCGGCGTGTACGGCACCCAGCCTCCGCCCGAGTTCCGTTGGGAGAACATGCAATCGGCAGTGGACCGGGAGCCAACCCGGCAGGGCCTGGTCGAGTGGGAAGGCGTCGGCACCGTCGAAGCATGGACGACGCCGTTCAATCGGGAGGGCCAACCGGAGAAGGCCTTCCTGGCGGTGCGGACCCCCGACGGGTCGCGCGCCCTGGCGGTCATCGCCGATCCCGCCGCGGCCGAAGAAACCGTGCGTGCAGACATCGGGGGCGCCAAGGTTTCCGTGACCGCGGACGGCGGCGCCACGCTGCAGTAGCCGGCCGACCCCGTTTGTCGAGGCCAGGGAGCCTTTGATCCGTTAACTGTCGCAGAAGTCGGGCCGAGTTGGCCTATTGTCTAGGTTGAGGCCGGGGAAGCGAAGGGAGCCCAGGTGCAGATCCTGGTTACCGACGCCACCGGCGCGCTCGGACGGCTGGTCGCACGGCAGCTGATCGCGGCTGGGCACTCGGTCCGTGGCATCGCTGCGAGCCCGCACCCCTACCTGGACCCAGGCGTCGAGCTTGTTTGCGCGTCGCTCACCGATCCCCTCTTCCAAGACCTGGCCGATGAAGCCGACGCGGTAATCCACCTGGCGCCGGTGGACGTCACCGCACCCGGCGGCACGGACATCGACGGGGTTGCGTATGTGACCCACGCGGCCGCCCGCGCCGGTGCGCGACTGCTGTTCGTATCGCAAGCTGCGGGTCCGACCGATCTGTACGGGCCGGCCGAGACGCTGGTGTCCACGAGTCTGGGGCCGAGCCTGGTCATCCGGATCGCACCGCCGGTGGGCCGCCGGCTCGACTGGATGGTGTGCCGCACCGTGGCCACGCTGCTGCGCACCGAGGTTTCCGCCCAGCCAATGCGCGTGCTGCATATCGACGACCTGGTGCGCTTCCTGGTTTTTTCGCTGAACTCCGACCGGGCCGGCGTGGTGGACCTCGCCACCCCCGACACCACCAACGTCATCACCGCGTGGCGGCTGCTGCGCTCCGCCGAGCCACGTTCCCGGCTGCACGGGGTTCGCAGCTGGTCACAACTGATTCCAGAGATGGATATCACTGTGGCGCAAGAGGATTGGGGGTTCGAGTTCGGCTGGCAGGCGCTGGAGGCGGTCGCCGACACCGCGCGTGGACTCGTCGGGCGCCGGCCCCATGCCGCCGGCGCGGCCCGCCACAGCCGTCAACTGGCAATCCCGGTGGAGGTTTCCCCGCGCCCTCGACCGTCGGACGAGTTGCACAGCGCCACCTCCGAGGGGATAGAGGGTGAGTTCGACGACCGGATCGACCCTCGGTTCCCCGTCTTCAGCGCGACCCGCCTCGCCGAGGCGCTGCCCGGACCGCTGACCCCAATAACGCTGGATGTCCAGTTGAACGGGCTACGCGCAGCCAGCCGGGTGATGGGTCAAGTGCTCGCACTGGGCGGCGTGGTAAGCGATGAGTGGGGAAGCAGGGCCATCGCGGTCTTCGGTCATCGCGCCTACGTCGGGGTGTCGGCGAACGTCGTAGCTGCCGCCCAGCTGCCCGGCTGGGACCAAGACGAGGTCGCCCGGCACGCCCTGGTCGACCAGCCGCACGTGGGGGACGTCCTGCCGTTCGGTGAACCCCGGCTGGCCGGGGGAGCGCTCGGGTCGGCCGCCAAAGCGGTCGTCGCGGCGCGGTCACTGGCACTCCTGCGCCATCTCAGGTCCGACACGCGCGCCTACAGTGCCGCCGCGCAGGCGGAACACCTCGACGCCGAACAGCTGGCCGCGCTGCCCGTTGCCGGCCTGGAAGTCCGGGTTCCGTTGTTGCGGGATCGAATCCACCAAGGCTGGATCCTTACGGCGATGTGGTTGCTCGACACCGGCGTCACGGCCGCGCTACCGCACACCCGGTCGATGTCCAGCGTGTTGGGGCTGGACATGATCATGGAAAGCGGTGTCATCGCAGCTGAGACCGCCGAGCTGGCGGCGGTGTTGCGCGGTGACCCGCCGTTGTGCGCGTTGGCCCGGGAAGGCAACGTGGGCAGCATTCGGGCGTTGTCTCCGATCACCGCCGGCGCTCTCGATGCTGCCGTCGCCCGGATCGGGCACCGTGGGCCGGGGGAGGCCGAGCTGGCCAGCGCGGTCTTCGGCGACGACCCGGCGATGTTGCTGATGGCCGCCTCCGAGGCCGCCGTAGTCGCTGGAACCGGTTCCCCGCCCACCGAGCCGACGCCGCGGGCGAAGCCGGCACGGCGATTGGCCGCCAGGACCCGCGGTTCGCGGGAGCTGGCCCACGACACCACCATCCGGTTTACCCACGCGCTGCGAACGACCTTGCGGGAGCTGGGATCTCGACGGGTCGCGGCGGACCTGATCGACGTCGTCGACGATGTGTACTACCTGACCTGTGACGAACTGGTCACCATGCCGGCCGACGCTCGGCTGCGCATCAAGCGCCGCCGCGCAGAACGGGAACGCTTGCAGGCCCAGCGGACACCCGACGTCATCGACGGGGCGTGGGCTCCCGTCGACCGCGGCCCCGATCCTTCCGGGTCGCAGGGCGGGCCCGGGTAACCGGCAACCAACATCAACTCAGCAGGTCGGCGAGTGACGACTGCGGATCGGTCAGTGCGTCGACGTCAACGGGGGCCTTCGACCGAATCAAGGATTTGACGTCGTCGAGCACATCCCAGACATTGACGTTCATCCCGGCCAGCACCCGATTGTCGCCGTCGAGCCAAAACGCGACGAATTCGCGCGCCGCGACGTCGCCGCGGAACACCACCCGCTCAAAGCTCGGTGCGTGCCCGACGTACTCCATGCCCAGGTCGTACTGATCGGTGAAGAAGTAGGGCAGCTCCGCGTATTCGCCCGGCTTGCCGAGCATTCCGGCCGTCGCGACCGCGGGCTGCTTGAGCGCATTGGCCCAATGCTCGGTGCGGATCCGGCATCCGAACAGCGGGTGCTCGGCGGCGGCGATGTCGCCGACCGCGTAGATGTCGGGATCGCTGGTCCGCAGCGACGCATCAACCAGCACGCCGCCGTCACCCATGGACAGCCCGGCCTGTTCCGCGAGTTCGACGTTCGGCTTGGCGCCGACGGCCACCAGCACGGCATCGGCGGCAACCGTCGACCCGTCGCCCATCTTCAGTCCGGTGGCCCGGCCCTGCGCGGTCGTAATCTCCTCGACGTGCGCCTCAAGCCGTAGGTCCACCCCATGATCGCGGTGCAGGTTCGCAAACACCTCACCGACCGTTTCGCCGAGCGCGGCCACCAGCGGTTGCCTGGCCGCCTCGACGACGGTCACGCCGACCCCGCGCTGGCGGGCACCGGCGGCCACCTCCAGGCCGATCCAGCCGGCGCCCACCACCGCGAGCGAAGATCCTTCGGTCAGAACGGAATTCAATGTCGCGGCGTCGTCGTAGGTGCGCAGGTAGTGGACTCCGTCGGCGTCGGAGCCAGGTATCGGTGGGCGCCGCGACGCGGATCCCGTGGCCAGCAGCAGCTTGTCGTAGGCAACGGTGAGGTCGTCGGGCAATCCGACGGTGTGGGCGGCGGGGTCCAGCGACGACACCCGCGACCCGAGTCTCAGATCGACATTGTGGTCGCCGTACCAGTCGGCGTCCTGCACGGTGAAGTCGTTCAGCGACTTCTTTCCTGCCAAATACTCCTTGGAAAGCGGCGGCCGCTCGTAGGGCAGGTGCCGCTCTTCGGCGAACAGGATGATGTGCCCGTCGAAGTCATTGTCGCGCAGTGCTTCTGCAGCTTTTGCCCCGGCAAGCCCGCCCCCGACGATGACGAATGTCTGTGAACTGGCCATAAAGGCACCCTACTCGTCTTGGCTTAACTCAAAAGTTCTCGCAACGTCAGCGCATTGCGGACCGCGTGGCCGCCCAGGTCGTTGTTGAAATACATCCACACGTCCCTGCCGGCGCGGTCCCATTCGCTGATCCGTTTGGCCCAGCGGCGCAACTCGTCGTTCGAGTAGCAGCCCGCATAAATCGCATCCCGATCTGGACCGTGCATCCGGACGTACACCAGATCGGTGGTCGCGTGGGGGAGGCAGGCCAGTCCGGCGCCGCTCATCACCACGTACGCGGCGCGACGGCGTCCCAGCAACTCGAAGACAGCGGGGTCGTTCCAAGACGGATGCCGCAACTCGACGGCCACGCGGATCGAGTCGGGCACGCTGCCCAGGAACGCGTCCAGGCGCGCGTCATCGCGTTGTTGCTCCGGATGCAGTTGAACCAAGAGCACGCCGTGCCGATCACCCAGCAGGCGCCAACAGCGCTCGAACCGCTCGATCCACGGCTCGGGTGAGGACAGCCGACGGTAGTGGGTCAACCCGCGATGCGCCTTGACCGACATCCTGAACCCGTCCGGCAGCTGATCGCGCCATCCCGCGAACGTCGAATCCTTAGGCCAGCGATAGAAACTCGCGTTCAGCTCGACGGTGTCGAAAACCTCGACGTAGCGCGCCAACCGGCGCCCGGTGGGCAGACCGGGCGGGTAGAGAACATCCGCCCAGTGGTCGTAGGACCACCCGGATGTGCCGATCCGTATGGTCAACCCGCACCGCGTTGTAGCAAACCGGGCCGGCAAATGCTCATCTATTTGGGAGGCAAGTCGCGCGCGTAGCCCGCTCCTCGCGTGACCCAACCCTGAAGCTGGCGTTTGGTCTGCACGCCGTCGGCGTCCACGCGTAACCAGCCTCGGGCTTCCCGGCCCGCCATCACCATGGGGCTGACGTGGGCACGCTCCAGCAGCTTGTCGGTGTCCTCCGGCGGCACCCGCACCAGCAGGCCGCCCTGGCCGCTGGCGGCCACGGACATGTTGCCATTGATCAGGAAGGCGAGACCGCCGAACATGCGCTTTTCCTCGACGCCCCGCTCGGAGCCGAGCAGTTCGCGGATCCGGTTAGCCAGGTCTTCGTCGTAGGCCATGGGCCGACCTTAGCGCCGGCGACCGACACGCGCGGCGGTCTCAGTCCAGATCCACCCGGATGGTCAACAAGTCGGTACCCATCGTCCGCACTCCCGCGCTGTTGAGCCGCGGTAAGCTCCGCAGCCGCTGCCGCGGGTCTCGTCGGGCAGCAGATGCGCGGTTCCGTTGCGCCACTGGCCATTGATGCGTACCCGTACTGCCGGGTTGGCCTTGATGTTGTGCACGTAATCCGAATGCTCGCCGTGTTCCGAGACCATCCAGAACTTGTTGTCCACCACGCTTCCGCCGACCGCCGTGCGCCGCGGCTGCCCGCTCTTGCGGCCAGTGGTTTCGAGCATGGTCACCGGCAACTGCCGGCCGACCGGATTGACCACCAGCCGTTGGATGCGGTGGACCACCTGCCGTTTCAGAACGCGGATGTCGGTCATATTTCTGATTCTGCAGTATTCGCGAAGGCCACCGCGACCCGCCAACGGCGGACAATGGGCTGCATGGCAACCGACGGCGACGGCGGGGCGGAGCAGCAGCTGCACTGGGACTCCACCTACTCCGCCCACCCAGCCATGTACGGTGCGGAGCCCTCCGCCCCAGCCGTCTATGCCGCCAAGGTCTTCAGGGACGCGGGCGCGCAAGAGGTGGTTGAGCTCGGCGCCGGGCATGGGCGCGATGCGCTGTTTTTCGCCCGCGAGGGGTTCGCCGTCCGTGCGCTGGATTTCAGCGCCAGCGGTTTACGGCAGCTGCGCGAAGCCGCCCGGGCTATGGGACTCGGCGAGCACGTCAAGACAACCGTGCAGGATGTCCGCACGCCGCTCCCGCTGCCCGACGCCTCGACCGATGCCGTGTTCGCCCACATGTTGCTGTGCATGGCCCTGACCACCGAACAGATCCACGCCGTTGTCGCCGAGGTGGGCCGGGTGCTGCGGCCCGGCGGGGTGTTCGTCTACACCGTCCGCCACACGGGCGATGCGCACTACAGTGCGGGTATCTCGCACGGCGACAATATCTTCGAGCACGACGGGTTCGCCGTGCACTTCTTCACCCGCGACCTGGTCACCTCTCTGGCTGACGGCTGGACGTTGATCGATATCCACGCCTTCGAGGAGGGCGAGCTGCCCCGCCGGCTCTGGAGGATTACCCAGATGCCAGCCGCGTGATGCGCGGAACCTATGCCGGACGTGGAGCGGGAACGCCGACCGCGCGCAGGACCCACTCGCGAGGGACGTGAAACGCCAGCGACCGGCGGGGAATCGTGGTCAGCACGGCTTCGGGAAGCGCCGTTTTGTAGCGCAACGACACGTGGCCGGAGAAGGCGGGGTCGACTTGGCTGATGTCTACATCGAGCGCAAGACCGCCCTGTGAAAACTCAGCTTTCACCGGACCTTCCGCGGATGCGTCCCAGCGCTGGTCGATGGCTCGCCCAGCCACCTTTGGCACCGTTGACAGCGTGCCAAGAACCCGTTGGGAAGTAAGCACCAGCGCACCGGCATAGCTGCGGACGTTTCCCTTGGCGACCAAGCCCGGTACCGAGCCGCTGAATCGGAAAGTGACGGGTACGAACTCGGCGAGATGGATTATTCCCTCTGATTCGACTTCGGCCCGCATCTTGGCGGGCAGCTTGCCAATACCGAGCAGTCTGCGCAGAATCACGGCCACCCATGCACAGTAATGGCCTTGGACGGTGTGAGCCATTTTGCTACGCGATCCCCGGCCATGCCGTATCAGGCAGCGACGGTTGCGTTCTCCGCGGTCGGTTCGAGCGCTTGCGTGACGATCTCGGCGACGTCGGTCATCGGCCGCACGTCCAGCGCGTCGAGCACCTCGGCGGGCACGTCGTCCAAGTCCGGCTCATTGCGCGACGGGATGAAAACCGTTGACAGGCCCGCACGTTGGGCGGCCAGCAGCTTTTGCTTCACGCCGCCGATCGGCAACACCCGGCCGTTCAGCGTGACCTCGCCGGTCATGCCGACGTCGGAGCGGACCTGGCGTCCGGTGGCCATCGACACCAGCGCGGTGACCATCGTGACACCGGCCGACGGTCCGTCCTTCGGGACGGCACCGGCGGGCACGTGCACGTGGATGCGCCGGTCCAACGCCTTCGGGTCGACGCCCAGCTCGGAAGCGTGCGAGCGCACGTAGGACAGCGCGATCTGCGCCGACTCCTTCATCACGTCGCCCAACTGGCCCGTCAGCTGCAAGGACCCCTCGCCTGGCCCATCTGATCCAGCGGCGCCGGCTTCGATGTAGAGCACGTCGCCGCCCAGGCCGGTGACCGCCAGACCGGTGGCCACGCCGGGCACCGCGGTGCGCTCGGCCGACTCGGGCGTGAACCGCGGCCGACCCAGGTAACCAACCAGATCGGGCTCGTCGACCGTGACAGGGCCGCTGTCCTCGGCGAGCTTGGTCGTCACCTTGCGCAGCGCCTTGGCCAGCAGCCGCTCGAACTGCCGCACACCCGGCTCGCGGGTGTAGTCGGCGGCGATCTTGCGCAGTGCGGCGTCGGTGACGGCAACCTCGTCGGCGCTCAGCGCCGCCCGCTCCCGCTGCCGGGGCAGCAGGTAGTCGCGCGCGATGGCGACCTTGTCGTCCTCGGTGTACCCGTCGATCTGCACCAGCTCCATGCGGTCCAACAGCGCCGACGGGATGTTCTCAATCACGTTGGCGGTGGCCAGGAACACCACATCGGACAGGTCCAGGTCCAGATCCAGGTAGTGGTCGCGGAACGTGTGGTTCTGTGCGGGGTCGAGCACCTCGAGCAGCGCCGCGCTCGGGTCGCCGCGGTAGTCGGAGCCCACTTTGTCGATTTCATCCAGCAGGACAACGGGATTCATCGATCCGGCCTCGCCAATCGCACGCACGATCCGGCCCGGCAGCGCGCCCACGTAGGTGCGCCGGTGCCCGCGGATCTCCGCCTCGTCGCGCACACCGCCCAGGGCGACGCGCACGAACTTGCGGCCCAGCGCCCGGGCCACGCTCTCGCCCAGCGACGTCTTGCCGACGCCGGGCGGGCCGGCGAGCACCATCACCGCGCCGGAGCCACGGCCGCCGACGACCTGCAGCCCGCGCTGCGCGCGGCGGGTACGCACGGCCAAGTATTCGACGATCCGGTCCTTGACGTCCTCGAGCCCATGGTGGTCGGCGTCCAGGATTTCGCGTGCGGCCGTCAGGTCCGTCGAATCCTCGGTCCTGACGCTCCACGGCAGGTCGAGCACGGTGTCCAGCCAGGTGCGGATCCAGCCGCTCTCGGGGCTTTGGTCGCTGGCCCGTTCCAGCTTGCCGACCTCTCGCAGGGCGGCCTCGCGCACCTTCTCCGGCAGCTCGGCGGCCTCCACGCGGGCCCGGTAGTCGTCGGAACCGTCGGGTTCGCCCTCGCCCAGCTCCTTGCGGATGGCGGCGAGTTGCTGGCGCAGCAGGAATTCCTTCTGGGTCTTCTCCATGCCCTCGCGCACGTCCTCGGCGATCTTGTCGTTGACCTCGGTCTCGGCGAGGTGGCCGCCGGTCCAGTCGATCAGCACGCGCAGCCGCTCGGCGACATCAACGGTCTCCAGCAGCTGGCGCTTCTGCACATCGGTCAGGTAGGACGCGTACCCGGACGTGTCGGCCAGCGCCGACGGGTCGGTCAGGCTGTTGACGTAGTCGACGATCTGCCAGGCCTCGCGCCGTTGCAGCATCGCCAGTAGCAACTTCTTGTACTCCGCCGCCAGGGCCTTGACCTCGTCGGTCGACGGCGTCTCGGCCGCTTCGGCGACCTCGACCCATAGCGCCGCGCCCGGTCCGGAGGTGCCCGCCCCGATGTGCGCCCTGCGTTCACCGCGCACGACGGCGGCGGTGCCACCGCCCGCAATCCGTCCGACCTGCAGAATCTTCGCGATCACGCCGTGCGACGGGTACCGGTCATCCAGCCGCGGAGCGATCAGCAGTTCCCCCGATTCACTGGCCTGCGCAGCGTCGATCGCCGCCCGTGCGGCGTCGTCCAGCGCGATCGGCACCACCATTCCGGGCAACACGATCGTGCCGGTGAACAACACGGGCACTGACTTGGCTTCAGCCATCAATCCTCCAAAAGTTGAGTCTGATGCGCTTAACCCAGCCTGGCCCCGGTTTGTTCCCGGTGCGTCGTATTGCGTCGTATTAGGCGGTCAACCGCGCGAGTGTGCGGCCAGCCGCACGTTGGAGGACGAGTGTGCGGCTAACCTCACGCTGGTGGCTCGACAGGCCCCAGCCGCCGCATTTGCGTCACGTGCTTGGGCGACAGCTCCTCGAGGCAGGTGACGCCGAGCAGCGCCATCGTCCGCATCACCCCGCTTTCCAGGATTTCGATCGCGCGGGCGACACCCGCCTCGCCGCCGGCCATCAGCCCGTACAGGTAGGCCCGCCCGACCAGCGTGCACCGTGCCCCCAGCGCGATCGCCGCCACGATGTCGGCGCCGGACATGATGCCGGTATCCAGCAGAATCTCCGTGTGCTTGCCCAGCTCGCGCGCGACCGCGGGCAACAGGTGGAAGGGCACCGGGGCCCGATCCAGTTGGCGCCCGCCGTGATTGGACAGCACGATGCCGTCGACGCCGCGATCGACGACCTCGCGGGCGTCGTCGAGCGTCTGGATTCCCTTGACGACCAGCTTCCCCGGCCATTGAGCCTTGATCCACTCCAGGTCATCGAAGGTGAGGCTGGGGTCGAACATCGTGCTCAGGTACTCGCCTACCGTGCCCGACCAGCGGTCCAGCGAGGCGAACGCCAACGGCTCGGTGGTCAACAGGTCGAACCACCATTTCGGGTGCGGCACCGCGTCAAGCACGGTTCGCAGCGTCAACGTCGGCGGGATCGTCATGCCGTTGCGGTTGTCCCGCAACCGCGCGCCGGCGACCGGAACGTCGACGGTGGCCAGCAGGGTGTCGAAGCCCGCGTCGGCGGCGCGCTTGACCAGCGCCAGGGAGCGGTCGCGGTCACGCCACATGTACAGCTGAAACCATTTTCGTCCCTGGGGAACAGCGGTCACCAGGTCTTCGATCGCGGTGGTGCCAAGAGTGGACAGCGAGAACGGGATCCCGGCCCTGGCCGCCGCTCGGGCACCGGCGATCTCGCCCTCGGTGTGCATCAGCCGGGTGAATCCGGTGGGCGCGATCCCGAACGGCAGGACGACGGGTTGACCCAGCACATTCCATCCGGCGGTCACGTTGGTGACGTCCCGCAGGATCGTCGGATGAAACTCGATGTCGCGGAAGGCTTGTCGGGCGCGCTCGATGGACAGCTCGTCCTCGGCCGCGCCGTCGGTGTAGTCGAACGCCGCCTTGGGCGTGCGCCGTTTGGCGATGCGCCGCAGATCCTCGATGGTGAACGCGGCGTCCAGGCGGCGCTTGGTCGCGTCGAGCTGGGGTCGTTTGAACTGCATCAGCGGCGCCAGGTCGCGTACTTTGGGCACTCGTCGATTGACCGGCATATGTGCAACCGTAGTCATATGGAATCGGGGAACGACCCCTTCGACCTGAAGCGCTTTGTGCACGCGCAGGCAGCCGTTTACCGCAACGTCGTCGACGAATTGCGCGACGGACGAAAACGCGGTCACTGGATGTGGTTCGTCTTCCCGCAACTCCGCGGGCTGGGCAGCAGCCCGATGGCGGCCCGCTACGGCATCTCCTCACTCGACGAGGCCCGCGCGTATCTGGCCCATGACCTGCTCGGACCGCGGCTGCACGAGTGC
>Ga0182037_10001844_pt1 | contig 11192 bp, 9 predicted proteins | sample sta12Cox44000082_FD_125974 | JGI IMG/M metagenome (GOLD analysis project Ga0182037, IMG submission 125974) | Lab enrichment of tropical soil microbial communities from Luquillo Experimental Forest, Puerto Rico - statoxic.12C.oxic.44.000.082 | ecosystem: Environmental > Terrestrial > Soil >... | reverse complement strand
CGCGTCAGCGCTGATGCGACCTCGCGGCCGATGCCGCGGCCCCCGCCGGTCACCAGCGCGTGCAGGGAACGCTCCAAATCGGCCATGCGCGGGCCTTCCAAAATAAATACATGAGCACTCGCCTATATTTTAGACTTCAAACTTTGGCAAGAAATCATCGAAACCGCGTCCTGCGCCGAATCCGGAAATTGCTTTAAATATAAAATTTTTTGCTTTTCATCCGTTGCGAGCCTGTTAGCATCGGTCTGCCCTACACCATCGGAGGCCTGCGTGGCTGCGCCTATGAGCTTGCAAACCAGCGATGGCCGCTTCTGCTATGAGGCCGCCGGTGATCCTGAACAAACGCCGCTCGTGTTCCTGCACGGCATCGGCGGCGCGGCGCGCGCGTGGCGTGGTCAGCTCGAGGTGTTCGGCGATCGATATCGTGCGCTCGCATGGGATATGCCGGGGTATGGCGGTTCGACGCCACTTGCGGCCGTAAGCATTGCGACTCTTGCCGACGCCTTGCAGGAGTTTCTGGTCGAGGCCGGCGCGACCAGTCCCGTTCTGATTGGGCACTCAATCGGCGGCATGATCGTGCAGCAATGGCTGGTGAAGCATCCGCGCGCGGCCACTGCCGTGGTGCTTGCGCAAACCAGCCCCGCCTTCGGCAAGGCTGACGGCGATTGGCAGAAATCGTTCATCGAAGCGCGGCTCGGTCCGCTCGACCGTGGCGAGACCATGGCAGCCCTGGCGCCGGTATTGGTGAGCGAATTGGCCGGCGACGATCCCGATGCGGGCGGAATGCAGGTCGCCCGTGATTGTATGGCAAGCGTACCCGAGAAGAGCTATCGCGCGAGCATGCTGGCGTTACTCGGTTTCGACCTTCGCAAGGCGCTCGGGGACATCAAGGTGCCGACGCTGGTGCTGTCGGGTTCGAAGGACAAAAACGCACCCGCACCCATGATGGCGAAGATGGCGACGTATATCCCGTCTGCGACCTATGTCGAGCTGGAAGGCGCTGGACATCTCGTCAATCTGGAACGTCCCGGCGCCTTCAATGGGGCACTGGACCGTTTTCTCGGCACGCGCGTAGCTTCAAGGGAAATGACTTCACCATGACCGTACAAGTCGGCAAGACCACTGCCACGATGGGCAAGATCGCGCTGGATGCTCCGATTTTCGATCCTCCGGCGTTCCGTCTCACCAACGAACAGGCCGCGATCATTACGGGGGCTCGCGAACTGGGCCAGACGGTGTTTGCCAGCCGGGCAGCAGCCTACGATCGCGACGCAACGTTTCCGACCGAGAACTACAAGGACCTGCATCGCACAGGCTTGCTGGGTATCTCAATTCCGAAGAAGCATGGCGGCCTCGGCGCCGATTATCAGACCTATGCGCTCGCGGCCGCCGAGATCGGCCGTTATTGCGGTGCGACCGCTCTGACCTGGAATATGCATGTCTGTTCTACGCTGTGGTCCGGGCCGCTCGCCGATGACCTTGACATGGATGTTTCTGTTCGCGCGGAACATGAGCGTCGTCGCGCCATTCACTACAAGCGCATCGTCGACGACGGCGCGATTTACTCGCAACCATTCTCCGAAGGCGGGGCGGCCGCGGCCGGCGGCGTCGCGTTCGGCACGGAAGCGAAACCTGTCAAAGACGGCTGGATTGTCAACGGCAAGAAGATTTTCGCGTCGCTCTCCGGTCATGCCGACTACTATGGCGTGCTATGCACCGAGATCGCCGAAGGCCAAACCTCGTCGCGACGTAACACGCTCTACCTTGCGATCCCGGCGAAGGCCTCCGGAGTCTCGGTGGTCGGCGACTGGGATCCGCTCGGCATGCGCGGCACGGTTTCGCGAACGCTGCTGTTCAAGGACGCCTTTGTCGAAGAGGACGCGGCATTGATGCCACGTGGCGTCTATTTTCAGGCAGCACTGCGCTGGCCGCACATGTTTCTGACGCTGTCGCCGACGTATATGGGGCTCGCGCAGGCGGCCTACGATTTTACAGTGCGCTATCTCCGCGGCGAGGTGCCTGGCACCCCACCGGTGAAACGACGGATGTACCCGACCAAGCAGATCGCGGTCGCGCAAATGCAGATCAAACTCGAACAGATCAAGACGATCTGGTTTCAGGCCGTCTCCGAAGCGCGCGCCAATCCCAGCAAGGAGCAGGTGTTGCGTGCCTATGCAGCGCAATATTCCGTCATGGAAGGCGCAAATGAGCTCGCGGCACTTGCGATCCGCACCTGCGGCGGGCAGGCCATGCTGAAATCGCTGGCGCTGGAACGAATCTATCGCGACAGTCGTTGCGGCTCTCTGATGCTACCATGGACTGCCGAACTCTGTCTCGATCGCATCGGCCGCGAGGCGCTATACGAAGCCGGCGAGACGGATGACTGACGGTGGATCTTTGCAGTCTGATTGAACGTAACGCTGCTTTTGCCCCCGAAAAGCCGGCGATCCGTTTTGAGGGGACGACGCTCAGTTATGCGACCTTTGCTGCTCGTATAGCGCAGACCGCCCAGGCGTTGCAGAGTGAGCTCGGCATCGGCAAAGGCGACCGCGTCGCAATTCTCAGCATGAACCGGCCGGAATATCTGGTGCTGCTCTACGCCTGTGCCCGATTGGGCGCAATGTTGGTGCCGCTGAACTGGCGGCTCGCCCTCGCCGAGCAATCCTTCATCCTTTCGGACGCTGGGGTGAAGCTATTGATGCTGGAGCAGGCTTTCGGTGCGATTGTGCCCATACTGGGTAAAAGCCTTCCGGAGACGACGGTCGTAGGCTTCGACTTCGCGCCGCCAAACGGCGTCTCTTTCGATGCCCTGCTGACGCGATCGCGCAGTGACCGCTGCACGGCTCGGACCGACCTCACCTGCCCTTTGCTGATCGTCTACACATCGGGCACGACAGGAAGGCCAAAGGGCGCAGTATTGCGACAGGGGGCCTTGCTGTGGAATGGGGTGATGAGCCAGCACATGCACGGCCTCACCGCCGACGACCACGTGCTGACCGTTCTGCCGTTCTTTCATGTCGGCGGTCTCAACATTCAAACTACACCTGCGTTACAGCACGGCGCGACCGTCACGATTCATTCACGCTTTGCGCCGGAAGCGACGCTTGGCGCATTCGAGCGCGACCGCCCGACGCTAACGGTGCTGGTGCCGACCATCATCCAAGCGGTCACTGATCATCCTGCGTGGAGGACCACTGACCTGTCCTCGCTGAAGGCAATTTCAACCGGATCCACGATCGTGCCCCCGCACCTGATCGAGCGCTTTGTCGCGCGCGGCGTGCCGGTGCTGCAGGTTTATGGTTCGACCGAGACTTGTCCAATCGCGATCTATACGCGGTTGGGCGGGGATCTCTGCCGCGAAGGTTCGACCGGTCTGCCCGGGCTCTGCTGCGAGGCTGCCGTAATCGATGATATGGGCAAAGAGCTTCCCGCCGAGACGCCGGGAGAGATTGCGGTGCGCGGTCCGAACGTTTTCTGCGAATATTGGAGGAACGATCAGGCGACTCGCGAAGCGCTGCACAATGGCTGGTATCGTACCGGCGACATTGGCCGGCGCGATGCAGACGGATATTTCTGGGTCCACGACCGCAAGAAAAACCTCATCATTTCCGGCGGCGAAAATATCTACCCCGCAGAAGTCGAGCGCGTCTTGCTCGAACATCCGGATGTCAGCGAATGTGGCGTGATCGGACGGGTAGACCCGCGCTGGGATGAGGTGCCGATCGCCTATGTAATCCGGCGAAAGGAAAGCCAGATCGACGCCGAAGAATTGAAGGCTCATATCCGGTCGCAACTTGCACGCTTCAAGATACCGCGCGACATTGTCTTCGTTGACGACTTGCCGCGGACCGCGTTGGGCAAGATCCAGCATTTCATGTTGAAGCAACTCGATGCCCGCACGCTTGCACAAGGGGATGCCCTTTGAGGATCGCAGTGCTGGGCGGAGGCAACGGTTCATTCGCGGCCGCGGGCGATTTTGCCCTTGCCGGTCACAGAGTGAGCTTGTGGCGACGCGACGCTCAAGCGGTCACTGCGCATCGCTCGGCCGGCTCGCGAATTTTGGTCAAGGATGCGAACGGCCGGCATGACGTCGGGCTGGACCTGGTCACAACCGACATCGCCCAGGCTGTTCGCGACGCCGAATTGATCCTCTGCCCAACCCCGGCTTTTGCCCAGAAAACCATTGCAAACCTGCTGGCGCCGCACTTGCGTGATGGGCAGGTCATATTCTTGCCGCCAGGAACCTTCGGCTCCCTGATCTTTGCCACTGCCGCACGCGATGCCGGTAATCGCGCCCGAGTAAGCTTTGCGGAAACGGGCACCCTGCCCTGGTTGACGCGCAAGCATGGCGCGTTCGAAGTCGCAATTACCATTCGCGCTAAGCGGCTTCCGGTCGGCGTATTCCCGCTTCGCGCGGCCGATCACGCCCTTGAAGTGATCGGGCGGGCGTTTCCCGGCGTGATCGAGCCCTGTGGCGACGCACTGTCGGGCGCATTGATGAACGCGGGGCCGATCATCCATCCGCCGCTGATCGTGATGAATACCGGGCCGATCGAGCATTTCGAGCGTTGGGATATCCACAAGGAAGGCACGCAAGCTGCCATTCGCCGGGTGACGGACAAGCTCGACGCCGAACGTATCGCGGTGCGCGAAGCGCTCGGCTATGGCACGCCGCATTTTCCGCTGGCTCATCATTACGCCAGCGAAGGTGAGATCTGGATGTATGGCCGCGGGTCGCACGATCGCCTGACCGATTCCGGCGACTGGCGAGAGCGGATCGTGCTGACCGAGCACCGTTACATGAGAGAAGATCTGCAACTCGGACTGTCATTTCTTATCTCGGTCGCGAAGTTGGCCGGTGTCTCCACACCGCTGGCAAATGCCCTTGTGACGATCGGCGGAGCCATCTGCGGCGAGGATTTCGTAAAGAACGGACGTAGCCTCGAGAGCCTCGGCCTTGGCAATTTGCCGCGGACAGAACTGCAGACCTTGTTGCGTGAAGGTTTTGGCAGATGACCGCGCCCCGTTCGCCGATCGCCTGCCTCGGCGCTGGTCGCATGGGACGCGGCATTGCGGTCGCTTTCGCCTATGCCGGCCACGCCGTGACCATGATCGATGTCAAGTCGCGCCCGGCAGAGCAGTTCGCTCAGCTTCACACAGAAGCTATGGCGGAAGTCAAAAAGACGCTCACCAGTCTTTCACGGTTCGGACTGCTCGCGGACACAGATGCCGAAACCATTGTCGAGCGGATTACCGTGGTACCTGCGAGCCACAGCACCATCGCGCTTGCAGAAGCCGGCATCGTCTTCGAAGGCGTACCTGAGATCGTTGATCTGAAACGGGAAGTACTTGGAGCAGCATCGAGAGCGGTCGGGCCTGAAATCGTCCTCGCCTCCACCACATCGACGATTCTTGTGGATGAGCTTTCGGATGCGATCGAGCATCCGCATCGTTTCCTCAACGTACACTGGCTCAATCCGGCCTACCTTATTCCCCTCGTCGAAATTTCGCCCGGAAAGGTCACCGATCCGGGGGTGACCGCGCAAGTCAAAGCTCTGCTCGAAGGTATCGGCAAGGTTCCCGTAGTATGTGCTGCGACGCCCGGCTTCATTGTCCCGCGCATCCAGGCGCTGGCCATGAACGAGGCCGCACGGATGGTCGAAGAAGGAGTTGCCAGCGCGGAAGATATCGACAAGGCGATCCGATACGGCTTTGGCTTCCGTTACGCGGTGCTAGGGCTCCTGGAGTTCATTGATTGGGGCGGCGGCGACATTCTCTATTATGCCAGCCGTTATCTGGAAGGCGCCCTCGGGAGCGATCGTTACCGGGCGCCCGACGTGATCTCGAACAATATGCGCGATGGCCGGATCGGGTTGCGCACGGGCGCAGGTTTCCTCGACTATTCCGGGCTCGATATCGACGCTTACCGCGAAAAGCGGCTGGCGAAACTGGTCGATATGCTCCGGCATTTCGGATTGGCGCGGCCGCCGGTGCTGTGAGCTAGCCGAACACGTCCTGCAACACGCCCTCGCGCACAACAGCGACGCCATCGAGTTCGATCGTCGTACCCATCATGGGCAGATCGAAATGGCCCGCGGTATACCTTCCGGCAAACTCGTTCGCGCCGGTGGAAAACAGAAAGTTGCCCGCTATGGCTCGTAGCTCGGTACCATTGGTGTCGCGTTGATCATACATGGACAGAGCCTCGTAACGCGCGCCGGGATTCATGCCAAAACCGACATGCGACACCGCGTAAGCTTCCCGGTCTCCCCAAGCGGCGAGATAGCTACGCATCATCGCGGCGTCTGCGCCTTCACCTTCGAGATCGATCACATAGTCGTCCTTCAGAGTCATCTTGACCGGCGAGGTCAGATAACGTTTGAAGGTCAGATTGATATCGCCGGCGGCCATCACCAATGTGCCGTTGACAGTGCCACGCTTGGGAAAGCTGACCACGATGCCGCCGGGCCAATGCGCCAGCGTGCCGGGCTTGTCAGTCCAGCCCCAGACGCCGACGGTCGATGCACCGAACATATCGACGTCGAGCGCGGTGCCGGCCTTCGAGGTCACGCGCATGCGCTTTGTTGCGCGCAATATCTTGGCCGCCGCGCGCACCCGCTTCTCGAGCGAAGGGTCCGGCACCATGCGTTCGAGTGCCTCGGGATGCTCGTTCGAAATCACCAGAATGCGAGCACCCGCTTTCAGGATTTCCGGGGTTTCGGGCGCGTGCATCAGCCCCTCGATCGTGCAATCCACGACAAACCCGGCTTGTTGCAGGGCGGTGACCACGGGTGTCAGCCGCTGGATGGCTTCGCTTGCGCCGGTCGAGCGTACCGGTACAGCATGCCGATTACGCGGGGTCGGTACCACCACGTGGAACGGTTTCGCGCCCAGCCGCAACAGTGCGAGCTCAGCCAAATGCACATTGAGTGCCCGCGATTGCGTTTCCGACAGGATCGCGGCCGTATCGTTGGGCTTCACCGCGCAACGTTCAAAGATTTCGCAGAACGCGTCGATCCATTTCGCTTCGATGCGATCCGCCAGCATGGTCTCTTCCTCCGCTCAAAAATTGGTTTCAGACTTCCGGAAATCCGCGCAGCAGATAAGACCGCAACGCCTCCAGCAGGCCATTCAGGATGAGGCCCAACAGTGATATCGTTATCAACGGCACGAACATGTCCACGGCCCGAAAGGTGCGGGCAGCGGTGACAAGCACGTGGCCAAGACCATCGGTCGATGTGATCATCTCGGCAAGGAACACGACGATGCATGATATCACGAGCCCGATGCGACAGCCCGTAAGAATCGACGGCGCTGCCGCCGGCAGCACCACCTTGAACAGGATTTCGCGAGGCGGCGTGCCCGCCGCCATCGCCGACCAGATCAGCTTCTGTTCTACGATGGACGCACCATAGTAGGTCGACAACAAGATCGGGAACACGGCATCAGCCGCGACCAGGGTGATCTTCGATTCGTGACCGAAACCGACCAATAGCAACAAAGCCGGGTACAAGGCGACCTTTGGCAACGGCGCCAATACCCGCACGATCGGGCGCACAACCGCATTGATCGCGGGGTTTGCTGCAGCCGCGAGCCCAATTGTCACCCCCAACAGAACCGCAACAAAGAAGCCGGTGAACAACCGGAACAGTGTCGCCGCGATCTCCTGCTGGAACGTATCTGTCATGAGCTGATGCAGCATGCGCGCGAACACGTAGCCGGGCGGCGGTAACAGCGTCACCGGCGCGTATCCGAATGATACGAGCGCCTGCCAGACCGCGATCAGCAACGCGATCGGTACCAAACCAAGCAGCAGATCAGCCGTGACCGCTCGCGTGTTCATGAGAAACTCAAGGGAACGTCGAATTGCGGTTCGGACCATCGCACCAGACGGGCACGCAGCCGTTCGAACAGGGCGTCGAGGCCAATGCCCATGGCGCCGACGATAATGATCATCGCAAAGACGGTATCGTACTGACCCATGTCGAGCGCGTTGAAGAGGATGTTGCCGGCGCCGGATTGTCGCGCGATCATTTCGCTCGTGATCATCGTGATCAGCGCCAGCACAAGACCAGTTCGGCAACCCGTCAAAATCTCCGGCAAGGCAGCCGGAAGCACAATGCGAACCAGGCGCCGGGGTGCTGTTAGACCCATCGCCGCACCGGACCACAACATCTTTTCCTCGACAGACTTTGCTCCCTCGAAGCTGTGATAGATCACGGGCAGGCTCACGCCGAGAAAGATCACGAGCGTCTTGGCGACGTCGCCGACACCAAGCCAGAGCATGATGATCGGCATCAGCGCCGCTTTCGGAACGGGGTAGATGACCATCAGCAACGGGTTGAAAAACGAAGCCACGGCTCGGCTGCGGCCCATCAATAGCCCAAGTGGAATTGAAACGGCGACGGCCAGGCCGAAGCCGACCGCCATACGACGAAGGGACGCGAGGATGTTGACGAGAGCTTCCTTGTCGCCAAGAATTGAGGGAATAGCGCGGATCGCCTCGAGCGCGGTCGGGAAACTGTCGTTCCGGAGAGCCAGCGAAAAGACTTGCCAGGCGAAAAGCAGCCCGAGGCAGGCCAGAAAGGGAGCGGAACGCTTGATAAGGACGTCGCCGGACATCATGGCCGCAACTCGGCTTCACCGCTGTCGTCGAACATGCGCTCGATATCGACGACGTATTTCTGGTAACGCGGATCAAGCAACAATTCGGTGCGGCGACGAGGGCGCGGCAGCTCGATGTCGACGATCTGCCTGACGCGGCCGGGCGACCGCGTCATCATCACGACCTTGTCGGACAGAAACACCGCCTCCTCGACCGAATGCGTGACGAACAGCACTGTTTTGCGGTCACGCTCCCAGATATTGAGCAGATCATTCTGCAGTCGCGTGCGCGTATGCGCATCCAGCGCGCCGAAAGGCTCGTCCATAAGCAGCACCTCGGGATGATAAGCAAGCGTCCGCGCCAGCGCGACGCGCTGCTTCATGCCGCCTGACAATTCCTTCGGGTAGAAATCCTCAAAACCCTTGAGCCCGACCATCTCGATAAGCGCACGGCTCTGTGCCTCTGCTTCGGCATGCTTAATACCCTGCTGGCGCGGGCCGTACATGACGTTCCCAAGGACGCTCTTCCAGGGAAACAGCGCGAACTCTTGAAACACCGGCCCGCGGTCGGGGCCAGGTCCGGTAATTGCCCTGCCTTTCATCTTCGCGATGCCTTGGGTCGGCTGGACGAACCCGCCGACGATATAAAGCAGCGTTGACTTTCCGCATCCCGATGGACCGAGGATCGAGACAAAGGCACCGTCTTCGATCGTCAATGAGATATCCGACAGCGCAAGATGATCCTGGCGCGAGGACGTCTGAAACACCTGCGAGACATGCTCGATCTCGATCATGGCAGACGCAGACCTTCCCGCCGGCGCGGCTCCCGCCTGTAGGTCAGATCGCGATGGCATCACGTTCATTCTCGCTTCTCTCGGTCAGACCCGAACATAGCGGAAAATCGCCGTCGTCATGCGGTTTCATGCCAGAAAATTCATCTCAACTTAGTCGAACCACGGCCATTCGGCAGCGCCCCCATGGGTCACCGCACCACCGGGCGCCTGTCCGACCAGCCGCGCATATTTTGCAAGGGCGCCGGCCCGATGACGCGGCGGTCGCGGTGTCCAGGCCTCGCGGCGTCGGGCAAGCTCGCCGTCATCGACCAGCAGGTCCATCCGGCGCGCAGCTGCGTCGATACGGATGGGGTCACCGCTCTGAACGAGCGCCAGCGGACCTCCCACGAACGACTCGGGTGAGACATAACCAATGCACATCCCGCGCGTTGCCCCGGAAAATCGTCCATCGGTGATCAGGGCGACTTTTTCCCCCATCCCCTGCCCGTAGATCAGCGCGGTGACACCCAGCATCTCGCGCATGCCGGGACCGCCGACCGGACCTTCATTGCGGATCACCAAAACTTCACCGGCGGCATAGTTGCGGTTGCGCACCGCCTCGACGCAGCTCTCTTCATCCTCGAATACTCGCGCTCTGCCCTCGAACAGAAGGCTCTTGAGCCCGGCAACCTTGATGACAGCACCATCAGGGCAAAGATTTCCCTTCAGGACTGCGACACCGCCGTCACGCATGATCGGTTTGGCCGAGTTGAAGATCACCTCACCGTCGGGCGCATTGGCCCCGCCATATTCCTCCGCGATGGTTCTGCCGGTTATCGTCAGACAGGTCCCGTCGACATGGCCACTCTCAACAAGCTCGCGTATGACCACCGCGGCACCACCGACGTCGTAGACATCCTTGGCAGTGTACTTTCCGCCCGGCCGCAAGTTGCCAATCAGCGGTGTGCGGGCAAATACCTCGCCGACGTCGTCAATGGTGAAGGAAATGCCCGCTTCATTTGCGATCGCAGGCAGGTGCAGCGCCGCGTTCGTGGACCCGCCAGTGGCGGCGACAATCGCCGCACCGTTTTCCAGTGATTTGCGTGTAACGATGTCGCGCGGCAGCGGTCCCGACCGCTCAAGCATGTCCATCACGAGTCGACCGGCGCGGCGGGCTGCCTGCGCGCGCTCCGGGTAGACGCCCGGAATCATCGATACGTTGGGAATGGTCAGCCCCATCGCCTCCGAAACCATTGCCATGGTATTGGCCGTGAACTGACCGGCACAGGCACCGATCGTGGGCAAGCATGCCCGCTCAATGCCGGCAAGCGTGGCCTGATCTATTTCGCCGATCATGAAGCTGCCAACGGCTTCGTAGGAATCGAGAACGGTGAGAGTCTTGCCCTGAAACCGGCCAGGCAGCGCGCTGCCGCCATAAATGAAGATCGACGGCACGTTGCAGCGGATCATCCCCATCATCACGCCCGGCAGCGTCTTGTCGCAGCCGCCGAAGCCGATCAGCGCGTCGTATGCAAGGCCGTGGACAACCGCCTCTATCGAGTCAGCAATCAGCTCCCGCGAAAACAGCGAAAACTTCATCCCCTCATGGTTCATGCTGATGCCATCAGAGACAGACACCGTGGTGAATTCGCGCGGCGTGCCGCCCGCCTCCGCTATGCCCTCCTTCGCCGCTTCGACCTGGAAATCGTGCGTCATATTGCAGGGCGTTTGCTCGCCCTTCATACTGACTACTCCGACCATTGGTTTTGCGAGCGCAGCGTCGTCCAAGCCCATCGCGCGCATGAAGGCGCGGTG
>Ga0182037_10001836_pt1 | contig 11213 bp, 7 predicted proteins | sample sta12Cox44000082_FD_125974 | JGI IMG/M metagenome (GOLD analysis project Ga0182037, IMG submission 125974) | Lab enrichment of tropical soil microbial communities from Luquillo Experimental Forest, Puerto Rico - statoxic.12C.oxic.44.000.082 | ecosystem: Environmental > Terrestrial > Soil >... | reverse complement strand
GCCCGTCTCCTGCTGCGCGCAGCCGACGACAAGGATCTTAGCGATGCAATTGTCGAGGCTCGTCATGATTCTCACGATTTCGTCCTCGGTCTGTTCGTGGACCTTTCTGATTTTTGCGAGAAGTTGTCCAACAGGTTGGAAAAGAAGGCGTTTCAAGACAAGGAGTACAACGGGGGATTGAAGAAACTATGTACGCAAATTCGTGATGCGATCAAAGTTCCTAATACGACCGAAAGTGGAGAGTACGTCATGATCGCCAATGAAACCAGAGAAAATGTGAAAGACTGTCACGGCGTTTCTATATATTTCCCGTACTCTGTTGAGGAGACCGAGGCCCAGCAAACTAAGAAATTGTTGGGCGACGGCGAAACCGGAATCGTAAACTTAGAGCTTGTGAAAGGCGGACTCATTATTACGCGAAAGGCGCGCAATGGGCGTATTGAAGAGCTAGAGGCAGATTTTGAGCATCTACCCTTTTTTCAGAAAGAGAACGGCTGGGGCGATTTCATTAAGAAGGGATGGTCCGTTATGCTAGCACGGAAATTTCCCCTCAAGCTGGACTCGCACTATTCCGCTGAAAGAGTCGCTCGGCATTTGTTCGAGGAATGGCAGCGACTTCAGAATGAGAACGAAGATTTGACCAAACGCCTGGGACAGTTGGCGCTAAAACCTCCAGCGTGAGCATTGGTGTCGGGATGCAGCGACTGTTGTGCAACCGCTTCTCGGGGGCGTTGGCGGAACGGGGGGCTATGAGATGGCACATCATTGCGGGAGTGCTTGCGTGCGTTCTCTTCCAGTGTTCCACGATGGCTGGGGCTAGACAGTTCAGTGTTGCGGAACGAATCGGCAGTCTTGGAAGTTCGGGAGAGGAACGCAAGGAAAGTTTCGTCGGCACATCCCGCGTGAATCGTGCCGACAATTCTTTACTGAAAAAGGCCGAAGAGTCGGCTCAGCGGGCGGCCGTCTTTCGCGACAAACAAACCGCCAGCGGCCTGTTGGAAGCAACCAGGTTATTCCGAGAAAGTTCGAACCTCTTTGCTGTCAGTCGCTCGTACGACAAGGCAGCCGACTCACACCTTCAGATGGGTGAGATCTATTTGATCCTGAGCGAGTTCGAAAAGGCGCGGAGATCGTTTCACGAAGCTTTCAAAGTCGCATGGAACCCGGAATTGCAATGCAGAGCACTGAGCGGTATCGCCCGAACCTATGCTACGACCGGGCCCGACGCCCTCGCAGATAGCACCTCCCAGCATGCTCTGAACTTCTGCGAACATCTTAGCGAAAAGGCGCACGCTGAAGCGCTAGAGGCGCGTGGAGAGGCTCTCTATTATGCCGGTGACTACTCGAAAAGTGCCGACTGCCTCAGACATGCTCGAGACCTTTTCGACGCCGCAAAGGACGAAAATCGAGAAGCCCAGGCAATTCTTATGCTGGCACACGCAGTTTTCCAAAGTGGCGAAAGGTTGCAAGCTCTGCAAGCAGCCGGAGAAGCATTACGATTGTGGTCCTCCTCTGAAAATCACCTTGGGGTTGCCCAAGTGCGGGCTGCCCTCGGGATATTCGCAATCCCTGTGGGCGAATTTGAAACCGCGCAATGCAACTACGGTGTGGCCCGACGGTTGTTCGGGGAAATCGGTGATAAAGATGACGAAGCGAGTGTCCTGAACGGGATGGGGCTCGTGAACCGAGAAACAGGCGATTGGCAGAGATCCTTAGAGTATTACCAGAGTGCTAAGACCGCCTTTGCGAGTGTGCAGGATTTACTCGGAGAGCACGAGGCAATTGAGGGGATCGGCAAAGCGTTGGCAGCCATGAAAAACTACAAACGACTGCTGCCGCTCTACCTCTCGCAGTTGGAACAGGCACGAAAGGCAAACAACCCTTTGCTGGTGGCATCAGCCCTTGCGAACATTGCAAGTGGTTACGAAGCAGAGGGCAGGTACGCCCAGGCCGAAATGTTTTATCGCCGTTCGCTCGAAGCCTACCATGCGGCGCACCACATCTATGGCGAGAGCGATACTCTTATCCGCATGGGTCATCTGCAGGCAAGTCAGGGGCGATACCCCGAAGCTATTGCATTATTCGAACGGGCGAACGCACTGAAGGAAAAGACAGGCCAGATTGAAGAGATAGCGAAGATACAGTACGAGCTAGCCTGTGTTTATCGAAAACTGAATCGGTTGGAAGACTCGCGATTGGCGATCGAGAAAACCATTGAGATAGTCGAGAACCAGAGGATTAGCATTTCACATTTTGATACGCGCGCTTTGTACTTCGCGTCTGTGCACCGCTACTACGCAGTTTATATACAGGTGCTGATGCTGCTGCATCAACAGCAGCCAGAACGTGGTTTCGCAAATAAGGCTTTTGAGGCTTCTGAAAGGAGCAAGGTACGGTCTCTTCTGGATTTGCTTACCACATCCGATCAAGATGCCCCCTGCGAGGAGCTCTTGCGGAGGCAACTGGAAGTGGTCGATTCAACCGAGCTTCGCACGGTCGATCTAACAGGCGGAGTGCCCTCAGCGGCGCCGACTCTGACGCTACCGGACGTGCAAGCAGAGATTGGAAGTGGAGATACAGTTCTGCTTGAATACGCTCTTGGCGATGAAAAAAGCTACGTATGGCTTGTAGACCGACACGAGATTTCCTCCCACGAACTGCCGCAGTCGGCCCGAATAAAGGAATCGGTCGATGCTTTTCGTAAAGGGCTCGTTCCTCCACAGTTGAGAAGCGGAGAGAGTGCGGTTGACTACCAGTCGCGAGTCCGCAAATTGGAACGGGTATATCGATTCCATGCACAGCAACTATCACGTCTGCTTCTTGGGCCGATCCGTCTTTCTGGGCCTAAACGAATCCTCATCGTGCCCGACGAGTCCCTCCAATATGTTCCGTTTGCTGCGCTTCCACTTCCTGCCTCCACTGCAGGCAGAGATCTTGTGGTCAATGAGTTTGAAGTCGACGTTTTGCCTTCCGCATCGGTACTCGGGATTCTGCGGAAAGCGACTGGCAAGCGTGCCCCACCAACAGCCACGGCGGCGATTTTTGCCGATCCGGTTTTTGAAGCAGATGACGAGCGCGTGTCAACACGTCGTCCAGGCCCCAGGAGGAGGTATGAGGATCGCCCCGCCAGTTTGAACCGAGCTATCCGCGACATCGGGGGATCTCAGTACATTGCCAGACTGCCGGCTTCACGCGACGAGGCTAACGCAATTGCGAGTGTTCTTCGCTCTGGAGATCCTCAAACTGTGCAAGTTGCCTTGGACTTCGACGCGAGTCGTGCCCACGTGCTCGCAGATGGGCTCACACGTTTTCGTTTGGTACACTTCGCAACACACGGGATCGTCGACGCTCGCCAGCCGGAAATGTCAGGGCTGATTCTGTCATTAGTAGATAGGAGGGGTAGATGGCAGGATGGGTATTTACGCCTGGGGGACATTTACAAATTGAAGCTGTCGGCTGATCTGGTGGTCCTCAGTTCCTGCGACTCTGCGTTGGGCAAAGACCTGGAGTCTGAGGGCATTATTGGTTTGCCGCGCGGCTTCTTGTATGCAGGTGCAAAGAGCGTCATTGCGAGCTTGTGGAAGGTAAATGACGATGCTACTGCCACTCTCATGTCGAGACTGTATGCAAGAATAATGAAGGGAGAAAGCCCGGGTTTAGCACTTCGTGGGGCTCAGCTTGAGATGCTCCGCGATGAAGAGTGGTCCAGCCCTTACTACTGGGCAGCTTTTGTGTTGCAGGGAGATTACAAATAAAACATTCAGTTCATGGGGCTGCAACGTAAATCGGCCATGGCGGCACAACAGGAGAAGAGGACACTCACGCCAGAAGCCTTCGGTAGGTTTCTTCGTTGGCTGTCTGCAGATGACGAGCTGGCTGTGCGAGAGTATCAAAGGATTAGGACGAAGTTAACCAGGTTTTTCATTCATAAAGGTTGCACGGACGCGGATGACCTGTTCGATAAAACTGTAGACGTTGTGGTTGAAAAAATTGAATCATGCGGGCAGTATTCAAATCCGCTTGCTTATTGCTACGGCGTAGCAAGAAATATTTGGCACCAGGATACGCGAGAGCGCAAGCTTGTTGCCATCGACGTCGACGTGGCGTTTGTAGAGCACCCGGACCCGAAAGTGCGCGAGCGGGAGCTGCAATGTCTGGAGCGTTGCTTAACTCGACTACCGGCGGGGGACCGAGAAGCCATAGTCCAATATCACACGGGGCAGGGGCGAGACAAGATCGAAGCGAGGAGAGCGCTGGCTATTGGGGTAGGTGGAACGAATGTATTGCGGATCAGGACGTGCAGAATCCGCAAGGAGCTCCGCATCTGTGTTATTGCGTGTATCAAGCGCTCACTAAATTGAAATGTTATGAGGTCGTCCAATGAACAGCGATCTTCCCGATCGGGGTCTAGTTCGCGAGTACTTGCTGGGCAGGCTCGATGACAAGAAAGAGCTCGAAGAACAATTGAGCCACGACATCTGTGTCAATGATGAATTGTCTGAAATGGTTGAATCCGTCGAAGAAGAGATCATAGAAGATGTTCTGGACGGGACCCTGGGTCCTGCGGACAAGAATGCTGTAGATGGATACTTTCTACGGCCACCGGAACGCAAAGAAAAATTGCGATTTGCTCGGCTCTTGCGACACCATTTCGAGCAGGGACGCGAGTTGGTCAACACACGAAGGGAAGCGTTTGACTCAGCGAATGTCCGCCCAGAAAGGGTGGATTACAGGTCAGCTAATGTCGGACACTCTCATATCAGAACGTATGGGGAACTCGCCGCGTTCGTCCTGCTCACGGTCGCGGGTTTGATTTATATATCCGGCATTCGTAAGAGCCAATCGAGACTCGAAGGGCAGCTTGCACAAGAGCGAGAACAGTTTGCAACTGTGGCCAAAAAAGCACACGTAACGCAGGCCTCGATGGTTGCTTTGACTTTAGTGGCGGATCGATCTCGCGGTGATAGCACTCAGGTTCCCAACCTTGAGATCAAGCCCTCCACTAAACGCATCGTGGTGGAAATTGCTCTCCAAGGTCGTAGTCCGGGTCCCTTCGATGTCATGCTTGAGGCCCAAGGAAAAAACGAGCCCATTTGGGCAGCTCGGCTACTACCGCTCGTATCAGCCTCGGGCGATGCTCGCTTGGTGTTCGACATACCGGCGCAGGGGATCATATCGGACGTCTACTCTTTTATTGTGTCGTCTTCGCTCCCTGAGTCTGGAAGACCGAAGCACTACGATTTTCGGATTACGCTAGCGGAGTAAAGAGTCGGGACCATCGAAGATCCCTTGCATGCTACCTGCGAGAAGAGGCCATCACAGTCAGAACCGCTTGATGAATCTGGAATGGATTCTTCAACAACTGTCGCGGTCTGGTAAATAGCCTGCTAAAATCCGACCGTCTAAACGCTCAGAGAGTTCACGCTGGATTCTGAGGGGGTAGGCGGTGGATCACAATGAAGCAGTGCGAACGCTCGCCACAGAGAGGTATCTGCTCGGAGAAATGTACCCTGACTTGCGCGAAGAATTTGAATTGCACCTCTTCGATTGCGAGCAATGCGCATTCGACCTTTGGGCTGCTGTAACCTTTCTAGTGCACGCCAAACGGATTCTCTCAAAAGAGGCTTGAGGCACTGACGCGGAACGAGATCGCGTCCTCGGTTCCAATCCACCGGTATGTAGTTCACCTCGCCGAAGAGGTGGATGATGTGAGGGAGCGACTCGGCGATGTACGCGCCATGCGTGGTTCTTACGATGCGGGGAAATCGTGCTCCGCGCCGACAGTCCGAGCTGGCCGACGCCTCTCACATCCACGGCACTGGGAGAAACTGGCGGAACTAGTGGGCTTGCTGAACTTCTGAAAACCGAATGGAGCATCGGAATCAAAAAAGCTAGGTGCATCCCGTCACAGCACGTCCTACACTGGCGGGGCCGTATGATGTGATCGTTGTCACAGCCAGAGGTTAAAATATAGGTGATCATTACAGCTTGACATGTCGGGTAAGGCCAAATTCGGAATCGCAGCGGCGTTGATTTTTGTTTCCATGGCGGCAGCTCCGGCCCTAGTATGCCTCAGTTATCTCGCGCAGAATGGAAACACGCATAGCTGCTGTCCGCAGGAGAAACCCCAAAATGCGGTAGTTGCTCGTTGCTGTGTCTGTTCTCCGGCCATCACCGCCCGCAGCGTTGACATTCCAGCGCCAATGAGCGGGGTGGCAACTTTCACACCGATCAATCCCGCAGATTTGACGGCGGATTTCGAACCTGTCGTGATTCCGAATCTCGATACATCCCCACCTAGCTGTAGCTCCATCCTCAGAATCTAGCTGACCTTCCTCAGTGTTCCCTGCAGGCACACCGCCTGTCTCTGAACTCGTCTGCTCCCGGCGCTGTTACGGCGATCGGAATTTGGAGGAAAGGTGAGATCCGCATTCATAGCTGTATTCATTTCCGTACTCTCCATGGCACAAGATCCGCTGTCGCATTCGCCTCGTGCCCAATTCATGACGCTGACGGAGATCGAGCGAGAGGCGGTGGCCAACAATCCTGAAGTCCGTGCCGCTGAGGCCAGCGCCGCTGTCGCGAAAGCACGCACACCTGCAGCTGGCGCGTTGGATGATGCCATGTTCATGTACCGCAACTGGGGAACTCCCCTGGAAAGACCGTGGGATTGGAACCGGGCACAGCACATGCTCATGTATCAACAGACTCTGCCAGGTCCCGGCAAGCGTGCGGCCCGAACTGAGGTAGCGAATCGGCAAGCCGCCGAGAGCGAATTGCAGATCGAGGTGGTGAAGCGAGAGATCGGCGTCATGGTGCGGAAGGCTTACTACGATCTTCTACGCTCAGGCGATGAACACCGGATCCACGATCAGCAAATGGAGTTGTCGAAACAAGCGGTGCAATCAGCGACAGTGAAATACGAAGTGGGACGCGTTCCCCAACAAGATGTTCTTAAGGCGCAGATTGCAATGACGCGTCTCGCGGATCATCTCGTCATGTTGGACGAGGAGGAGGAATCGGCTCGTGCTGAACTCAACACCCTGATGGGTCGAGACCCGGGTGCTCCGCTTGAAGTGATAGGGGAGTACGGAGCGCCGAGAACACTACCGAATCTCGACGCACTGGAACGAATCGCGCTTGAGAATCGCCCTGAACTGAAGGTGATCGCTGCAACAGGAAATGTGGCTGAGGCCCAACTGATCCTTGCACGCAAAGCCTACAGGCCAGATTTCACAGTTGCCGGGGGTTACATGCTGATGCCAGAAGGTTCTTTGTTTCGCAACAACTACATGGCTGAGGTCACCGTGACCCTGCCGTGGCTGAATCGACGCAAGCATGACAGCGAGATCAAAGAAGCAGAATCCGTCGCAGCCGTTGTGCGATCAGAGCGTAACGCACAGGTTAATACAGCCTTTCTTGGGATACAGCAGGCGCTGATCCGGGCTCATGCGGCGGAGCGGAGCCTGAAGCTCTACCGTGACACCTTACGTCCGCAGGCTGCAGCGGCCCTCAAGTCTGCCGCTGCAGCGTATCAGCACGATCGGACCGATTTTCTCAACCTAGTCGACAGCCAAAACATGATGCTCGACGTGGAGAGTTCGTACTTCAAGGCGGCGGCTAATTTCGATGCCCGCATCGCCGAGCTCGAGCGCGCGATCGGAGCCCCTCTACCCGCGTCAGCGGCTACTCCTGTTGCGGAGGTGAAGTGATGATTTCCAGAGATAAAAAGCTTCTCGTAGTTGGGATGCTGGCAGGTGTGTTACTCGCTGGCAGCCTGACGACAATGTTCTTCTTACGACAAGAGAGCGCCAATGCGGCCATCCAGAGCCATGCGCAAATGCCCCATAGCTCGGCTAGGGAGAAAAATGACGCTAACTCCCTGGGTACAGAACCTGGCACGGCAGTGCAACTGGATGCTAATGAGATCAACGCTGCGGGCGTGCAGTTGGCTAAGGTAACGATGGCTCGAATCACATCCACTGTGGAAGCTGTGGGACGAGTCGAGCAGCCTGAAGCACAACTGGCAACGGTTCCGGCACGAGTGGGCGGTCGGATCGACAAGCTCTATGTTCAGTTCACCGGAGAAACCATTCGTCCGGGGCAACCCGTTGCTGAAATCTACAGTCCCGATCTCGTCGGCTCAGCCGAAGAGTATCGCCTGGCATTGCAAAACCGTGATCGCATGCGGTCTTCCACGGAGAAGGAAGCTCTGGAAAACGCGGACGACCTCGTCGCGGCCAGTCGCAAGCGGCTGGAGTTGTGGGGAGTGAGCGAAAAACAGATTGAAGCGGCTGCTGCTGGTACCGCAGGGCTCCACGTCACTGTCTATGCGCCGTCGGGCGGTAGCGTCGTTGAGCGAAAGGTAACCCGAGGCCAGTACGTCAATTCCGGAGACCCACTCTTCACAGTCGCGGACCTCGGAACGGTATGGGTCAAGGCTGACGTTTACGAATTCCAACTACCGCAAATAAAACCGGGACAAACGGTGGAGATCACCTCCGAAGCACTGCCCGACAAGGTACTTCGCGGGCGTGTTGACTTCATTGAGCCGGAGGCGAATCCGCAAACGCGGACGATCCCCATTCATGTGCACGTTCCAAATCCTGGGATGCGACTGCGTCCCGGTATGTATATCCGGGCGAAGTTCATTTCTCCAGGTCAACGCGAGGCGGTCGTGGTTCCGCGTTCGGCAGTGCTGGATGCAGGGACTCGCAAACTGGTGTATGTGGCGGCATCGGAGGGTGTATTCGAGGCCCGTGAAATTCAGACTGGCCTGCCATCTGAAGAACGTTACCCCGTACTTGCGGGACTCAAGCCCGGTGAGGTAGTAGTCACGAATGGCAATTTCCTCATCGACTCTCAAACTCGGCTGACTGGCGGGATGACGGGACTCTTCGGCGGATCGAAGGAATATAACGAGAAGTCGCTGACCACTGGTGTCCCTTCCGGCGCGCCGCAGATCTCCCAAAAACCGAGAGGAAAAATCACATTCGCTGTTCAGCCGGACCCTCCCAAGGGGGGTGCCGAGAGCATGTTCCATGTCAGCGTCCTCGACGAAAACGGAAAGGAAGCGCCTGATGCCGAGGTCACAGTGACATTCATCATGCCAGCGATGCCGGCGATGTCCATGCCTGAGATGCGGAGCTCATTCAGGCTAGCGTACGCGCAGGGAATGTACATGGGTAGAGGCAAGCTCGACACGGCCGGTTCCTGGAACGTGGTCGTCGAGGCGAAACGAAACGGCCAGGTCATAGCCTTGTACCGTACGCGCTTGAACGCGGAGTAACGATCATGATCAACAAAGTCATTGAATTTTCGATGCGAAATCGCTGGCTGATCCTGGCGGTCTACGCTGCTTTGGCAGTTTGGGGCTGCTGGGCTGTTCTCCATACTCCGATCGACGCAATTCCCGACCTCAGTGAAAACCAGGTCATCGTGTTCACCGATTGGCCCGGCAGAAGTCCGCAGGAAGTTGAAGATCAGATCACTTATCCATTGACGGTCAACATGCAGGGGCTGCCGAGCATTCGATCCGTTCGCTCGTCTTCTGCGTTTGGCTTCTCGATGGTCAATTTGATTTTCGAAGACGACGTAGACGTCTACTTCGCGCGCACTCGTGTTCTCGAGCGTCTGAGCCTCGCTTCAAGCTTCTTACCATCGGGAGTTACACCGCTGCTGGGTCCGGACGCAACCGGGGTGGGACAGGTATTCTGGTACACCATCGAGGGTCCATACGATAGTGGGACCTTGCACTCCATCCAGGACTGGTACATCAAGTACCAGCTCAACTCCGTTCCGGGTGTTGCTGAAGTTGCGAGTGTCGGTGGTTTCATCCGGCAATACCAGATCGATGTCGACCCACTGAAGCTGCGTGCCTACAACATCCCAATGAGAGACGTGCTCACGGCAGTGGAGCGCAGTAACAACAATGTTGGGGCAAAGGTCATTGAAGTCAGCAACAGCGAGTACATGGTTCGTGGCCTCGGCTTGATCGAGAAGCTCAAGGATATCGAGGACATCCCAATCACCGCCATGAATGGCACTCCGATGTACCTGCGGAATGTGGCCAGCGTCCAATTGGGACCCGAGTTCCGGCGTGGGGTTCTCGACAAGGACGGCAAAGAAGCGGTGGGTGCCGTGGTTGTAATTCGTTACAGAGCCAATGCCCTTGAGGTCATCAATGCCGTCAAACAGAAGATCGCCGAGATCACCCCTGGTCTTCCGAAAGGCGTTCGCATCGTTCCGTTCTATGATCGCAGCGCGCTGATCTACCACGCGGTGGATACGCTCAAGCACGCACTCATTGAGGAAATTATTCTCGTTACGCTCGCTCACATTCTCTTCCTCTGGCACTTCCGGTCCATTCTTGTAGTAACTCTCCCGCTTCCACTTGCGGTCCTTGGTTCGTTTTCTTTTATGCATGGGGTGGGACTCTCGTCCAACATCATGTCACTCGGGGGGATAGCTATCGCGATTGGCGTGCTCGTCGATGCCGGGATCGTGATGACGGAAAACGTGATTCGGCAGGCGGAGAAGTACTCAGAGGAACACGGAGACTACCGCGATCACATCTGGGACATCACTCTCAATGCGGCCAAGATGGTCGGACGTCCAATCTTCTTCGCTATGGTCATCATCATTCTTGCCTTTATTCCGGTCTTTGCACTCACCGGGATGGAAGGCAAGATGTTTCATCCGTTGGCGTTCACGAAGACTTTCGCGATGGTAGGCTCCACCATTCTCGCCGTTACCCTTGTGCCGGTGCTTTGCACATTCCTGATTCGGGGCAAACTCCACCGCGAGGAAAGCAATCCGGTCATGCGAGCTCTGCAGGCCGTTTACCGGCCGGTATTGCTAACGGCATTGCGGTTCCGAGTCGCAACCTTGAGCGTGGCGTTGATCTTGCTTGGAGTTGCTATTTATACAGCGACAACGATCGGCTCGGAGTTTATGCCGCCACTGGATGAAGAGTCGGCCCTCTTCATGCCGATCACCGATCCGCGTATCTCTCTGACGAAGGCAACCGAGATTATGCGCCAGCAGGATCGAATCATTGCCTCAGATCCTGCGGTTGAGATGGTAGTTGGAAAGATAGGGCGGGCAGAAACGGCTACGGATCCAGCCCCGACGAACATGGGTGAAACAATCGTAATCTTCAAGGGCAAAGATCAGTGGTCCAAGGGAACAACCAAGGACGGCATCATTCAGCG
>Ga0182037_10001832_pt1 | contig 11229 bp, 11 predicted proteins | sample sta12Cox44000082_FD_125974 | JGI IMG/M metagenome (GOLD analysis project Ga0182037, IMG submission 125974) | Lab enrichment of tropical soil microbial communities from Luquillo Experimental Forest, Puerto Rico - statoxic.12C.oxic.44.000.082 | ecosystem: Environmental > Terrestrial > Soil >... | reverse complement strand
GGCGGCGCCGGTGGGTCCAACCCCGCCGGCACCGGGGGTAACGGCGGGGCCGGCGGGGGCGGCGGGGTTTTCGGCGCCGGGGGTGTCGGCGGCAGCGGGGGGTTCGGCCTGACGCATGGGGGTAACGGCGGGGCGGGCGGAGCCGGCGGGCTGCTCGGCTTCGGCGGACCCGATCAGACGCATGGCGGCGCCGGTGGCGTCGGCGGCGCCGCCGGGAACGCCGGGACCGGTGGGGCCGGTGGAGCCGGCGGGGCCGGCGGGTTCATAGGCTCCGGCGGCTTCGGCGGCAGCGGAGGCTCCGGGGGCACCGGTGGCACCGGTGGGGCCGGCGGGACCAGCTTCGGGTGGGGCAATGGCGGGGCCGGCGGCATCGGCGGCACGGGCACAGTAGGCGACGGCGGTACCGGCGGTCGCGGCGGTAACGGCGGCGGGTTCGAGGGCTCCGGCGGGCTCGGTGGGGCCGGCGGCACCGGAAACATCAATGGCGGTACCGGCGGCGGTGGCGGCACCGCCGGCGGGATCTCCGGCAACGGCGGCCCCGCCGGCGCCGGCGGCACCGGCGTCACGGGCCACGGCGGGAACGGCGGTAACGGCGGCAACTCCAACCCCTTCCAGGGCGCCGGCGGGGCCGGCGGCCGCGGCGGCACCGGCTTCACCACGGGCGGGGACGGCGGGTCCGGCGGCAACGGCGCCACGTTCAACGGCTCGGGCGGCCCCGGCGGGGTCGGCGGGTTCGGCCAGATCGCGGGCGGCGACGGCGGGGCCGGCGGCAAGGCCGGGGTTATCGGCAACGGCGGAATCGGCGGCGCCGGCGGGGAGGGCCTGGTGTCCGGCGGCGACGGCGGAAACGGCGGCAACGCCACTGTGATCGGCAACGGCGGCAACGGCGCTGAACCCGGGTCTGGCCCGACGCCGGGCCAGCCCGGCCACGGCGGCGCCGGCGGGAGTCTGTTCGGCCAGCCCGGGATTAACGGGACGTAGCCGACCGCGGGCGCGTGCCGCTAGGTTCCCGTCGGGACCAGGCGCAGCGAAATCGAGTTGATGCAGTAGCGCTGATCGGTCGGGGTCTGATAACCCTCCCCGGCGAACACGTGGCCCAGGTGGCTGTGGCAGTTCGCGCACAGCACCTCGGTGCGCGTCGTGCCCAGCGAGTGATCGGGACGCAGGATCACCGCGTCGGAGCCCGCCGGGTCGAAGAACGACGGCCAGCCGCAGTGCGACTCGAATTTCTCTGTGCTGCGGAACAATTCGGCACCGCAGGCCCGGCACTGGTAAACGCCTTCGGTTTTGGTGTCGGTGTACTCACCGGTGAATGGCCGCTCGGTGCCGGCGCGGCGCAGCACGTCGAACTCCTGCGGGTTGAGCTTCTTGCGCCACTCGTCGTCGGACAGTTGAAGCTTTGGACGCGCGGTCTCGGTCATGCGTCCACGCTAGCGCGCTCGCGCTTGGGCGTCAGCCACGCAGGATCGATGCCGCCGTCCAGCCGGTCTTCGTCCTTGGCGTCCAGGTAGCGGAAGTAGAGGACGGTAAACACCACGATCAGCAGCAGCGACCACCCGTAGGTGATCTTCAGGTACTGCAGCGCGCGGCCGTAGCGCATCCAGTTGAACAGCAGCCAGCCGTCCAGCGTCATGAAGCCGTAAATACCTAGCCACGCCGGCCAGCTGCGAATCAGCGAGTTGGGCAGCACGACCGTCATCAGGAACGGGAACAGCATCATCGAGTAGTAGCCCTGGGCCAGCGACAGCACCAGCCACGACCACAGCAGCAGCACGCCCGACGAGCTGGTGAACCAGAACAGCGGGTCGCGGGTGCGGTAGTACCGGTACAGCAGCCACATGGCGCCGATCGCGATCAGCGTGAACAGGATCCGCAGGAACACAATCAGCCAGGTGGGCAGGCCGAAGTACACGCCGTTGCCCTCGATGGAGCTGTTGAAGTAGTCGCGGGTGCCCAGGATGTAAGGCACCGTTTTCGTGACGAAGTCGTTCGGGTCACTGACCAGCGGCCAGGCGGCCAGGTTGATCGCCACCGGCACCCCGATGGCGGGCACCAACGCCCGCCACTGGCGGTTCAGCAGGGGCAGCAACAGCAGCGGCCCGAGCACCGGTTTAAGCGTGAGCGTCAGCCCGATCACCACGCCCGCCCACCACTGATGGCCTTTCTTCCCATCAAGTAGCCACCAGAAAAACAGCATCTCCGCCAGCAGGACGCACCCGTTGATGTTGGTGAACACCAGTGTGCTGCTCACGCTTTCGGTGCAGAACATGGCCAGCAGCAGGGCCGGGGCGGCCACCGAGGACAGCGTGTACTTGAACAGCCGCAGCAGCAGGTACCAGGCGATCAGGATGGCCACGGCGTTGATCCCGATGAACAGATAGCGCGACGGCGTGAAAGACAGATAGCCGAACGGCGCCATCAGCAGCGTGCCGCCGGGCGGATACAGGTAGTGCGGGTCGACGTAGTCGAAGTGCTCGTTGTAGATGTCCAGGCCGTGCCGGAAGTTATTCACCGCGCGGTAGACCGGTTTGAAGTCGTCGGTGATATTGCCGTTGGCGGGGAGAATGATGCTGCGGTGCAGCACCGACATGATGGCCAGTGGCCACAGGGCCGACCGCAATATCGTCGCCACGCTCGGTGCCCCGGTGCGGGGACGGAACGCGGCGAGTATCCAATCGCGCAAGCCGGTTCGGGTCGAGTCAGCTTCCGTCACCAGCGCACCGTACACCGGCGCGAACCGCGAAGTCTCAGGCGGGACAGTAAGTGTCGGTGGCCGGCAGCTTGCCGCTCTTGAGGTAGCCGATCAGCGATGGGACCGTGCAGGGCGAATAGATGCTGGCGCCGTGACCGATGCCCTGCCACATCACCCGCTTGCTGGCCGCGTTGGCGTTGATGATGGTGGCCGCCGTCGCGGCGACCCCTTCGTTGCCCACGATCGGGTCGTTCTGGACACCCGCCAGCAGGACGTCGACCTTGAGGTCCTTGGGCGGCGCCGGCGGCGAACCGGTGGGCCAGTGCACGCACTTGACCAAGTTGAGTGCGGCGACGGTGCCGAATTGGGGATACAGCTTGCCCCACGCCACCACGAGTTCGCGCACCCGATCCGGTGTCGGGCGGTTGACAGCGTCGCTGCACGAGCTGACGAACTGGCCGTCCGAGTCGTCGGTGGCGTTCGCGTGGTTGATCAATTTGTTCAGCTGGTTCATGTCGCCGGAGCGGGCGGCCGCCAGCGCGTTGGCCAGGCTCGTGGTGGCGTCGACGCGGCCGCCGGAGGGGAAGCCCAGCGCGACGGTGATGGCGTTGGCCACCGCGGCCACCGGCACCCCGCCGGGCATCTTGCCGGCGCGGGCGTCGGCCAGCAGCGCGCTGACGGCGCCCTTCGGATCGGGACCCAGCGCGCAGTTCACCGCGACGCATTGGCCGGCGAATGCGTCCAGCGCCGCCTGTTGGCCCTTGACCTGTTGCTCGGCGGCCGCTTCGGCGTTGACGCCCAACGCAACCGGGGAGTCGAGGATCAGTCGGGCGACCCTGTCCGGCCGCGACGCGGCGTAGGCCAGCGCCACCTGGGCGCCGTTGCCGATCCCGAGTAGCGCGACCGCCGGCACGTCCCAGAGGTTGCGCAGTCGCTCGATGTCGGAGGCGGCATGCGAATTGTCGTAGACCGACGCGCTCGACGCGAGGGCGTCGGTGCAGTTTGTGGTGGCGGTGTTCGAGACGTCGGAAAGGTTGGCAACCGGATCGTCGCCGGTTTGGAATTGCGCCTGGTCGCGCATCGCCTGACGGGAGAGGTGACTCCGGCAGTCGATCTGGCTCGACATGCCCATCCCGCGGCGGTCGACGGCGACGATGGGGTGGGTTTGCAGCACGTCGGTGCCGGCCCTCGACAGCCAGACCGGCAACTGCGTCGAGGACGGCAGGTCGGAGCCCGTGGTGAAGACCAGCGGGCCCGCGTCGCGCGGGGTCTCGTTCGTGCGCGCGCGGACCACGCCGAGGTTCACGGTCCCGGACCCGCCGTTGACCGGGTCGAGGTCGGCGTTGTAGTTCGCGCACTCCAGCTCGACGCCGGGCGCGGTGGGGACGGCAGCATCGGCGAAGACCTGCGAGGTGCAGTCGTGCCAGGACAAATCGTTCTTGGGTGCGGCGATCGGCGGCGGGCCGCTGGGGGGCGGCTTCGGCGTGGTCGCACCCTGCGGCCGGGCGCCGGAATTGGTGGCGAAGCGAGGGTCCGCGGCCAGGCCCGGGACGCAGCCGGCCAGCACCGTGATCATCACGACCGCCACCGCCCCCCGGGCGGTGGCGGACGTGATCTGCCGACTCATGCCGACCACAGTAGCCATCCCGCCGAGATCAGGCCTTGACGTAGCGGGTGTAGAGGTAGCCGGCATCGTCGGTCAGGATGTGGACGCAGCGCATGCGGGTCAGCAGCTTGCCCGGGTCCGTCGGGATGCGTCGGGCCAGGCCGCCGACGAGATACGGCGCGATCGTCAGGCACAGTTCGTCGAGCAAGTCGCGCTGGATCAACGCGCCGAGCAGCATGGGCCCGCCTTCGGTGAGGATGCGGCGCATCCCGCGAGCCCCGAGGGCCGCCAGCAAGACGGCCTCGTCGACCTCGCCGGGATCGCCGCCGGAGCAGTCGACCACCTCGCACAGGTCGGCGAGCAGGTGCCGCGTCTCGTCGGCCGCCGCCGTGCAGGTGAGCACCAGAGGCGGCACCTCGGTCCGGGTGAACACCGGCATGTCGCGGTCAAGGCGACCCGACTTGGTGACGATCGCCAGTCGCGGGACCTCGTCTTGTCCGCGGGCCTGCCGCCGCTGCCGCTGGGTCACGCCCAGGTGCACGCCGGAATAACCTTCGACCCGCACCGTGCCCGCGCCGACCACGATGACGTCCGCGAGCTCCCGCAGCAGGTGGAAAATGAGCCGGTCGCCGGGCCCCCCCATTACACCGCTCTTACCGTCGGCGGTCGCGCCGCCGTCCACACTGACGATGAAATTCGCCCTGACCCAACTCCCGCCCCCTTCCGGGTAGCCGTAGAGCTGGGGGAGTTCGCCGTCGTCGAGTTCGCGTGTCGACCCGAGCAGCGTCAGCGGCGCCCCGCCGGCGTCAGAGAGGGGCATGAGCTTGATTGCAGCACGCCGCTACAGTTCCTGCATGCACGGGTCCACCTCCGGCCGAGTGGCTCACCTCGTGGATCGGCATCCGAGTGTGTCGCCGGAGCGGCTGATCGCCCAATTAAGGCCGCCGCCAACGTTCGCCGACGTGAGCTTCGCGACGTATCACCCGGATCCGTCGGAACCTACCCAGGCGACCGCCGTCGCGGCCTGTCAGGACTTTTGCCGGCAGGCCGTGGAGCGCCGGGCCGGCCGCCGAAAACTGTTCGGCAAACGGGCGGCGCTGCCCGGCGTCGGGGTGTATCTCGACGGCGGCTTCGGCGTGGGCAAGACCCACCTGCTTGCCTCCGCCTACTATCAGTTGCCCGGCCCGGGACCGGGTGGGGCGCCGGACGCCCCGACTCCTCCCAAGGCGTTCGCGACATTTGGTGAGCTCACCCAGCTCGCCGGGGTGTTCGGCTACGTCGAATGCATCGAGATGCTGGCCGATTACACGGCGGTGTGCATCGACGAGTTCGAGCTCGACGATCCGGGCAACACCACCCTGATCTCGCGGATGCTCTCGTCGTTGGTGGAGCGCGGGGTGTCGGTGGCCGCCACGTCCAACACCCTGCCGGAGCAGCTCGGGGAGGGCCGCTTCGCCGCTCAGGACTTTCTGCGCGAGATCAACACGCTGGCAGGCATTTTCACGACGGTCCGAATCGATGGGCCCGACTATCGGCACCGCGGCCTGCCGCCGGCGCCGCCGCCGTTGTCGGACGAGGAGGTAGTCGCGCGCGCCGCGGAGGTCGACGGTGCGACGCTTGACGATTTCGATGCGCTGTGCGCGCACCTGGCCACCATGCACCCGTCGCGGTATCTGACGCTGATCGAGGACGTGACCGCGGTGTTTTTGACCGGAGTGCACGCTATCGACGACCAGAACGTCGCGCTGAGGCTGGTTTCGCTGACCGACCGGCTCTATGACGCCGGCGTCCCGGTGGTGGCCTCGGGGGCGAAGCTCGACACCATCTTCAGCGAGGAGATGCTGGCCGGCGGGTATCGAAAGAAGTACCTACGAGCCACTTCACGGCTGGTGGCTCTGACCTCATTTGGGCAAGCCGGGCTTAACCAATCTCGCGAACCATGATATAGTCGTCCTCGCGGTTGGTCCCCACCTGAAACGTCCTGGTGCCGTTGACCTTGAAGCCGCTCTTGGCGTAAAAGCGTTGTGCGCGTTGGTTTCCCTGGTTGACACCCAGCCACACGCGGCGCACACACCATTTTTCGGCGGTAGCCAGCGCGAGGTCCATCAGCGCCTTCGACACACCGGCGCCGTGGTAGTCGGGCAGCACATATATCTTCGACAACTCGGCGGTGTCGTCGGCGACCCCGCGAATGAGCATGGCATAACCGATGATTCGGCCGTCCTGCTGCGCGGTGAGGATCGTACGCCGCGGATCGCTCAGATACTCCGCGAAGCGCTCGGCCGACAGGTTGGCGTCGACGAACGACGCGATGTTCTCGGATGCCGTCGAGGGCGGACAGGCCAACGGAAAGGTCAGCGCGGCGATGGCCGCCAGCTCGTCAATATCGACCGAGCCCGCCGTGACGGCGTGTACGGCCGGCGACTGGGTTCTCAGAGGTTCCACTGCGCCAGGTGGTAGCCCGTCTTCTTGTCCAGCAGGACGACGGTGGAGACCGGATCGCGGTAAGCGTCCCAATAGACCCCGCCGCGCACGATCGCCCCGTTGGGAGCATTCACGAGCACGTTGTCCAGCGCGTCGGGCGCATCGGAGGCCCGTGGCTTGTACGCGTCGGCGAACGGCGTCACCCCGTCGAAGCTGAAGTCGGTCGCCATGATGTACGGATTGGGCACGCGGATCGCGCGGATCGTCACGTCGGCCCGGTTAACCACGCTGCCCGGAAAGCTTTTAATCGGAACGCCACTGCGCGTGTAGCCGAATCCCGGCGGCGGGTCGCACGGGGCCACGCTGCTGACGGTGACGTCGGCGACGTAGGTGCCGGTGTCCACCCGCAGGGTGTCGCCGATGTGGCCGATGGGCGCGTCGCCGGCCCGCGCGCGGGGCGCGGCGACGCCGACGGCGGTGACGCTCGCGGCCGCGACGAGGAAGGCGGACAGGACGATCAGCCAGCGGTGCATCTTCGCCTCCGTTCTGCGGACCTTCGCATGATCGCACACGGTGTGACGCGAGGGGAGGGTCAGCGGTCCTGATCAGCGCCCTTTCCGCCGCTCAGCGATTCGAGTGCGGCGTTCAGGTCGGCCTCGACGCGGCCCTTGTCGACCCCGGATCGGTGCAGCGGTCCGGCGCCGTCTTCGAGTTCGAGCAACGCCAGCAGCAGGTGTTCGGTGCCGATGTAGTTGTGGCCGAGCCGAAGTGCCTCGCGGAAGGTCAGTTCCAGAGCCTTGCGTGCCGGGCCGCTGAACGGGATCAGTTCCGGGGTTTCGGCGCACGCCGGCGGTAGCGCCACGGCGGCGCGGACGGTCTCGGCCTCGACCCGTTGTCGGCTCAGCAGGACGGCGGCCAACGCGGCCGGATCGCCGAGCACGCCGAGCAGCAGATGGTCGGGGGTGATCTCGCAGTTGGCGGCTTCGTGCGCGGCGTTCTGGGCCACGACGACGGCATTGCGGGCCCGCGGGGTGAAGCGCCCGAAGCCCTGCTCCGGATCCAAGGCGGTGGGCTCTGCCCGCGGGACGAACCGCTTCTGGGCGGCCTGCTTGGTGACGCCCATGCTCTTGCCGATGTCGGTCCACGAGGCTCCCGAGCGGCGCGCCTGATCGACGAAGTGCCCGATCAGATGGTCGGCGATCTCGCCCAGGTGCTCGGCGGCCAGGACGGCGTCGGCTAGCTGGTCCAGCACGTCGGGGTGTACCTGTTTGATGGCGTTGATCAGCTCGTCAAGGCGAACGGGATTGGCGATGGGCGTGGGCTGGGACATGGCGTCAACATTAGGTTGACGTCCGTACGGCGTCAACTGCGGGTTGACGGCCGTGCGGTGTCGGGGCCCTAATCACCGCTTCGCTGGCCGGTTGGCCTCCACTCTGGGACTATCAGGGGACCGTGAAACGCCTCCTGCTGACGCTGACAAGCCTTGCCGCCATGATCGGCATGGCCGTGCCCGCAAGCGCCGACAGCAACGACGACGCGTTCCTCGCTTCACTGAAAGCCGCAGGCATCACCTATCCCGACGCGGGGCGGGCTATTGCGGCCGGCAAATGGGTGTGCCAAGTGGTCGGTCAGGGCAGGCCGATGGTGGACGTCGTCAAGGACATCCAAGCCCAGAACTCGGGACTCCGCGGGGACAACGCCGCCAGGTTCACGGCGATCGCTGCCAACGTGTACTGCCCCAGTGCGTTGTCGGCCAATGCAAACGCCGGTGGCGGCTGATAGCGGCGCGCGGCAATACGCTACAGATCATGCGCGTCGATCCGGGGCCGCTGACGTGGGCCGCCGTGGTGCAAACCTGGCATCTTGACCTGACCTCGGCCACGGTGATCGTGTTGGTGACGGCCGCGTACGCGTGGTGCTACCGGCGCACCCGAAACGCCGGGCAACCGGCCCAAGCCGCGCAGGCCTGGTGCTTCGGGGTGGGCATCGTGCTGTGGGCGCTTGCCACGTTCGGCGCGATCGGCGCCTACGCCTACATCCTGTTTTGGATGCGCGCGTTGCAGGTGCTGATGCTGCTTTACGTCGCACCGTTGTTCATCGCGCTGAGCAAACCGGTCACCGTTGTGCGCGATGCGCTGGGTCCGGCGGGCCGCAACCGCATCGATCGGTTGTTGGCGACCCGATTCGCCCGCGTGCTCGCGCATCCCGCGACCACGTCGCTGGCGATGCTCGGCACGCCGTGGCTGCTCTACCTGACGCCCTGGTACACCGCCTCCCTCGAGAACGAATGGATTGGCGCGCCCACTCGAATCTTGTTGGTAGCAATTGGTTTTGGCTATTTCTACGCCCGGCTGCAAGCCGACCCCGTTCCCCGCAGGTACCCCCAGCTGATCTCGCTGCTGATCACCGTCGCCGAGGCCCTCGGCGACGGTGTCCTGGGGCTGGTCATATGGCAGGGCTCTTTGATCGGCGCGGCGTATTACTCGGGGCTGCACCGATCGTGGGGCCCCGACCAGCGGCTCGATCAAACGATCGGCGCCGGCGTCTTGTGGATCCTGGGAGACCTGGTCGGGTGGCCGTTTGTGCTGCTGTTGATGCGTGCGCTGTCCCGCGACGAGAAGGCGCATGCGGTCAGGGTCGACGCCGAGCTCGACGCGACGGAGGCGGCAGAGACTGAAGCCGCCGCGCCGTCAGGATTGTGGTGGGAGAACGACCCCGAACTGCGCGAGCGATTCCGTCGACGCTGACCTCCCGTTGGCTTACGGCTGGCCCAAACCGAAGACGACGCCGCGGCAGCTGGAAGATATTGCGTCACTTCACAAATCGGGAGCACTCACACATGAGGAGTAAGAAGCCGAGAAGCGCCGAATTCTCGACGACCTCTAGGTTCTGTGCGGCCGGGAGATGTGAAATTCACCTGAATTCTGCCCGTCGGCTCGAGCGGTCCGCTATGTTGCGCGAGACGTCGGCAACTGCGACCACACCGCAAAGGAGCCCATAGTGATGAAGGCATCGGTTACGGCCGCCGGCTTGGCGGCGAGCATCCTGGTAGTCGGGGTGGCGGTTACGGGGTGCAAAAGCGACAAGTCGTCAAGCCCATCGTCATCAACGCCGTCGTCTACATCGGCTTCTCCCGCGTCGTCGTCTGCGACTCCGACACCAAGCAGCGGTGCAGCCCAGCCCTCCGACTACAGCCGTCTGCTGATCAAGCCCAGCGACATCGTCGTGCCGGGCGACACCTTCACTTTGACGCAGACGCTGCCCGCCAACCCGGCGGGAGTTGAAGGCTTGTTCGCGAATCAGGGCGCCACGCGCAAAATCGACGACACGATCTATATCTATCCCGACGCCGGCCAGGCGTCGCAGGCGCTCACCCAAAGCGCCGCGGCCATTCAGGAGCTGAGTGTGAAGGCCCCGTCGACACCGGCCGACGTGGGCACCGGCGGTCAGATCGCCGTGGGGCCGTCGCCGGATGGTTCCAAGGCCAAAGCGGTCGTGATGTTCACCGAGGGCAAGGTCTTTACCGTCCTCGAGTTCGAGAGCCCGCAGAACGATCCGGTGCAGCTGGACTTCGTCCTCGATCTCGCGCGGAAGCAGGATGCGGCCATCAAGAGTGGCTTGCCTGCGTGAGCTTGCGTTAGCTCGAAACTAACTCTGGCCCAATGCTTCTCAGCGAGCCGCGGCTCGCGCCGTCCAGGTGAAGCTGTGCATCTCGGGAATTTGCGGCGCCAGCGCCGAAGCCACGCTGCGACCGATTTCGTCGGCCGCCGCCAGCGGGGTGGCGGGGTCCAGGAACCCTTCCAGCTCGACGCGTAGGGTCCGGCCGGTCCAGCGGGCTCGGGCGTGCGCATGCATGACCCCGGGGACCGCGGTGGCCGCGGTTTCGGCCGTCGTGATGATTTCCGGGTCGACGCCATCGAGCAGGCGGTGCGCGATATCGGCGGTGACCTCCCAGCCGACGTGACAGATGAATCCGGTGACTGCGATTCCGGCGACCGCGTCGGCCCAACCCCATCCGAGTGCCACCCCGATCAGCCCCAGCATCGCCCCGGCCGACGACAACGCGTCCAGCCAGGAATGCTTGGCGTCGGCCACCATGGTTGCCGAACGAATCCTTCGGCCCACTACCAGCTTGTAGCGTGCCACGAGCTGATTGCCCGCAATGCCGACCGCCGCCGCGGCGATACCCCAGCCCAGGTGACCGGTGCCGCCATGGCGGAGCAGCTTGGTGACGCTTTCAAAACCGGCGACCAGCGCGCTGCCCCAAATCACCAGGGCCACGCCGAGGCCTGCGAGGTCTTCGGCGCGTTCGTAGCCATAGGGATAACGCTCGGTGGGGACTTTGCGCGATGCCCGAAATCCGACGAACACCAGGGCGCTGGTCGAGACGTCCGACAAGTTGTGCAGCGCGTCGCCGAGCAGCGCGACCGACCCAGACACCAGGGCGATGGCCAGTTCGACAAACCCGGTCAGGGCCAATCCGACGGCACTGACGGCAATGGCACGG
>Ga0182037_10001827_pt1 | contig 11242 bp, 14 predicted proteins | sample sta12Cox44000082_FD_125974 | JGI IMG/M metagenome (GOLD analysis project Ga0182037, IMG submission 125974) | Lab enrichment of tropical soil microbial communities from Luquillo Experimental Forest, Puerto Rico - statoxic.12C.oxic.44.000.082 | ecosystem: Environmental > Terrestrial > Soil >... | reverse complement strand
AGCTTAGGCCGGCGAAGAGAAGGGCCACGGCCACCACCGCCGTCAATTCCATGGCAGAGAGCACAGTGACTTTCGAAGATGAGCTTGGCAGCGGTGAGGTCAGGCGGTTTAGAAGCCGGCGACGGCAAAAGCGTTGATTGCGAAGACGGAGATTGCGGAAAAGGAGCACTGCGGGCGGCAAGAGCGCACAAAATTACATAAGCTATGGTGGCAATCGACGTGCGCATGAGAACCTCAGAGCAGACCTTTCTGGGGGCGGACGCGCTTGATGTGGGCAAAATGGTAGCCGTGACCGGTTGTGCTGTCAATCGGCGCGCGGCATGGTCGCCTCCGTTGGCCCTTTTCGCGTTGTTGTCTGCCGCCACGTTCCTACTCTTGCTGGTTCTCTTCTTGAGACACAATCAGTCCCCCTACAAGCATCGGTATTCGCTGTGGGCACGCTCGTTGCTCTGCCAACGCTGTGGCACTTTAACGGAGCAGGCATAGGCAGTGTAAGGCAGAGGAGGTGTGGCGCTAAGGTTCTGCCCTCGGGGTAACTCGGGAAGCGGGGTGGCAGCAAGCCGGGCGCCGACACCAACCCGCCCGGGATCAAGAAGACGCTACGAGTCGGCGAGGATTCGTTGGCGCAGCTCTGGCCAGATTTCATGATTTCTTCCGGCTCGGTTTCCGCCTGCAGCGTGTCGAGCAGAAGTCGTACTCCTTGACATTTAACGGAAAGCAGTATACCGTGCGGGCAGTGATCCGGTCCTTCCGCCGTTCCGATAGCGAGCGCCTCTACCGCCGTGAGTCGGTGCGCCGGTTCAAGCCGATTGAGCGGCAGGCGCTTCGGAAGCTGGACTTACTCGACGCTGCGCCGGATTTGAGAACGCTTTCAACGCTTCCAGGAAACCGGCTGGAGAAATTGAAAGGCCAACGTGAGGGGCAGCACAGCATTCGCATCAATGACAAATGGCGCATTTGCTTTGTGTGGCGCGAGGGACACGCCTACGAAGTCGAGATTGTGGACTACCACTAGGAGAGAAAGATGGCGAAGAAACTGAAGCCCGTGCATCCGGGCGAGATTCTACACGAAGAATTCATGAAGCCTTTGGGCCTCAGCATGAACAAGCTGGCTCTGGACCTGCGTGTTCCGGTCACGCGGATCGCGGATATCGTGGGCGAACGCCGGGGCATCACCGCAGATACCGCTTTGAGGCTGGCCCGTTACTTCAAGAACGCACCGGTTTTCTGGATGAATCTCCAAATCCGCTACGACCTGGAGGTTGCTCAGGATGAACTAGCGGGCAAGGTAGAACGCGACGTGCAACCGGTGGAAACCACGTCAGGCCGCTAAAGCGCTGGGAAGGTTTGTGGATCACGCCCTGGAGCCAGCGCGACCGAGTACACTGTGAGGGTTAGTCCCATTGGTTTTGGTGTGAGTTGGGATGTTTCGCGAGGAATTGCGGGATTTGTTACTCTGACACGCGTTTTCGGAGAAATGCAGACATACCCAGAACTCATTCGTCCATTAGTACTTCCTTTTTTCTGATCTCTATGTCCCTTTATGTATGCGCGCCTGTATAGTGCCAAAGTTACCGCGAACCCCGCTCTAAAGGCCGTCCAGCTCTTCCGCATGCCTCCTTTTGAAAAGTTCGGCTAACTCTTCGAATGAATGGACTCCATCGATCAGTTCTTCGATTTCGTCGAACGAGGCAAGCATGCACCGGTCAATCTCAACCCACGTTTTGTCTCGGTGCCGATATACACGCGCATAATGCCCCTGTTTGTTCATGCTGTTTATCGCGGCGACAACTTTTACACTCACGTCTCTGCTCCCGTACAGATGAAGTCCGTTGCCGGCGGAGCCGGCAGCGCGAAAATATATTGTGCAACGCGGACCGATGACTTAGGTCAGTAGTTTCTACGTCCACCGCGGCCAGATCGCCCGCCAGAAAATCCTCTTCCGTTACCGGGACGATGGCCACCGCCACGGGATTCTTGCGGGCGCGCCTCGTTGACCTGGAGCGCACGACCTTCGACATTCAAGCCGTTGAATTCAGCAATCGCCTTTGCCGCGTCATCATCCGGCCCGAGTTCCACGAATCCGTAGCCGCGCGAGCGGCCCGTCTCCCTATCGGTGATAACGCGAGCAGAGACAGGCTTATAGCCCTTCCCGGTAAACAACTGCAACAAGCTCTCATCGGTAATGCTGTACGGCAGACTTCCTACGTAAAGCTTTGTCATATACTGTCCTTTGTTTAGACTAGGTCGACCACCCACCACATACGAAAAGCTGCAAAAAGCCGCTCGGTCGGTTGGCGGGAACTCCTATAGTATGTTATGCTGTTTGTGCGCTTAATGCATGCGGTAGTGTTGTGCGGCCCTCTGGTTATTGAAGCGATCTGAGAATACCCGCCCTCCGTTTCCTCCGTTCGTTTTCAGCGTAATTCAAAAAGAAGGCTGGCGACTGATGCTGCTGCGACTGCTCACAGGCTTGTGGAGTGGTTGTGCAGCCCCGGCCCAGCAAGAAAGCAAAATGCAAAATTTTTCAGAACTATCAATATCTCCTTCGTTGAAGGACCGACTCACTGCGGCGCGGTTTTCGACGCCGACACCGGTGCAGGCAGCAGCCATTCCGTCGGCCCTAGAAGGCGAGGATGTGATCGCTACGGCCCAGACAGGAACCGGAAAGACATTGGCGTTTTTGATTCCTGTCATGGAAAAACTGTCCGCGCAACAGGCGGCAGGAATCGGCGCGCTAGTCCTCGTACCAACGCGCGAATTAGCAATGCAAGTGGTGGCGCAGTACGACGCGCTGAGGAGCAAACAGACCCAGCCTGCAGCATTGGTGGTTGGCGGACTAGCGGAAAGAAGGCAGCTTGATGCGATTCGGCGAGGTGCGCGGCTCGTTGTGGCAACTCCCGGCCGCCTCGAGGATTACATGAATCGCAAGTTGGTGTCTCTGGCTGGTGTAAAGACACTCGTGCTGGATGAGGCAGATCGCATGCTGGACATGGGGTTTCTACCTGCGATACGACGGATTGTGTCAGTTGTACCCAAAGAACGCCAGACTCTCTGTTTTTCCGCAACCATGGACGGGGCAATAGCCCAGTTGGTGAGGGATTACACGAGAAACCCGATTCGCCTATCATTTGGTTCAACGCTGAAACCATCGGAAAACGTGCGCCTGCAGGCATTTGAAGTGGCGGATGGCGAGAAGCCGGAACTGCTGTACAGGCTACTAAATAAGGAGAACGGGCGCTGCCTGATCTTCTCCCGGACCAAACGCGGCACAGAGCGAATTGCTAAGAATCTAAACCGCCACGGAATCAATGCCGCGATGATCCACGGGGACCGTTCGCAATCCCAGCGAACTGCGGCACTAACCGGGTTTCAGCAAGGGCAGCACCGCGTGCTCGTCGCGACCGATGTGGCTGCCCGAGGCATTCACGTGCAGGATATCGCCCACGTCATTAACTATGACCTTCCGGAGGTAGCCGAAAACTTCATTCATCGGGTTGGGCGCACGGGACGAGCCGGCGCGCGTGGCGTTGCTTCGACTCTCTTCGTGAGAGAGCAGCGGACAGAGTTGTTCCAGTTAGAACAGGCACTTGGGATTCGGATAGAGAGGGTTTCAATGAATGGCGCGTCGTTCGAGAAGAGCACTCGCGCCCGTCGACGGAGCACAGAGCGCATACCGGCAACATCTGGCCCCAGGATGGTTCGTTTGCCCGGGGAATTCCTGCAAGCACAGATGGAAGGCTAATTTCCGCCGGGAGATCGACGTTTCTTTTGGAGATGGTCGTATACGGAAACTCATAAGTGTGCCATCATGAATGTGCCGCGATTGGTGCTCTTTCGAAAACCTCTCGACCTGTTGAAGAGGCTGCCAAGTTCACACTTGCGACTGTTTCCGTTTCGGAATGGTGGATCTTCTTGAAAGATGCGATTGTTCTACAGTACGTTGGGTTTGAAAACAAGGGAGCGGGCCGTGAATACACCTTCACTCTTTGCGGAACCGGCGGCGCATGCTCTGAATACTTTCTGACCATTACGAACGACACTTCCGTGGCACACGCGCGCAACCAGGATGCGCTCGACAACTGCTCCCCCCGGCTTCACCGGGAATTCGCCAGCCAGACCGGCGGTCCTGCCTCCACTCGCTTCTGGGTCACGGGCACAGAACTGGCTGATTACAAGGCCGACCACGCGCTGAAAACAAAGCCCGGGCCTCTGCGCAGAGAGAAGACAACAAGTCTTGATGTCGCCCACCTCATTCAATTCCGGCAAGCTTAGGAGAATTCTTGGCGCCACGCATTGAAGACGGGTTTGGCCACGTTCAGCAGCTCATCCTCATCGGGAAGGAGCGCGGCTACCTGCTCTACGATGAGATTAACGACAGTCTGCCCGCAGATGTGCATTCATCGCAGGAAATTGACGATCTCCTGTCCATCTTGGAGCGTCAGGGTATTGAGATCTACGAGGACCTTGCCACTGCAAACGCGACGCGTGCCGCTGGAAACGCCACGGAGGGTCTCGAAGCCGACCCGAAAGACGAACTCGCCGCGGAAACCGGCCTAGACCTCCGCTTCGGTGTGGACCCCAGCTCCCAGGATCCGGTCCGCATCTACCTCCGCGAGATGGGCTCCGTGCCGCTGCTCACCCGCGAAGGCGAAGTAGTCATCGCCAAGCGCATCGAGCGCGGGCAGCTCGTGGTCATGAAGGCCATCACGCGCTCGCCCATCGTCATTAAGGAAATCATTATCGCCGGCGAAGCCTTGCGCAACGGTGTGCGCTCCATCAAGGAAATTGTTCAGTTCGATGATGAAGAGCTCACCGAAGAGAAAATCGCCAACAAGACTAAACAGACGCTTCGGCAAATCGACAAAATTGCCGCGCTCTACAAAAGCGCACTGAAGCAAGCGGAAAAGCTGGCAAAGACACCAAAATCCAAAAGGCAGTCCTATCTGCGAGTCAAATCGGCCGTTGCCCGGACGCGCGTCCAAATTTCTCTAGCGATACGCGACATCCCGTTCCATTGGTTGGAGAAAAAACGCTTGATCGACACAATGCGTTCGGCCGTCGAGCGCCTGCACGCCATCGAGCGCGAAGCACGCCGCCTTGAGCGCCGCGTGGACGCGGCCCTGGGCGATGTCGCCGCCGAAGCTCGCAGAGAGCTGCGCGCACGCCGCGCCGAGTTGAAAGAGATCGAAGAAGCGGGCGAAGTTGGACTGACCAGTCTCAAACGCACCCTCACGCTCATCCAGCGGGGTGAGGCGCAGGCCCAGCAGGCGAAAAAAGAACTGACCGAAGCGAACCTTCGCCTGGTCGTCTCCATCGCCAAGAAATACACCCATCATGGCCTGCAATTTCTCGACTTGATCCAGGAAGGCAATCTCGGACTGATGAAAGGAGCCGACAAATTCGACTGGCGCCGCGGTTACAAGTTCTCCACCTACGCTACCTGGTGGATCCGCCAGGCCATCACGCGCGCCATCTCCGACCAGGCGCGCACGATCCGAGTGCCGGTCCACATGATCGAGGTCATCAATAAGCTCGCAAGGTGCTCCCGCCGACTCGTGCAGGAGCTTGGCCGCGAGCCCACCTCGGAAGAGCTGGCCCAGCGGATGGACATGACCATCGAAAAAGTGCGCAGTACGCGCAAGATCGCCCAGACCCCTATATCATTCGAGACTCCCATTGGTGAGGAGGAAGACTCTCACCTAGGCGATTTCATCGAAGACAAGGCGCTGGTCTCTCCATCGGAGGCAGCTATCAGCCTCAGCCTGAAGGAGGCGATGGCTTCCATGCTGAAGAAGCTCAGTCCTCGCGAAGAACGCATAATCCGCATGCGTTTTGGGTTTGAGGACGGCAATCAGCGGACTCTCGAAGAAGTCGGCCAGGTGTTCGCCGTCACCCGTGAGCGCGTTCGCCAAATTGAGGCCAAGGCGCTACGCAAACTGCGCCACCCATCGCGCTCCAACCACGTCCGGACATTTCTCGAAGGTTCCTTATGAGTGCAGTTTTGTTACCAAATTCTGCAGCCATCAAATTCGATATCCAGCAAGGGAGATCGTATGAAAAGTCTTTTTGTCGGAAACTTGAATTTTCAGACCACGGAGGCCGATTTGACGGCGCTGTTCCAGCCGTTTGGGCAGGTCGGGCGCATTCACATCGCGACTGATCGCGAGACAGGGCGGGCCCGCGGTTTTGCTTTTGTGGAAATGCCCAACGACGCCGAGGCAGCGAAGGCCATTGCCGCTCTCGACGGAAAAGAAATGGGAGGCCGCAATCTTAAGGTGAACGAGGCGCGGCCCAAGGGTGAGCGCGCCCCGAGCAGCATTGGACGCCCCGGTGGCGGGCGCGGGCGCGGCGGATTCTCGCACGAGGATTACCGCGAATCGGCTCGCAAGCCGCGCGAACCGCGCTGGTAACCTTACTACTCTCAATGGTGTTGGCGTGCCCCGGGACATTTGAGGAGGCCTATGAGCATCACGTTCAAAAAGCGCCAAAAGGAAATGAAGCGTCAGGAAAAGCAACGGGCTAAGGCGGAACGGCGTGAGCAGAAGAAATTCGCCAAACGCGCTGCAAAAGAGGCACAGACTGCGCCAACGAAACCGCCGTCGGACACCGAACAGCAGCCGCAACCTGACCAGAAACAGCTGGTCCCGCCCGAATAACGTTGTCGGAGCCTACAACAACCTTGGCGCCGAAACCGGCGGACCGGGCAAGAAAGCCACGTCAACCCTGGATGGGACCGATTTTTGCGATTCCCCAGGGTCGGGGGCTTGCACCATCCGTACGAATATCGCCACCTAAATAGGACACGATTCTTCACGCGAATCCTTCATATCGCTCCCTCCGCTTTTGTGGATATACACAGGAGCGAGTGGGTTCTTGCGTCGACGTCCGCACCTACCGGACAGGTCACGTACAGTGAACCAGGCCATCGCTGCCAATCCAGAAACTCTCGATAAGTAGCCAGTACTTGACAGTGTCAACTTTGTTGTGCTCCAATGGACGCCGAGATGGGTGGCGTCATTAGCAACTCGGGAAAGTCGCAGCGAGACGAAGACTTCAGTCTCGAGACGCTGGCCGCCCTATCGAGAGTGTCCGAGCGGACCATCCGCTACTACATCACCCGCGGGCTGCTGGCGGGGCCGGTTCGCGGGGGCCGTGGGGCGTTCTATACGGCAGAGCATCTGAAGCGCCTTCACGAGATCCGCGAACAACAACAGCGGGGTCTTACGCTGACAGCGATCGAACGGCTAGCGACAGCCGCCGAAGTTGAGGAACGATTGCCAGAACCTGAAACCTGGTTGTCCTACAAGATCGCGCCAGACCTCGTCGTGCAGGTGCGCAGCGGCTCGAGTCCTTGGCGGGTCCGGCAAGTGCGATCGGCCTTAGAACGATTAGCGAAAGAATTCCTCGAGAAATAGCGAGCGACGAAAGGAAGGTATGCGATGGGGGACACGCAAACGACACACGGCTTTGTGCCGGTCAACCAAGCGACTGGAAAGGCCGTAGACCTCAGCATGCAAACGCTCTGGCTGACGGGGCAGGTGCTCGGCGTAGGCGCGCGACTCTGGGTTCGACACGAGTTCGAGTCACAGGAATCCAAACCTGTCGAAGTGATCTACAGTTTTGTGCTGCCACGCGATGCGTCGCTGCGCCGCTTCCGCTTGAGCGGTACGGACTTCAGTGTGGATTCCGAGCTCCGCCCGACCGAAGAAGCTCACAAGATTTATGAAGCAGGCATCCAAGCAGGCTCGTTGTCCACATTGGCGCGAGAATACGGCGACGGCCTCGTCAATCTATCCGTCGGAAATCTGCGCCCGAAAGAGAAAGTAGTGGTGCTGCTGGAGATTTTGGCGGGAGTTGAATTGCATGATGATGGACTGCGGCTGCGATTTCCGTTCACACTAGCTCCCTCTTATCACGCGCAAGCGCGCAGCATGGAAGTGTCCCGGGGAAGGCTCGAGCTGGAGCTGCCCGCTGACGAATTTGGTGATCTGATCCTGCCGCCATTCGAAAGAGATGGAGGGCAGTTGCATCGGGTGGGGTTCTGCCTAGATGTGCAGGTAGGAAGTGGGATTCAGGAGATCGCTTCGCCGTCGCATGGCCTGCGCGTGCAATTCCGTGATTCCCATGGAAGCCAAGTTTCACTATCGCGAGAGAGTGACCTGCCGGATCGCGACCTGGTGCTCGACGTACGTACGAAAACTGCCGGTCCTTGGACATTGGGGGGATTGGCCAGCGAGGGGATGGCGCGGTTCGCCGCGGTGATTCCCTCGACCGAGTTTGGTCGAGTATCGGAGAGCCCGCGACGTCTGGTGATTCTTTTGGACCGTTCCGGGTCGATGCAGGGTCTGCCTCTGACGCAAGCCAAAAAGGCGATCGCCGCTTGTTTGGGCGCACTGGATGCAAAGGATCTGTTTGGGTTAGTAGCCTTCGACAATAAGGCGGAGCTTTTCAAGAGAGAACTCTCCGAAAGCAGCACGGAAAACCGTTGGGCAGCACAAGAATTCCTCGACAGAATCGCCTCGAGAGGTGGCACGGAACTGGCTTCCGGCGTGGAAGCGGCTGCAAGCCTTCTTCAGGATAAGCAGGGAGATATCCTGATCCTCACCGACGGCCAGGTGTTCGGCACAGGCAAGATTTTGGAACGAGCCCGGGCGACCAACATGCGAATCCATTGTCTAGGAATCGGAAGCGCAAGCCAGGATCGCTTTCTCGCTCAGCTTGCCAGCCACACGGGTGGCGTAAGCCGATTTCTGACGCCCCAGGAGCGTGTGGACCTTCCGGCGGTGGAATTGTTTGCATCCATCGGCAGACCCTTGGGAAAGGATGTCGCAGTGACAGTGGAAGGGGCCAGCAAATTGAACATAGCGCCAGAGCCGCGCCGCTTTGTTTTCTCTGGAACGCCGCTCCTGGTCTATGGAGAATTCCTGCCCGTGGAAGATGCACGATTGAGCGTCCAATGGCTGGGAGCGGAGGGTAAGTCGCACCTCGAATTTCCGATCGGGCTAGGCGAAACTTCATGGGGCGGCACCCTAAAACTGCTGCAAGGCGCGTGTATCATCAGTGATTTTGAGAGTCGGCTCGAAGGAGCCGGGAGGCGGACTGCCGTCGCGAGACGGGAGACGGCGCGAGTGCATGAACGGCTGCTGGAACTGAGCCGCGAGTATGGCCTGGCAAGTTCCGCGATGTCTTTGGTGGCGGTCGTGAAACGGGCTGGTGATGTGCAGGGCGAAATCCCGAAAACCAGGATTGTTCCGGTAGGAATTCCATCGGAGTTAGAGTACTTCGTAGGAGAAGGGCTGATGGCCGCGGAGTTGGGCGAGAATCGCTTCGCAGGGCTGACGGTGAGGATGCATGGACGCTCCCTGATGAAGTCGGAAACCGCAGCAGAGCCGTCGCCAGCGGCGGCGAACCGAGCGAGTTCACTCTTTTCTTTTCATCGCAGAAGCAAATCCGCTGCCGAAGAAGTAGCGCCGCATGAAACAAAAGAGGACTTGCTAGTGGCCTTGGCGGGAATGATGGAACCCGATGGCGGGATGCCGGGAGAGACAGAAGAGGTTCGCATCGGGAATTCGATTGTCGCGCTGCTCTATTTTATGCGCGAGGGAAACACGAGCACGAGCGGACCGTTTCGAATTCATGTGGAGAGATTGCTGCAGTACCTGAATTCAAACCGACTCGGCACGCTGAGCCGCGCAAACTCCGAGGCCGCAACGAGAACTCTGAAGGGAATTGTTGCGGGAGTTTGTCCGGCTGGTGACTGGCACAGGTATGCTGAGAGGCTCGCAAAAGCAAAGATGGTCGACCTGCACGTTTTCTGGCGTGAACTGACTGCCGCCGTCGATGCCTGAACCGTGCAAGACAACAACCCTGGTGCCGACACAATCCGCCGGAGAATCAAGAAGATGCTGTCGAAAGGGTTGAGGCCACGGGTACGGCGTCTGGAGACCGATCGGCGAAGAGTCAAACCAGTTCGCTGCGACATTTCAGAGGTTCCTTTTTGCCGGTGCCAACACTTCCACGGAACTTTACGGTTCGTTTTTCCCCGGACAAAACATAGGGCTAGACAACGTTGAAGCCGTTGCGACTCTCCATACTGGCGCAGGCGGGGACACTCTAACAGGACCGTTTACCACTCAATTTGTCAATCTTTCCGGACAACCTGCGTTTGCCGGGAGCGGAACATTTTCTGCCACCCGTTTCAAGATTAAGCCTCTGAGCTAGGCCGTCAATCTTTCAGTCTGCTGCCATTCCGGGTTTCTGATGCGAAGTGGCGTGGATGTAACGTCATTCCCACACCTTGACAGCTGATCGGGAGTGGCTTTCTCTGAGGCGTTAAGCGGGCAGCTTGGGATTCCCAGCTAGTAGTCGCTTTTCCCATGCGAGATGCCTACGCAGATTCTCCTTGTCGGCCCGTTTCAGCTTCCATCTGTGTTCGTACAGGAAGCACACCACTTCAACATCACCGTCGGTTTCCAATGCGCGGTCTAGATTCTCGCCGCCCAGCACAGGAGCGACTGTGACCTTGCGTCTGCATTCGGGGCAAAGTGCGAGCAAAGACATAGCTGCTCTCCTATTCAGGCATATGGCTCGCAGAAAGATAGGCTGACAAGGAAGGGGCAGTCCCCGACAGCGTAGACAGCAACACGAACGGGCTTGAAGGCAAAGGTTCGCGGCGGTAGGTGGCGATTTCAACGTGCTTGTCGCCGTGCACGGCCAACGATACCGCCGAGAAAACCGAGCCGCCTACTTGTGCAAGCCTCATGGCTTGGCTCCTTGGACAGAGTATACAGGAACGCCGAAGAGAAAGAGAATACCTCTCTTGTGGGTCACCAAAAAAGTGGCCTCCTAATTGTAGGTTAGTTGATCTTTCGGACGGGCTGTCCAGTTGCGTGATATTTTGGGAGTTTAGCGCGGTACAGGTCTCCTCAAGGTTTCTCTGTGCGGCGACTCCTTCCAAAAGTAGTAGCGTGTGAATTTCTCGGGGCTTGGACTTGTACTGAGAACGCCTTCATTGCCAGGTTGCACAGCGAGCGGTTGGCTGCGTGAGGACAGCGCCGCAGCGCCGGCACATGAAACAGCGATCCAACTCAGTGTATTGTCGCGGCAACGTGCTGTCATTGTGATTGCATAACAATGTCGGCTCCTTGACCCGGGTAGACTGTGGTTGTTTCGACGACCACAGGCTCGGGAGAAAGGAGCCGGACATGATGCTTACAGGCGTAGATTACCACCCGAGCTT
>Ga0182037_10001825_pt1 | contig 11249 bp, 7 predicted proteins | sample sta12Cox44000082_FD_125974 | JGI IMG/M metagenome (GOLD analysis project Ga0182037, IMG submission 125974) | Lab enrichment of tropical soil microbial communities from Luquillo Experimental Forest, Puerto Rico - statoxic.12C.oxic.44.000.082 | ecosystem: Environmental > Terrestrial > Soil >... | reverse complement strand
CCGTTGGTGATCGCCGGGCAGGGGACCACCGGCCGTGAGATCGTCGAGGATCTTGCCGCCCAGGGGCTGGCTCCGGACGTGGTCGCGGTCACCGCTTCGGGTGGCGGACTGACGGCGGGCATAGCGCTCGCGGTGAAGGCGCGCGTGCCGAAGGCGCGGCTTTACACCGCCGAGCCCGAGGGCTTCGACGACCACGCCCGCTCGTTCAAGAGCGGCAAGCGCGAGCGCAATGCCGCGCTCAGCGGCACGATCTGCGACGCGCTGATGGCGCAGACGCCGGGCGAACTCACCTTCGCGATCAACCGCGAGCTGGTCGGCAACGGCGCGGTGGTGAGCGATCGCGAAGTCGCGGCGGCGGTCGCGTTCGCGTTCCATGAGCTCAAGCTCGTGGTTGAGCCGGGCGGCGCCGCCGCGCTCGCGGCGCTCTTGTCCGGCAAGATCGACGTGAAGGGAAAGATCGCGGTCGCCGTGCTCTCCGGCGGCAACGTCGACGCGGAATTATTCCACCGATTGGTGGCGTAGGATCGGTTGACGCTCGCGACCGCGGGCGGAAACCCACCGCTATTCTTGCGCCAAAGAATGATGGGTTTCGCTTACGCTCAACCCACCCTACGAGCAGTCATCTGACCTCCGACCTTCGGCCTCCGTCCCCTGTCGTCCGGCTCGCCTTCTTCTACGCCGCTCTGTTTGCGGCGCTCGGCGTGCAGCTGCCGTTTCTACCGGTCTGGCTTGCAGCCAAGGGGCTCGATGCCGCTAGCATCGGTTTGGTGCTGGCCGTGCCCATGGTGGTGCGGGCGGTCGTGATTCCGTTCGCCACCCACATCGCCGACCGTTATCAGGCTTTGCGTGCGGTCATCGCTGCCGCGGCCGCTGCCGCCGTGCTGGGCTATGGCGCGACCGGCCTGAGCCAAGGCGCAGCGGCGATCACGGCGGGCTTTGCGCTTGCCTCCGCGTTCTATACGCCGCTCATGCCGCTCGCCGATGCCTATGCGTTCCGCGGGCTTAACGGCATCGGCCGATCCTACGGCCCGGTGCGCCTGTGGGGCTCCGCCGCCTTCATTGGCGGCAGTTTCGCCGCCGGCTTTCTGCTCGACGTGATCGCCGCCCGCGACCTGATCTGGCTCATCGTGGCGGCGATGGCGCTAACCGCGGCGGCTGGATTTGCCTTGGCGCCGCTTGCCCCGCGCCCGGGCGTTGCAGCGCCCCCCCGCGCCCCCCGCGCCATCCGCGCGTGCGCTATTGCGCGATCGCGGCTTCCTCGCGGTTGCCGCCGGCGCCGGCCTGATCCAGGCGAGCCACGCCGTTTACTACGGGTTTGCCACTCTCGATTGGCAGGCCGCCGGTCTCGGCGGGGGCGAGATCGCCACGCTCTGGGCACTGGCCGTCGTCGCCGAGATCGCGCTGTTCGCCGCTTCCGGCCGGTTGCCGTTCAAGCCTACGACGCTGCTGATGGCCGGAGCCGGCGGCGCTGTCATCCGCTGGAGCGCGATGGCATTCGACCCGCTGCCGCCCGTGCTCTTGCTGCTGCAATGCCTGCACGCGCTCTCGTTCGGCGCCACCCACCTTGCTGCGGTGGGCTTCGTCGCGCGCGCGGCCCCGGTCGAATTGAGTGCCACCGCGCAGGGTCATCTCGCCGTCGCGCTGGGCCTGATCATGGCCTGGGCCATGGGCCTGTCCGGCGTGCTCTATGCGCGCTGGGGCAGTCTCGCGTACCTGGCGACGGCGTTTGCGGCTTTTGCCGGTGGCGTGTGTGCGCTCGCCGCGGCCCGGATGACAGATGTCGGACGAGACAGATCGTAGGGTGGGCGACGGCGGCTTCGTGGTTGCCCACGTTACGGTTCTGACCTCTGGTTCACTCGCAGGTCTGATACATCGCCGCGAGTTCGCGGCCGCTGAGAAACATCATGCGCGGGGTAAGCCCGCCGCGGTCTTTGATCCAGCTGCGCACGTTTTCCGGATAGATATCCATCAGCAATTGCGTGGCTGCGCGGCTCGTCACCTGGCGGCCGTTTTCGCCGGGATGCCAGGCGGCATGAAATCCGAGCCGCGCGCGCGGCGTCACGCAAATTCGGTTGCGCGGAATGACCCCCAAGACCATGGTGCACGCCGACAGGCAGGGCCCGTCGATGATCACCCGCTCGCCCGAGCCCTTTAACTGCTCCAGCTCCTCGAGATAAGGCCCGATCTGGCCGCCCGGATCGGCCTTGATACGCACCGCTGCCGGCGCGGCCGAAGCGGTCAGCGCCGCCAGCACGGCGCCGAGCAAACCCGCCGCAATTCGCATGATTCCCCTCTCCCCCTAGACCCCGGCGCTGGATCCCGGCAGCGCCGCCCGCCGCACAGTGTCGAAATGAAATGTGTGAGAAATGTGGAACTGCGTTGGCGGGCGCGGGGAGAGGCTAATGTGGGGCACCGGCCCCACCATGCGCCGATCCTTACCCCCACAACGCCGGCATGGGCGGGTGCACGCGACTGCCCTGGTAGACGAGCCCATCCGGACGATCGCGCGCCAGCAGCAGGGGGCCGTCGAGATCGACCACGCGGGCGCGTTGCGCAAGCAGCACGGCAGGCGCCATGGCGAGCGAGGTCGCCACCATGCAGCCGACCATCAGCGCAAGCCCGAGCCGCTCGGCCTCCCGTGCCATCGCCAGCGCCTCGGTCAGTCCGCCGGCCTTGTCGAGCTTGATGTTGACCGCATCGTACTTGCCGACGAGCGCGGCGAGCGATGCCATCGTGTGCGCGCTTTCGTCGGCGCAAACTGGAACGGTATGTGGCAACCGAGCCAGCAGGTCATCGCGATTCGCGGGCAATGGCTGCTCGACCAGCGTCACGCCCGCGTCTGCGCAGGCGGCAAGATTTGCCGCGAGGTTGTCCGGCGTCCAGCCTTCGTTGGCGTCGACGATCAGCTCGGCAGCCGGCGCCGCACGGCGGACCGCGGCAATGCGCGCCGCATCATCGCCGCCGCCGAGCTTGACCTTGAGCAGCGCCCGCTCGGCGGCCTTGGCGGCGGCTTGCGCCATCACGTCTGGGGAAGCGAGCGAGATCGTATAGGCGGTATTGACCGGTTTTGGCACAGGCAGGCCGAGCAGCTGGTGCACCGGCTGTCCTGCGCGCTTGGCAGAAAAATCCCAAAACGCGCAGTCGAGCGCGTTGCGCGCGGCCCCGGGCGGCATCGCCGATTGCAGCGCGTCGCGGTCAAGGCCGCCTGCGATCGCGCCGCTCATCGCCTGCAGCGCGGTGATGACGCCTTCCACGCTCTCGCCATAGCGCGCATAGGGGACGCACTCGCCGCGGCCGTGATGGGCGCCGTCGGAGAGTTCCGCGATCACCACCACCGCCTCGCTTTTCGCTCCGCGGCTGATCGTAAAGCTGCCCGCGATCGGCCAGTGTTCGACATGGACGGAAAGAGAGAGCGGAACTGGTTTCATGTTCTTGTCGTCCCCGCGAAAGCGGGGACCCAGTAAACACCGAATGCGCGATATTGCAGAACCGTCAAAACAACCTTATTCGGAGTTTACTGGATTCCGGCTCTCGCTCGCTGCGCTCGCTCGGCCGGAATGACAGAGACCTGCAATGGTGGCGACTTTGAACGGATTCGCGAAGCGGCCAGCCTCCGTGCTCGTTGCATTTTGCGCGAGCATCGTCATGTGGACAAGCGTTGCCCGCGCGCAAACCGCTGCCGACAATTCCGCGATCTATTTGTATGACGGCCCCGATCGCATCGAGCGATTGACGGCAAAGGCGCGCCAGGAGGGAACGCTCACCCTCTACACCTCGATGGCCACCACGGAATCGGGGCCGCTCGCCGCCGCGTTCCAACGCAAATACGGCGTGAAAGTTCAGCTCTGGCGCGCGCTGAGCGAGGAAGTGCTGCAGCGCGCGGTGGCGGAAGCGCGCGGCCGGCGTCACACCATGGATGTGGTCGAGACCAACGCCCCCGAGGTCGAGGCGCTGGCGCGCGAGCAGGTGGTGGCGCAATTCAGTTCGCCGTACCTTGCCGATCTGCCGGTCTGGGCGGTGCCGCCGCACCGGCGCTGGTTCAGCGACCGCGCCAATGTCTGGGTCGTTGGCTACAACACGGGAAAAGAGAAGGGCGACGAGCTGCCGGCGGCGCTGGAAGGCTTTGCCGAGGCGAAATGGAAGGGCCGCCTGGCCCTCGAGGCGACCGATGCCGACTGGATGTACGGCGTCGTCAATTTCATGGGCGAGGAGCGGGGGTTGGATTTCTTCCGGCGGCTTGCCGCGCTGCGGCCGCAAATGCGCAAGGGGCACGTGCTGGTCGCCCAGCTCGTGGCCGCCGGCGAATTGCCGGTGTGCCTGACGATCTACAGCGGCAATGCCGATTCCATCAAAGCCAAGGGCGGGCCGATCGATTGGCGCGCGGTCGAGCCGGTGATCGGTCGGCCGCAGGCGATCGCGGTCGCCAGGGATGCTCCGCATCCCGCGGCGGCGCTGCTGTTCGCCGATTTTGTCCTCTCGCCCGAAGGAATGAAACTGCTCAACGACATGGGCCGCGTGCCTTCGAGCCGCACGCAGAAGACATTGCTGGACCAGTATCGCCACGCGATGATCGATCCGATGCAATGGATCGACGCCGCGCCGAAATGGGAGAAGCTCTGGAACGAGCTGTTTTTGAAGTAGGGAGGTTGTCGTCCCGGCCGAGCGGAGCGAGAGCCGGGACCCAGTAATCACCGAACTTCCGTGGGTCCCCGCTATCGGGGTCCCCAAAATTCGCGCAGCGAATTTTGGGGGGGACGACAGCAGAGTTGGCCGCTGCTTAGTCGAATCGGCCCGAGGCGTGGGCCAGCATGGTGTAGACCTTGCCGGTCTCGGAAGTGAGATAGCCGCGCGCCGCGGTCCGGCTGCGGTCGTCGCGCGAGACCTCCTCCAACAGCCGCTCGAACTCGGCGATATAGCGGTCGACGGTGCGCATGAAATCGTGGTCGCTGCGGTAGCGGCGGCGGATCTCCTCGAACGCGCGCTGGCCTTGCATGGTGTAGAGCTGGCGCGTGAACACGTTGCGCTCGCCGCGATTGTAGCGCTCCCACAGCTCGGCCGCCGCGTCGTTGTCGATCATGCGGGCGATATCGACGGCGAGCGAATCGAGCGACTCGAGGCTGGAGCGCTCGCCCGAAACCGCTTGCTGCTGCTGCGGCGGCTCGCGATTGGTTGCGGGTACGCGCAGCGGCTCGCCTTCCTGCGATGCGCGCGTGAGCAGGTCGGAGAGCCAGCCGGCCCGCCCGCCGCCCGCCTGCGCGGGACTGAGCGAGGGCGCCTCGGCGCGCCGGTTCGGCATCACTGGCGCGCTCATCCCGGTGATGTCTTGTCGCGCGCGGGGCGGCTCGCCGCGCGGGCCGCCGTTGCCGAGCAGCGTTTCCTCGCGTGGCGCGTTGCGGCGTCCGCCGGCGTCGACGGTCTCCAGGCGCCGCGGCGCCGGCTCGGCAGTGTCGAGGCCGCGGCCGTGCCGCGCGACGATGCGGTTGAGCTCGGCTAGCGCCTCGATCTGGTCGACGATCACACGCCGCATCTGCGCGGTGCTGTCGGCGGTTTCCTGCGGCAGCTCGAAGATGCCCTTGCGCAACTCGCCGCGCGTGGCTTCCAGCTCCTGCTGCATCTCGGCGGTCATCTGCTTGAGGCCGTCGACCACCTCGGCGAAGCGTTCGGCCGATTGCGTGAACATCGCATTCGATTGCTCGATCGCCTGCTGGTAGATGCCGTGCACGGCCTCGGTCATGCGCTTGTGCTCGTCCTCGGTGCTGTTGCGGATGACCTCGAACGTCTCGGTGATGGCCTGCGCGCCGGTCGTGGTCGAGTCGGCGGTGAGCCGGGCGATCTCGCGGGCGCGCTCGGCGGCGCCTTCCAGCGATTGATCGAGGACCGCGCCGAACCGCGTCAGCCGCTCCTCGAGATCGCTGCTCTTGGCATCGAGCGAGGCGACGAGCTCCTCCAGCGTGCCGCGCCGTTCCGCGACCGTGCTGGTAGCCCGCTGATTGCTGGCCTCGACCAGCGCGGCCGCCTGCGCGAGCGCGCGCCCGTGGGCGTCGAATTGGGTCGCCAGCTGGGTGAGGTCGTTGACGGTCTTCGCCGTGACGGTCTGGAAGCTGCTGATGCTGCGCTCGACCTCGCCGTTGGCGACGCCGGTTTTCTGCACCACGTCGTTCATGGCGGAAAGGAAATCCGCCACGCGGGCGACCAGCGTGCCCTCGATGCCGCTCATGTTCTCGTGCGCGCCGCTGAGCACCTCCTGCAGCAGGATGTTGGCCTCGCGCAGCCGCTCGAACAGCGCGTTGGTGTCCGCGCGCAACATGTTTTGCGTTTCGAGGATCTCGGAAACCACGGACGAGGCGGTCTGCTTTGATTCCTCGATGACCCCCTGGGTGGCCTCCTGGAGCTCGCGCAGCGTGTGCGTGATCGTCTTGGAAGCGCTCTGGGTCGCGGTCTCTGTGGTCTCGCGCAGCTCCCGGATCGAGCGAGTGACCGCCTCGCTGGTGGTCTCGGTGGCGGCGATGTGGCTTGCTTGCAGATCCTTGAGCGACCGATTGAGGGCCCCGGTGGCCGTTTCGCTCGCCTCGTTGATAAGGCGGGCGATCTGCTCGCCGTTGTCCATCATGGTCTGCGTGAAGTTGAAGCCCTTCGCCTCGATCGCCTTGACCGCGTGGTCGGTGACGCGGCTGACTTCGCTGGCGAATTCCTGGCTCTTGCTGGCGAGCGCGGTGAGCAGCCCGCTCGACTTCTCGTCGACGATCGTCGTCAATTCGGCGGTCCGCTGGCTCACCGCGCTGGAAATCTCGTCGACTTTGCCGACCACCGTGCGCGCCACCTCGGCGCTCACCGAAAGCAGCGTGCGCTCGACGTCGCTGGCGTTCTGCTTGAGCACGTTGCTCACGCCGGTCGACATGCCGCTGATCAGCCGTTCCGCGTCGTGCGCGCTGGCGCGGATCGCGCCCGAGGTGTTCGTGGCAAGCTCGGTGAGCGAGCGCTCCGCCTCGGCGGTGCTCGACCTCACCGCATCGTTGAGCTCCTGCACCCGCGTGTTGATCACGGACGCGGCCGAGTTTGCCAGATTGCCGATCGAGCGCTCGGCCTCGCCGGTGTTGATCTTGATGGTGTTGTTCCACTGCTCGATCGTGTTGCCGAGATGTTCGGTGCGGGAGGCGAGCAGGTCGGCCGCGGACTGGCTGCGCGTCTCGATTTCCCGGCCGATGTTCTCGGCACGCCCGACCAGCAGCTCCTCGAAGCGCTGGATGCGCGAATCCATGCTGTCGGCGACCGCCGTCGCCTTGACCCCCAGCGCCTTGTCGACGTCGTCGATTCTGGCGCCGATGCTGTCGGCGAGCTCGGTGGCGCGTCCGTTGAGGAGAGCCTCGAAGCGATGAATGCGCAGGTCGAGGTTGTCGGCCACGGTCGCCGCCTTGGCGCCGAGCGCCTTGTCGACCTCGTCGATGCGCGCGCCGATGCCGTCGGCGAGCTCGGCGGCACGCCCGTTGAGGAGCATCTCGAAACGGCCGAGACGCAACTCGAGATTATCGGCGACCGCCGTCGCTTTGGTGCCGAGCATGGCGTCGATGTTCTCGATGCGGGCGCCGAGGCTGCGGTCGATGTGGTCGACCTTCGCCCCCAGCGTCCGGTCGATCTCGCCGATGCGCGCGCCGATGCTTTCCGCAAGCTCGGCGCCGCGGCCGTTCATCACCGCGGTCACCTCGGCGATGCGCTGGTCGAGCGCGCCGACGACTTCCTTGCCGCCGTCGGCCATGGTCTTGGCGGCGTCCACGAGGCGTGAGCCGAGCGCCTCGTTGAGCGTCTGCGCGCGCGCGTCGAGCGAATCGCGGAAGCGCAGGAATTGCTGGTCGATGCTCGTGGTGACCTCGGCCGCCTTGGCGGTCACGCGGGTGTCGAAGCTGTCCAGATACTCGCGCATGGCCCCGGAAATTTCCTGGGTGCGCGCGCCCAGCCGCTCCACCATCTCCCCGCCGTAGGTTTTCACCGTGCGGTCGAACTCGGCGAGGTGGCGCGTGATCAGATTGCCGAGCGTCGTGGAATCGCGGGCAATACGTTCGGCAAGCTCGGCGCCGCCGTGGTTGAACATGTCCTCGAACGACTGCAGCCGTGCGGCCAGCATTTCGCGCACCGCTTCGCCGCGATTGCCGACGACGTCCGCCACGCCTTGGATGCTGTCGCGGAACTGCTCGGTCACCTCGCTGCTCTGCTGGGCGATGGCGTTGCTGCCCTGCTGGAACGTGTCCTCGAACGCTTGCAGCCGCATGGCGAGCATCTCGCGCACCGCCTCGCCGCGATTGCCGATCAGATCGGCAAGCCGCTCGGCGCTCTCGCGGAACTGCTCGGTGACGCGCGTGGTGCGTTGCACGATGTTGTCGGTGATGCCGGCGCCGGTCTGTTCCAGCTTGGAAACCACGTCGCCGCCGCGCAGGCTCAGGTCGAGCACCAGCGAGTCGCCGGTGTTCTTGAGCGTGGTGTTGACCTCTTCGACCCGGCTGGAGATCGTGTCCGCCAGCTGGTTGCCCGCGTCGATCACCAGCTCGACCATTTCGTTCGAGCGATTGCTCATGTTGTCGAGGATGGCCGCCGACTTGTCGGCGAAGCTCTCGCTCACCCGCTCGAGCCGGGTCGACATCGTGTGCTGGAGGTTGGCGGCGATATCGTTGAATTCCTCGCCGATGTGATCGGTCTTGAAATTCAGCGTTGCGGTGAGCCGGTCGCTCGCTGCCGCGATCGCCTGCGTGGTCGCCTGGCTGGTGCTTTCCAGCCGCGCCAGCATATCGCCGCCGCGCTGGTCGAGCCCGTCGATGATCGCACCGCTCTTGGAATCGAGCGTCTCCGTCACCCGATCGCTGGCGGCTGCGATTGCCTGCGCTGTGGCCTGACTGGTGCTTTCCAGCCGCGCGAGCAAATCCCCACCGCGCTCGTCGAGGCGGTCGACCATCGCCTCGGTCTTGAAGTTGAGGGTCTCGGTCAGGCGCTCGCTGACCGCCGAGATCGCCTGCTCGGTGCGTTGGCTGGTGCTCTCCAGGCGCTGCAGCATGTCTCCGCCGCGTTCGCCCAGCCTCTGGATCATGCTCTCGCCGGTTTGCTCCAGCGCGCGCGTGATGTGCTCGCTTTTCTCCGCGAGCGAATGCGTGATCCGCTGCGACGCTTCGTTGACCTGCTCGGCGACCAGTTCGCTGATCTGCGAAACGTCGCGGCCGAGATCGAGGTGGACGCTGTTGATCGCGTCGCGGATCTGACCCGCCTGGCTGACCAGGGTGTCGCGCTGGCCGCCCAAATCCTGCAGCAACGCGCGGATCCGCACCTCGTTGTCGTTGTAGGCGTGCTCGAGCGCGGAGACTTCGTTGGCCACCAGCGTCTCGAGCTCGGCGGCGCGCGCGAGCGCGCGCTCAACCCCGTCGCCCATGGCGGCGACCTCGCGGCGGATCGCCTGTCCGACCGTGACGATCGACTCGTGCGCCACCGCCTCGGGCTCGGCCAGGCGCATGGCGACCTCGGCCATCGAGTGGGTGACGAGCCGCAGCTCCTGGGAGCGCCAGGCCATGTGCGCGAGCACATAGAAGAACACGATCGGCACCAGGAAAACGGCGCCCAGCACCGCGAGCACGGGAACGCCGAGGCCGGTCGGCGCGAGCGCCGACTTAACTTCCGGCAGATACATCCAGCCGAGCACAAAGCCGGCACATACCCAGAGCGCGGCGAATAGCGTCGCGATCAGGTAGGAGGTGCGGGCCGGGCGCCGCTGCAGGGTGTGCAGAATCTGGGAGATGGATTCCCGCTCGCCATTGAGGGCGGGACGCAGGGCGGGCTCCTGCGCGGTATCGAGCGCGGCGTCAAAGCCGTTGCCCTCCCGCTCGGCTTCGCCGGCGTGCCATGGCGCCTCCGGGGCCGGCTCCTCCCTGGAGACCGAAATAGGCGGCGATGGAGGCGGACTCGCGGTCTCCGAGGCCGGTGGATCATCGCGAATGCTCAGCGCATCCTGGATGGCCGACAGCGCAGCTTCCGTCGGATCGGTCATCTTCGTCGGGTTGTTTGCCATGTCCGTCGCCTCGCCTTACGCCCAACCACGGCCGCGGCAGGGATGCGTCCCCGCCGTGCCACACGCGCGTTCGCCTGTAATCGCCTTCGGATTCCCCCTCCGGCAGCCGGCAAGTTCACGCGCCGGCAGACATTCCACTGCCGCTCGGCTATCCTATCGGCTTGTCAGACCGAAAGAAACGCCTCGTTAAGGTGTGTTTCGTCATCGTTAACGGCAGGCTCAGATGGGTCGAGCACCGAGCGGCAGAGGAGGCGATCTAGGCCCCGCGCCAGAGCCGCATTTGTCCGGCCACATTGCGGCCGCTCTGCGGCCAAGTGAGGCGCAGCGCCGCTATCTTGAGCGCGGCTTGAGCCAGCCCGGCGGCAAGCTCCCGCTGTTCGACCGCGACGGCCGCGAAGTGCCTAAAAAGACAATCGAATCCTGCATTGCCCATGGCTGGACCGAGCGCTGGGTGCAAAACCCGATCAAGCCGGAATGGTTGGTTTGCCGACTGACCGAGGCAGGTTTTCGGGCGCTCGGCCGTGATCCGCCGGCGGCTCCCTCGCGTTCCGGTCCGTCGCCAGGGCGATAAGTTGCAGATTGGTGCTGAGCGAGCGGTCCGCTCCGACACCCTCTCCCAGCCGAAGTCGGATATATCCGACTTCGGCCATATTAAATGCCGAACTCGGGCAAGCCGGAGTTCGGTCGGGAAGGGGTATTCGAGCCCGTGGCTCGCCAATTCCCTGAACGCTCGTAACCGTGGAAAGAAGCGGCCGCGCTGACGGTTTCCTCATCTGGCGCGCACCGGCGCCAGCCGCTATAGCACCTCCCGCCGCGCGTCCCCACCTCCCGCACATCCCATCATGCCGAAGATCACCTACATCGATCACGAGGGCACCGCGCGCACCGTCGAGGGCGAAATCGGCGCGACCGTAATGGAAACCGCGATCAAGAACGGCATTCCCGGCATCGAGGCGGAATGCGGCGGCGCCTGTGCCTGCGCCACCTGCCATGTGCATGTCGACGACGCCTGGCGCGCCATCGTCGGAGAGCCCTCGCCCATGGAGGAGGACATGCTCGACTTCGGGTACGACGTGAAGCCGGACTCGCGCTTGTCTTGCCAAATCAAAGTCACCGCCGAGCTCGACGGGCTCGTGGTGCGCACGCCGGAACGGCAGGCATGAGCCGGAGGACGGATGTCAGAGGTCAGAGGTCAGATGTCAGATGT
>Ga0182037_10001822_pt1 | contig 11251 bp, 10 predicted proteins | sample sta12Cox44000082_FD_125974 | JGI IMG/M metagenome (GOLD analysis project Ga0182037, IMG submission 125974) | Lab enrichment of tropical soil microbial communities from Luquillo Experimental Forest, Puerto Rico - statoxic.12C.oxic.44.000.082 | ecosystem: Environmental > Terrestrial > Soil >... | reverse complement strand
CTGCGCTACCCTCTTCGGCCGGTTTGGCGAGCCTCACCGGGAAAAAGGTTTCGCACTACCGCGTGCTGGAAGGGTTGGGTGGCGGGGGCATGGGGGTGGGGTACAAGGCGGAAGACATCAAGCTGGGCGGGGCGGGGGCCTTGAAGTTTCTGCCGGAAGAATTGGGGAAAGACGCGACGGCCTTGGAACGGTTTGAGCGCGAAGCCCGCGCTGCGTCTGCGCTGAATCATCCCAACATCTACCCTGTATACGAATTTGGCGAACACGACGGGCAGCCTTTTGTCGCCATGGAGATGCTGGAGGGGCAAACGCTGCGGGAAGTGATTGCTGGGCGTAGCGCGGGCGTCCCGCCCGCTGGCGGTTGCACACCGAGCGCTTCACTAACACGCCTACACGACCCACAGGTCGAGTATGGAACAAAGCACCTGAGCTTTTGGGGGTAGAACGATGAAACACTCACCGGGATTCTTGAAACTTGTCGAAAGCGTCAAAAAGCGCATCCGGGAGACTGACGTCCATGACGTGCAGCGGCGGCTGGAGGCCGGGGAAAGGTTCTACCTTGTCGACGTGCGCGAAGAAAGTGAGTGGTCGCGCGGGCACCTGCCGGGCGCCATTCACCTTAGCAAGGGCATCATCGAGCGCGACATCGAAAAGACCATTGCAAACCCCTCAGCCACGATTGTGCTCTATTGCGGCGGGGGATTCCGCTCCGCCCTCGTCGCCGACACTCTACAGCAAATGGGTTACAGTGACGTCTGCTCTATGGACGGCGGCTGGCGAGGGTGGTGCGAGGCGGGCTATCCCGTCGAGGACTGAGACAGGTTATTGCGGTTCACCGCGAGGTTACGCTTGAGGAGGCTCGCCACGCCGCCGATCGGCGACGATGGTCACCTGCATGTCACGCGCCAGGCGAACGACCCTTCCTAGAAGGTTGCGGCCCAACAGGCGCGGCCACGAGCTTTGGCGCGGGCGCGCCAAGTAAATCTGGGTGATGCGGTGTAGCCGGGCAAAATTGACCAGCGCCTCAGCAACATTCTCCCCTTGCAACACCCGGGTCTCCACGTGAAGGTTGCGGGCAAAATTAAGGTGCCTCTCAATTGCCTCGCGTTGCGCCCTGGGCAGGCCCTGCAGGTCGATTTGTGGGTGAATGAAGACGGCGAAGCAATCCGCCTTGAGGTAGTCCGCGACGCGCCTGCCGCGACGAATGAGCGCCGCGGTGGAAGGATCATCGGTAATGAAAATTAGGATGCGGTCTGAAGGTGGAGCGGCGGTGGCCGGCGATGGCCGATCGTCTGCGTCTTCCGTCGGCCTCTCCGTCTCCTCTGGCGCCCCGAGCCGGACCTCGACTTCGTGGGCCGTCTGGCGCATGGCCAGCTCGCGAAGAGCTACCAGATTGGACTCCTGGAAAAACTTCTCCGCCGCCAGCCGCGCCTTGTCGCGCGAGTAGATGGCGCCGCGCTTCAGCCTGTTCAAGAGGGCCTGGGGAGGCAGGTCAACCATCACCACTTCGTCCGCCTGCTTCACCACCCAGTCGGGAATAGTCTCGCGGACCCGGATGCCCGTGAACTGCCACACCTGGTCGTTTAGGCTCTCGAGATGTTGCACGTTCATCGTGGTCAACACGTCGATGCCGGCATCGAGGAGAACTTGCACATCTTCCCAGCGTTTAGCGCGCTCCGAACCGGGGACATTAGTGTGGGCGAACTCGTCGATGGCGCAGACCTGGGGACTTCGTTGTAAGATGGCCTCGACGTCGGTTTCCTCGAAGGTCGACGCGCGGTAGGTGATCGTGCGGCGAGGCACGAACTCCAAGCCTGCGGCTTTGGCGATGGTATCCTGGCGGCCGTGCGGCTCAAAGTAGCCGACGACAACGTCAATGCCCTGGTGTTTCAGTTTCTGGGCTTCGTCCAGCATCTGGTAGGTCTTGCCGACACCGGCAGCATAGCCCAGGAAGATTTTGAGTCTGCCCCTGCGGTGGGGTTCGGTGATTTCAGTCATCTATTGTGGAAACACGCGCACGTCCATGTTCTCGGCAGTCAGGATCAACCGCTCGAGAGGTCCGCCAAAAATCCGCTCCCGCCAGTCGTCGCGCCGACGGTTGGCAACAAAAATCTGGGTGATGCCGCGGCTGCGGGCGAATTGCAGCACGGTGTCAACCTCATCTTCGCCATCCAGGGCTTCGATGTGAGCATGGGCGGCACGGGCTTGGGTGAGGTTAACCTCCAGTGCCGCCTGCTCGTCGGCGGTAAGGTCCGGTTGGGCGAGGTAGGCGACGAGAAGCTCGCCGTGAAAACGATCGGCGTTGCGACGGCCGCTGGCGATCATCGCCCTGCCATCGACCTCCGGAGTCACAAAAACCAGGATGCGCTCCTGGGTTCCCCAGAGCTGCTCGATACCCTGACGCTCCAGATAGGCTTCCAGTTGTTGGTCGACCACGTCGGCAGCCAGCAGCAGAGCGATCTCACGCAATTCCGACAGCTTCTGCTCCTGCCCGGCAACGGCACCCTCGGCCGCCGTTCCGTGCTGCAAAGGAGCGTCGGCGGACCGTTGCCGGCACATCTCCGGAGGGGCATCGACCACTTCGATTTCGTCGGCATTGCTCAGGAAGCTCTGTGGAACCGTGTGCTCGACGTGCTTGCCCGTGATCCCTTCGACCCGCTCACGCTGCTCGTCGATGTACTGCAGATTGACGGTGGCGACAACGGAGATACCGGCGGAAAGGAGCTCCTCGACATCCTCCCAGCGCTTCCGGTGACGGCTGCCGGGCGGATTGTCGTAAGCGAGGCCGTCCACGAGGCAGACCTGAGGGTACCGGCTGAGAATGGCCTCCACGTTCATCACCGGAACGCTGTCGACAGTGAGCGGCGGGATGACCTCCATTTTTTGCAGCAGGGCGTCAACCTCGGCGGAGACTGTGGGTTGAATCGCGCCCACCACTACGTCCTCGCCTCGTTGCTTTCGGCGGCGCCCTTCGTCGAGCATGCGAAACGATTTCCCGACCCCTCCAGCGTAACCCAGAAAGACCTTTAGCCGGCCACGCGCCTGGTACCGTTCTTCAGCCAGCACTTGCCGCAGTAGTTTATCGGGATCCGGACGCTCGACGCCAGGTTTCACCATGTGACGTCCTCCTCATCTTCCACCCATTATAGCGGAGGTTGAAGAGTCCAAAACACAGGGTCTTATTGCCGATTGCGGCTTCCAGGATGACATGTCATTCTGGGGGCAGCGTAGCGAAGCGCAGGATCTGCTTTTGGTTAGGGTTCCGCCGCGTTGCGCGGCAAGATGAGCAAAAGCATTCTGATTATCGACGACGAAGAGGGCATCCTCGGGCTTGTCCGGGCCAGCCTGGAAGCACGTGGAGGTTGGCGCGTGTTGACGGCTTGCTCCGGGAAGGAAGGACTGGCGCGCGCCTGCACCGAGCGCCCCGATGCCATTCTGCTGGATTGGACGATGTCCGATTTGGATGGTGCTGCCACTCTACAGCAGCTCCGAGCCAACCCTGCTACGCGGACGATCCCGGTTGTTCTCCTGACGGCCAAAGTGCAGTCCGCCGACTGGCACCGGTTCGCCAGCCTGCAAGTCGAGGGCGTTATTTCCAAGCCTTTCGACCCTCTGCGGCTGGCAGCGCAAATCTCCATGGCGTTAGGATGGAGCTGATCTTGGATTTCTACATCTACCTCGTCGGTACCGACGATACTTAGATCAATTAGTTTAGTTGGTCGAGAAATCGAGCCTAGACACCTGACACCCCGCTCCCGGAAGAAGGCGTTCGCGCATAATGCCGTAGCGCCACCAGATAGTGGATGCCGGAAGCCGTTGTGAGCACCGCGGTCGCGTAGACCAACGCCTGCACGACCCGGCCGGAAACGAAGGAAATACCCGCTGCTGCGCCCAGAGCCACCAGCACCGTCAACAGCTGAACACAGGTCGACGCCTTCCCCAGCAAGCTGGGAGGGAAAGGACGATACCCCCACACCAGGCTGATCAGCAACGCTGTGACCACAATCGCCACATCGCGGCTGATCACGACGATGGTGATCCACCAAGGCAACACGTCTCGAAAGGCCAGGGTGGCGTAAGCAGTCGTCATCAGGATCTTGTCGGCGATAGGGTCAAGGGCAACCCCCAGAGGGCTCTGCTGATGGTAGACGCGAGCTACCAACCCGTCCACACCGTCGGAGATAGCAGCGGCGCCGAGCACCACCAGCGCCAGGCCGTAGCGGCGCTCGACGACGAGAATGGCGAGCAGCGGCACAAAAACCAGCCGCAGGATGGTGATCTGATTGGCGAGCGTTAATGTCCGCGAAACCATTCTGCTGAAATGCGCCGCCTGCGCTACAAATATTTCTCCAGCTCGTTGATCACTTTTTGCACGCCGTCGTAAGGATCGCCGGGACCCGCGTACTCCACCGAATACACTCCCTTATATCCGGCTTCTTTTGCCACCGCGATGCACTTGGAAAAGTCGTACTGGGTCTCGTTGCCGGCGGCGTTGAATTGCAGTCCCTTGGCATGGCTCACCACCCGCGCGTAAGCGAATAGCAGCCGTAGATCCCTTTCACGGGTGGCTTCGTCTGAAAAGTTGCCGAAGTCGGGGAGCGCGCCCAGGGAGCTCGCTCCTACCAGCTTGAAAAGTCTCACCAACTGCTCCGGATGCGCCGAGCCCGCTCCTCTGTGGTTCTCGAGAAGTACCTGAACGCTTCTTGACTTGCCATAGGCAGCCAGTTGCTTGTATGACGCAACGGTAGGGGTGAGATTCGCCGGGTCCATCGTACCGGGATCGCAGCGCACCGCGCTAGCGCCCAGGGCATGAGCAATGTCGATCCACTTCTTGGCAGCCCCAATAGCGCGGTCGCGTACCTGCTCATCGGCATCCGAGAGGCCGCCGGCCGTATCGATTTCTTCGATGTCCACCGTGATATTCACCAGGCGGGAGTGCGTACTTATCAGATGATTCTTGAGTTCTGCGAGGTAGGTTGCCTCAATGGAGGCGAAATGCGGAGCGACAAACTCCAAGTTGTGAACCTTGTAGCGGTCGACAATCATCTCCGGGAAGTCCAGCAACACCAGCATGGAGCCCGGCGGATTGAATTCGCTCTGGCGCGAAGATCGAAAGTAGTTGTGAAAGCTCCAGGAGGAAATTGCAATGCGGGCGCGCTTGTCGGCCGTGCGCGCGGCCGGCTTGCGAGCGCGTTGCGCAGCAAGCCGGGGAGTGAGACCCTCCGCCGCCATCCACGTAGCGACACCTGCGGCCGCACAGGTAAAGAGGTCGCGCCGGTTCATGCGCAGTCAATGCCCACTGGGCGCCGTATTCTTGGGCGGCAGCGTTATGGTCACAGGCTGTGCGAGGGTGAAATCGAGTAGAGTTTCGGAGGGCACGTTGATTTCCTGGCCGTGGGTGAAGGCCTGAAAGGCCATTGCCCCACCACCTCCGACACCGGCGCCGATGGCTGCACCTTTCCCGCCACCGGCAAGTCCGCCAATAAGCGCGCCCACGCCCGCGCCTATGCCCGCTCTCGTGGCAGTTTGTTTTCCTCGTGACTTCCCCACCTGTTGCACCGCGCTGCTGGCCAAAGGGTAGGAGTGGCCATGGTAGGAGAGGCTAGCAAGAGCGAGCGTGAGCTCACTGCTGCCCTTAATCTTGCCCGCCTGCTTGGCCGACACGACCTGCAGGGAGACATCGGCGCCTTTGCGCACGACGACCGAATCCCCAACCACGATAGGCGCTGCCAGTGAAGCGCGATAGGTGTGTCCTGCCTGGCTGGTCTTCGAGCTGATGGCATCAATGGTCTGGACTCGAACGGACGTGCCTGCCGGCACAGTGACTTTTCGCGGCGGGGGCGGCTGTGGCGGAGTTTCCTCCGTCTTGGCCTCGGCCTTTGATTCCTCCTTCGGAGGTTCGGCCGGTGGCGCCTCGGAGGCGGGAGCAGCTACCGCTGCCGGCTGAGCCATGGCCACCTGCATCTGGTCGTTCACCTTTTTGACGCCGGCCGTCTGCACCGCCAGCTTGTAAGCTTGCAGACGCGCAGCGTCGCTCGATACGTTGCCCGAAAGCGTCACCTCTCCGTTCTTCACGTCGACGGCAACCTTTTCATCCTTAACCTGGGGATCAGCGTAGTAGCTTCCCTGGATCGCCTTCGTGATTGCGTCATCCGTCGGCCCCTTGGAGCAGGACGCCAAGCCCAGGACCAGGACCAGCAGCCACAACTTCACAAGCTTCTGAGCAACCCAATCCCGTCTCATGAAATTATCCTCGACGTCTTTCTTGCTGAGGCACACAATCTCAAATCGACGGACCTCACAGACCAGAGCGAGCCGCAAACACGACGCTCCGTGCAGGCGAGGCCGCCCGGCCCAAGCGACAAGCAGAGCTTCGTAAAAACGCGGTTAAGCCGAAGCAGCAGACGCCCGACGCTGCTGGAAACACTCGCGGCAGTAAACCGGCCGGCCCTGGGTCAGCTTGAAGGGGACCGTGGTTTCCTTACCGCACTGCGAACACACCGTGGCGGTCACCGTACGCTGGTAACCTTGGCTACCCTGTGGTTGGCCTTTCTTAGCCTTGCAGTTCTTGCACCGCTTGGGCTCGTTCTTAAACCCCTTGTCGGCGTAAAAGAGCTGCTCCCCTGCAGTGAAGACAAACTCCGACCCGCACTCCATGCACTTGATTACCCTGTCTCGATACTCCATGCTCCCCCCTTTGTATTCCTCCCCCTCCGCTCAACAAGCCATCGCAGCCGCAACGCCCTCACAGTTCTACCCGCTGCTCAGTCCCGCTCGAGCCTGGCCTTCTTCCGGACCCGCTTCCGGGCCAGCGCCTCTTTGACTCGGCGCCTCTCCCCCGGCTTCAGATAGAACGAGTGTTTCTTTATTTCCTTGATGATGTCTTCCTGTTGCACCTTGCGCTTGAATCGCCGCAGGGCGTTTTCCAGGGATTCTCCTTCCTGAAGTCGTACTTCAGCCAATGGCCAAACACCCCCATTTCCTAGAGTGAGATATCAAAATCAAGACTGCCCTTCTTAGTTATGTGTTGTAATTTTCTTTTAATCGAACGGGCAAGTCAAGCATATTCTTATAAGGTCGAATGAGAAAGGCAGCCAAGACTTGCCAACCTTATGGTGAAGAACGCCGGTCCAGACGTTACGGCCTTGCACTCCCCGTCGCGCAGGGTGTAACCCCCCTCACTTGCGCCGCCGGAATGGCCTTGCTCTTCATCACTACCGAGGTCTCTCTGTCACTTAACGCCTAGAGTCAGTAACTGCCATTCTCATGCTGCAACCTTGCTTGCTATGCTTAAATGTCCGCCGCGCATATTGTTGTCTGAGGGCTCGAGCCTGTCCGCACGGGAGTCCATTACAGCTCTCGGTGTTGCTGGATATCCGGTGGACATGTGCGATCCAGATTCGCTGTGCTTGGGACGCTTCTCGCGGTTCGTGCGACGTTACTATCGCTGTCCCGCTGTCGGAAGGAACCCCTGGGCGTACATGGATTTTGTTTGTAGTCTTCTGAGTCGAGGGCAACACGATGTCCTTTTTCCAGCGCATGAGCAGGCTTTTCTCTTCTCCCGAATGCGAAGGCAGATTCCGCCGGCTGTTGCACTTGCGGTGCCGGAATTCAGGTCCTTCTTACGCATACAAAGTAAGGGTGCTTTGGTCAGGACACTCACCGAGCTATCCATACCTCAGCCGGAATCGCTCATCATCCGAACCGAGGCAGAGTTGCTGGAAGGGCACCCCTTGCCATTCTTCCTTAAGACCGATTACGGCACAGCCTCCACCGGAACCTGGCGGGTCAACAACAAGGAAGCGCTGACACAGCTCGTGCCCGAGCTGAAGTCGAGAGGGTTGTTCGAGGCAGGAAGCCAACTGGTGATCCAGGGGGCGGTGCGGGGAAGCGTTGAACGAGTTCAGGCCGTCTTCGATGCCGGACGACTGGTCGCGATCCATGGATACAGACAATTGGTGGAAGGGTTGGGGGGAGGTGACGTCGTGAAGCTGAGTGTGGTTCGCACTAGCGTGCGGCGCTATGTTGAAAGCCTGGGCCAGCATCTTTGCTGGCACGGTGCGTTATCACTCGATTACATACTCGATCGAGATGCGAGGGTACCTTTGTTTATCGATGCCAATCCGCGTCTTGTGGAGCCGATGAACGGAGTGTTTAGTGGCGTCAATCTGGCCGATGCACTGGTGCGAGTATCTCTCGGTGAGAAAGTCTCGGTTCCGCATCCGAGTCAACCGGGGGTTCGCACCCATCTGCTCCTAATGGGGCTCTTGGCGTCTGCTGAGCGGCGAGCGTCAAGGGTCGATACGCTTCGTGAGCTTTGCCGGGCGCTGACGAGTCACGGCTGCTATGCCGCGAGTCGCGAGGAATTGCTTCCCATCCGGCTCGATGCGAGGGCCCTTGTTCCGTTTGGATACGTTCTGTCACGCCTACTCGTCAATCCGAAATCAGCAAGAACTCTGAGCTTGGGAGCGATTAGTTCCTACTCCCTAACTCCCGAGGCGGCGAGGCAAATAGCGGCCAATCAAACCGCGGATGAATCCTGTTGATTTACTCATACCTTTTGCCATCCCGAAAAATATGAAGAACTAATCGAACGCAACACCAGGCAAACTAGGAGGTTACGGCGAACTCCAGCTTGTTGCCGGCGCGCTCGATTCGGTCCAGGCTCACGCGGACGCGGTCACCGAGGCGGTAGGCGCGTTGCGAGGCATCCGCCACGATGGCGCGCAGCTTTTCCCGGTATACGTAGCGATCGTCCTCGAAGCTGGATAGGGGCACAAAACCCTCGATGAAAAGATCCGTCAGCTCCACGAAAAGTCCATGCTTGGTCAGGCCGATAATGAGGGCCTCAAACTCGTCACCCAGGCGTCCGGCCATGAAGGACACTTTCTTCCATTCCATCACCTCGCGCTCCGCGTCGGCGGCGCGACGCTCGGCCTCCGATGTTTCCAGGCCTAGGGCGAGGAGCTCCTGCGGGTGCACCGCGGCGCCACCGGGCGAGGAGCGCACGCTTCCTCCCTCCTGGTCCAGCACCGCCTTGAGGATGCGGTGCACGATGAGGTCCGGATAGCGGCGGATCGGCGAGGTGAAGTGCGTATACGTCTTCGACGCCAGAGCGAAGTGGCCGAGGTTTTCCTCTGAGTAGCGAGCCTGCTTCAGCGAACGGAGCATGAGGTAGGAAAGAATGCGTTCTTCGGGCTTTCCGGCGATACGCTGGGTGAGGCGCTGGTAGTGCCGTGACGTAATCTCCAATTCACCTGACAGCAGCGCTTCTTCGAAGCGTGGGTATCGGTCACGCTCGTCACGCCGCCGGACGCGCACTCGGCGCGCTGCCGGCAAGTCGATGCCCAGCGAGTAGCCGAAAGTGGCGGCGATCTCTTCAAACTCCAGCACCTTCTTTGGATCGGGCTTTTCATGGATGCGGTAGAGGGTGGACACCCCGGCCCGTTCGAGGTGCCGGGCTACGGTCTCATTGGCTGCCAGCATGAACTCCTCGATGATGCGGTGGGCAATGTTGCGCTCCGAGCGCGTGACGCCGATCATGCGCCCGTACTCGTCAAACTCGATTTCGGGCTCAGGCAGGTCGAAGTCGATGGAGCCGCGGGCGTCGCGTCGCCGGTTGAGGAGGCGAGCCAGCTCCTCCATCCGCCGGAAGTGCTCCACCTGTGCGCCGTAGTCCCGCCCCGCGGGATCGGCCTCACCGGAGAGCGCCGCATAGACAGCCGTATAGGTCATGCGCTCGGCGCTACGGATGATGCCGGGTGTAATCTCGTAGGCTGCGACCTGACCCGCCGGATCAAGCTCCATCAGCACCGACATCGTCAGGCGGTCGACGTGAGGGTTGAGGCTGCAGATGCCGTTAGAAAGCTCCAGCGGCAGCATGGGCACGGCGCGGTCAGGAAAATAGACGGAGGTGCCGCGCAGCCGGGCCTCACGGTCGAGCGCAGTCCCCGGCCGCACGTAATGCGCGACGTCGGCAATGTGCACCTGAAGCAGGTAGTCGCCGTCAAGCAACCGCTCGACGTGCACAGCATCGTCAAAGTCCTTGGCCGTCTCCCCATCAATGGTGACGATGTCGAGACTGCGGAAGTCACGCCGCCGGGCCCGCGCCGCTTCGGGAATGTACTGGGGCGCAACTTCGGCTTCGGCCAGCACTTCGGGTGGGAACCGGTGCGGCAGATGGAACTTGCGGATGATGATCTCGACGTCGACGCCAAATTCGTCGCGCCGGCCGAGAATCTCGGTGATGCGCCCGCGCGGGTTCGCGAGGCGGGCCGGATCGGCGTACTGGGTGATCTCCACGTCCACAATCATACCGTCCAGCTCGTGCGGGGCGGCGGGCCCTGCGGACCAGAGCGCTGGGTTGCCAGAGGCTTGGGGAGTCCTGGGGGCGGCGGGCCGCGCCCTCTGGCCCTCAGACTCGCCGCCGAATTGGCGATTGCGGCTCGCGGCATCCTGGGCTTCCTGGGGCCACTCCTGTCCACGCGGGATGATGATCTCCATGGGGATGCGGTGGTCATAAGGAATCACGTAGTTATAGCGTCCACCACAGCGGAACTCACCCACTACAGTCCGTTGTGCCCGCTCAGTGACGCGAAGAATACGCCCTTCCAACCGGCCGGCGCCCTCCGGGCCGCGCCCGCGCGCCGAGCGGACCACTCGTACCTCCACTCGATCGCCGTGCATGGCCGAGCTCATACCATCGGGAGGAATGAAGATGTCCTGGTCGCTCTCCGCCAGTGGCGCGTCGGGCACCACAAATCCGTAGCCGTCACGGTGGCCGATCAGGCGGCCGCTCGCCACGTTCCGGCCTCGTGAGACGCCGCTCGACGCCGGGGACGAGCTGGGCGTACGCGCGGGCCGGTGCAGGGCAAAATGGCTTTTCTTCAAGGAGAGAATCTTGCGCTGCCGGGAAAGGTCCCGGAGGAGCTGCTTCAAGTCACGTGCCTGGCTGCTGCGCAGGCCCAGTTCAATCACCAGATCTCGCAGCCGAAAGGTCTTGGCGGGGTTGTGCTCGAAGACTTTCAGGACCTCCGACGGCGAGGGCAATTCACGCATCGGGCTACTGTCATATCCACTCTAAGGCGCCGCGCTTCCAGATCCAGAAATAACCAATCACCAGGATGCCCAGGAACACCAGCATCTCCACCAGCCCGTAGAGTCCGAGCACCCTGTATTCAACTGCCCATGGATAGAGGAAGACGGTTTCCACATCGAAGACGACAAAAAGAATGGCGACGAGATAGAAGCG
>Ga0182037_10001821_pt1 | contig 11253 bp, 5 predicted proteins | sample sta12Cox44000082_FD_125974 | JGI IMG/M metagenome (GOLD analysis project Ga0182037, IMG submission 125974) | Lab enrichment of tropical soil microbial communities from Luquillo Experimental Forest, Puerto Rico - statoxic.12C.oxic.44.000.082 | ecosystem: Environmental > Terrestrial > Soil >... | reverse complement strand
TTGGCTCTGCGATATTCCTTGTCATCGCTCCGGGGATTGTCGCAGGTTACATCCCTTGGCGGATTTGCCGATGGCATGTTGGAGCACCGTTGCTGGGAACCTCCTCCTTGCGGGTCTCGGGAACGTTCTTTATTGCGGCGGGTCTCCCCGTGCTTCGGGACACCTTCGCTCGCTTCGCCCTCCACGGTCTCGGTACGCCCGCGCCGATCTTCCGAAGAGTTTGGCGGCGCTTTTTATCACAGGACTGATTTTCGGATCCGCAGAATGGAGTTTCAAGTGAACTGTGATGCCGGAGAGGGGGATCCCTGCGCGCGACTGCGCTGGATGATTTGATAACATTTGTTTTCAACGACTTCGGGTAGTCTTCCTCGAACGACAATATGAATTCATGAAGAGGCCTGAAAACCTCTCACACCGTGGAGCCGCCCACACCCGGTCATAGGAGGTTCGAATTCGAAGGATATGATTTCGCCCCAAATTGAACCGAAAGAAAGGCTTCTCCAAAATTCTGGAGATGCAGTTAGCCTCGAAGCTCGTTCAATTTCAGCGAGGCGGAATGCTCCTACCGACTTTGGTACCGCGTGACGGACGGAATTCTGTGCCCAAGGAGCACGCGCGAGTCGCGCACGGTCCGCGATGGGTTATCAAGAGTCGCATCAATTTTCTGTATATCCACACCTAAGTCTTGTCAGCCCACACCTTCAACTCTTGGTCAGTCGCAATTCCGAGTACAATTGGCAACGTGCAGCGTGTTCCGCAAAAAGTCATAAACGTGGCCTGGGCCTACCTCTGGTCCATCTTTTTTTGGATGGGTCTGGCCTCTTTGGGCGCAGGACAGGATAAGGTCAGCCAGTGGGAGAGGGGGCTCCACACTTCCTACTGGACCGCATTGCTCGTCGATGGCGTTTGGGCTCTCTCAGCGGCGCTGCTGACGCCTCCTGCTTTCGCCATTGTCCACCGCTATCCGATCACAAAGCCGATTCGATTTACCCGCATTGTTGGTTATGTGCTGGGCAGCGTCATCTACGCGGTCGCCAGCGCGTGCCTCCGGTGGATCTTATTGCCGCCTTGGAACTCTCTTGCCCTGCAGTTTGAACGTCGCTCGTTGCATGGATTGGTGGCGAGCCTTTACATCTTCGCTGAACTAATCTGGGACTACACTATTATCATTGCAGGCGCTCATGCATACGAGTATTTCAAACGAGCGAGGGAGCAGGAACTTGAGCGCGCGCAGTTGGAGCAGGCGCTCGCGGCGAGCGAACTCCAAGCCCTGAAAATTCAGCTTCATCCGCATTTCTTGTTTAATACACTCCAAGGAATCTCCGCTCTCATTGACACAGATAAGGCGCGCGCCAAAGCCATGCTTCTCAAGGTCTCTAGCCTGCTCCGTGGTGTTCTTCAATATGGCAACGCCGATCTCATCACACTCGACGAAGAACTGACGTTCATTGAAGACTACCTCAGCCTTCAAAAAATGCGCTTGGAGAACCGGCTTGAACTCAGCTGGGAAATTCATGCTGACACGCGCCAGCTACCTGTACCGCAACTGATCATGCAGCCTCTTGTCGAGAATGCGATTTTGCACGGTGTGGCGTGCTGTCGTACCGGTGGCTGGATACGAATTACGTCGCGTCGCGTGGAAGGCACTCTCCAAATCCAAATTCGCAACAGTGTGGGAGGGAGCGCGCGGGGAGGCATCGGACTTGGTCTCCCGAATACGAAAGCGCGATTGAGACACCTTTACGGGGATGAGGCCGATTTGTCATTCGATTTCGGCAACGACGAAGTGGCGATCGCGACCCTTACCTTACCTGCATTCGTTTCTCGGCAACATGGAGGGCGCGGAGTGCCGGTTTCGGGCCGAGAAACGGCTCATGTGGGGAGCCAAGATGCGCGTGCTGATTGTTGATGACGAGCCGCTATCTCGAAGGGCGCTCGCAGATGTCGTGGGTGCGAGAAAAGATATCGAAATCCTCGAGTCAGCGGGTGATGCTTTTGAAGCGCTCGAAAGGTTGGACAAAAAGGCATACGACATTCTTCTGCTCGACATTCACATGCCCGAACTCTCGGGGATCGAACTCGCCGACCGGCTGAACAAGCGGGGAGGGTCAATTCCCTCGATCGTGTTTGTCACCGCCCATGATCAGCATGCGGTTTCGGCATTCGAAAAACATGCTGTTGACTACGTCTTGAAGCCCTTTTCACCCGAGCGCATTCACAAGGCCCTCGATGTGGCAATCCGCAGAACGGAGAGCGAACGAGCCGCACAGGTAATTAAAGTCCTACCCCAGCTAGAAACACTCTTATCAAAGCCCACGAAGATCGCCATCAAGACGAAGGGAAGAATTGTCTTTGTCGATCCTGCGGATGTGATCATCGTGGAAGCTCAGAGCAACTATGTACTGCTGCAGCGGCAATCGGGTTCGTACCTCCTCCGGGAGTCGATCTCCACGATGGCAGAGAAACTAAAACCATACGGATTCATCAGAATACATCGTTCCATGCTGGTGAACGGTTCCTATGTTGAAGAAATTCAGCCTTGGGCAACGGGAGAATATGCACTGCGCCTAAGGGGTGGAAAGGAATACACGGTTTCACGCACGTACAAGAACAACTTGCGGTCGCTCGCCCGATTCTGGGTTGGCACCGCGAGCTTCGTCAGAGAATAACGAACAACTTAGTTAGTGCGCAGCACTGCGGCATGCTGCAAGGACTTTTCCGGTCTTCTCGCCCCGACTAATCGCTGAACTCAAATCTTTCTCTACCGCGGCTAACCAACCTCTGCAGCGCCCCGTCGGTGGCGCCGTCAGTTTGCCCGCGCGAAGTGTGAGATGAATCGCTTCATTCACTGTGGAAGGTTCGCGAGCGAGCGAGATATCTGTCTTGGTTCGCTGCTCCGCGTCCTTGTTATGGCCTTCGTCGTCGCTTCTGGGTCCGGTTGCCAAAGAACTGCTGCCGTCTGTCGACAATCCTTTGCGCTGTGTAAAACGCCTTCCACCTTTAACGTGGCGGCGCAGTTTTGCTGGCGCAACGCGTCAAGGCGCTCTACAGAATCTGGAAGTCAGCAGTGCTGGGCATCGCGCGACGTGACCCTACAAGTGCCCGTTGCGAAATGACGTATGGGAGCTACAGAGCGCAAAGAATGCGGGGGCAAAACAAATCGAGTCGACTTCATAAATTCATAAGCCCATCAAACCGTCTTATGTAAATTATTGAAAAATAAGATCACCATTTAGTTCGTGCGATGGAGTCCAACTTGCTTGAACAACGCCAGCACTCGGTCGATTCTGCCGATCCAAGTTAGATCTGCGGGAGTAGCTCAGTTCAGGAGGTTGTGCGATGTTCAGTAAGCGAGTTGTTTTGCTGGTTTGTAGTCTAGTATGCCTTTTTGTTTTAGCCCCGACCGCACTCTTTTCCCAGTCAGCAAACACCGGTTCCATTGCAGGAACAGTCTTGGACGCTCAAGGTGGGGCCATCGCCGAAGCGACAGTTACCATTACGGACACTACGACAAACATTGCGCGCACGGCTGTTACAAATGACACCGGCCGCTATGTATTCATGGACGTTCCTCCGGGGACTTACAACGTTGCTGTAACTAAAACCGGATTCCGCGTGGCCAAGCTCGCGAAACAGGTCGTAAGCGTCGGTCTCGCTCTTACCTTGAATATAACCTTGGAGGTAGGAGCTGTCACTGAGTCGATCGAAGTAGTTGCTTCCGGCACCGAGCTTCAAACCCTAAACTCTACTGTCGGCAACACGGTCAGCGGCGACCTCCTGCAGGACCTACCCTCCATTCAGCGCGACGCCACCACTTTCGTTACCCTCCAGCCTGGTGTCTCCCCCGATGGCAGCGTCGCCGGGGCTGTCATGGACCAAAGCACTTTCCTGCTCGATGGCGGCCAGAATTCCAACGATATGGACGGCAGCATGACCGTCTATACGCCGAGCTTCGCTGGCGATCCTTCCGGCGGTATCGTCTCGAACCAAATCAGCGGCGGCCCCACTGGAGTTATGCCTACTCCGCTAGATAGTGTGGAAGAATTCAAAGTCGACACCACCAACCAAACGGCTGACTTCAATAGCTCCGCCGGCGCCGACGTCAAAGTGGTTACCAAGCGCGGCACGAACGCCTGGCATGGCACGGGCTATGAATACTATTTCGATAATCTTCTCAATGCGAATACGTGGGACAACAACGCCAACCCTGACCCAGTTACCGGTCAGTCTCAGCCACGTCCGTCCTATCACTACAATCGCTTTGGCGCGGCCGGCGGTGGTCCCATCATTCCTAAGGACACCCTCGGCGGAAAAACCTATTTCTTCGCCAATTACGAGGGCTTCCGCTGGAACAACTCGCAGACCTACGAGGTGCCCGTCCCGAGTGCCAACATGCGCCAAGGCATCCTTACCTTCAACGGAGTGAACTACAACCTCAATAGCGGCACCAACTGCGGCCCTAGCGCAAACCTTGCGTGCGATCCTCGCGGCTTGGGACTCAACTCTCTCGTTGCGCAGCTTTGGAAGCTTGAGCCAACCGGAAACGACGCATCTTGCGGTGTTTTGATCGGAACGTTCTGCGATGGGGTGAACGAGGTCGGCTTCAAAACAAATGTGGCAGTACCTTATACCTCGAATTTCGGAGTGGCTCGCTTGGACCACGACTTCGGATCCAAGTGGCACTTCAACACGAGCTACCGTTACTACAAACTGGTCCGTTCAACCCTTAACCAGGTCGACGTTGGCGGCGCCATCAGCGGCGACAAGCTGGGCACAGGTACGTCCCTTTCCGTGCGTCCTCAGGTTCCCTGGTATTTTGTCGCCGGCTTGACAACCAATATTACGCCCTACATCACCAATGACTTCCACTACAGCCACCTGCGTAATTATTGGGCCTGGAGCGACCCAGGCGGGGTCCAACAGTTTTCTCAACTCGGTGCGGCCCTCGAACCGTTTGGCGAGAACACCATCGGCTGCTTCAGCAATGTTGCTTGTCCAGTCACTCTTGCTCCTTACAACGTCAACACCCAGAGTGTTCGCACGCGATTCTGGGATGGCCACGACGATTTCTTCCGCGATGACATCACCATGCTGAAGGGCAATCACCTGTTCACCTTTGGTGGCGCCTACCAGCGGAACTGGGACTATCATCAGCGCTCCGACAACGGCGGCGGCATCAACTACCAGCCAACCTATCAGCTAGGGGACAAACTTGGCGGGGGTCTCGTGGACTTCTCTTCCACCAACCCAACGGGCGTGAACGCGGCAATCTGGGCTCGTGACTCGGCGGCCGTTCTCGGCATCGTCACGGATTCACAGATAGCCTATACGCGCTCCGGGGCAAATCTTGCCCTGAATCCCCCCCTTACGCATGCGTTCGATCAGAGCACCATCCCCTACTACAACGTATACTTTAGCGATTCATGGCGTATGAAGCCCACGATAACTTTCACATACGGTCTTGGCTGGACACTGGAAATGCCGCCCACCGAAGCCCAAGGAAAACAGGTGCAACTCGTCGACTCCAGTGGACAGCAGTTGGACGTGCTGGCGTACCTGAAGCAGCGCAAGGCTGCTGCTTTGGAGGGACAGGTTTACAATCCGCCAATCGGTTTTGCGCTCGTGGGCAATACCGGCTCGGGACAGAAATACCCCTACAATCCCTTCTACGGTGCCTTCAGCCCCCGGGTATCTGTTGCTTGGAACCCTAACTTCAATGAGGGCTTTCTGGGCTCGGCTTTAGGACACGGAAAGAGCGTCATCCGAGGCGGCTACAGCCGTATCTACGGGCGCCTCAATGGCGTCAATTTGGTCCTTGTGCCGCTTCTCGGAACCGGCCTCATTCAGGCGGTTCAGTGCGGCACGAACAATATGAACGGAACTTGCAGCGGTCCAGTCTCGGTGGCTAACGCTTTCCGCGTCGGAACTGATGGCAACGCTGCACCGATTCCCATCGCTACTCCGACGCTGCCTCAGCCAGTCTTCCCAGGCATTAATAACGTATCTGCAGCGGCCGGCTCAGCGCTGGATCCGCACTATCGCCCGAACGCAGTTGATTCTTTTGATCTCACCTTTCAGCGGCAAATAACTAGCAGGGTGCTGCTCGAAGTCGGCTACATCGGCCGCCGCGTTACTCATGAATTTCAACCGATCAACATCAATGCTGTGCCCTATATGATGACCCTCGGCGGGCAGGAGTTTGACAAAGCTTACGCGGCCATCGAAGCGGCACTGGGATGCACCACCTCCTTCGCTGCCTGCGGCGCCGTGGAATCGACTCTAAAAACGACTGCTCAGCAGTTGGCGTTCGCCAACGGGTTGACTCCGCAGCCGTTCTTTGAAGCAGCGATGAATCCTGCGTACTGTAGCGCCTTCGCCAGTTGCACTGCAGCCGTAGTGTACAACGAGGAAATCCTTAAGGGCCGCGTCTCCAACCAGCGAGTTTGGAGCCTGTGGAGCGATCTCGACAACGGCGCATTCAACTTCCCGCGCTCGATGCTGAACACGCCAATTGCCGGCGGTCCGATGGACTGCGGCGTGCCCGCCGGCACAGCTACTTGCGGCGGTAGCGGCCAGATGACCTCTGGCGTAGCCGTCAACACTAGCGTTGGCCACGGCAATTACAACGGCTTGTTCATTTCGACCAAGATCACTCAATGGAAGGGCATCACGCTTCAGGAAAACTTCACTTGGAGCAAGGCCTTGGGTACCGGAGCTCTCGTCCAGGCCACAAGCCAATATACCGTGAATGATCCCTTCAACCCCAGCAACGGGTACGGTCTCCAGAACTTTGACCGCAAGTTTGTCTTCAACTCGTACGCTCTAGTAGAAGACCCTTGGTACAAGAGCCAGCATGGGCTCATCGGCCACATCGCGGGCGGCTGGTCTTTGGCACCCATTCTCGCCATTGGCAGCGGAGAACCGATCGGCTGCGGTACACAGACCGACGGCCAGTCTTTTGGCTCAGCCGATGGCCGCAATTACTTTACCATCGAGAACTGCGTGTTCACCAAAGCGCTTGGCGGAGGCTCGTCTTCACTCCATCCCAACTCTGGCAGCAACGCCGGCACTGTAGGGTTCAATATTTTCGGGAACGCCGATGCCGTGTTAGCCACCGCGCGGCCACCGATTCTTGGGCTGGACAACTCAACCGGCGGCATCGGCATCCTCCGCGGCTTGCCTTACTGGAATGTGGATATGCGCCTCACCAAGGACTTCAAGATCCGCGAGCGCACGGGCCTGCAATTCCAGTACGTCGTCACCAATGTGTTCAACCACCCTGTGTTTGCTGATCCGAATGCTTCCGCCTTTGTCCAGGGTGTCGACCCGACCAGCGGGGGCTTCGGTGTGGTCAACAGCCAAGGCAATAACCCGCGGCAGATGCAATTCGGACTGCGCTTTACGTTCTAACTCCTTCCGGCGAGTAGCCCGTCGAGGAGCCTCTTCGTTTAGCGCTAGGAATCAGGGCCGAGGGTCCAACATTTTGCTGATGTTCATGAGCAACGGACGGACTCTCACAACCCAGCAGGTGACAGGCGAGAATTGGGGGGACCTCGAAACCGCGACCTGCTGCAGGCAGACGGTCCACCCCTGACGGCCCCCCGTGCATGTCCATGCGCACATTCTCCAGCCAGGCCTTCATAAGCCGCGTGAACGTAGAATGCCCCAGCATCTCGCGGAACAGCAAAGGTAACTTCGCTCCACCCTTGAGCAGGGCCCCGGCTTAATTTTGCTAATAGAGAACAACGAGAACATACAGCGACGACCAGCGTATCTGGACTTAAGTGAGGAAGGCAGACAAGCCGGCTAAATTCCTCAAAACTCGCCTAAGCTCAATCCCTCAATCCACGAAGTCGATCACGGCGCCGTCTCTGCGGTCCAGGAATCCAGCAAACTGGCCAAAGTTCGGTGAAGCCACGTTGTTGTAGACCGCGTTGAAGTTTCCATGATTGGTGACGTTGAGGGAATAGAAGCCCAGTCGAACATGATGCCTCTTGCCATGCTCCGAGCCTATGAACGGAACCGCGAATTCCCGAAAGAACTTCACGTCAAGAGAGAAGAAGGTCGCAAAGCGCTGGCCGTTTGGTGTGCCCACATAGTTTTGCAAAACATCGATGCTCGAATACGGATAGCCGCTGTGCATGTCTGCAATCGGGCTGAATTTGAAGCCTCTGGGTAAAGAAAATATCCCCCAAGCGACGACGCGGCTCGGAACGTCGTAAGGCAGAATCCCGTACACATTGGGACGGATTACGGGCTGCTCAAAAGGAATCATCACGCCGGAGAGATTGTTCAGGTCACCGCGCGTCTTGCTCCAGATGTAGGAAGCACTTACCTCATTGCTTCCCCGAACAGTGAAATGCGCGGTAGTCTCCGCTTCACGATAGTGTGTCGAACCGGTGTTGGTGAGTCCCAAAAACGATGGCGCAGGCAAGGTAGTTGTGAATGGGTTAACGACAAACAGGTATGTGGTATGGCTGTCGATATAGCCGACGCGCAGAAACACATTTCTGCGCAGTTCGTGGTCGGCCTCCGCGTTCCACGTGAGATTGCGCGGTGACGTGCCCGGCTGGATCGGCAGAACGCTGCCGGCGAGAGGATTTACGCTCCCCACGTATGCATTGGTATACGTGATGGGTGGTCCCAGAGGCAGCCCCGTGGAATCAAATAAAGTGACAGTACGAGTAGGATTGCTCGCAAAGTTTCCCGCCAGCAGCGGCAGCACGCTATAAAACAAGCCTACGCCTGTTCGAATGACTGTCTTTCCTTCGGTTCCCGGAGAGAACGCTAACCCCGCACGCGGCGCAACCGCTGCCGACCAGCCTTTCGTTTCGCTCGACAAGCGCGTCCCCAGGTCGGCGGCCCAGTGGGAATTCAGCACCCAATGATCCTGGACAAACTCGGCTACGGCCGTATCCGAAACGTTTTGGAGCGGCGCGGGTTGCCAATCAATTCGCTCAGCGAGCGACCCGTCTTGACGAAGAACCTGCACCGGGCTTGAAAACGTTGTGCCCGAGTAGGAACGATGATCGACATCCACGCCAGCATGAATTTCATGTCGTCCGAGCCAATGTTTCTCCGATAATTGGTAGGATGGGATTACCTGTAGCTCTTTGCCCCGCCGCGACCAGCGATTGAAGAAGTTTCCACCCCACCCTTCCGGCGTGACTAGCATATCGGCAAAGCCCTGCCCGTGGGCGTCGCTGTCGAACCGTGTGAATTGGGCGATCGCGCTGAAAATGGCACCGGAGCTGAATTGATATTTATCTGCGAGAGCCGTAGCGATTCCTTTCTGGTTCAAATCGTTGGAGGCGGGCTGAGGAATGAGCGCCGTGATGTCCGCGTGCTGCACCCTCTGCGGAAAGGCATTCGCTGTCAGAGTCATTACGTGTTTCGGGGAAAGAATGGCCTCAAGCGTAGTAAACGAATTGAAGCCTTGTTTCTTACTGATGTCATAAGGCCACGGCAGCCCCCGGACCGTCCGTTTCTTCATGTCATACTGGAACACTTCCGAAAAGAGAAGCTTGTGGCTGATCAGTGGCCCGCCAAAATCGAATCCTGGCATGGCTTCGGAGAGACCCACCATCTTGCCCTCTTTACCCAGCACGGATGGAACAAAGCTCTTGAGCCTGTAATCCCACTGATCATCGGGAGGCTTTGTCTCCACAGCGGTTACGCCCCCCGAGAACCCTCCTAGCCCTGCGTTGTAGGGTGTCTTGTAGACCGCAAAAGACTGCACCGCATCTGTCGGCACCGGAACCGAAAAACTTCCCGTTACGGGATCCGTGGTCCGCGCCGAATTCACCAGCAGCAAGCTTTGGTTTTCATCCGACCCCTTGAAGTTCAGTTTTCCATCTTGCGTTCGCACCACGCCCGGTGTCACGGAAAGTACTTCCCTGACCTTCTGCTGTGCTGTCGGAAGGGAGGTTAGCTCGTTCTGGCTGACCGTCGCTGCCGGCGCCGATACGCTGTCTGTCGAGATGATCTGGTTCTCCTCGTGAACCTCGACCTTGTCGGTGACCGTTTCCAGTTCCAGCTTGAAATCCTGGACGACCGTTTGTCCCGGGCCGAGGGAGACTGGCTTCGCTATGACTTTGAACCCTGATAGTGCGATTGAAATGGTGTAGTTCTCAGCCTGTAGATTCGTAAATTCATAGTGCCCTGACTCATCCGTGTCTGCGGTCGCTGCGCTTCCTCCCGACGCCGGGAGGAGTTTTACGGTAACGCCCACCAATTCTGTCGAGGCGTTGTCTTGGTTCGTGGTGAGCGTTCCCTCAATCGTTCCTGCCCCGATGGTCGCTTTATCAGAGCTTTTCCCTTGCCCAAACCCTGGCGTCCCCCAAAGAACCACCAACGCGGCTACGACGATACGCAAACAGCGAATCCCTTTCAGGGTATTCGTAACCCGAATTCTGATGCCCCACCCCTCGTAGTTTTGTTTGTGGCGCAATGCTGTTCGATCTAGCGTCATATTCGTTCAACTCTGAACTCAACTCCTCAATCCATTATCTCGTGACGCCTAAGCTCTCCTAGCCGAGACTCGAGGCGGCCTTTGGCCAACCAGTTACCTGACCCTGCTTTCGCCGCCAAGCGCAGCTAGTCAGCCTGCGTTGGAGGGCAAGCACCTTTGGCAAGCCAATGAACTTTTCCGTCTTTGTCGATCTCGAGCTCCGAAATTGGTGGGCCGGCGAGGTTTGCGTGTGCCGTGATCTCCATCTCGACAAATTGCTGTACAAGCTGCGTGAAGCCTTCTCTCTCCCAATCAGGGTGTGCCTTGAGGTAAGCGCGAATGTGCCCATTGAGTCCTAAGAAGAGGCCCGTACGCGTATAAGAAGGAGCGGTACTCTCGAATCGCTCAACTGAGATTCTGCCTGCGGAATCTGCACCAAACCCCTGACAATCAGGGCGATGCGCCCATTCAGGATTCCCCGAATATCGCCTCAGTCGGTTTGTTCGCGATCGTCTGTGCAGCATCAGCCGGTTGTCCGTCGCGACTTGGGACTGCCTGTTCATATGGTTTCCGCGAGATTCGCAAAAACGCCTCGGCCTTGCTTCGCAAATCTCCTTAAGACAACCCTCATTGTCTACACGCACGCGATCCCCCGAAGTCCCAAGTTTCGGACGTGGGTCCGATTCCCATCGCCCGATCATGTTTCCCTCGAATAACTTAGCGGTTTGTCGCGGCGGCAAAGGCTGGGGAGAAAGAAGAGAGCCTCAAGGGTGGCGCCGATGGCCCGCGCAAAGAATGTGACA
>Ga0182037_10001820_pt1 | contig 11253 bp, 9 predicted proteins | sample sta12Cox44000082_FD_125974 | JGI IMG/M metagenome (GOLD analysis project Ga0182037, IMG submission 125974) | Lab enrichment of tropical soil microbial communities from Luquillo Experimental Forest, Puerto Rico - statoxic.12C.oxic.44.000.082 | ecosystem: Environmental > Terrestrial > Soil >... | reverse complement strand
TTTTCCGTGGCGTTCGATGCGGGGATCAGGGCTGCGAGCGCCTTAACCGCCGGATCCGTGCTCGCTTGCGCCTGAGCCTGCTGCGCGGAAGAAAGGACCAGGCTGTTGATCGTTAATCCCTGACGCTGCCGCAACGCTTCATAGCTGGCAAAGAAATGCGCGCGATTCCTGCTAATCGGTCCGCCGGCGGCCGCCCCAAAATTGTTCCGTTTGAATGGCGCCTGGTCCACGCTGGTGGGGTTGAAAAAGTTCCTGGCGTCCATCGCGCTATTGCGGAGGAAATCGAAAAACTCGCCGTGGAATTCGTTGGTGCCTGAACGCGTGGCGATGTTGACAATGGCTCCGGAGTTTCGGCCGTACTCAGAGCTGTACGTGGAATTGTCGACTTTGAACTCGGCCACCGTGTTGATGGACGGTTGGAAGGTGATTTGATTCTGGACCATATCACTGAGGTTGATGCCGTTCACCAAGAAGTTGACGGTATCTTCTCGCTGTCCCGCGGTGTTGAAGGCGAATGACCCCTGGCCGCGCAGGGGAGCGGTCAAGAACCCGTTTTGCGGAGGAGTGACTGTCCCCGGGGTAAGCAGGCTCAGGTCCACGAAGTGGCGCCCGTTGAGCGGGATTTCTTGTGTCGTCTTCTGATCGATGACCTGACCCATGGCAATGGTGCTTGCATCGATTACGGGTGTGTCCACTTCGATGCTGATCTCTTGGCTGACTTGGCCAATCTGTAGCTGGACGTTTTGCGTAACCGTCGTGGCTGCGTTTAGCGTGACATTGTGCACCACGGAAGTCTCAAAACCGGTTGCGCTGATGCTAATTTGGTAAGGCCCAATCGGGAGCGCGGGAACCAGATAACTGCCCACGTTGTCGGACTCGGTGTTCCACTCGACGCCCGTGCCTTGATTCTTTACAACTACCTTGGCGTGCGGGATCGCCGCACCAAGGGCATCTGTAACGGTGCCTTTGAGGACGGCGGTGGACTGTCCGAGCGCGAGATTTCCCAGAGCAAGCGAGAACAGCACGAAGCAGAGAAAGCAGATGCGCAGAGTACGGAGCGACCTATCCTGAACAACTTCCATAATGCTTTCCTCCTAAAGTTAAAAGAAAAAAACAACCCGATGAAAGTGAGCAACTTTCCACCGGTTCCGTGGTGTTGGCTAGGAGAAAAGCGCCTCGGAACGGCATGAAACGAAATCTAATGAAGGACGTGCCCCCTTGTCGAAATACTATCTACGGTGAGTGCTGTCAATAGTACGAATGTACTTTCCGACACCAATCAGTTAACTCGTGACCAACTCCTGAGGTGGTTCTGTAGCGCACTGGGGCTGCGCGACGCTTTCGACATGGGCAGGCACATCCTAATGGGAGTCAACTTTAATTTGCAACTTGCTGCATCTCCGCTATAGACAGGGAGTCGGCTCCTGTGATTGAATCACCGGCACTAGGAATGAGCTATGTTGTCCCCGTTCCACATATTCAAGGTGCAAAGCGACGGCAGCCTTCACTGGATAGAAGGGGCGATAAATGTGGAACGCGCGAAAGCGCGTCTGAAAGTGCTCGCGGCGTGCTCATGCGGTGAATATGTCATCACCGACTTGACGGGCAAGAAGATTTCCACCAAGTCGTTGCCCAAGCTGGCGGTGTTTCAGATCGGTTACAACGAAAAGGAGCTGGCTGCGAGGGCCGAACTGTTTCGGCACTGCGGCCACGAGGTCATATCCGCCGCTGATAACGAAGCTGCAAAGCGTGTTCTGGCCTCGATTCAGAGCGTCGATGTTTTTGTCATTGGCCACATGGCGCCCGAACAAACAAGAAAAGAAATGGTGGATTGGTTGAAGGTGAATTTTTCAAACGTCAAGATCGTTGCGCTGATTCCGTCCGCCAGTCGCAAGGTGCCGCGCGCCGATTACAACATCATTCTGGAGGATGGGGACGACTGGCTGTCAGCTTTCGCAGCCGCTGGGAGTTGAGCCGCGCCCAGAAATTCTCGATGGTCAAGGGGCTTGCTAAGCCGCTTACCGCACTCCTCGATAGAACCAGTCGTACACGATCAGCGCAGCGATCGACCAGCGCCAATTCGCCGGCTGGAAATCTCGAATAGGTCAATCAGTCGGACCAACCTCTCTTCGGGCCACGATTGCGCAGTCGGCACGGCCCTGCGCGACCCATTCTTCTTCGCAAATCCGGAATTGTAAGTCCCCGAGGTGCCGCGAGTACTCAGAAGGGTTGATGACCAAACCCGGGATCGAATTGCAATCTGTTCAACAGCCTGGAAGCACCGCCTCCTGCACAAGGTAGCTGCTGCCAGCCCTCCCCGGCAGTCTCGAACACGGATAGTCCTCCGTGGTTAACGAAATCGCTGCTCTTGGTCACCTGCGTCCCGCGTCCCGTCTCGAATAGGATTTGCGGCATTGACTACGTATTGCTGGTGATCCACCGTGAAGACCTTTCGCCCATAGACCTTCACTTCCACGAAAGTCTCGTCCCTGAAGGGCAGCCAAAAACCGTCAATTCTTTGATATTCCCGGACGAACTCCGCTCGATTTACCCAGAACGATGGTTTTCTGGCGGGCTGGCCGGCGATTTTCACGATGGCGAAGTCGATCGCATCAATCCATATTTTGCCCTCGAATAGATATTTATCTTTGCGTTTCGGCGTGGCGGTGAGAACGAAGCAACGGTACGGGCCGACCTCCTCCTCGCCGACCAGCGCGAATGCGTAGTTAGCTTTAGTGATCGCGCTGTTGTGATGCTCCATGCCGGAAGATGTTTCGCCCTCGCTCTGAAGCAGGCGGTCGAACACCAAGTGGCGCACAATCCCCGATCCTCTTTCGGACGTCTTGTCGAACTTCTTTTTGTCGGGTGCTTCGTAATCCACGCGTACCACTGTCTGTGCTGCCAATTTCCCTTGAAGGTTCCTGAGCTCGTAAGTCCGCACGGCCGAATACCGTTGCAAGCGCTCGTTTCGCATGCGGTTTCGCTCCAGCATCGTTGCGATGATGTCGTCGCCGGCCAAAGCCGTTGGGGCGCCGTGGCTGACCGTTCCCTCCGGTGCTCTACCGGCGGAGCGCTGGCTTTGCCCAGTCGATACCCCTGAGGTTGCTCCCAAGATGAAGGCGATGACGACCCATTTCTTCGACCGCTCGACCTGGACTGTCACGGCTTACAACCCTCCTTTTCTTTTCACGTTCTTTCGCGCATGTTGCGGTCTACCGAACGGAAGCGAAATCATTTCGCGCGGTATGGAAACCCGTCACCTCACAAACTGTCACGAGGCCAATCTCCTACATCGCTTAGATATTCAAGCACAAGAGAAAGATATACGTTTTTTCTTGGAATTCTCTCCGCCGTCTTGAGGGGAAACAGAAGACTCGCCAAATCGTTTGTGTCTTTTGATTCTTGCATCTCCACGTTGCAACTGTACCGTGGGGGCGGGGAGCGAATGCCCGTGTCTGCTGTCGGAACCGGGGATCACGACGGATGTGTCACCAGTTTCTGCGAGAATTCAACAACTCTCTCGATCGCGCGGACAACCAATCCAGGCTCGTCTTGCATGATCCAATGATTGCCTTTCTCTGCTGTCAGATGCTTGCCAAGAGGTGCGCGCCCAGCCATCGCCGCGTGTTCTTTACGCCGGTGCTCTGGGGCGGTACGCGCGGATAGAATCACCACAGGCTTATCGCACGTACTATCGAGTTCACCGATTTGGGCGGCGCTCACAGGAAGGTTTTCGAGTTGACTCGCGATCGTAAGAGCAAATTTTTTCTGAACCCAAAAAACCGAGGCCATGGCTCGCTCGTTTGCCGGCAAAGCCGTAAACCACGGACTGGAAACGGACCCGGACTCGGCGGGGGCGCCTCGACTGATGACGCGAACGAGGTGACCCGCCATTCGGGCCGCGCGCGTGGTCAACAGAAAAGCAACGAAACGCAGGACGCCTAGGCGCGAGAGCAGTGCCGCGCGCCGGCACACCTTAGCGCCAATACGAGTGAGCTTTTGATCATGTTCGGAAGGCGGATTCCACTCTGCCGGCGCAACCGGATCGACGAGAACCATGCCCGTTACTTCCTTGCTGAAGCGCGCAGCGAACAAGGGCATGGTCAAACCACCAAAGGAGTGACCCACCAAGACGTAAGGCGGGGGAATGCCCGCTTGCTCGAGCAATCGATGGAGCTCATCGACGATGCGGTCTGCCGTTCGAGGCATCGGGCCCAGATCGCTCCAGCCCAGTCCGGCCCGGTCGTAACTGACCACGCGGTAGGATTCTGACAACTGGCGTTGGAGACTGCTCCAACTGAGTACGGTCGACATGAGCCCCGCTTCCAGCACAATCGTAGGACTGCCGCTTCCCGATTCGAGAAGATGAACTCGGTGATGGTCTAGATCGACCAGTCGGCCTGGCGGTGGACAGCGCTTGCGGTCGCGCCGTGTTCCTGCCGCCTGATAGAGCGCGCCCAAAAAAATGACCGTGCCCGCGCAGAAGACAAACCAAACTAGCAAATGAAACACGCCCATGACTCCCGTGAGCAGACCCACATCCGCTTAGATGTCTTGACCCCGGATTTGGCTATGCAAATCTTCCGCGACGCGATACGCCACATCGACACAATCACCGATGGACCGGCCCCTCAGAAAGTTGCCCGCGAGATAGAGATTCGGAAGCTGGCTCAAGATGCGGTGAATCTCCGCGACCCGCTGTGCGTGTCCCACATTGTATTGCGGCAGCGCGTGCGGGTCTCGCCAGACCAGCCGGGCCACGGGCTCGCTAGAAATTTCTAGGATATGGCTGTTTTCGGCGGCGACAGCTCCTGCACATTCTTCGTCATTCATTGCTCCGAATGCGCCGTTCGACTCTCTTCCTGCAAAGGTGGTGAACAAAACGTTTCCTTCGGGGGCGCGCTCTTTGAACAGTGACGAATTCCAAAATGTGCAAATGGTATGGAGGCCCTCGCGGCGCGGAACCATGAAACCAAATCCATCCAGCCGGTTTGCGACCTTGGACCGCTCGTAGGCCAAAGACACCACGCTGATTGGCGCGTATTCAATGGCTTTAAGGTGCGCGGCAAGTGGAGGCGCGCTCCTCTCCAGCAGTCTCGCAGCAACGTAAGCAGGAACCGCCAGAACCAAATATTGCGCCGTGATTAGCTCCCCGCCGGTACTGGAGATTTGCCATGCGGGCTTCGACGCCCCGGCGTTTTCCCTTGAAGGCGCGACCGATGCGACCTGTACGTTGTAGGTGGTCTCTGCTTCCAACTCTTCCGCGAGTTTTTCCGGAAGCGTTCCCATTCCTGACCGGAACGAACCAAGAGTCGGCAGTGCGTCCGTGACGTGCAAGCTGCCCTGGCTTCGATCTGCGCGGGAAGCAAGAGAAGGGGAAGAACTGCCTGATTTCATGGCGTCTCGCTTCGATCTGCGCGCACGGAGGGCTCCCCGCACAAGACTGCCCTGGCGCCGCTCCCATCCGACCAGAGCGGGAAAAGCGCTCTCCATCCCCATCTTGCTCGAATCACCCAAGAAGATTGTGGAAATGAAGGGGTCTACTAAATTGTCCAGGACCTGCGCTCCGAATTTTCGTTGCACGAAATCGGCTAGGCTCTCTTCTTGGTTCGGAGGATGCGAATACCCAAAAGGCTCGCCGAGAATTCGCAGCTTGGATTTGAGTCCGACCAATCGCGTAGTGAACAGGCCCATCGGCGAGAACGGAGCGGGATGGAGACGGCCGCGACGGAACACGTATCGCTTCGCTTTGGGATCACCGGCTACAAATTCGTGTTCGAGGCGCAAGTCGCGCACCAACTCCCAGACGGACGGAGGAAATCGAGGGCACTGCGCCCCGGTCTCGAAGAGAAAGCCGTCTCTCCGGATTGTTCTAATCAGCCCGCCTGCGCGTTCCGTGGCTTCCAGAAGCCGGGGATCGAAGCCCAGCTGCTTCAGGCGATGAGCGCAAGCCAGGCCCGAGATTCCCGCGCCGATTACCACGACTTTTTCTTTGTATCCCAGGTCGAACAAGGTCTATCCAACTGGATGAAGTCACGCACTTGCACGGGCCCTACTTCTTCTGTCAGATAGATGTCTGAAATGGCCTCCGAGTCACTGCTAAATTTTGTCGGGAAGTACGCGAAAAATGGGCGGGAAGTCGCCGTGTGCCAGCGGCGCGGCTATCGCATGGAGAGTTGGACCTATGCCCGGATTGCCGGACAGGCGAACCGCGTAGCCCGGGAGCTTGAGCTTCGCGGTTTGGGGAAGGGCGATGCGGCCCTCCTGTGGGGCCACAACTCAGCGGAATGGATCGTGGCATTTTTCGGATGCGTGCTTCGCGGCGTGGTCGTTGTGCCAATCGATCACGGTTCGGCTTTGGAGTTCGCGGAGCGAGTCGCTCGAGAGGTTAAAGCGAGGTTCGCATTTCGAGCCAATGCGCATCCGGACATTGACGCAGTTCCTTCCATTTCTTTTGAGTCTCTTGGAGAAACGATTGCAAAACACGATGCCTCTTTTTATCCATCGCCTCGACTGTCGCGTCAAGACACACTAGAAGTCATTTTTACTTCCGGCACGACCGCCGAGCCTCGCGGCGTGGTGATATCGCATGGAAACATCCTGGCGAACATCGAGCGCCTCGAACAGGAAATCCAGAAATACCTTCGTTACGAATGGCTCGTTCATCCGCTCCGTTTCCTGAATCTGCTTCCGCTGAGCCACGTCTTTGGCCAGATGCTTGGCTTGTTTATTCCGCCGATGCTGCGGGCCACAGTGGTCTTCAGCGATTCTCTGAAGCCAGCCGATCTGGTGGACACCATCCGCCAAGAGCGCGTTTCCGTCTTGGTCGCGGTTCCGCGATTCGTCGAATCTCTTCAACGGGAAGTGGAACGTTGTGAGCAACGAGACGGGAGGCAGGAAACATTTCGCAGGAGGCTCGCGCAGGCGGAAAAGCAGCATTTTCTTCTCCGTTGGTGGCGATTCCGGCGAATTCACAAACGTTTTGGCTGGAAATTTTGGGCCTTTATTTCCGGCGGAGCCGCTTTGCCCGAGCAAAACGAGACGTTTTGGAACCGCCTGGGATACGCCGTGATTCAAGGATACGGAATGACCGAGACAGCTTCGCTCATTAGCCTGAATCATCCTTTTCGTTCGGCGAGGGGATCGATCGGCAAGGTATTCCCAGGCATGGAGGTTCGTGTTGACGACACCGGTGAGATTCTCGTACGCGGAGAAGGCGTCGCCAAAGCGTACCAGCACAACGGGCAAGTTGAGTCCTTGGCGGAATCGGACGGATGGTTCCGAACAGGAGACGTCGCCGAGAAGGACGAAAACGGCCGCTTGTATTTCAAGGGCCGGAGGAAGAATGTCATCGTCACGCCGGCGGGCATGAACGTTTACCCGGAAGACTTGGAAAAGGCGTTGCAGCGTCAGCCGGGCGTCAGGGACTGCGTTGTGATCGGCCTCGAACGCGGCGGCAACGCGGAACCATATGCGGTTCTGCTGATGAGTGGCCCCGGCGCGAACGTGGCGTCGGCTGTCGAACGGGCAAATCAAACCCTGGCCGAGTATCAGAAAATCCGCCGCTGGTCGGTTTGGCCGGAACCAGATTTTCCCAGGACTCCAACGCAAAAGCCCAGTCTTCCTCGCATCCGTGAGGTGGTCCAAAAGACAGCTAGCGGCGCAGTCGGGAAGACCCCGGGCGCTGACTCCCTGCCCGGCTTGATCGCGCAGATCACCGGTCGCCCTATTCAGGCAAACTCCAAGGACACGAACCTGGAGGCTGATTTGCAGCTTTCCTCCCTCGATCGGGTCGAGCTCATGAGCGTTCTGGAGGAGCGATACCAAGTGGACCTGAATGAGGCTCAATTTGAAGATACTGCCACGATCGGTCAACTCGAGAAACTCATCGCCCAGGGAACGGCTGCAACGACGGAGTATGTCTATCCTCGTTGGCCCCAATACTGGGCCATCACGGCCATTCGGCTCGCCGTCTACTACTTTCTGGCTTGGCCCGCCACCTACCTTCTTGCGGCGCCTCGCATTCACGGCCGCGAGAATTTGCGTGGATTGCAGGGCCCCGCTCTAGTGATTTCCAATCACGTCACCTACCTCGACATTGCATGGATTCTACCGGCCCTGCCCGCGCGGATTCGGAACAGGCTGGCGACCGCCATGCGGGGCGAGCGGCTTGCGGAAATGCGTCGTCCGACAAGCACAGAAAGCCTGTTCGAACGCTTCATGGAACGGCTGAGATATTTTCTTGCGCTGAGCCTCTTCAACGTTTTTCCGCTTCCGAGGCAATCCGGTTTTTTGCAGAGTTTCCGCTTCGCGGGAAATCTTGTAGATCGCCACTGGAACCTTCTCGTTTTCCCTGAGGGCCGAACGACCGAGGACGGCAAAATGGCTCCCTTTCGCTCCGGAATCGGTCTGCTGGCCAAGCAATTGGGCATTCCGGTCGTGCCAATGTACCTGGACGGGCTGTTTGACCTGAAGCGCGCTGAGCGGATCATCACTCGACCCGGTCATGTGCACGTGACAATAGGATCGCCTATCCGTTTCGGCCGCGAGGACGATCCCGACCATATCACCCGCGAACTCGCGCGTAGGGTTCGAGAGCTTCAGTCGGTCTGAGAATACGCTGTGCTCTTGGAGGCCGACAGCCAACGAATCGTCAGGAACAGCACCACCAGAGTCAGAACGAGACCCAGCGAGGCCCATTTTTGACTCAAAAGAAAGTGCTTTGCTGCTGTGCCGTAGCGTGCCCCCAAGAGTCCCTCGAAAAAAAATAGGCAACCGCGCCCGAGCAGCGTGCCAACGATAAATGTGGCGAGCGGCACCTGAAAAACACCTTGAGCCACCACAAAGGGCTTAAACGGCACCGGGAATGGGGCGACTGCGGGAAGAAAGACGCACGCCATTGGGTGCCTCTCGACCAGCTTTCGAATCCTGCCCGGTGGATGGCCTTGCGTCTTGCGGTAATAGACCTGTCCCCCTTTTCGCGCAAGACAATAGATCCATAGGCATCCCGCCACGGAGCCTAGGGCAGCCATCGCAGCGTAAAACGGCATGCGCATCGGATGGAGGCTGGAAAGGTCAAAGAGAATCAAGTCGGTGACTAAGGGAAGCGGAACAAACGAAGAATCAATGAACGCCGCAAACAACAATCCGATTCCGCCCAAAGCGGGCAAGCTTGCCGTTAACCAAGATTTGAGTCGCACCCAACCCACAATACTACCTACTCGACCGATCACCTGGCTGTCGATGCCCGTTCGGGAACGGACAGGTCTCCAGAGGCTTTCCCTGCCCGCTAGCGAAGGTCTGGCCCGAACTCTTTAATCGCATAGGTCGCCGCATCTCCGTGCTGTCGGTGTGCCCCATACACTCACAACGTTTCCAAAATCTCGCTCGCTTCCCGGATGATAACTATTGTAGAAATCGCCGCAGGGGCCGCTGCGCCTGCCGAGCTCAGAAACGCTCGGCTGCGCATTGCCGGAGTCGCAGCCAGCGATCAGCACGCGGCCCACTCCACCGTGAGAAAGTTCGGCATCGTCCAAAGGGTGCGACCGTTGGACGTACCTTGTTGCCGTTCCGGCCGCGAGCTGTTCTGCTTCGAGATTAGTAGCTCACCCGCGTATTGAGACGGAGGTGCTGACGCAATCGAGGTTTGCAAATCGAAACCCTCCGTCTGTCCACCAGCGGAAGCGGCCCAAGGTCCACTGCCTGCGCCGCGGCGCCAAAGTCTGTTAGCCACAGCCCAAGGAATGCTACGCAGCGAATCTGAAAGCCCAAGAAGAGTCTCGCGAGAGCACAACGCCGGGCTGGTTCCTTTCCGGCCTTTCCGTCCACCTGTCGAATAGATGCCTCTCGAGCTTGATTGGCTACAAAAAACTCAGGGGCAGATCGACAATCTCTTTCATGCCGATCGCCGCTTCCGGGCGGTCAGCGAGTTGGTGAAGAGTCCTTTAGCCCTTCAGTTCCGCTTGACGATAAAGGCAGTTTTGTCGTCAATGCGGTCCTGTTCGCCAATCTGGCGCAGACGATCGTCTTGTTTCACTGCGTAATCCAGCAATGCATTGCAGATTTCCTTTGCTGGTTGGCGATAGTGCTCTCGCATTACCAATTCAAGTTGCTGGCGTTCTTCTTTGTCGCTGCCGTCATAGACGCCGTCGGTATAAAGGAAGAAAATGTCCCCTGGACTCATCAGCGTTAACTCGGCCACATCGGAGGAGTTCGCCCTCTGCCGGGATTCCAATGAGATATACCTGGAGCGATCCGGATGATCCTCCGGGATTTGCAGGCCGAGTGCCAAGAACTGAACCATCCGCCTTTTATCAATTTCCATGAACTTACGGTATTCGGCAGAGAACACTAGTGGCGGTGGGTGTCCGAAATTCACGAACCGAAAATGACCATTGGGGTGTACTTCGCCATAGAGCATTGTTGCAATCTCTTGGGCGCTCTCCTTCTCGCTTATGCCGAGCGCGTTGCGGGCGGTGACCGACTGGGCCAGTCGCAGATTGAGCCTCTCGAATAACTCCGGCGTTGTCTTCCCCCGGCGATCGAGTTCGGCAAGCATAAGGGCATGAAACGTATCGTGAACCGTTGACGCGATTTTCGCTGAAATGATTCCGTGTCCTTGAGCGTCCACGAGCAGGACGCCCGCCGTGTCATAGAGGTCATGCAAGTCCTCGGCTACGCGGATCTGCTCGGAGCTTCGTGCGTTTCTATACGCGGTTTCCATTTCGGGCCTGTAATCGGGCCTTGATTTCAGCCATTCGACATGATCGTCAACCGAATTGCGCGGCGGCGCACCTTCGGGTAGCGGCTCGAGAAATTCCCTCGATAACTTCAGCGCCCGCTGAATGCGTGCATCGATGTCGTAACGCTGCTGAAAGTTTATGTACTCAAATAGGTCGCCGCCGACCGTTTCTGCGGGAACAGAATTACCGTACATCTCGATTCCCGGGAGGCGCGGAATCGCACCTTCTACCGGCATCAGCCGCTTACGCAGATATTCATCGATACTTGGAGCGGTGTAGGTTCTTGCCATAAGAAATCCAGAGGGAGTGGGGCTCACTCCTGTGATATTTATCTGCCTCGGTCCATGACACGACGATGCGCGACTCCATCGAGAACGTCCATTCTACCTTGGTATGGGTCTCGGCCGGTGTCAAGGCGCCAGCTCCCGCCACCCTCTTCAACAACCAAACTGCGCGTTTCTCTCTTCACCGTAGGTCGATCCTGCGAAACTCCACAGAGTCATTGTTAAAA
>Ga0182037_10001819_pt1 | contig 11255 bp, 6 predicted proteins | sample sta12Cox44000082_FD_125974 | JGI IMG/M metagenome (GOLD analysis project Ga0182037, IMG submission 125974) | Lab enrichment of tropical soil microbial communities from Luquillo Experimental Forest, Puerto Rico - statoxic.12C.oxic.44.000.082 | ecosystem: Environmental > Terrestrial > Soil >... | reverse complement strand
TTGAGCACGATGCGGTACAGCCAGGTCTCGAATTTTGCCTGATTGCGGAATTCGCCCAACTTCGAAAACACTTTGATAAACACTTCCTGCGTAAGGTCCCATGCCGCAGTCCCATCGCCCGTGAAGCGCAACGCGAGGGAATACACCCGGTCCTTGTGAGCCTCAAACAGGAGACGAAGCGCATCCTGGTCGCCGCGTCTGGAGGCTTCTAATACGTCGCTCTGCGGCTCGTTCACCGTACCCGCCGTCATTTGCCTATTAGACGCATCAGGCAGGGGTTTTCTTGCGCGAGTTGGGCAACGTGGGGTAAGGGGAAGCTCGCCAAGATTCGGTGAGCCCTAGCAACCGGTTCGAAAGCAAGACCTTACAAAGCCACCCAAGAATCCGTTCGCACACCTTAGTGCGACCGTTGGACCCGCTTTGAAAGGCAGCCTGGATCGGCGACTCCTCGCTGTCGCCTCCCAACTGAAGCGCATCGCCATATCCAAGAAATGAGGAAGAATTGCCGGGTCAAGAGGCAAGATTCCTTCCGCTGAAAAACCCGCGAAGCTCCGAATACACCTTGCCGCACCCAGCTTATTTTCGCTGCAAGTTGCACTCAGGTAGTTCCGTTCGTGTTTGGAATTCGGCAGCCTGACTTTCGCAGCTTCGGCAGGAACCTCTTGATCATTCCCGCGTGACCTAGCGAGCCGGCTTCCCGTTTGCTGCCCTCAAGCCTGGGCCAGCAGGATTCGGGCATTCGGGCATTGAAGTCCCCTTCCCGTCACCTGGCCTCGGAACGTCTGGGACAACCTAGATCCGGGCGTCGAACCGCGATGCTCGTTTCAGCGGCGGTCGCGTAACGAACGCGGGCGGGCCGTCACAACCGATTTTGGGCGAGGGGAAGATGGGCTCGGAGCAGTCTCATCTGGCCGTGATCAAAGTGCTGTCTCGGCAACCGGCAATTCTTGGGCGCTTACTGCTTGCCACTTGCCCTCACGATAAACAAACACGTCAGTGAACAGCGTCTTGTGTGTGCCTCTACCACTGATCGCGACTACCATGCCATTCACGATGGCCACGTTCCCGTACACTCGCACGTGCATGTCCTCGAAATGTTTGGAACTCTGCCCGTGCGAAGGGTGCTTGCGCATAAAGTCGAGTTGTTCCTTCCTGGTAATGATCCCGACAGGCACGACGTGCAGGAAATCAGGAGCCAGGACTGATTCCAGAGCGATGGGGTCGTCTTCCACCTGAAGCCAGTGATTTTCGAGATTGAGTACCTCCTGCTTGGGATTCTTCACGGAAACTTGCTTCCTGCTCGATTCAGGCCACACGAGACAAGTCAACAAAATCATTCCGCAAACCATCACACAGCACCGCAGTTTCATTAGCACCCTCCTTGTCGCCGCTCGTGCGCGACGCTAAGGTCTTATTCCAGGATGCCCGCCGCCCAATTCGTCGCAGGCGTGGCAATTCTGGCCAGACGACCGGGCAGATATGGGATCGATCAGGCGTTGAACGCTCAAACGCTCTTCGACTCTCACTGCGGTCGAACAGCGGCTCACCTTATAATAATGACAGCTATTTTGCTTCGCCCAAGAGGATGTGCTCTTCTGAGACAAAGTACGCAACTTTGTTGGGGTCTATGAAGTTCGCTTCGTCCTCGCTCGAGGCTCTCCATTCGGCCGATTGACGAGCGGCTATGAGGGCCTCCCTGTCGTCGAACCAGAGTTCCACCATCCCATCGTAATCGGGTCGGTGTTTATCTCCCGGGACGATGAGGCGATGGCTCTGTACCAGTCTGCGGAGGTGAGGAATACGAGCGCCGAGGGGTCCGTGGACATTTTCCCAGTAATGAAAGAACTCTTCGTCTGTCAGGCCCGCCTTCTTGGTGATGCAATAAACGAGTTTGATCATAGTCGCCTACGCCATCGAATCAGCAGCATACAACCATGATCCTCCCACGTATAGGAGCGTAGTTGAAAGGCCATCTTCCAGTTGTCGTATTGTCGCCACTCGGAGACAATCTGGGTGGCGGCGCGGTGGGCTTATTGAAGAAGTGAAACAGGATTCCTTGTCCCCGTGTTAGCATCGGTCTGAAAGGGTGCCATTTTCGCCGGATCAGTGGGATCCAGTCGCGGCAACGCGCGCCAGGTAGGCAACACACCGCCCTGCGGCCTCAACAGGCGCAGCTTCTGGTTGCCGAGCTCTTCTCCCATGTGACTGAGTCAGACTCAGTACAAGCAAATACCCTTCGGCCCACCTAACGGGAGAGCCATTGGTGAACCACGGCGTACTCGGTTGCTATCGCGGGTCAACCCCATGGCCGGGTCGTGGCCGCTCGCAGCGTGCCCGAGATCCTATCGGCCGGTGAACCCAGGCGAATAGCGACCGACACTTTCGCCGCAATCCGTCGGCAGGAACAAAATCACAAATCGGCGCCTCGGTGATTGTCCGCAGATGATGACCAACAGGCAAGAAAAATCGTAGTAGATCAGTTTGGATGATTTCGCAGGCGGTCGGTTAACACTACGTTGTCAGGCACGGCAACGTCCCATGACGGTCTGTTGACTCTTCATTCGTTTGGGCACAAGGCACTTCCGCGGCAAAGCCGTTATATGGCGAAGTGGATGATAGCAGTCAGCCTCCGCCTGCAAAAAACACTTGTACTCCGTCCACGCAGGTGCTAGCTTTAAGGCATTGCCATAGCCTAACTATGCCAAGGGAGGCACGCGGATGCATCAGGACGAAATCCCTCCTGGAACACTTTATCTGCTCATCTTGAAAGCTCTGGCTCGTCACGGCGAACTGCACGGTTATGAGATCGCCAATTGGATCGAGCATGTTTCTGATGAGGTTTTGCAGGTTGAGGAGGGCTCGCTCTATCCCGCGCTTCAACGCATGCTGATCAGAGGCTGGGTCAAAGCGAAGTGGGGCGTAACAGCGGGGAATCGCCGGGCGCGCTACTACCGCCTCACGCCCTTGGGCCGAAAGCAGCTCGAGGTCGAAGTCTCCCAGTTTGAGCGGGTCGTCGCAGCCATCACTCGGGCAATTCAGACAGCCTAGGGAGTGATCGCCATGGATTGGTTTCGCGAACTCGGCAGACGACTCTTGATGCTCGTTCGTCGCGGGCAGTTCGACACCGACTTGGACGAAGAGATGCGCCTGCACCGCGAGCTGCGCGAGGAGGAACAGATCGCGGGTGGTCTTTCAGCGAAGGAGGCCCACTACGCCGCGCACAGACGCTTTGGCAACGACCTACTTCTCAGAGAGGAGAGTCGCGACATGTGGGGATGGAACTGGCTCGAAAATCTTCTGCAAGACATTCGCTACGGGTTGCGACAATTGCGCCGAATTCCCGGCTTCACCACTGTCGCTGTCCTGACGCTCGCGCTCGGCATTGGCGCAAATACCGCGATCTTTACTTTAGTCGACGCGGTGATGCTCAAATCGCTGCCAGTCGCTAATCCAAGTCAGCTTTATCGGCTTGGGGATAACAATAATCGGGGCATCGAGGTCGGCACCCAGAAGGGCGGTAGTTTTGTTCTCTATTCTTATCCCCTATACGAAAACCTTCGCGACCACACGCCTGAATTTAGACAGCTCGCCGCTTTCAAGTCCAACCTGTCGGACTTGAGCGTTCGCCGCCGCGGCGATTCCGCCGCGGCTGAGCCCTACAAGGGCGAGTACGTGTCAGGGAATTACTTCACGATGTTCGGCATCCGCGCCTTCGCTGGCCGACTCCTCGCGCCGCCCGATGACTCATCCGGCGCGCCTCGGGTAGCGGTGATGGCCTATCACACGTGGCAGCAGCACTTCGGGCTCGATCCATCCTTGATCGGCTCGTCGTTCAATATCAACGGCATTCCTTTCACGATTGCAGGCGTGACCCCGCCCGGATTCTACGGCGATACCCTTCGCAGCGACCCTCCCGATTTCTGGCTGCCTTTAGCTGCCAGCCCGGATCGCTGGATGTTTAGAGCTGAGTTTAATTGGCTCTATCTGATCGGACGCTTGAGATCGGACGTCGCGCCGGAGCGGGTGCAGGCCCGGCTTACGGTTGAACTGCAGCAGTGGCTAAACACCCATCCCGAGGTAATCCCCGAGCACGACCGGGGCGACATTCCTAAGCAGCACGTTCATCTTACAAATGCTCCGAGGGGCGTGGAGCTGATGCAGACGGACTACGCGACCGGCCTGCGGCTGTTAGTGACACTCTCCGGATTGGTCCTTCTAATAGCCTGCGCCAACATCGCGAACCTGCTCCTCGCGCGCACGGCTGCCGACCGTCCCCAAACTGCCTTGCGCCTGGCGCTTGGCGCACCGCGCGAACGCCTGATTTGGCAAAAGCTGACTGAAAGCATCCTGCTGGCCTTGGCAGGCGGTGCGGCGGGACTTTACGTTGCCTACGCCGGCAGCCGTACGATCCTGCTCCTAGCCTTTCGGGGAGCACACTATATTCCCATTAGTCCCAGGCCCTCCCTACCCGTCCTTGGTTTCGCCGTCCTCCTGTCCCTCATCACGGGCGTAGTGTTCGGCGTTGCACCAGCCTGGATCGGATCGCGTTCCGATCCCGGCGACGCCCTGCGCGGAGCAACCCGTTCCACGACGGATCGCTCGTCCATGGTTCAGAAGCCGCCGGCAATCCTGCAGGTCGCATTCTCCATTGTGCTCTTGATTGGAGCTGGTCTGGTCACCCAAAGCCTTAGCAACCTCGAAAGCCAGCATTTCGGGTTTGTGACCGAGGGCCGCCTGATCGTGGATATCAATCCTTCACTAGCCGGCTACACGGCGGATAAACTTCCCGCGCTTTATCAGCGGCTTGAGGATGCGCTGCCGCGAATACCCGGCGTCTTAAGCGCCAGTCTGTCATGGTACAGCCCGTTGGGAGGGAACAACGCGAACACCCGCGTGTACATCGAAGGAAAGCCGCCGGATTATCGAGATGTAGCGCCATCGTGGGATCGGGTTGGCCCCCACTACTTTGAGACGATCGGCACGCGATTGCTGCGCGGACGCCTTATCGATGAGCGCGACACGCCGGCTTCCCAACGCGTTGCGGTCATCAACGAAACATTCGCGCGCACGTTCTTTCCGAGCGAGGATCCCATCGGTCAACACTTCGGGATAGGGGACGTGGGTCATAGCGGCGATTTCGAAATTGTCGGCATCGTTGAGGATGCGAAGTACCAAGACACGCGCGGCCCTGCCTATGCCACGTTCTTTCTGCCGTTACTCCAAACGCCGCCCGGGGGGTCCCTTGCTGGCTGGGTCGGAGCTATCGAGCTGTACGTCGCGGGCAAACCGGAGAGTCTGGAGCCGTCCGTGCGAAAGACGCTGGCCGGAATCGACCCGAACCTTACAATTCTCAGCGTGCAGAGCTTCGCCGAGCAGGTCAGCGAGAACTTTAATCAGGAGCGTCTGATCGCGCGATTGACGGAGCTCTTCGGCCTCCTGGCGCTTATCCTGGCCTGCGTCGGCCTCTACGGCGTCACTTCCTACTCGGTCGCCCGGAGAACCAACGAGATAGGCATCCGCATGGCCCTCGGCGCTGACCGACGGAGCGTGCTCGGCCTCGTGTTGCGTGGCGCCCTTGCACAGGTCGTAGCAGGTCTCGCCATTGGAATTCCACTGGCGTTGGTGGGGGGTCGCCTGCTCTCATCCGAGCTTTATAGCGTCAAGCCGTACAACGCGGTAAATCTTAGCTTAGCGGTCCTCATCCTTGCGGCGTCCGCACTCGTTGCTGGATTAATCCCTGCGCGCCGGGCAACGAAGGTAGATCCAATGGTTGCGTTACGACATGAATAAAGGTCTCAGCCCCGACCGTCAGCAAGCATCGAAAGTCTGTGCTGACGACTGATTGCTGACCGCTGACAGCGGCGAGCGTGAACATGCTAGCTGAATTCGTGAGGCGCCTCTGGATGCTCCTTCGTTGCCGGCAATTCGATGCCGACCTCGACGAAGAAATGCGCCTGCACCGTGAGTTGCGCGAGCGGGAACAGATCGAGGGCGGCCTTTCACTGACGGAAGCTCACTACGCTGTGCAAAGGCGATTCGGCAACGACTTAGTGCTTAGAGAGGAGAGTCGCGAAATGTGGGGATGGAACTGGCCTGAAAACCTCCTTCAAGATGTTCGTTACGGAACGCGGATGTTGCTCAAGAATCCCGGCTTCACGATCGTAGGGGTCCTGACGCTCGCATTGGGGATCGGAGCGAACACTGCGATTTTCACGCTAGTCGATGCAGTGATGCTGGAGTCGCTACCTTACCCTCAGCCGGACCGGCTTGTAGCTCTTGGCGGTCGCGCCCCCAACAGGCCCCAAAATGATCTTGAACTCGTGCATCCAACCGAGTTTCTCGAATGGCGGAACCACGCTCGTTCCTTCGAGTCTCTTGTCCTTACACAGGGCATACCAGTCAACGCGCAAGGACAAGACGGAGCCGCAGAAATCTCCGGCCTGTGGACTACATCTGAGCTGTTTCAGGTCTTCGGCGTTATGCCGGTGCTAGGTCGGGCCTTCACGGACCAGGAAACGCGCCCAGGCGGGAACAGCGTCACCATTCTCAGTCACGGATACTGGCAAAGCCGTTTCGGAGCCGACCCCAAAGTCTTAGGCAAGACGATCGATCTCAGCGGCCAGCCTACCTTGGTGATTGGCGTCATGCCGCCCGGCTTCCGTGTCGCCACGCTGCGCCCGGACGTGTATCTTCCGATGCCACTCGATCCGGCCAAGCCGGAGGCCGTCGGTTCACGGAGCTTTCAGTGTTTCGGTCGGCTGCGCCCGGGGGTCACCGTCTCTGCGGCCCAGGCAGAGGCGACGGTGATCAAAGAACAGGTGGCCCACCTGTATCCCGCCCTCTATAGGGGATGGGGTGTTACTGTCCTCGACCTTCACAGCTACCTGGCACAGCAAAGCAGGCCGGTGTTGCTGACGCTGTTGGGCGTCGTGGCCTGCGTACTGCTGATCGCCTGTGCCAACCTGGCCAGCTTGCTGCTGACGCGCGGTGTTGGTCGCCGGAGCGAATTGGCTGTGCGCGCTTCGCTGGGAGCGGGCCGGCTGCGCTTGGTTCAGCAATTGGTTGTCGAGAGTGTGCTGTTGTCGGCGATCGGCGGGGCAGGAGGGCTGGTCCTTGGGCTTTGGGCAAGCCGCCTGCTATTTGTCCTTGGGAAAGTTGTAGTCTCGCCTGGACAGGTTGAGCACGTTTATCTGAACGTCCATGTTCTAGCCTTCGCGATGGCGCTCTCTTTGTTGACGGCGATCCTGTCCGGCATGATGCCGGCGTGGCAAGCCTCACGATTTGATCTGCAAGGAGCGCTCAAAGAGCAAGACCGTGCTGCGAGCGCGCATCTTGGCCAGCGGCGTCTCCGCGCGGCACTAGTTGTCGGCGAAGTGGCGCTTTCAGTGGTCCTGCTCGTCGGTGCTGGTTTACTGCTTCGCACCTTCTCCTACCTACTCCGGGTGAAGCTGGGCTTCGAGCCCGATCACGTCCTCACCGGACGAATGTTAGTGACTGGCGATCGGGAACACCGCTCCAATCTCGTGGACCATATCCTGGACCGGGTCGAGGTCTTGCCTGGTGTGCGCGCAGCCGGCACGATTCAATTCCTCCCACTCGCCGGCTGGCACAACGGAGGCCCATTCCACTTTGTGGGTGAGCCCGACCCGGTCGCATCGGAGAACATGCAAACCGATGTGGCGGTTGTGAGTCGAGGTTACTTCGCGGCGATGGGCATCCCTTTGTTACAAGGCCGCCCGTTCACTAAGCAGGATACGTTCGATAGCCCTCGGGTAGCGGTTGTCAGCCGGTCGTTCGTCCGCAAGTACTTACCTCACGTCGATCCCCTGGACCATCGCATTATCGGTGACTGGTCCAATCCGGCTCCCACCCGAATCGTAGGCGTGGTAGGTGACATCCGCCAGGACGGCCTGACAACCGAGCCTCGGCCCACAGTGTACCTGGCGCAAGTCCAGTCGCCGGGTTACATCACGTACGTGGTCGTCCGCACCGCGGGGCAGCCCGACCAACTGGCGCCTGGCATCCGGCACGCGGTCGCCGAGATGGACAGCACTCAACCTGTAACTGCCATTCAGGGCATGGAGCAGTATGTTTCGGCAGATTTAGCACGACCGAGGCTGTACATGGCGCTGCTCGGCACCTTTGCCGGTCTTGCGCTCGTGCTGGCGGTAATTGGGCTATACGGCCTGCTGGCTTACACGGTCACCCAACGCACCCATGAAATCGGCATCCGCATAGCTCTGGGAGCTTCGCCGACTGCTGTCCTTTGCTCCATGCTGAAACAGGGAACCACAATGACCATGACAGGACTGGCGATTGGTGTACCGTCCGCGATTGCCCTCTCACGCCTCATCTCCACTTGGCTTTACGGCGTAACTTCAGGCGACTCATTGACCTACTTGGCGGTCGCCGCAGTGCTAAGCGGCGCCGCACTGCTCGCATGCTACATCCCCGCGCGCCGCGCCGCCAAAGTGGATCCGATGGCGGCACTGCGCCACAAATAACCAGTTGAGGGGAACACGGACCACGAAAACCGACATGGAAAACAAACTGGCGGAACTCGGCAGGCGGCTCTTGATGTTGCTTCGCCGCAGGCAGTTCGATGCGGAGCTCGCCGAAGAGATGCGCTTGCACCGTGAGCTGCGCGAGCGGGAACAAATCGAGCGCGGCCTTTCACCGAGAGAAGCTCGCTATGCCGCGCACAGACGCTTTGGCAATGACCTACTTCTGAGAGAGGAGAGTCGGGACATGTGGGGATGGAACTGGCTGGATAACCTGGTGCAAGACATTCGCTACGGATTGCGGATGTTGGTCAAAAATCCCGGCTTCACCGCCGTCGCGGTGCTGACGCTGGCGCTCGGGATTGGAGCAAACACGGCGATCTTCAGTGTAGTGAACGCCGTGCTCCTGCGCCCACTTCCGTTTCCGAACCCCGAGCAGCTGGTCGCGCTCTTTGAAAGAGACCCCAAGGTGGGCTATGACCAGAACTTTCCTGCGGCGGGGAATTACCTAAACTGGCGCGCGCAGAACAACGTGTTTACACAGATGGCGGCATATGGCGGCGAGGGACAATACAACCTTACGGGCGCCGAGAGGCCGGAGCGCGTGGCAGGGGCGGCCGTTACCGCCGACTTGTTCCCGCTGCTCGGCATAAGACCACTTCTTGGGCGGACATTTGCGAGCGAAGAAGAACTCCCCGGACACGATCGGGTCGTGGTTTTGAGCTATGGACTCTGGAAGCAGCGCTTTGAGGGGGACCGAGGCGTCGTCGGCAAGTCAATAGCGGTGAACGGCAGGGACTGCACAGTGATTGGAGTAATGCCCCCCGGGTTTAACTTTCCCGGCGACACGGGGACGGTACTGAAGATTCACACCTGGTCGTCTGCCCAGCTCTGGGTACCATTGGCGCTGGATGCAGGAACTTGGGCCGTGCGTTCGGACCATTATCTTTCAGTGGTCGCACGCCTAAAGCCAGATGTGAGCTTGGCGCAAGCCGGCTCGGAGATGAACGGCATTGAGCAAAGCTTGGTGAAGCAGTACCCCCACGAATTCATCGGCTCGCACGTCAATATCATCCCTCTTCACAGACAGGTCGCGAGCGGCCTCGAGCCAGTTCTGCTGGTCTTGCTCGGAGCGGTCTGCTTCGTGCTGCTCATCGGCTGCGCCAACATCGCCAATCTTTTGCTGGCCCGCGGCACGTCGCGGCGGAAAGAGATAGCCGTCCGTGCGGCGCTCGGAGCCAGTCGGCTGCGCGTCGTGCGGCAACTGATCACGGAGAGCCTTCTGTTGGGGATTTGCGGTGGGGCTCTAGGTGTCTTGCTGGCAAGCCGGGGACTTAACGTGCTCAAGGCGGTTATCCCGGAAAACTTCCCGCGAGTTGGTTTCGTCAGGATTGACGGCTGGGTCCTTGGCTTCACCACGCTCACCGCGTTCGCCACGGCAATGATATTCGGCCTCGCTCCAGCGTTCCAAGTCTCAAAGACCGATTTCAATGAATCCTTAAAGGAGGGCGGCCGGAGTCCCGCGGAAGGACTTCGCCATGATCGGCTGCGGAGCCTACTGGTGGTATCGGAGGTTGCCTTGTCGCTGGTGTTGCTTGCGGGTGCCGGCCTGATGATCCGAAGCTTTATCCGGCTCCAGGATGTCTCTGTGGGCTTCAACCCCGATCACGTCTTGACCATGGAGCTTTCGCTTTCTGAAGCCAAATACGGCCAGGGCGAGCCGAGGAAGACCATGATCCAGCAGGTGATTGACCGCCTCAAGGCACTTCCGGGCGTGAAGTCGGCGGGCGTCACCACACTGCTGCCGCTCACAGGCGACAACTTCGACTCTGCAATCGAGATCGAGGGCCAAGAACTCGAGGTGCCCGGCCGGTCTCCCACCACCGAAGTCCGCGTAGTCACTCCCGAATACTTCAAGACAATGGCCATCCCACTCGAAGAGGGACGTGTTTTCACACCACAAGATACCAGCACATCCCCTCACGTTCTTCTCATCAATCAGACCCTGGCCCGGCGTTGGCTGCCGCGCGAGGATCCGATCGGCAGACGCGCGACTCTCGGATGGAATGGTTTCGCCGGTCAGATCGTCGGCGTGGTGGGCGACACCAAGGAATTCGGCCTGGACGCCGAGGTGCGTGGAGAGATCTACATTCCCTATTCCCAGGCCCCGTTCTGGCCTACCGTCGCGCTGGCCTTACGTACGGTTTCTGATCCCACTAGCCTCGCTAACGCCGCGCGGGCTGCGGTTCTGCAGGCCGACCCGGATCAGCCCGTTTCCGAGGTCCGCACGATGGAGCAAATCGTTTCAGGCTCCGTCTCCCAACCTCGCTTTCGTGCTGTGCTGCTCGGGCTATTCGCGGGCTTGGCACTGATCCTCGCGGCGGTTGGGGTCTACAGTGTGGTCTCGTATGTAGTGGCGCAGCGTACCCATGAAATCGGTGTCCGCATAGCCATCGGAGCCGGACAAGGGGACGTGCTCAAGCTCGTGGTGGGACAGTGCATGCTGCTTGTGCTGGTGGGCGTCACTACGGGCGTCGCGGCGGCGCTGGGGCTGACGCGACTTCTCGCAAGCTGGCTCTATGAGGTCCGCTCCACCGATCCGGCAACGTTTGTAGGTGTGTCCTTGCTGCTTGTATTAACCGCGTTCTTGGCTAGCTACATCCCCGCGCGCCGGGCGACGAAGGTCGATCCGATGGTGGCCTTACGTTACGAATAGTGGCAAGCGGTTAGCGGCAAGTCGCGAGATCGGGTGAT
>Ga0182037_10001810_pt1 | contig 11276 bp, 6 predicted proteins | sample sta12Cox44000082_FD_125974 | JGI IMG/M metagenome (GOLD analysis project Ga0182037, IMG submission 125974) | Lab enrichment of tropical soil microbial communities from Luquillo Experimental Forest, Puerto Rico - statoxic.12C.oxic.44.000.082 | ecosystem: Environmental > Terrestrial > Soil >... | reverse complement strand
GTTGCCGGCTGGCCTTGCCGCCGCCGGGAACCCCTGCATTGATATTGACATTCATCGTCTGGTGCACCGCATGCGTACCCACGTATCCAACCTCGGCTGTAAGAGTAGGAGCGAATTCGCGCTGCACAAAGAAATTCCAGCTCTGAATGTATCCCCGGTTCATGTAGTTCGGGAACGTGGATCCGATACCGGTGGTCGGCAGATAGGTGGTGGGCGAGGCAACGGACGAAGGCCCAATCACTCCAGCGGAGATGTCCGGGTAGACCGCCGTGGGAAGTCCGGTTCGAAGCGATGCCTGGCTCGACCAGTTCGGGATCGAGACAAACTGGTACGGATTGGTAGTGAAATCCTGGTTCACCAAAGACGGGAAGTCATTTCGGTGATTGCGCATGTTTTCCGGGTCCACCGTGATGCCGTAGCCCGAGCGGACCACGGTCTTCTCGGTGAGCCGATAGGCAACGCCCAGGCGCGGCGCGAAGCCTCTCTTCGAGGCCGTTGCTCCCGTATCCCATGGCGTGCTGCCTTCCCCACCAATTAACACGTTGTGGGATACGGGATCGTAGCGGACGGCGCCGTACCAGTTATGCGCATAAATCGGGTAGTATTCCCAGCGCAAGCCATAGTTCACTGTCAGCCTCCGCGTCACTTGCCACTGGTCGCGCGCATACAAGGACCAGGTGGAAAAACGCAGGGCGTTGGGATCCGTAAACTGCGTCACTTTACCGAGGCGGCTGGGATAGCCTAGCAGAAACTGCGCCCAGGAGTTAGCCATTACGCCATTGGCATTGGCTGTAGTACCCGCCAGGACGGTCAGGGTCCCGTCAAACCCGAAAGTGCCGCGAGGTGTGCCAAAGGTGCCGCCCTGCGGCTGGAAGTGGTTCAGAGCGTATTTATCGTATTCGAACCCGAAACGCAGGTTGTGCGCACCCGAAACCTTGCCGAGATTGAGATTCGTGGTGTATTGGTTGTCGCGAAACTGGAACGGGCTGCCGGTGCTCGTATTTCCCAGGTTGAGGGTGGAGTTTCCAGAGGTGGTAATCTGGAATCCCGGAATCCCCGCATAATGGGGCCCCACACCGTTGGTGCCGGGAATCTTCAGCACATCCACACCGAAGTCACCCTGATCCGCATCACCGGTCGCACCGATGTTCTGGCGGGTATAACCGACGTTGCCATCCAACAGGAGGGTAGGTGTGATGGTATAGGTGAAACCGGCAGCGGTAGTCTGCACACGCCCGCCGGCTATGCCCGGCTGGCCGCCCCCAAACACATCGCCTTCCGCCTTCCCAAGGGAAAAGAGTCCCGGTATGCTGATGGGCGAAAAGCTGTAGCGGCCCCACACCATCGCTTTGTCGGTGGGATTGTAGTTTACTTTGTAATCCCAACTGCTGCGCTGGTACTTCGTGACGCCAAACGCGTCATAGTTGTTGGTGAATACGGTCGGGCGCGTCAGCGCCGGAAGGAGACTGGTCAGTGTCGCCGACGCAGGATCGATCAGCTCCTTGGGAATCGTATTGTTATTGAATGGTTGCCGGCCTGTGCCATCCGGGTTGCCGGTCAGCGGGTTATAAATGATGATGCCTGTGCCATTAAAATTCCCGGCGCGCATGTCGGAAGTGGGCAGGGTCATGTTCAGGTTCGAGGCATACTGACGGCGCTCCATGTCCTGGTAGTCCAGGAAAAAGAACAGTTTGTTTTTGCCATGGATGATCTTGGGGATCCAGACGGGGCCGCCCAAAGCAAATCCGAAATTATTAAAAATGTTCTTGCCCAACGGACTGCTGTGAGCGAAGTAGTTCACCGCCACCATATCATTATCCTGATGGCGCTCGTACGCCACTCCGTGCAACTGGTTGGTTCCCGATTTGATGGCCACATTGATCGCGGCCCCGCCCGCCGAGCCTTGTTCGGCATCGAAGGAGTTGGTGGTGATGTTGACCGTCTCGATCGCCTCCGTAGGCGGCACGTACGCGATATTGACGGGCAGCCACGGATAGGCGATGGTGGCACCATCCAGCTTGGTACTGTTCCCCGTCGACGAGACGCCGTTCATCAGCAACGTCTGTGCGCGCATCGGGTTTCCCGCCTCCGAATTGGCCTCACGTATCGCCGGGATGCCCGCGCCGGGCACGAGGTACAGCAGGCTCTGGAAATTCTTGCCTTCGCCGCCGGTATATGGAAGTTCCGCCACTTCCTGTGACGTTATCTCGGCATGGACGTCCGCCTTATCCGTCTGCAAAATCGCTGACGCTGCCGACACTTCCACCGAGGTGGTAGCCTGTGAAATAGGCAATTGGGTATCAACGCGCCGCACTTCATTCGCATTGACCACAACCTGGTAAGTAACCGTAGTCTGGAATCCGTTGGCGGTGACGGTGATTTTGTAAGTTCCCGCCTGCAGGTTATTAAACCCGTAAGTCCCACGGACATCGGTGTTCGTATCCCGTGAGACTCCCGTATTCAGGTTGAGAGCTTCCACCTTGGCGCCCGGTATCGCGGCGTCCGCGGGATCAGTCACGTTACCGGTGAGCGATCCGTAAAGAACCTGAGCAGAGGCAACTTCGCAAGTCAATACCAACAGCAGCAGGGCTGTGGCGCAGAGTCTTCCGGACGGCAGTTGTTTCGTCATGTCATTCCTCGATGGAATTCAAGGGCCCAATTCGTTTTGGTCCAAAACTATATATACGCCTATGATTCTAAATGGTCAAGGCCTAAGGCTAAAATACGCGTTCCCAGCGTTTCACATTTGCAAATCTCGTTTTTAAGAGTCCAGCCGGCCGGGGCGCAGTGCAAAAAGAACAGCCTCCGATTTTCTGGAGCGCGAGCCATCGATCCATTGGCCGGATAATCCTGGCGATGATAGGGCGATTGTAGCTAGTGCACGCATCGCGACGGCATCCCTCAAAACCTTCCCATTCACTCATTGCGTGTCTACACCTCGACGGGGTAGTGCTATGTTGCCGCTGTGAGGGTCGAACAAAACGGGCAGCCGCCCACGAGCAATCTCACTCCCTTGACACTGAAACTTCTGGCTGATCGCCCAACTTTGTTGTAGGATTAAACTAAATGGAGATCCGGGACATCCGGGCCACCATCGTCTCCATGCCATTGGAAGCGCCTTTACGGCACGCCAATGGCTGCCATTGGGGCCGATTTGTTCGAACCATTGTCGAGGTTGAGACCGGCAACGGATTGGTAGGGCTTGGCGAGATGGGAGGTGGCGGGGAATCTGCCGAAGCGCTATTCCGTTCTCTCAAATCGTACCTCGTGGGGCATGATCCGGCGCGCCTGGAAGAGATGCGCTTTCTGATCGCGAATCCTACCGCATCACTATACAACAACCGCACGCAGGTATTGGCTGCGCTGGAGTTCGCCTGTCTCGATATCCTGGGCCAGGCTTGGGGCGTACCGGTACACCAGATTCTCGGAGGACGGCTGCGAGATCGTGTGCCCTTCGCGACGTACTGCTTCTTTCGGTATCCCCACCCGAAGCGCGGCGGCGAAGTACGCACGATCGAACAGTTGGTGGAGCACACGGCCTGCCTGAAACAGCGGTTCGGCTTTCGGACTCACAAGCTCAAAGGCGGCGTGTTTCCTCCGGATTATGAATTGGAGGCCTACCGCGCGTTGGCCGCTCGTTTCCCTCAAGATTCGCTGCGATTTGATCCCAATGCGGTGTGGTCTACGGAGCAGGCGATCCGCTTCGGTCAGGCCATTGAAAACCTGCGCAACGACTATCTGGAAGATCCGGTATTCGGCCTGAACGGCATGCGGCGCACGCGCGAAATGGTGCGTGTGCCGCTGGCGACCAACACGGTGGTGGTCAACTTCGAGCAATTGGCGGCCAATGCGCTGAATACTGCAGTCGACGTGATCCTGCTCGACACCACGTTCTGGGGCGGGATACGCGCTTGCGTGAAGGCCGCCGGAGTTTGCGACACGTTTCAATTGGGTGTTGCGGTGCATTCTTCCGGCGAATTGGGCATTCAGTTGGCAACCATGCTTCACCTGGGAGCCGTATTACCGAATCTGTCGTTGGCAGCCGATGCGCACTACCATCACCTGACAGACGATATTATCGAGGGTGGGTTGATGCGCTATGAAAACGGCGCGATCCGCGTGCCGGACGGGCCGGGCCTTGGCGTACGGCTCGACCGCGACAAGTTCCGCCAGTATCAGGAGGAGTACCGGCGGCTCGGAAATTATCCCTACGATCAGGATCCGCTGCGGCCCGGCTGGACGCCGCTGGTTCCCAACGACCGCTGGGCGGATCCCGCGGATGACCGACAGCCGCGAATACCTTACTGACATGACGAATTCATTGGACTTAACGGACCGCGTTGCCGTGGTGATCGGCGGGACCTCGGGTATCGGCCGCGCTCTGGCGTTGGGACTGGCAGAGCACGGCGCCCACGTCATACCCTCAAGCCGCAGGATGGAGCATGTGGAGGCGGCCTGCCGGCAAGTCGAGGCGCTGGGACGGTCGAGTTTGCGGCGGGTGGCCGATGTGCAGGACCGGGATTCGATCGATGCGCTGCGCGACGCCGTGCTGGAAAAATTCGGGCGCGTGGACATCTTGTTGAATGCCGCTGGAACCACGGCCCGCCAGCCGACTGCGACCATTTCTGAGGACCACTGGTCGTGCCTGATCGACACCAACCTGAACGGAGTTCTTCGCGCCTGCCAGTCGTTTTATGGCAGCCTGAAGGCGAGCGGACGCGGGCGCATCATTAATATTGCTTCCTTGGGTTCTTTCCTGGCGTTTCACGAAGTGGCGGCGTATTGCGCGGCCAAATCGGGGCTCCTTTCTCTGACGCGCAGCCTCGCCTGCGAGTGGGCGCGCGACGGTATCTCTGTAAATGCGATTGCGCCTGGTGTCTTTCCCACAGAATTGAACGCCAAGATGCTGAACGGCACGGCGCGCGGCCGGGAGATCCTGATGAGGACGCCGATGGGACGGTTCGGCGATCCCGAAGAACTGGTCGGGGTAGCGGTGCTGCTGGCTTCCGATGGCGCGCGATTCCTTACTGGCCAATCCATTGCCGTGGACGGCGGCTATCTGGCTTCGGGAGTCAACTCATAGGAGACGCCATGCTGCCCAAGCTCGGTGCGCTCACGGGATTGTTGGCGGCAACGCTGCTGCACGCCGAAACGGGGAGAAGCGCGTGGTTGCGATATGAACCTCTAGCCGACGGCTCACAACAGCAATATCGTGGTGCTTTGCCCGCTGCGGTTACGACGTTCGGCAAGAGCGCGGTACTCGGGAGTGCGCAGCAGGAAATGATCCACGGCATTCGGGGGATGCTCGAACGGACGTTGCGAATCGAAGGCGGCGTGCCCTCAGAAGGGGCTGTGGTCTTGGGTGACTTGGCCAATCTCGAACGTGAGGCGCCGCAGCTTGGGTTAGGTGGCACTCTGGGCACAGACGCCTACTGGCTGAAGAGCGCGATGGCCGGAGGCGCGCATTACCTGATTGTTGCGGGCGGTAACGAGCGCGGGGTTTTGTACGGTGTTTTTGCCCTGCTGCGAAAGATCGCCATCGGCGAACCAATTACCGGCCTCGACGAGAAACACGAACCGTATGCGCCGGTCCGCTGGATCAACCAGTGGGATAACCTCGATGGTTCGATTGAGCGCGGTTACGGGGGGCGCTCGATTTTTTGGGAGAACGGGCATGTTCGGGACGATTTGACGCGCGTCGGCGAGTACGGCCGCTTGCTGGCGTCGCTGGGCATCAACGGCTGCTCCCTTAACAACGTGAATGCGGACACGCGGTTGCTCACCGCGCCCTTCCTTTCGCAGGTCGCGCGCATTGCAGACGCGCTTCGGCCATGGGGTGTGCAGGCGGCGATTTCGGTGGATTTCGGGAGCCCCAAAACGGTGGGTGGTCTCGAAACGTTCGATCCTCTGGATCGCGGTGTTGCTGATTGGTGGAAGGCGCGCGCCACAGAGCTCTACCGTGTGGTGCCGGATTTGGGCGGCTTTGTCTTGAAAGCGGACTCGGAAGGGCGCGTCGGGCCTTCGACGTATGGCCGCACGCACGCGGATGCCGCCAACGTGGTGGCGCGGGCGTTGGAGCCGCATAGGGGACTGCTGTTTTATCGCGGGTTTGTCTACGATCATCACGCGGACTGGCGCAATTTGAAAAATGACCGTGCGCGCGCGGCTTATGACAATTTTCATCCGCTCGATGGACGCTTCGACGACAATGTGGTCGTCCAGATCAAGAACGGCCCGATCGATTTTCAAGTGCGGGAACCGGCGTCGCCGCTCTTCGCTGGCCTCACGAAAACGAACGAAGCGATCGAGCTGCAGGTCACTCAGGAATACATGGGGCAGGGGCGCGCCTTAGTTTTTCTGATACCGATGTGGAAAGAAGTGCTCGACTTCGAAATGGGCGCCCCGGTCAAAGCATTAGCATCGGGCCGGGCAAATCACAGGCCCACAGGCGGCTTTGTCGGAGTGGCTAATGTCGGGCTGGATGATAACTGGTTTGACAATCACCTCTCGCAGGCGAATCTGTATGGGTTTGGAAGGCTAGCTTGGGACCCCAATTTGAGCGCGGCTCAAATTGCACGCGAGTGGACCCGGCTGACCTTTGGAAGCGATCCGCAGGTTGGGGACACCATTGCCGCAATGCTGCTGGAGTCGTGGCGTGTTTACGAGAACTACACGGGACCCTTGGGGCTGCAGGGTTTAACCGACATCACCGGCAATCACTATGGCGTGAATGTAGATGCTTCGGAACGGAACAGCTGGGGACAGTGGCATCGAGCGGATGAACGGGGCGTGGGAATGGATCGGACGGTCGCGACAGGCACCGGTTACATCGGCCAATATCCGGCCGCGGCGGCGAAGCTCTATGAATCGCTGCAAACTTGCCCGGACGACCTCTTGCTCTTTATGCATCATGTACCGTACACGTACGTTCTCCACTCCGGCAAGACGGTGATTCAATCCGTTTACGACTCGCATTACGTAGGCGCGGAGGCGGCAGAGAATTATGTTCGCAAATGGAAGCCGCTAGGGGACCGCGTCGATGAGCAGCGCTACACAGCGGTGCTGGCTCAATTGGAATATCAGGCAGGCCAGGCGCAGGTGTGGCGCGATGCGGTGAACAACTGGTTCTCCCGGGAGTCCGGCATTGCTGATTCCGAGGGGAGGGTGGGTCATCATCCCGGCCGCATAGAGGCGGAATCGATGAGCCTGGAAGGTTACAACGTGGTTCCGGTTACGCCGTGGGAGGCCGCATCAGGCGGCCAGGCGGTAACGTGTTTGGCAAAACAATGTGCGGCGAGTTACCGCTACAACGGTCCGCCTGGCTGGTACACGTTGCGCGTGCAGTATTTCGACCAGAACAATGGTGTAGCCCGTTATCAGCTGCGCTTAGCGGGTCAAATGGTGGACGAATGGGCGGCAGCGGACCATGTGCCCACAGAAAAGATCGATGGATCGTCTTCGACGCGGCGTACGATCGATGGAATTGCGCTCCGGACAGGGGATGAGATCCGCGTGGAGGGTATAGCGGACGGAGGGGACACGGCGGCATTCGACTACATCGAGATCGAACCGAGCGATTAGCTGACGCGCAGGAGGTTGCATCTCGTGAGAAACCGGTTGATATCGATTATTATTCAGGGGGCTTTTTGTGTGCTGGCGCTGATCCACATCGCAAGCCAGGGCTTCCAAAACGCACCACAGGCTGCCCTCCAGCAAGCGGCAAAGGAAGACCATGCCCAAATGATGGAGCAACTGCACATCACCTCCTTGCGGCCCGGAGTGAATGCACGCGTGCTTGGCTCAGCCAACTACGATGAGGCCAAGGCGAATCCGTATCCGGATCTTCCCGACCCACTGAAGATGAAGAACGGGAAGAAGGTGACCAGCGCCAAGATGTGGTGGGATCGGCGCCGGCCCGAAATCGTTGAAGACTTTGACAGGGAAGTCTACGGGCGCGTTCCCAACGACGTTCCCAAGGTGAAATGGGAAGTGACCAATACCGCGGACGAACATGTGGGCGATGTTCCGATTATCACGAAAACCTTGGTAGGGCACGTCGATAACACGGCAGCTGCGGAGATAACGGTCGACATCCAACTGTCTCTCAGTACACCAGCCGATTCGACAGGTCCAGTACCGGTGATCATGGTGTTCGGAGGACCGCCAGCCTGGGGGTCTGGAGGTCCACCCGCTGTCGCGGCATCGCAACAGGGCTCGGAGCCCGGCCCGAGTTGGCAAGCGCAAGCGCTGGCCAAGGGTTGGGGGTTTGCCGAGTTGAACCCAGGCAGCATTCAGGCAGACAACGGCGCGGGCCTGAGGAAGGGCATTATCGGCCTGGTCAATAAGGGCCAACCGCGCAAAACCGACGATTGGGGCGCTCTCCGGGCTTGGGCCTGGGGCGCTGATCGCGCCATGGATTATTTTGAAACCGACAAGAACGTCGATGCAAAACGCGTGGCCATTCAAGGTCATTCCCGGTATGGCAAGGCCGCCCTCGTCAGCATGGCCTACGACCCGCGGATTGCGATCGCGTTCGTGAGTTCCTCCGGGGAGGGTGGCGCCAAACTGCACCGCCGGAATTTCGGCGAATTGGTGGAGAACGTGACGGGAGAGAGCGAATACCACTGGATGGCCGGCAACTTTTTGAAGTACGCCGGGCCATTGAAGTGGAGCGACTTGCCTGTCGATTCGCACGAGTTAATCGCGCTATGCGCCCCGCGTCCCGTGTTTCTCAGCGCCGGAAATCTGGTGGACCCGGCGATCGACATCGGACATTCGGATGCCTGGGTCGATGCGAAGGGCACGTTCCTGGCAGGTGTCGGGGCCGGCCCGGTTTACAGGCTACTGGGGAAGAAAGATCTGGGCACGCACGTATTCCCGCCGATCGAAACGGCTATCCTCGATGGCGATCTGGTCTTCCGGCAACACAGCGCCGGGCACACGCCCAATCCGAATTGGCCTTATTTCCTGGCTTTTGCGGAAGGGGAGTTCAAAACCTCCGTCCGCTAGATGCCGGACCAGACCGCAGGAAAAGCAGGCACATTTCACGGCGGCGATTCGCACTGATGGCGGGAACCGCCGGCGCCGTGCCGCTGGGCGTCGTCTCGCTCGACCTCGCAGGCACCGAGCCGCTCACGGCGGCGGCCGTGGTCCGGCGTATCCAGACCGCACTTGGCGGCGGTTGGCCTTCGACAGGTCCGGATGGATTCAAGGCGGGCGACCCTTCGACTGTGGTGAAAGGAATCGCCACTACTGCGATGGCGACGATGGACGTGCTCCAGCAGGCCGTTCAGGCAAACACGAACCTGATCGTGACATACGAGCCTACTTTCTATTCGCGCGCGGACGGTGCGGTAGACTCTCCGCCCGGTCGCGGCAGCGCGGCCGGCGGCAACGATCCTGTGATCAAGGCAAAACGTGAATTTATTGAGAAAAACGGCCTGGTTGTCTTTCGCCTGCGCGACCATTGGCAGGCTCGCAAGGAGAACGATAGGGTTACCGGCCTAGCAGGCGCGCTCGGCTGGCGGGCACGCGCCGTCAGCGATAAGGCCGGCAACGGTAACGCCGTGTACGAAATCCCGGCAGCCACCGCGGAAGCGACGGTGGCCGTGATCCGCAGCAAACTGAAGCTTCGCGCCGGCCTCCGCGTCGTCGGAGATCGCAATGCCATCATCCGCAGGGTTCTCCTTATTCCAGGCTCCATGACTGCCACAACGATGTGGCTACGCTATTCCGAAGTTGACATGATCGTCGCGGGCGAAGTGCGGGAATGGGAGAACACCCACTACGCGGCCGATATCTTCACCTCCGGCGAGAAGCGCGCGCTCGTAACAATCGGACGCGTCGTATCCGAAGATCCCGGAATGGCCGTTTGCGCGGAGTGGCTCAAGACGATCGTGAAGGAAGTTCCGGCAAAGTGGATCGGCGTGGGAGATCCCTATTGGAGGCCGGCCTGATGACCGCACGGGAAGTGGTTGAATTGATTAAGAAGAATGCGTCCACGCCTTGGAACGAACGGTCCACTCGGGACACCTTTAAGGCCGGCGATCCGGACGTTACCGTTAAAGGCATCGCAACAACGATGATGGTCACCTTTGACATGTTGAAGCGCGCCAATGCCGCGGGCATGAACATGGTGATCACACACGAGGACACCTTTTGGAATGATCGTGACGACACCAAGGACCTGGCCAGGAATCCGCTCTTTAAACTCAAGACCGAATACATTCTGAAGAATGACATGGTCATCTGGCGGGATCACGACAACATGCATGCGTCGACGCCCGATTACACCGTGGTGGGAGAGCTTCGCTCCGCGGGCATTCCGGTTGGAACCGGGGGCAGCGATCATGTGACGATGCGTCCCGGTATTCTTACGATCCCAGAGACGACTCTGGGAGAACTCGCCGCTCAGGTGAAACGATCGAGCGGTGCCCGTGCCCTTCGGTGTGTAGGCGATCCAACAGCAAGGGTGAGCAAGATCCTGGTGGGTCCTGGGTATGCGACGCCGCGCATGACGCCCGAAGTCGACGTGATCATCGGCGGAGAACAACAGGAAGCCGACGGGGATTTTGACAATGTAGAGTATGTAATCGATGCGGTTTCGCTGGGCATGCCGAAGGGCGTCATCATGCTGGGCCACGTCATTTCCGAGCAGGCAGGGATGGAGGATTTCGGCGACTGGCTGCGGACATTCCTCCACGACATTCCGATCCGTTTCGTGCCGGCTGAAGAGCCGTACTGGTAGACCAAGAGATCAGCACCTGCAAAATCGGACTAGCCGTGATTCCCTATTTGACGTTACCGCCTCGCCCTCACCATTCGATCCAGTTGTACCGTTCCGCATCGTGCCGAACTCAATTCTCTATCGGGTTGAACCACGCTGGCGCGGCCCTGACGATACAAAATAGGTAGATGGCTCCTCCTGGCCGACAACGCCTCGTCCTACGGAGTGGAGCGCTCTTGCTTTACATACGAATACTGGGTGCTCAAACGGTTGCGCCTACGCCAGCATCCATCCAGGATCTGTCAAGCCCGGTCCCGGTGGCTAAATCCTTCAGCTTCGAGCCGAAGATCCAAAATGGCGTACAGGGCAATTCCACCAACGGCAACCCTTTTGCATACGGCCATGCGACGCAGATTTGACTTTGGCTATATTACGATGGCATTTCAGACGCGACGATTACCTCGGGCGTAAGCTACATCTACTACTACACAGTGCCGGGTACGAGTTATATGAAACATCCGGAATGGCGCTTTACGACTTATGGAACGTT
>Ga0182037_10001805_pt1 | contig 11288 bp, 11 predicted proteins | sample sta12Cox44000082_FD_125974 | JGI IMG/M metagenome (GOLD analysis project Ga0182037, IMG submission 125974) | Lab enrichment of tropical soil microbial communities from Luquillo Experimental Forest, Puerto Rico - statoxic.12C.oxic.44.000.082 | ecosystem: Environmental > Terrestrial > Soil >... | reverse complement strand
TCTTCGTAATTGGATCCAGCGATTTTGCAAATGGCACACCGACCATAAAGTAGTCGGCAACCACGTGCCCCGCCACCGGGTGAGCGCCGCCGCCGGTCGTCTCACCGATGATCGTGGCGCGCTTCTGATTCTTCAGATCAAACGCGAACTCCTCGGCGCCGGAGAACGTTCGCTTCGACGTAAGCACGAACACCGGCTGCTTGGTCAGCCTCGGTCCCGGCAGGTACGACAGCGTCCAGTTCTGCGCCGTCGAGTCCTCCTTCCGGTTGTATATGTCGATCAGGTGTGTTGGCCGATCGAACAGGTAGCTCGCAATCAGCGTGACCATTGCCGGTTGGCCGCCACCGTTCTGCGGCAGATCGAAGATGACCGCATCGGTGTGCGCCACGAAGCCGATCGCCGCAACTACCGTCGGCCCGCAGAATGACCCATCCATAAACCCATCGAACTTTACGTAGCCAATGTATTGGGCAAGATCTCAACTTGTCGAACGCGCCATTGTCGTGTTCCATCTGTTGGTGAAATCGCGCTTCGTCTTCCGGGGTGGGCATAACGCTGCACCCAGTTGCGATCCGGTTCTGGCTACCCACAACCTGGGCGAAAACCCCTACTGCCGCAGCGCGAACGTAAACAGCGAATTGCCCGCCGCCACCGCCACGTACTGCCGCCCGCCCACCGAGTAGGTCATCGGCCCGGAAGCGACGGTGCCTCCCACCAGGGCCTTCCACAGCAGCGCGCCGTTGCGCGCGTCCAGCGCGAAGAAGTAGCCTTCGCGTCCGCCGCTGAACAACAGATCCGAAGCCGTGGCCAGGATGCCGGCGTCGGTGACGTCGTTCATCTTGAACTCCCACTTGCGCTCGCCCGTGGCTGCGTCCAGCGCTCGGATGGCGCCGTAGCCTTCGGTTTCGTTCCGCAGATTCGTAGGCGGAACAGGCGTCGTGGCTCCCCCCGGGATAGCCGACCTCTGACCACCTCCGACGTACCGGCGGCCCTCGGTGTACTCATCGTCCTCCTTCTTGAAAACCGAGGAATAGCCGGCCCACACGCCCACGTAGAACAGCCCGGTGCGGGGGCTGAAAGCGGGATTGTTCCAGTTGGTTCCGCCATGATTGCCGGGGAAGATGAGAGTCCCCTCGGGCGTGGCGACCTTGCCGGGGACCCGCATCGGCCGACCCTTTTCGTCGAAGCCGTTCATCCAGGTCACCTCGACGAAAGGCTTACCCATCAAGAACTCGCCGGTAGTGCGGTCAAGCGCGTAAAACAGACCGTTGCGATTGGCCCACAGCATCAGCTTGCGCGGCCGCATCTGCCCGTCCTTCTCGCGCCACTGCATGTCGGCCAGCACCGGGACTTGCACCGAGTCGTAGTCGAACTCATCGTGCGGCGAAAACTGGTAATACCATTTCAGCTTGCCCGTGTCCGCATCCAGCGCCACCACCGAATCGCTGTAGAGATTGTCGCCTTTGCGAAGGTCGCCATTATAGTCGGGACCGGGGTTGCCGACGCCCCAATAAGTGAGGTTCGACTGCGGATCATAGGACCCGGTCATCCATACCGAAGCGCCGCCCGTCCTCCAGGAGTCGCCGGCCCAGGTCTCATGGCCAGGCTCGCCGGGACCGGGAATCGTGTAGAAGCGCCAGGCTTCCTTCCCGGTGCGCACATCGTAAGCCGCGATGAATCCGCGGATGCCGTACTCGCCGCCCGCAGTGCCCACGATCACCTTGTCCTTCACCACCAGCGGAGCGTGCGTGATGGCGTAGCCGGCGTCGGCCTTGGCCACGGTCGTGTCCCATAGCGGCTTGCCGTTCTTGGCGTCGATCGCGATCAGGTGCGCGTCGATCGTGCCCATGAACAGAGTGTCGCCCAGTATCGCCAGGCCGCGATTGACGCGTCCGCAGCAGGGCCGCGCCGCCGGCGACGGCGTGAACTGGTAGGTCCAGAACACGCGCCCGGTGACGGCATCGAGAGCGATCACGTCGTTGGGCGCCTGCACCGTGTACATGATGCCGTCTACCACCAGCGCCGTGGCTTCGAACTTCTCAAGCGACCGCGCCTGGTAGACCCACTGCAGCTCGAGGTTCTTGACGTTCTCCGGCGTGATCTGGGTGAGCGGGCTGTAACGCTGGCTCATGTTGCTGCCGGAGTAGGTCAGCCAGTTCTGGGGCTCCTTCGGGGCGTTCAGAAGGCGATCGAAGGAAACTTGAGCAGACAGCGAGCCCGCGATGGAAATGAGCAACAGTGTGCTTCGTATCATTGTTTGTCGACTCCTTTCAGAGACGCGAGATAGCTGACTAGATCTGCCAGTTCCTTCGGGCTCAACTTGCCCTGATAGGAAGGCATCGGAGATTTGTCGATGAAGGTGTACTCCTTCAAATTTGACTTCGAGAACGATAGCAGCCGCTCGTGGGTGTCGAATAGCTGTACCGTGAAGGCGTCCTGGTTCAGCAGCCGGCCCGTGGTGGTTGTGCCGTCCTTGGCGACCACGCGGAAGAAACGGTTCTGAGGCAGCACTTCGGCATCGGGGTCGAGGATCGAACGCTCCAGTTCGACGGCGCGACGCAGCGAGCCGATGTCGGTCAGCTCCGGGCCGAGCCGCGCGCCGTTGCCCTTGACCCGGTGGCATGCCAGGCAGCCGCCCTTGCCCTCGAAAACGGTCTTGCCCGCGGCGGCGTCGCCCGCCGGCAGAGCGCTGCGGGAGGCCGGCTCAGCCATGTCACGCAGGTAAGCCACGATGATTCCCGCCTGAAAATCGTTGAAGTTGTTGGGCGGCATCCCTGTTCCCTCGATGCCTTTCTGGATGATCCGGATCAGATCGGCGTCGGAAGACGCGCGGCGGAACTTCCCGTGCCCCAAGTCCACACCGGGAATGGCGTTGCCTTCCGGCCCGTGACAAGCCGCGCAATTCGCTACGAACAGCCGCAGCCCATCCTGCACGTCGCCGGGTGTGTAGCTGCGTTGGGCCAGCACAACGCTCGCCGCTGAAAAGAAAACGAAAACTCTAACGGGCCACATACTCATGCCACCTTTCCCCGCCCATACAGCGCCGGCGCGGCCCCCCCCGGATGTATGAGCGGAACGCGCCTATAGTACCTTCGCAGGAGCGACAAGGTCAACCACGGTCGTTCCGACAAGGGTGAGGACGGGGAGCGCACCTAAGCGATTAAAAGCTGAGCCACACGAAGCTGCATCCCTGACGCGGCCGGGTTTACTCCAGCGGCTTTTCTTGGTTGTGACTTTGACCTCACGTGGCCGGAGGCATGATCAGCCCTTCACCGAGTAGCGGCGGTCGCCGCTCTCCGTTTTAGTTGCCTCCACAGCCAGCCCCATCTTCTTGCCCAATGCACCGGAGAGGAATCCTAGCCGTGCCGTCACCGGTCCGTAGCGGTGCCTTTTTATTCGCTGGACAAAACGCAGCGAAGGTTTGCTCACACGGCTGCAGGCGGTCGGCGTCGGCGAGCGCGTCGGCACGGATAAGTCCTACATCTACGCGCTGAAATAGACGGCCCCGCCTGCCGATTTACCTACAGACCAATCCCGGCCCGAGGACCGCCTGAATAACGGAGGGCGAGCAAGGTTCGACGAAGTGCCTCGGCTGCCCCTCCGCGCAACATTGTGCGGCCAGAAAATCTGTGCTAGGTTCCACGATGGAGGCTCCCATGAAACTTGGGCTCGTCGCATCTTTGACCTTGGCAGCGGGTATTTTGATGATCGGCTTCCCGCTGGCCGCCCACCACGGGAATGTGGCGTACGATACCAGCAAAGCCGTAATCCTGAAGGGAGCGACAGTGACGAAATTCGTGTGGGCCAATCCGCACGTATTTATCATGTTTGAGGCCAAGAATGACAAGGGAGACGTCCTGCACTGGGCCGGGGAAGCGGGCAGTCCGTCGGCGCTTGGCCCCCTGGGCTGGAGCAGCAGTACCCTGCAGCCGGGAGATGTGATCACGGTTTACATCTATCAATCCAAGACCGGCAACCCGGTCGGGCGTCTGAACAGGATCGTGCTGGCAGATGGCACCGTTTTGAAAGATAGCGCGCTGGGATATCGGGACGAGTAAATGCGAACGTCATCCATAGGAGCAATCGCCGGTGTGGTGGCGCTGGCGTTGTCGTCGATTGTGCTGGCGCAAGACGCCGTTCCCGGGCTCACTGGGGTGCCCCAGCGTCCCACGACCTTATATAACAAACTGGACGCCGCCGGCGGCAAGGCGGGGCCCGCTCCCCGCCGCGATCTGAGCGGGTCCTGGACCGGCCCTCTCGAGCCTCTTAAATTGGGTGACGTGCCTGCGCTGACGCCGTTAGGGCAACAACGCTTCAAGCTCAATATCCCCGACCCCTTCCGCGCTCATTCCAATGATCCCTGGGCGACGTGCGATCCGTTCGGGTTTCCCCGCAGCACGACGAACGAGACCCGGGGAGTCACCTTCGCTCCGTTGCCCGGCCGCTTGGCGATCATGACCCAGTACGGGAGGATCTGGCGCACGGTCTGGATGGACGGGCGAGAACTTCCCAAGAATGTCGGCGCAAGGGGCGGACCCGATCCGCGGTGGTACGGATATTCGGTGGGCCATTGGGAGGGAGACTACACGCTGGTTGTGGACACCACCGGCGTTAACGACAAGACCTGGGTCGATCGACGCGGTTATCCGCATAGCGTCGACATGCGCGCGCAGGAGCGTTACACGCGCGTCGACCATGACACCCTGGAGCTGACCGTAACAGTGGACGATCCGAAGATCTATACGAAGCCCTTTGTGGCCGTGACGAACCGCTTCAAGTGGATTCCGAATCAGGAAGACGAGGAGCAGTTCTGCGTTCCCTCGGAGATGATCGATTACATAAAGATCATTGCGCTCCCTGCCGGTCAGGAAGCGGTTACCGGCCAGAAGTAGGTCTGTTGCAATCCATGACACGTGGCTTCATTTTGCGTGTCGCTGTTGCCGCGCTGGCGGTCCCGGCCGGCGGCCAGGAAGCACCGCCACTCGGTCCCGGCAACCTGGCGTTTCTCGATCACGTCAAGAATGCCAGGCTTCTGGCGGCGGGTGACCTGGCCGGACGGAACCTGGCCGACTGCAGTATGCCACCTATGAGTGCCGCGCCGGCTGGCGAACCGGTGGTGGCTCCGCCCACCAAGGTCTTCGATCAACTCTATTATTTCGGAATGAACAGCGTGGCCTCGTGGGCACTAGTGACCAGCGATGGCATTATCCAAATCGACAGTCTGGACAATGCCGAGGAAGCGCAACGCATCATCATTGGCGGCTACAGGAAACTGGGCCTCGATCCAGCGCGGATGAAATACTTGGTCCTTACGCACGGTCATGACGATCACTTCGGCGGCGCCAAGTACCTGCAGGACACTTATCACCCGCGCGTTCTGATGAGCGCTCTCGACTGGGACATGGTGGCGAAGACGCGGCCGCGCGCGAACTTCGGCCCCCCGCCGGCGCGCGACATGGACATTACGGACGGACGGAAGCTGACGTTAGGCGCCACGGCGCTGACGTTTTATCTCACGCCCGGGCACACGCCCGGGACGATTTCGTTCCTGGTTCCCGTCACGGATCATGGCCAACCGCATTTGCTGTCGTTTTGGGGCGGAAGCGCGCTTCCGCGGACGCTCGAGCCCGGCGGGGAGATCGGCCGCGCCGATTCCGGGCTTCTGACTTATAGGCAATCGCTCGAGCGATTTATCGGGATTGGCGAAGATGCAGGGGCCGACGGCTACATCGCCAACCATCCCTACCGCGATCAGACCTTCGTCGATGGCAAGGACGACAAGATAACCCGGAATCGGGCGCGTAAGCGGGGCGATCCTAGTCCCTGGATCGGCCGCAGCACCTACATTCGCTACATGCTCATTAGTCTGGAGTGCACCGAAGCGCTCACGGGATGGGTCCAGGCGGGCAGACCGCGGGTCAGTCAATGAGGGCTTTTGTGGTATCGTCTCACGATGGAGGAGTCATGAAACTTTGGTTCATAGAGTCTTTGGCCTTGTTAATGATATGCACCCCCGCGTTCGCGCATCACGGGAGTACAGCCTACGACACCAACAAGGTGGTGGTCCTCAAGGGCGCCACAGTAACGAAATACGTCTGGGCCAACCCACACGTCATTATCACCTTCGACGTAAAGGATGAGAAGGGGAACGTCCAGCATTGGTCCGCGGAAGCAGGCACCCCGCAAGCGGTGGTCCTTTCCGGCTGGTCGAAGACTTCGGTGCAGCCCGGAGACGTGATTTCCGTTTACCTCTTTCAATCCAAGACTGGGAACCTGGTCGGGCGTCTCAACAAGATCGTGCTGGCCGACGGCTCGGAGTTAAGGGACAGCGCGTTGGGATATAAAGAGGCCGAGGGTGAAGGCAAGAAGTAGACATGCGAGATTTCTTGATTGACTTAACCGTGCTGCTTGTATTTGCGTCGGCTGGCGTAGCGCAGGATAAGCAAGCGCCGGCCCAGCGTCCCTTGACGCTCTATCAAAAATTGGAGGCTGCCGGGAACACGGGAGGACCCGCTCCCCGCCGGGATTTGCTGGGGGCCTGGACCGGACCCCTCACGCCGAAATATGTCGATCCGCCTCCGCTGACGCCGTTGGGGGAGAAACTCTTCAAGCTCAATTCCCCCGATCCCTTCAGCGCGAGCTCCAACGATCCCTGGGGCACGTGCGATCCGTTCGGGTTTCCACGCAGTGCGACGACCGAAACCAGAGGAATTGCGTTTGCTCAGATGCCGGGCCGCATGGTGATCATGGCTCAGTACGGCAGGATCTGGCGCTCGGTCTGGATGGACGGGCGGGAGCTTCCCAAGAATGTGGGCGTCAAGGGAGGACCGGATACCACCTGGTACGGATACTCGGTGGGCCACTGGGATGGAGATTACACGCTGGTTGTGAGCACGACCGGCCTCGACGACAAGACCTGGATTGACCGGCGCGGGTATCCGCATAGCGTGGATCTCCGCGTGGAGGAGCGTTACACCCGCCTGGATCACGACACCTTGGAGCTGACCCTCACGATCGACGATCCGAAGATTTACACCAAGCCTTTTGTGATCGCGAAGAACCGTTTCAAGTGGATTCCGAATCAGGAAGACGAAGAACAGATGTGTGTCCCCTCGGAAGCGATCGAGTATAGGAAGTTAATTGTCGTCCCCGCCGACCAGGACCAGGCCAGGGGCAAGAAGTAGAGTCTGTCGATATGGAACTTGCGCGGACACGAACGATGCCACGAACGATGCCACGAACGATCCTCGGGGCGCTGCTGTGTTTCGCTCTGTGCATTGTGACGGCGAGCGGCCAGGCTGCGTCCGAACCGAAACCACAGTTGGCGGAAGAAGTCTTCAAGAACGTCCAGGTTCTGAAAGGGATTTCCGTAAATGAATTCATGGGGACTATGGGATTCTTCGCCGCTTCCCTGAGCCTGAACTGCACGGATTGCCACGTCTCGGAGAGCTCTGGAGACTGGGGACCGTACGCCGCCGACACGCCCTTGAAAAAGACCGCGCGCCGGATGATCGTCATGGTGAACGACCTCAATAAGAACAGCTTCGGAGGACGCCGCGCGGTCACCTGCTACTCCTGCCATCGCGGCACGATATTTCCCAAAGTGATTCCGAATCTGGCCGAGCAGTACAGTAGTCCGCCCGCGGACGATCCCAACGAGATTGAAATTATCGGCAAAGCTCCGGCCACGGTATCGGCCGAGCAAATCCTCGACAAATACATCCAGGCGCTCGGCGGAGCGCAGCGGCTCGCGGATCTCTCGAGTTTCGTCGTCAAGGGGACTTACCAAGGGTACGACACTGACCTGGAGGCGGTCCCGCTCGAGGTCTTTGCCAAAGCGCCCGGTCAACGCACCACTGTCGTGCACATGCGCCCTGGAAACAGCACCACCACCTACGACGGACGCGCCGGTTGGATCGCCGCGGCCGACAAACCGGTAGGGTTGCTGGCGCTCGCCGGAGAGGACCTGGACGGCGTCAGGCTGGAGGCGGCGCTGTCTTTTCCAACCGGGATCAGGCAGGCCCTCGGCCAATGGCGCGCGGGCTTCCCGAAGGCCGCCATCGGCAATCGCGAGGTTCAGATTATCCAGGGCACCGCTGCTGGGGGTTCTCGCGTGAAGTTATTCTTCGACCAGCAGTCGGGCCTGCTGGTGCGGGTGTTGCGCTATACCGACACTGCGGTCGGCATCATTCCCGCCCAAACCGACTATTCCGATTACCGCGAGGTCGCCGGAGTCAAGATGCCATTCCACTGGGTCGTCACTTGGACCAACGGGCAGTCGACGGCCGAAGTGAGCGAGGTGCAACCGAACGTCGCGATTTATGCGTCGAAGTTTGCTAGACCGGCCCCAGCGCTGTCACCGAAACCTGCGGCCAAATAGGTGGCCGCTGTTCCCCGGTGATCCCGGCGACTCCGCTGTTAGAAGCAGCGCGTGGTGTGAGCCGATTATTCAGGGAACCGAATGAAAGGGATCTGTTGCAACGGTGGCTGACGGTTTTGGTACCGTGATTCCGTGAGCCAGAATCGACCAGCGCTATTCCGAGGGCGGCACTTCCAAGACGTGATCATCATTTTGTGCGTCCGCTGGTATTTGCGGTACTCGCTGAGCTATCGCGACTTGGAAGAAATGATGATGGAGCGCGGTCTGTCGGTGGATCACGTCACGATCTGGCGCTGGGTACAGCGCTATGGATAGCGCCGGGATAAACCGGCTTGGAGTAGCGAATGAAAGAGTCGTACAGGGAAGGAGTAACGAACCACCCTGGCCCCGAGCCATGCGAGGGCGGTCGTAAGACCGCACTCGAAGCGTTGGACAGGGGCATCTGTAGGCTGGGTATTGAGCTCCGAAATCGTACGAATCGGGACGCCCATGGTGTCATAGCGCCACAAGGCAACACGGCTGCGCGCGCAAGTGTGAGTGCGCAGTGGTCCCTCGGAGTCGAAGAAAGAACCCTGTGGCTCGCCAATAATCTGTCCGTCGGTAACGACTTGACTTTCAAGGCAAGGAAGACCAAGAATCGAGGCTCATGCCGACCCTCGTCCTGTCTTTGTTTCGTTGCTGCGACTCCTCTTCAGTGGTCGTGACGCCGACGCGATGGGAGAACAGCGCTCTCCGCGTTCAGCTCGTTGCCTTCCAACGACAACGAAAACGACCGATATTTGACTTGCTTCGACCGACTGTTCTGGGTGGTGGTGTCCCTAACGTGGACTGGCTGGCGCGCACCCCTGGTTTACGTCCAAGCCGACACGGTCGTCCGCTGGCAGCGTGAACGGTTTCGCAGGTTCTGGGCTCGGCGGTCGAAAGTGAACCAACGCGATCGCGGCCGACCCGCGACGGCCGTCGAGATTCGACGTCTCATCGAACGGATGGTTGCCGCCAACCCTCTGTGGGGCGCACCCAGGATTCATGGCGAGTTGAAAATGCTCGGCATCGAGATTTCCGAACGCACTATCTCCCGAATCCTCCGGAGATTGCCGCGGCCGCCCGGCCAGATCTGGAAGACGTTCCTGCGCAATCACCTCGGTCAGATGGTTTCGATTGACTTCTTCACCGTGCCCACGATCACCCTCAAAGTTCTGTTCGTGTTCATCGTATTGGAACATAGTCGTCGGGAGGTGCTGCACTTCAACGTGACGGACCACCCCACGGCGGCCTGGACTTCCCAGCAGATTATCGAGGCCTCCGCCGAACACGAAACTCCGCGCTATCTGCTGCGGGATCGGGACGGCGTTTATGGCAACGACGTTCGGTCGCGTATCGCTTCGCTCCAAATCGAAGAAATCCTCACAGCGCCCCGCAACCCTTGGCAGAATCCATACGCCGAACGGCTGATCGCCTCGATCCGCAGGGAGTGTCTGGACCACTTCATCATCCTTAATGCCAGACATCTAAAGCGGACTCTGGCTTCCTATTTTAGTTATTACCACGGGTCGAGGACTCACCTCGGGCGGGACAAGCAATGCCCGTTTCCCCGGCAGGTCTCGGGTGCGGGGCGGATCGTTCAAATCTCGCAACTTGGAGGGCTACACCACCGCTACGAACGGGTTGCTTCGTGAGCGTTTGGGGACGGACGGAATAATGGCAAATGACAAGCCAAAGTTTCCGCCACGCGCTGAGCCAACAATACTCGTGCGCTGCTCGCGCGATATAGTATTCGCAGAGCTTTAATCATCGGGAGGAAGAATGTCGGAGACTCGCAAGTTGCTGCGTATTAAGGTCGCCCCGAAAGGGATGGGCCTCAATGATTTTGTCGCACAGGAAGAAGGTTATTTCGTCGATGAAGGGCTGGAGGTAGAATTTGACTGGAACACCTTCCGTGGCACGCAATCAAGCTGGAAGGGGATGGAGTACTTCCAAAGGCCTCAGGACAGGGCAGCGAGTGAAGAAATAATCCAGGGGGCATGCCTGTGGGGGACGATTAGCAACGCCAGCGCGGGAATGGGCCAGATTGTCGCGGACTGCCACGGTGTTTCGCCGTGGGCGATTTTCGTGCGGCGGGATTCCCGGATTCACGGGGCGGAAGACTTAAAAGATGTTCCGGTGGCGGTCGGGATTCGCGCAGGGAGCCATTTCAACGTGCCCTACCAGCTAGAGAAGTACTTGCCGCTGCAGCACATTAAAACAGTGAACGTGGGAGGCTTCGGGGTGCGCCTGCAAGCACTACTGGAAGGAGAAGTCGAAGCGGCCAGCCTGCTACCGCCGCAAATCGATATGGCGCGAGATCTAGGCCTGCGGGAGATCATCGCAGCCGAGTTCAAGACCTTGTGGTGGGTGCCGGTTTCGGCGCCAGCGGCGGGGGTGACTGGATATCTGCGGGCCCTGGACCGCGCGGAGCGGGCTCTTCAGGCGGAACTACCGAAATACTTGCCGTTGTGGAGGTACTCGATTCCGCCGGAATTTCAAAACAGGGAATGGAACCTGACGCGGTTCACGCGAGGTGAGCGGTTCGTGTACCAGCCACTGGCGCGGGAAGAATTCCAGGAAGTGCTGGGGATGGTGGAGCGCTGGGGGCTTGACCAGTATTTGAAGGACCGGAATTTCGAAAACCTGGTATACCGGACAGGGGCGTAGGTAGTGGTGTCCCTGTTGACGGCAGGCCCACGATTCGTGAAGCACTCCTGCACGGACGTGAGGGGCCCGGCATGCTGCCGGATAACGACCCGATATGGAACGTTAACGCTCCGGCGCCGCCGGAGCGACGTGCGTACTTGTGCCTATCGGAAATTCCGATCTCTCTGAGATGATGGAGGTTGCCGCCTCCCCGCAGTTCAGTTTCGATGCGCGTTCT
>Ga0182037_10001798_pt1 | contig 11310 bp, 9 predicted proteins | sample sta12Cox44000082_FD_125974 | JGI IMG/M metagenome (GOLD analysis project Ga0182037, IMG submission 125974) | Lab enrichment of tropical soil microbial communities from Luquillo Experimental Forest, Puerto Rico - statoxic.12C.oxic.44.000.082 | ecosystem: Environmental > Terrestrial > Soil >... | reverse complement strand
TCTCCCATCATTCCATCGAGGTTGATCGAGCTGCCGTCCGGATAAATGATGCGAGTCCAAATAACCTGCAAGCGCTTTTGTCCGTAGGCGATCTGGGAATCGTAGATCCCAACTAGCCGCGAGCCCTGGGGAATCAGCAGATATTTTCCCGTCGGTGTGTCGTAGACGTTCGAGCGGACGAGAGCCTTCACCTCGCCAGGGAGATCGGAATTGATTCCTTGCTCAAGAATAGCCGGGATGTCCCAACCCATTTTCAGCTCGTATTTCCCAAGCGGTGCAGTGCGCGTGGATCTGAGGTAATTGTTAACCGGACGTCCGCGGATCTGGTCGATAAATGATTGTTTTCGTCCTTGTGCGTTCTGCTGGTCGTCTCCGCCCCCTTGGGCTCGCGCACTCGGTGCGAGGATATTATTGTTGGAAGCGTCCGCTATCCCCCCTTTTGTAGCGCCCGTTAAGGAGGCGAGAGGCCCGAGTTGTTGCAAGGCATCATTGAGTGCCGATGGCGTGGGCGAGCCCGGCAAGGACCCGCCTCCTCGTATGGCTGTCGGTGCAGCAAACGCTTCTTGTTCCTGCCGGAAAGCCGCCAAGCGCAGCTTCTCCTCCGCGGACACTTCCGGGGGTCCGCTGGGTGATGCATGACTGCCGTCCCTTGTCTCGCGTGCTCGTGCCGGACCTTCCTTGCCATCGTCGCGATACACTAGTGGAGGAGGTTGTAAAGCGCCTGGTCCAGGCCGTTCTTCGTTTGCTTTCCTAGAGTCGGTGCTGTAGCGGCGGGACGGCACCGGCGCGGGGTTTGAGACGGCGGGCGGAGCCAATTCCTTAACTAATTGATCGCCGACCTGACGTGCGGATTCGGGATGCTTCTCCTCATTCCTTGCTCGGTCCACCTGTTGCTGCTCTCGACGCGCATAGAGCCCGTAAACCACGAGGATTCCAACAAGGACCACAACTCCGAGGACTGCCATGCCTACCTTCTTGCTGATGCGGGCCGTTGCTGGGGGTTCAGGATGCAGATCCAAACCCGAAGGCGATTCCATCATTTGTTTTGTGTCAGTCATGGCTTCGCCTCAGTCTCTGTGCCGCTCGGCGCCTGGGCTTGAGAGCTTTGCCGTTGAACCTTCCCTTTACTCACTTCGGTCTGCCGAATCAGCTCCACTTTTGCTTGATGCTTTCCTGATCCCTGAAGCAAGGCCGCCCGGTCAAAGAGGCGATCCACAATGTACATGTTCTCTTTCACGCGATAGTTCACCATTTCGGAACCACTCGGTCCCTTCACCACCAGTACCGGCAGTTCACGGTGAATCGTTTCGATAGGCATTTGGATATAAGTCTTTGCGCCGTCATCCATAACGTGTACCGGTCTGGTGGATGCGTCGCCGCCCTTAATTTCGTACTTCCAGTACATATTCTCGAGCGCGCCGTTCGGCAAGTCGGCGACACGCTCAGCCGTAGCCTTGTCCTGTTGCTCGCGTTGCTTCGCAAGATATTCCTGCCACTTTTGTTGGCTCTCTTCAGGGTAGGAAAATGCGACACGGGCAACATATTCATTTGGTTTCGACTCAAGGCGAACATAGTATGCCCTCCTGTCGGTAGGTACGACCATCGTCGTGTCCAGGCCGGCAATTCGTGGCTTAATGATGACAAGGGGTGTTGCATCTGGGCCACTTCCCGAAGCGGTAGGCGAAATCTCCCATCGAATGCTGTCGCCAATGTGCGGCTCGCCAACAATCTTTTCTCCGGGTTCCAATTCCAAAATGCAGACATGCAGCGGTGCACACACCATGACGGGCAGGCCACCGCCGTAGGGGTACACCACGCGGCCATCTTTCCCAGGCAAGGGGACATTATGGCTTTCCGTCCATTCGCGGCTGAGCAATACGGCCTCCGTGCCTGTCGCGTTCAACGCCACGTCACTCCTCACTTCAAAAGAACGCGGCACTTCCGATGAAGTGGGGTGCGGTTCGGCGCTACGAGACAGCGCCGGCACAGCAGGTGTGTGCTTTTCCCCACTGCTCTTGGATGGATCACCCGATTCCAGAACTCTGACAGCTTCGGCCAAAGGATACTTGTCAGGAGACGGCACCGGCTCTTTCCCTACAACCGCAGCGGGCGGTTGCGCAGGATTTGCGCTCGAACCTGGTGGGCTGTTCGTTGGCTGCTGCGCTTCCGCTACTGCGGTTGCACCAAAAGAAATAATCAGAATTGCTGTGACTGCGTAATTCGTCTTCATGTTTACCTCATAGAATCTTCGACCACGTAATATCCATGAGATAGATTCCGAGCGGATTTACTCTCAGAACCGCCTCATCCGTTGGGGGATTGATCGCCACAGTAAAAATCCCCCTCCATCTGTCCGAAGAGATGGGTTTGCCATCGAGAGTGCGCTTTGTTTCCGTCCAATCGACTTCATAGCTGTGCGGGGAATTGGCTAAGATCGCGTTCACTTCCACCTGCACCGTTTCACGCGAGCCTCGCTCGAACGGTTGATTGGCGCGGAAGTAGTCCGTGACGATGGTTTGCGCCGCGCTCTGATTGCCAATCATGGCGTACACATGGTCGATCGCCGCACGTTCGGCCAAGCCATCGCTGGTGATGCCACGCATGTCTTGCACCCATTGAGTAATTGCGGCCTCCTTCATGCGCTCATCGATAGGCGTAGTCCGATCAACGGAGCCTGCGACCGCCACGTGGCCAAGAGAATCAAGAGCCACCACATAGGGGGCAGTTCGCGGTCGTGTGGCCTCACGAATAATGACAATGGCCTCCGCTAGAGCGACGAGAAGTGCCAAGACGGCTGCTCCACGCCACTGCTGCGCACGTCTGATTAAACCGCCATAGCGTTCGTCCCACTCCCTCCGGGCATCCAAATAGGGACTCCCAAGGGACTGTTCTTTCGGACTAGATTGCTGGGGACCTGCAATTGGCTCCGCCACCGTGTCACCTCTAATCGTTAGCTGTCACCGTGCCCTGTCGAGCTCGACGGAGGTGCGTGAGATGTTCCGTCGTGTGGAATGCGAATGCTTTTCATCGCATCGTGGGCGCGCGCTGTCGCGCGCTCGAGCGCGCTGAGAAAAGAAACGTTCTCGACGGGTGCAATGCTCTGTGGCGGTCTCGGCTGCTGGTTCGAGGTTTGATCGGCAGGGGGACGCGACGGCGGCGCAGGTTGATTTGTGCCACTGGGCATTCCGTTCGGTGTCGCGCCGGAAGATCCTCCACTGCTTATAGAGCTCGGCCCGCTCCAGTTGCTGCCGCTGGGCCGCGGAGTCGCTCCGCTGGTTCCATTGGCCCCGCCTCCAGGTCCGCCCGATCCGACAGCCACTGCTTCTTTCACCCTCGACAGAGCATCCGATCCGCGGGCCGCATATTGGGTCGCAACTACACCTGCACCGACTGCGGCCAAACCCACACCCATTCCAACACCAGCGAGGTCGCCACCACTCAATGAGGCGACACCCCCCAGCATTGCTGAGGAAATCTTGGGAGACATCCAGCAGACGCATAAGAACATGACTGCGGCAGCCGCGAGGTCGAAACCGGTCCGGGCTGGGTCGGGCGAACTAGCAGCATTTTGCGCGACTTGTATCCAACCTTGCGAAACAGTCATCCCTGCTCCCACGAGCAAGTAAAGAACAAGGATTTTCATACCGACAGAGATGGCATAGGCGACATACCGCTCCACATATGCTGCGGTCCACCGTGATGCGCCGAATCCCAGAAAAATCACTCCTGCACCGACAACGAGGTAACTTTCCACCATCGCCACAACGAATTGAATTGCGATGGCAAGATACGAAATAAATATGATGACGGCACAAAAAACGAGCGCCATGCTACTCGCAAAAGCGGCAAGAAAGTCAGCACCCTTCAGGGAAGAAAGAAGGTCGACGCACATATTCACGCCGAAACCAACAATGGCACTGGGCCCTATCGCACCTATCGACGAGGCGTTTTGGCCGAGGATATGAAAACTATCGATGATCGCAGGAATCCACCCACCACCCCCAGGAGTGACCCCGTAGAGCAGAATGCCGTAGAAAATACCGATCCACATAATTTTGCGAACGATGGTTGCGGTTAGCGCCTGAAAATCGGCTTTCTCAATAGCTAGAAGGGTGAAGCTCCAGGCCACTTCGATGCTGGCAAGCAAGAAGAAAAGGCGTTGTGCGGCACCCAAGAGCTTAGTTATCCAACCGTTTTGGAGCCCCTTGTATTCTTCCAACAGGCTCGACGGGCCGTTTACGGAGTTAGGTCCTTGAGCATGAGCGATGACGGTCGCGGTCAGCAACACGACAGAAATCAAGATCCAGTAGCCAAACGATCTGCGCAACCGCTGCAGCCCACCGCGACCGCCCCTCATTGACCCACCTCAATATTTCTTATCGTCAGTGCGAATCGGGTCATTTCCGATCATCGTTGACGAAATAGCTGCGCTGCACACACGACCCTCTGTTGTATCGCGCCAATTCGCCGGCTTGGAGTTCTGCGCTTCTGAGCATTCCTTCTTAATTTCCTTTGCCAGATCCTGATGTTTGTCGAACCAATCGGTAATGGATTTCGTAGTTGCCTGCGACAAATCTCCAGATCCGGCATCTTCGACTTTCTTTACGATTGGGCTTGGCTGTTCCGCCTTTTTGCATCCCGCTGCTACACCAACGAGAAGCAGAACTGGAACCACCATCCATACTCGTTTCATGTTGTCTCCGGGCGGAGTCAATATTTTTTCTGATCGGTTACAAGTGGTTGCGTTCCAAACACTTGGTCCAGAGCCGCCTTGTCCGCTTGCTCCTTCTGAATCTGCTCCGCCTGATATGCTTGTTTACTCTGAAGGTCAGTCAACATCAACTGCCGAAGCGCCATCAATTGCTCCACCTGTTGTTCGGCAATCTGATTGCCCACCTCGACCGCCTCCATCTGGCCGCCAGCGCCCAAGGACATCGTGCGAAGCTGGGCAAGCACGGCCTGTGCATTGTTAAGTTGTTTGCCCTGCAGGCCGACTGCACGCAATGTGCTCAGCGTGGTATCGAGCGAGGTCTGCGACCATTTCTTGTAGTCGTTGAAATACCCGGAGGTGCGGGAGCCGTAGCCTGGGAACGTGCTGCGAAACTGTGCGTCGAGATTGCCCATCGAGTACGCCAGAGCTTGCCCGCCCTGAACGATTTGCGCGAGCTGGCCTAAATCCTGCTGGATTGAGCCAAAGATCTGTTGTGGGGCGATTCGCCCTTGCTTCAATTGCTCTATGTACTGCTGCAACTGGGTCTGGAGCTGAATCCCCTGACGGATGTAGCTCATGATCAACTGGACGTGATTCAAAAGCTGGGTCCACTCTGTTGCCACACCTCCCACTACTCCCGCATCCATGGAAGCTGGAACGCCGGGGAACAACAGCGACACCGCGACCGTGAACACAACTACTTTCCTCATGCCGATACCCTCCTTTCGATAACACCCTCAACTTCGCGCCACCAGTCCGCCCAGTCAGGGTGGCCTCGCAGTCGTAACCACTCCGCTTGCCAGCTTCCTGGATAGACGCGCATGATCTCCGCAACTTTCTTGCGGTCGTCGGGACTGTTTACACCCACAAATGCCAGCGCAACACCGCCAAGTCCTAACGAAATCAGCCGACGGCCTTCTGGTGAAATCACGTAGTATTGACGCTTGGGAAGAGCGCTTTGAACGATCTGTATCTCCCGGTAATTGAGACCAACCGCTTCGTACATACTGCGCGACCGTACGTTCTCTGCTTCCGAATTAGCCAGCAGGATCTTTGTGGGACACGCCTCCATGACCACATCGCTGATCCCTGAGTTGAAGATATCCGACAAATTTTGTGTCGCGAGGACAACAACAGCGTTCAGCTTGCGTAGTGTTTTCAGCCAGTCCCGAAGATATTCGCGAAACAAGTCGTCTCGCAGATATACCCACGCCTCGTCCAGAACAATGAGTGTCGGACGGCCGTCCAGTTTCTTCTGAATTCGCCGGAACAGGTACAACAGGACCGCAACTGTGGCCTTGCTGTTGCCTTCACCGTATTTCATGAGGTGGTTCATTTCGAAGACCATCATGCGGCTGTCCCGCAATCCATCCTTCTCTGCATCGAGCAAACGACCGAGTGGTCCGCACAGTGTGTAGACTTCAAGCGCAGAGCGAACGTCCTTGTCCTGCACTGTTGTCAGAAAATCGGTGAGGGTCCGCCTGGCCGAGTCTTTCGTCAGTTTCATTGCGTCTGCAACCGCGTTACGGTGATGTGGCTTCATCTCAAGGCCATTGAGCGCACAGAGTTTCTCGATCCATCCATTCGCCCAGGCGATGTCACTGTCATCTGTCAGGTCCGCAAGGGGATAAAAAGACAAGCCTTCGGACTCACCGCCGAGATCATAGAATTCACCGCTGGAGGCTCGAGCAAGTACTTGAAGTGAGTAACCCTTGTCGAATGCAAAGACTTGTGCCCGCGGGTATCGGAAAAACTGGGCAACGATGAATCCGAGGAAAGTCGATTTTCCCGAGCCAGGCGGACCCACCATAAAGCTATGCCCGACGTCGCCACAGTGCAGATTGAAGCGAAAGGGAGTAGAACCCGTAGTTGCCGCATACAACAAGGGCGGACTGCTCGGCGGATAAAACGGGCAGGGATTCTCCTTATTCCCGGCCCACACAGAACTGATGGGAAGAAGGTCCGCGAGGTTCAGGGTATGCAAGACAACGCGCCTCACATTGCGATAACCATCCCCAGGTAGGCTTCCCCTCCATGCTTCGACACTGTTCACGTCTTCGATACGCGCCGAAAAACCCAAGTTTTGGACTGTCTTCGCGACCAGAGCAACGGCTTCTTGAACGCCGGATTCGTCCTCGTCGCCGCAAATGACTGTCGTGGTGTATTGCGCGAAAAGAACGTCCCCTGCGGCCGCGACGCTCATGGCCTCTTCCGCATCGATGCTCATCTGCTGCGCGTGCAGGTTCACCGCCCCAGTCTGTGTTTGCATGATCTGGTCTCTTAGGCCCCGCATCTTCGAACGCCATTTCTTACGGATCTTATCCAGAAATGCCCGCGCCTCTTCTGGGTCCATCAGAATTGCCCGCGTGTTCCAACGGTATTCGATCGGCAACGTATCGAGCGCCGCGAGAATTCCCGGAACGCTCGCCTTGGGAAATCCATCGATGGCTACGACGCGCAGGTGCTTGCGCCCAATACGCGGAGTCAAACCACCTACGAAATCTTCGGTCGCTAGCGTGTCGTTCAGATACACGGGAAATTCGGGAAGCTGGATAGGGTGGTCCTTCCATGACACACAACGATGCACATAGCGCAACAGCTCGTCGTAAACCACAGGATTGCCCGCCGGATCTTTCGTGCTCCCCGCTTTCAAACGTGTCGCCGCGAATAGGGACTTGAAAACGTCCTCGAACGAAGCAATGCGGCTCTTGAAGTAGTCCACGATCCGAGTCGCATTTCCGCGTTGATCCTTCATGCCCTCAAACATCCATCCTTTTATCTTTTCCTCTCGCACAACTGGAGGAAGGTATGTCAGCGCAAGATAATACTCGCTATCGAAGTGCGCCCCCTCAGCCGTGAACTGCTCGCGGCGCTCGTCGTCGATGATCTTCGTAACCGAATCCGGGAATTTTTGATTTTCGGGATAGCCAGGTGCGGCGGCACGAATGCTGTCGCACTGGATCATCCACCCTCCGCCGAGCCGGAGCAGGGCTCCGAACCGCCCGCTCAGCGCCGCCATCTCTCCGTTTGTCGCGGAACCAAGATCTGGCCCTCGGAATTTCCAAGCCGCGAGCAACCCGCCGTCCTGCAGCAGCAGAACCCCATCATCAATGAGGGAGTCATAGAGAAGAAGGTCCGCTAGTCCAATGGCATGACGGCGTTGTTCAGTAATGGGCATGGTTTATCTCCAATTCGCCGGAGTTGTAGTGGGAGCTGCCGAAATACGGCTCTTCGCTGGGTAGAAACCCCGATAACGAATGTGCCGGAGATAGACATGGCGCAAAAGGGGGTCCACCTTTGCCATGCGCGAGAGAACTCCCACCGCGACTACCCAGAAAATGAGCCCGGCAACAATGCTCCACCATTTCATAACGGCGAAAACCAACATTGCCGTCAGGATGGCTGACACCAAAACCAGTTCCCGGTCTCCGCCCATCAATAAGTGAGGCCGGTTTGCCGACTCGTGAAACGGTATTTCCCGTGGTCTGTCCATTGCTAAATCACTGCGGCTCCAACCGCAAACAGGCCTCCGAGGAGAGCCGCTGCCGAAATGATGAACGCGATTGCACATACGGCGTAAACCGAACGCCGCGCAAACTCATTCCACTCGCCCCCGAAGACGAGGGTCACTCCGATGGCCACTAGTGCGATGACTGCGATCGCACCGGCGACCGGACCGCTCAATGACTGTTGCAAGCGAGTCAACGGAGCTTCCCAAGGCAGTGCTTGCCCGCCGCCGGCCGCGAATGAGGGCAAGCTAAAGACGACCGAACCCAAGGTCAGCGAGCCCGTACGCATCAGTAGCCATTGCCACGCGAGGTTTTTATTGAATGCTTTCATTTGTTCTCCTTTCATAGTGAAAATCACCAGTTTGGTCGGCCCAGCTGCTCATGAGGTCTCCTATACGAACTCCAGTTCATACTTGCCATCGCGATATTCCATAACCAAAGCGACCTCGCGGACTTTCCGACCCGCTGGAATACTCGGTTCACCATCGACGAAGACAACCACATTCACGGCCTCGGCGATCAGTTGTTGTTGAGGTGCGACAGTTGCCTCTGCGACCAGACTTTCCAGGCGAATCAGAGCCCCGCGTGCGTCGTTCGCGTGAACGCTGGCAGCGCCTCCTGGATGTCCTGTGTTCCATGCCTTGAGCATGCTCAGCGCTTCTGCGCCGCGCACTTCACCTACCACGATCCGAGTAGGCTTGAGCCGCATAGATGCGCGCAGGCAATCGAGCATCGACACCCGTCCCACCGCGAGGAGAGCAACCGAGTTCCTCACGTTGCACTGCAGCTCGGGTGTGTCTTCTATAATCAGGACACGATCGTCCGGGGAGATCGTAGCTAACTCATCGAGAACGGCGTTGATAAACGTGGTCTTGCCGGAACCGGTTGACCCGGCCACGAGAATGTTCTTTCGTTGCGCTATTGCGGTACGGATCACTTCTGCGTGACGCCTGCCACGCACCAATTCCAGAAAATAATCGCGCTGCCGTAGGCGGTTCAGGGCATCACTCTTGTCGGTTAGAATCCCAGTATTCTCGTAATCGCTCAAGGTGAACACACGGTGAGGGCGTTGCCGAATGGCGAACACCGGCTGTCTTACTATGGGAGGGACTAAACCTTCGAAACGGCTTCCGTCGGTAGGCAGTTCCGTCTCAAGAGCAGGGTTGTCGTGATTGATGACAGTGTCACGGATCGCCGCAATCGTGCCGAAAGCACTCAAAGCCTGTGCCGGAGGCATGAAGCCCAAGATTTCGAAGTCTTGATGAGTGCGCTTCACCCATAACCGCCCGTCAGGATTAAGCAATACGTCTTCGGTGCAGTGATCTTCCAGGCAGGAAGCCACCAACGGTCCGAGTTCTCGTACCAGCTTCTCATTTCGCCGTTCGGTCACTTGCTGAAGCTCTTGCATCCTCGGTTTCCATGCGCGATTAGGCGATCGCCTTTTTGTGCTGCTGTATGCAACGCTACACCACTATTCATACAGTACTAGGTGACGTTATTACGCCCCAGTTTTGAGCTTGTCAAGATTAAAAAAAACGAATCACAGATTCCTCCGGAAGCCAGGCTGAGATTGTGGGTTTCGCTTCCCCAGATCGGAATCTCAGGTGCCAGTACCCAACTTGCTGGTTATCAGGAGCTTCAGCTTTTTTTTGGAGCACAGAAACAGAGTAGTGCGTCACGACAACGAAAACCGGAAATTTGCAGCGTACAAACATCGCTTCTGACGACGGCTCGCAATGGAAATAGGCAAATTTCTGCCGATGCTCTGAAACTCCAGGCTCAAAGGATGCGTAAACCAAGTGGAGGGAGCATGAGCAAGGCAGTCAATATTGCGGGCGTATTGGTGCTGGTCGTCATTTGCATAGTTGTGACGGCGGGTTTCGTCATTCGTTCCGGAAAGAAGGGTAACCCGTCTCCCGAAAGCATCAACATGGGCTCAGCCGGGTCCATGGGGCCGATGCCGCCCGCGGCGCACACGTCCGAGCAACCCGAAAGTAAGGAAACAAAATCGCCCGCCAATACCGTCTCCGTCGACGACCTCGGCTTGGCGCCGTCGGATGCTCCGGTGAAAAGCTTTGCCATCACGGCGGAAGTGGTGAAAAAGGCGGCTCGGTCCGAGCTGTGGACTTACAACGGAACGGTGCCCGGGCCGGAGATTCGGGTCACCGAGGGCGATCATGTTCATGTCACGCTGATCAATCATCTGCCCGTGCCTACCAGCACTCACTGGCACGGAATTGCCGTGCCGAATCGCTCCGATGGCGTGGCCGGCTTAACGCAGGACGCCGTGAAGCCGGGACAGTCTTACACATATGACTTCATTGCTACGGAGCCTGGCACGTATTTGGTACCACAGCCATACCGACACGTTTGAGCAGGAGCCCCGAGGGTTGTTTGCAGCTCTGATCATTGAACCGAGGAATCGCTCGCATTACGACCACGACTACACGCTGGTGTATTTCGATGATTACAACAAATCGCAAACGGCCGGACAAATTGTCTGGCAAAGAATTCAGCAAAGTTTCGGGCGTGAGGTGCCCCCTCCGGTGATGGTGAATGGGAAAGAGGAAGAAAAGCTGGAAGCAGCCCGTGGGCAGACTGGATTCAATATCACCGGCCCGAAGAAGCGGCGTCAGGCGGTCAATGGTGTCGAATACAAGTTGGCTCATGCGAGTGGCTGGTCCGGGTTAGGGTGAACGAGTGCAATCAAGCTCTCCATCGCGCGACAACGACGCTGCGAAGTCAGTACTTCCTGCGCGCCGCTTTCGTTTGAGGAACGGTTTGACCGTGGATTGAAAAACTGGCACGAGCCTTAAACTGAGACGCAGAATCGGCCCGCCCTACAGGAGCCGGAGATACACCGAACGCGGTGCGAAAAAAAGGTCGCCATGGCGACCATAAGAGTAAGACAAAGATAAGCGTCAAAACGAGGAACGCTTTCCGGAATCCCGGGTGCGTATCGCACTTGTAATCAATGTACAGCATCATGGCGAGCAAAGAGCTCATTTCAACACCTTGGCAAGCAATACTCCCAAACCAACACCTAGCAATAGAAGGCCGCTTGCAGAAATCACGCCTACGGCTACCCAC
>Ga0182037_10001796_pt1 | contig 11317 bp, 11 predicted proteins | sample sta12Cox44000082_FD_125974 | JGI IMG/M metagenome (GOLD analysis project Ga0182037, IMG submission 125974) | Lab enrichment of tropical soil microbial communities from Luquillo Experimental Forest, Puerto Rico - statoxic.12C.oxic.44.000.082 | ecosystem: Environmental > Terrestrial > Soil >... | reverse complement strand
TGGGCAGCCCACTCTTGCTGTTGGGCATGCTCGCCGGTTTTTCCCCTGATTCAGCACGCACGAAAAAAACAAAGGCAAAAATCGGTGCGATCCAAAAAGTCAACCGTGCTAGATTTGGTATTTTCATAAAGGTTTTCCTCTTCTACGCGCCAGCCTTCCGGACTTTCAACTGAAGCCCAACTGACGCTCTGCGATTCAACGCGGAAGATGTTGCGCAGCCGCTTGCAGAAAACGCAAGCAAAATGTTCAACCGGAGTGCGTCTAACCTAGCAAGTAAGGTCAAGAAAAAGTAACAGGACTGTTACTTTCGTCGGAGCTGGTAGTTCTTTCTGACTTTGAGCTTTCATCTTGACTCGATCATTGCGAGTAAGGTCGCAGGACCGGGACCTGGATCAATTGGTCATATCCCTGTTCATCGACATTGTTGGATACTCGCGGCTGCTGGTTACACAACAGAGCGAACAAATCGAAACGCCGCTCGGAGCTACGGGGCTCGATGCCATGTTCGATCCGCTCCGGAACGATCCGCGCTTTCAAAAACTTTGCGAAGAGAAGAAGCCGTGACGGTCCGCGTGGCCGCTACCACTCCTTGAAATCTCCCTTGTGTTCGTGCGTTTCAATCACGTTACCAGCGTCATCGTAAACGCGAACGACGGCATCGTGTGAGCGACTGTAGTGCTGCGCATAGCCGATTGCGTTGCTGACCGCATTCGGCCCGGCATACCACAGCCCGCCGAGTGGCAGCGCATCGGAAATTAGATCACGCCGCGCTTGTCTTTGCGCGGGCGGACTTCGTAAATGTGTGCCAGTTAACAATTTAAGGAGCAGGAAGAGCCGCAAGAATAGTTACATGAAACGCCAAGGCATAAATGCGCGCACGACCGCTCGAGCTGAAAGCCCCCACCTCTGCCTCGATTCTTAATTCGACCTGCCCAGACTCATCATCCCAATCTGCATCCACATCCCAGATGTTACACATCGTATGGCCGGAGGTCTCAGTTCTCGCGAATGAAGCAGTCGCAATTGCTCGAACGAACTCTCTGTGCGTAAGCTTCGGACCGAGCAATACACTAAAGGTTAGTTTGTTTAGCCGATTAACGCTATCTGCGGCGATAGGCTCCGTATCAAATTGTCCATCGATGATAATCAGGCGGTTCGCTTCGTCGGGACCCGAGACTACGACTTCCATCTGCTGAAGATTCCTGATTTGATTGGCCGGAATTTCTAATGGCATAAGATCTTCGTGATTTCTTCTTTTCAGGCGCCCATCACATAAGATTTCGCTGCTCCCGACAATCGTTGGTATTCCACCGGCTGAATACAGCAACAAAGTGCCCACTCGGTCGGCTCTCCCTACCAAACGATAGCCCTTTCAAGGCTTTGCTCAAAGTGCTCGCGGCTCCGTCTTCACAAGGTCGCAGCCTATCGACGCACAAAATAAAGTTAGGGCTCCTTAAACTCGCCCTTGTGTTCGTGTGTTCAATCACGTTCCCAGCATCATCGTAAACGCGGATCACGGCATCATGTGACCGGCTGTAAAACTTCCCGTAGTCGATAGCATTCGTGATTGCGTTTGGGCCGCGATACCACAGGGGACTGTATGGGAACGCATCGCGGATTAGATCAAACTGCACTTATCGGCTCGCAGCGCGACGTTGATAGCTCGAAGGAGTGTGATGTATCGCGACACCGGTGGTTTTATTGCTTCACAGTTCTTGACGAGGCTCGCTTTTCGTCTTTCCCTGGTTCCATGAATCAAAAGTCTAAGAAATCACCCCGTCCCGAGGACATCAAGAAACAACTCGAGGCCCTCACCGGCCACGACTTGCGCGTGCCGCCCGACCAGCTCATCAAGCTTTTTTATGCGGCCAGCACCTACTCTTACAGCGACGGCAACACTTGCTGGCGCGGCATCTTTTTCCCGTTTAAAAGCTGCGTCGGCGCTACCCTTCTTGATGTGAGTGGCGCCGGTTTCACCGACACCAACGGCCAAAGCGTCTTCCTGCTGAGCGACTTCGTCTGCTTTGCACAGGTAAACCAGCTCGCCGATCCCATCAACGTCGTCGCCACGCCCCGCACGACCAACCCGGTATTCTTGACCGAGACACACAGCCTGTTCAACAACAATAGCGACGTGCAAATCACGGTCTTCACCTGGGGCGCCAACGGAAAACCTGCGCCCAGCGTCGCCTTCGACTGGCGCTGCCGCGTCGTGAGCGTCCCCATCATCGGTTAAGCGCCCTAACCCCTATGATGGGTGTCAAGATACGCATTCAATTTCTGCGGATAGAAGACGCTATTTTGGAAAGGGTCGGACGCCGACAGAATCCGCCGCATTGAAGTACTGGGAAATCGTGCTGATAATCTCAAGAAAGCCGGATGGAGTTTGGGCTGGGTCTCAGCTCTGGATCTTGAAGGGCGAATGATCTGGATTGTTGACGCGCATCGCGATGACGGAAAGCGTTCCGTGTGCGTGCGGATGAAAAGCTGGCAGCGTTTCTTGAACTGGAAGCGGAGATTCGGGTGTCAAGCAGGATCCTACATAAAAATTGGGCACTGCCTGACTTGTCAGATTAGGCGCTTCTCCTAAAATGTCCTCCCTAAGAAAAAGATCTGAATCGGGGGTGGGGTAAGAAAGCCCACTCTCGACGTTTCTTCCCCCCTTTCAGACCTAGCAGTCGCAGGGTCAACTACCGAGAGAAAAGGGAAACATTTATGAACCAACTGCCTCTGGTCAAAATGACGAGCGAACAGAGAGTAACACAGGCAAAACAAGTCGCGCAGGAATGCGCAATGAAAGCAGCCTATTACAGGCGCGGATTCACTCAACAGGCGTGGCGTGAAACTATTGTAGCAGCACTATTGATTCCGTTAGGATTGATATTGCTTGTACGAGCGCCAGCAGCAGGATTTTTCCTGTTTATGTGTGGTGCTGTGGCCGCATATGCGGCATACACCAGTTTTCAACATGCGTTTACAACGTATGGCGAATACAAGGAGCTGCGTGAAGATCATAATTGCAAGAAGTAGAATTCACCACTCCTTGAACTCGCCCTTGTGCTCGTGCGTCTCGATCACGTTGCCGGCTTCATCGTAAACGCGAATCACGGCATCATGTGAGCGGCTATAATGTTTAGCGTAACTGATCGCGTTGCTCACCGCGTTCGTTCCGGCGCACTTCGTAAATGTGCGTGGGAAATCGATTAGTCGTCAGCTTCATGTAGACGAGCAATGAAAGCGGGGATGTGCCGAAGGCCTAGAACTTGACGCACCCCCAGGAACTTAACTTGTCAGGTTTGTAAGACTGGCAACCATTCGGGGTCAAGTAAAAACGCTTTCAAGGTTCAGAATCTGAATTGCTGACGAATCGCGACGACGGAAAGCGTTTCGTTGTGCGTGCCAATGAAAAGCTACCTGCCTTTGTGGAATTGCAGGTGGCGATTCGCACAAATTGCGCTACGCCTTGTCTGAAAATCGCCTGCATGGCCCTGAAGTGTGGCGCGGAACTAGAATACGTCTTAGCCTCGAAGTTTCTTAGTTATCGCGGCAACGCGCTGGCCAAGAGCACTCGCGAAGCGTACGGCGTCACGTCACAGACTGGCGAGGGTGGGTAGGGCTTCGGAGGCGGGACTTCGGGAAACAATCGTTTTTCAAGGCCGCTTCGGGCGGGTGGGAGATCATAGTGAAGGGTTGGATGGGCTTTGCCCGCCAACGCCAGTAGCGCTTTCTCTTTCCGGCCCTCTACGACAATGTAACTTTGTCGAAAGACTTCGGTTCAATTTGCGATGCTAACCGCGTTTCTACGCTCACAATGGAGCTACGAGAAGGCCGCCCATCTGCTAAATCGCATCGGCTTCGGAGGGACACCGCGGGAGATTGAATCTGCCCACCGGCGTGGCTTGGATGCGATTCTTCGCCAATTCATCGACGCAGGTGACGAGCCGGACAAGGTGTCTGCTCCTTTGTGGGCGCATCCACAAAATCTCAAAGAAATCAGGATGTTTTTGCAGGCGCGAAAGGAGGATTCGCCGGAGCGGAAGGAAAAGATGCGCGAGATGCAGGAAATGCAGGCAGCACAAATCCTCGATCTTCGTCGCTGGTGGCTTAATCGGATGGCAACCACCAACAATCCGCTGCGGGAAAAGATGACCCTTTTCTGGCACGGACACTTCGCTACCAGCATTCAAAAAGTGAACAACTGCTACTGGATGTGGCTGCAAAATGAAACGCTTCGCCGTAATGCCATCGGCAATTTCAAGTCGCTAGCAAGACAGATGTCACGTGACCCGGCGATGATGATTTATCTCGACTTGCAAGAGAGTCGCAAAGAGCACCCAAACGAGAATTGGGCACGCGAGCTCATGGAACTGTTTACAGTTGGAATTGGGCACTACACCGAAGAAGACATTCGGGAATCGGCCCGAGCATTCACCGGGTATCGAATCGATAACTCCACCCAAGACTTTCAGTTTGCCGCTAATCAGCACGACGGTAGCACGAAGACCTTTATGGGTAAGAAGGGTGCGTGGGACGGTGATGACGTACTTGATATCTTAATGGAGCAGCCGGCCTGTGCAGAATTCATCGCAGAGAAGCTTTGGCGATTCTTTGTCGAAGATCAGCCACCGCGTAACGTCGTCACAGTCGTGGCGAGCCGGCTCCGGGCGGAGAAATATGAACTGCGTCCAGTGCTGAAGGAGATTTTCAGCTCGGCCGAGTTCTTCTCAGAACGCGCGATGCATTCCCAGATCAAGAGTCCGATTCAGTTTCTTGTTCAAACAATCAAGCTGCTAGAAAGTGAACTTCCTCCTGCAAAAGTCGCCCAAAACGCGATGGCGCAAATGGGCCAGTTACTCTTCGCTCCGCCCAATGTAAAAGGATGGGATGGTGGCCGCGCATGGATCACCTCGTCGACACTGCTCTTTCGGTACAATTTCTCAGGCTACTTAGTCAGCGGCGACCCTCCGGTTTCACCTCAGGTCGGACAACAAAAAGTTGCGGCTCCTATCTCCTCAGTGCCACCTACGCCACCGCTGCCGCATCGTGGGCCTGTCAATTTGGCCCGAATCGCTCCGCCAGAGTTGCGAGGTAAACCTGATGAACTGGTGCGACACCTGACAAAGAGGCTTTTCCAGAGGACGCTGCCGCCTGAACAAATAGAGCTATTCGCACAATTCGTTCGGGCACGAAACCCGGATAAGAGTGATACAACAGTTTGCGCCCTGCTTCATTTAATGATGAGTACGCCAGAATTTCAGCTGGCGTGAGGTCCGGACGGTACGCTTTCCAACACGGCGTATCCCCCCATTGCCCGCCCCGGTTGCTCGACGCCGCGTTTATCTTTGCAGGGGCGGACTTCGTAAACACTGTCCGCTGTTGTTGGAGGATGACGTAGCAGTGATGGAGCGGGAACGATGCTTTTAGTAATAGTGGCGCTCCTATTCCATTTCGAGCCGCTCGTAAGCGAGAGTGAGTTCCTCCATCGCCACGTCCGTGCCTTTAGCTTTCATAGGTTCGCTAACGAGTTTGATAATGCGGGCGTGGATCAGCTTCCAGGTCTGGACGACCTCGCAATGATCTTCACTCTGGAGCTGGATCGTGACGTCGCGGGTCGCGGCTTGGTTGCCGTTGCGGATGTCGTTGAGCCAGTTGTAGAGGTCCAGCGATCCGATCACGCCCCGCTTGAGCGTGACATCGGTCGATTTGTTCAATCCCGTGATTTTTCGGACACTGTTTTGCCTTTCATTCCGGTTGCGATATTTCGCAGCAGTGGCTTCTATGCCGATGTTGCATTCTTGAAAGGCAGCCTGCCGGCCTTCGGTATTACCCGCACCCAAGTCGACCAGAAAGTTGAATTGCCGGTAAGGATTGTCGCGCTTGCTGGTGGGCATGATGTGTCTCCTTATTGAGGTTTGGTTTGTCAAGTATTAGTCAACAAATTCTATACTACCTTGGTAAATCGACGCTCTTTGGAGGCGTTATTCTTGGTTCGAATCCAAGCGGGGTAGCCATTCTCGGTCGATCTTTCCGAGAGGCCGAAGCAACTCGCTGGCAAAATCGAGGTTGAATCCAGTGGCAGCGGGGCGAGTATGGTAGTCTCGCCGCGCCAAACGGAACCGGGTTATGGAGCGCACAATATTCCTTGAACACTATCGTGTCTGCCTGGGAACGGACGGCGATCCCCGGGAACTCAACCGGGACGGAGCAGCGATTACTTACGAAGCGGTGGACGAAAGAACTCGCGAACCAGTCGATCTAAAACTCATTCCGCTTGAAAGCATCGAATCAGGTCTCCGCGCGAAATTGGACGAGCAGGCCCGCGCCGCGCAGATGCTGCGTCACGTCAATGTCACGAAGGTTTACGATTTTGGACGCGAAGGCGGAGATTTCGTGTGCGTCTCAGAACACCTGTCAGGTGAAACGCTTGCAGCATGGGTAGCCGCTCACGGTCCGATGCCTGCTGACGCCGCCTTGCGAGTGGCCGAGCAAATCGTGAGCGTGCTCTCGTCCGCGAGTTTTCACAGGCTTCCATATCCGCCCATTGAGCTGTCCGACATCATCGTCGTCCCGGGACAGACTCCCGAGGGCACTTGGCCGTTAGTGAAATTGATTAACTTCGGCTTGCCCACACTTAGGTCCGGTGCCGAGCTCAAGTCTGAAGATTCGCAGATGCGCGAGCAAGCATCCTCTGTGGAATCCCAACAGGGTTGCGGCCCCGAGCAAATTGCGCATGAGACGAGGGACATCCGTTCAGAGATTTATTCGCTCGGTGCGACACTTTACTTACTTGTGACAGGCGGTGCGCTTTCGTCTGAGGAGCTTCAGCGGCCTCTAAAGTTCTCAAAGTTTCCAAAACCGTTGCGAGCCTTGCTTCCCCGGATGTTGCATCCTGATCCGAATCAACGGCCAAAGGATTTGGTCGTGCTGGCGGAAATGATCCGCGAATGCCTGCTGAAAATCGAACGTCGGCGGGCACTCGCCGACAAGTATGGCATTCCGTACAGGATAATAATTCCGCGGCGAACCAAGACTGCGCCGAAGCGGTTCCTGCGAGTAGCATTGCCGGTCGCGGCGCTGTTGCTCGCCGCGGCAGTGATCGCTGCCGTCTTGTTGCTGGAGCCGATTGGCAAAATCATGTCACGGGCTCGCGAGACGAAACCGGTCGGCGTTCTGATTGGCGTCCCTCAATCTTCGCCACCGTCAGCGGTCCAAAATGCTTCGGCTACAACCCCGACTGCTTTCGGGCCGGCTGTAGCATCGCAAGCGGGAAACGCGGGTGTGCCGTCTACAAGCCAGCCGTCTGTGAACGCGGCCACGGCTTCGAATCGGCCTCAGGTTTCATCGTCTGATCTTGAGCCTCGAGCGCTTTCAGGGCAAACATCGAATGCGCAACTCGAACCGGCTGCGAGTCCCGCCAGTTCGCCAGGTGAAAGTGTGAACAATCAAGCCGCAGTGGAAAACCCAGGACGAGTAAGTGACGCACAGCAACCAGACGGAACGGCTCAGACAACTTCGCGTACCAAAAAGAAGCGTATTGCTTCGACGTTGCAAGGCCGGGGGGCGTCGGCGCACGCTCGGATGGTTGGTATCACGTCTGATGGAAGGTTGATTTATCGGTTGCCCTCGGGTCGCACCAAGGTTGTCGCACCGGACTCAGACGAAGACGAATTCTTGCCGCGGCGCCACCGCCGCGTTTTCATTGACCGCGACGAGGTATTCGCGCCCCCGCCTCGATTTGCGCCGGCCTATTTGCCCGACGACTAGCAATCGACGCGCGTACGCGGCGGCAGAATTCCGGGCCGCCCCGCATTTTTTTGAAAAAAAAAGCTTGCCTAATGCCGCGGTTCCCGGCATAACCTCGCGTTCGTGGAGAAACGACCGGCCTTTTTGGCCTTCGCAACGATATTGCTCCTCGTCATTTCCAGCGGCGCTCTGCGCGCTCAGGCATTGGCTCCGGCAACGTTGAATCTTGCGAGCCACGATCAGAAGGCCGCGGACGACATGGTGCAAATCATCACGCAGAAGTCGGTGCAGGAAACTACGGTTAAACCAGTGCACGCGATCACAAAACAGCGGCCGCCGGTGGTCGCAAAAAAACTGGCCCAACCAGTTAAGAAAGAGCCCGGGCCGGCAATCGCGAGCGATTCTGCGCGAGCTTTCGTGTCCGAGTCCGTGAGACCGATGGATCAGCAAACCGTAGACAAAACAACAAAACGCGGTGGCCTTTTCAGCTTCAAAACCCCAGGGGGCAAAAAAGAATCAGTCCCAGTCATCACACAGTATTACCCGAAGCAAATCGTTTATCCTTTTGGCAGGGTCGATAAGCATATCGATGGCAGGCTGATGCAAGCGGCAAGTATCGCAGAGGAACGCGCGCATGCGCATTCGCGTTCAAGGTGCTGGCATTATGTAAAAGACGCATTACTCGCTTCTGGCGTTATTGATTCCCGGCCGAAGAGCGAACTCGCCAGAGACGCTGCGTCAGAGCTCGTCAGCAATTACGGATTCAAAAAACTATCGGTGACCGATCCATTTGCCGCGCCCGTCGGTTCGGTCCTCGTGTATGGCACCGCCCGTAGCGTAGGTCATGTCGAGCTTCGCACCCGGGATGGTTTCGTCAGCGATTTCCGTTCAAAAACTCCATCGCGCCGGCCGCTGCTCGGCGTTTACGCGAAGTTATAATATCCTCATCAAGTTCGGATCCGCTGATTCGAATTAAGCAGCCTCAAGCCTGTCGACGCCATTCTTTTACGGGGAATTGCGCGTTCGATAAACTTGGCACGGGAATGCCGGCTTTTAACGGCGGCAGCGTCGGCCATCCCTGAGTTTTGGCGATCGGGTTGTACACGGCAGCAACTGCCGTCAACGGAATCTTCAACGAACCCTCTGCGCCATACTTTTGCTTCAATTCTCCGAAAACTTTCTTCACGTCGTGGACAATACACCTACTTCCCTTGAGGGGCTGGATCAATCGTGAGTTCTGCGATAAGCGTCTCGCCTAAATGGAGACCGCTCAGCCCCTGAAATTGTGGTGCCGGCGTGACAGTGTCGTGCGCAGTGATAGCATTCGCCAAATGGAAGCTGCCGATTGGGCGCCGTTGAGTGATGCGGAACTTCTCGAGCGCCGCATTTCGTCGCTCGGATTACAGCTCGAGGGAACCGCGCTCGAACCGCTCATCCGACAACTCTATGACGAGCTCTCGGCAAAAGGCTTGGCGTTTCATCCGCCGTGTCACATTGGGGATGAATGGTTCGTTCCAATTGGGATACCGGCCATCTTTATCCCATTTTTTCTCGCGCACGACCGGCTGCGCGCGCTGGAGCGCACGATGATGCTCGAGGTGGAAGGCGAGACGCCCGAGTGGTTCATGAAGTTGATGCGGCACGAGGCGGGGCACGCTTACATGTATGCGTATCAACTGACGCGCCGGAAAAAATGGAAGCAGTGTTTCGGGCAAACATCGCGTGAGGAAACGCCGGACACTTACCGGCCTCGGCCGTTTAGCCGCAGTTACGTCGTTCACCTTGAGGATTGGTACGCGCAGAGTCATCCCGACGAAGATTTTGCCGAAACGTTCGCGGTCTGGCTCACGCCCGGTCTCGATTGGCGCAAACACTACGCCAGTTGGCCGGCACTACGAAAACTGGAATACGTAGATGAACTGATGCGCTTACTTGCAGACAAGCCGGCAGTGAATACGCCGGAATATCGCGTCGCCGATTACGATTGCCTGAATGTGAAGCTCAAAACTTATTACGCGCGCAAACGCAAGCTCAACGAAGATACGTATCCAGATTTTTACGATGCCGATTTGCGGCAACTTTTCGCTGCGCTTGCCGGCATCAAAGCAAGCGCATATTTGCGACGGCGACGGCGGCGATTACTGAATGCGGTTTCCCAATGGACGAACGAGAAGAAATTCCCGGTCAACCAACTCCTCGCACGGCTTACCCGCCGCTGCGACGAGCTTGAACTACGCGTGCCCAACGATGACCCGCAGCAGGATTTCCGCGTGACCGCTTTCATTACCACACTGGTGATGAATTATCTTTTCACCGGCAAATTTAAACGGACAAAATAAATTTGGAGTGCGCGGACAGGTGACGCGCATTGAAAGCGGCGACATGTCGCCGCGCTCCGGAACAGATCGTGAAAAAGAAACTCAAAGTCTTGGTCCTCTTCGACGGCACAAGTCCCACGAAACTCGATCAGGACTTCTCGAAGGAGCTGAAAACGAAGGACTGGAAAACCGAGGCGGACGTTATGGCCGCGCTCGGCAAGCTCGGTCACACCGCGGAGCATCTCGCCATCTACGACGATGTCGATCTAGTGAGACAAAAATTGGAGACCTGTGCGCCCGACGTTCTTTTCAATCTCGTTGAGCAATTCAAGAACAGGCCCGGTTTCGATCAGAACATTGTTTCGTTTTTCGAAATGCAGGACCTGCCTTTCACCGGCTGCGGTTCGACTGGCCTCACGCTTTGCAAAGACAAAGGGATTTCCAAAAAAATTCTGCATTATCACGGGATCCATGTCCCGCATTTCGTCGTCATTCCGCGGGGCCAGCGCGCCGCGAGAACAAAGCAGCTCAAGTTTCCAATCTTGGTGAAGCCGGTGAAGGAAGAAGCGTCCTACGGAATTTCGCAGGCGTCGTTCGTCCAGAATGACGAGCAATTTCGAGAACGTGTGGCTTTCATTCACGAGAAATACAACAGCGACGCCATCGCCGAGGAATACATCGAAGGCCGCGAGTTTTACGTGAGCATCATGGGCAATGTGCGCTTGACCGTTTTTCCGATCCGCGAGCTGGTGTTTCGCGAAGTGCCGCCAAACGAACCGAAGATCGCCACTTACGCCGCGAAGTGGGACGAAGAATATCGCAAACGCTGGGGCTTGGAGAATCATTTCGCCGAAGATCTCGATTCGACGCTCGTAAATAATATCCAGGAAGAATGTAAAGAGATTTACCGATTGCTGACAATCGACGGCTACGCGCGAATCGATCTACGGCTGACATCCGAGAACAAACTCTATTTCATCGAGGCGAACCCCAATCCAATTCTTGCTGACGACGAAGACTTCGCGCTGGCAGCCAGAAAAGCAGGGCTGCCATATCCGCAGTTAATTGACCGGATCGCGCGTCAAGGGATGCAAACAGTTCGCGATTAAAAAACGTCGGGCTATTCAACTCGAAACATCCGACACGTACACGAACAACAACTTCAGCGTGACATGGCACGCTGAAATCTTGTAAGGTCAGATCCTACAAGGAGGTTTGAAAAGTTATTCCATGAAAAGAAAACGCACGTCTCAATC
>Ga0182037_10001795_pt1 | contig 11323 bp, 13 predicted proteins | sample sta12Cox44000082_FD_125974 | JGI IMG/M metagenome (GOLD analysis project Ga0182037, IMG submission 125974) | Lab enrichment of tropical soil microbial communities from Luquillo Experimental Forest, Puerto Rico - statoxic.12C.oxic.44.000.082 | ecosystem: Environmental > Terrestrial > Soil >... | reverse complement strand
GGATGATCTGCCGATTCACATCCGCCCGAATCTTCCCGCAGCGCGGGTGCAAACTCAGCGAACCCAATGGGTTCAAGCCATTACGGCCCATACATCATCGCATCATCTGCGCTTTGTCGCCAAATAAATTTTGCTCACAAGCGGCAATGAGTCCGTTCGTAAGGGACTAATGTCAACAGGCCCTCGGAAAGGCACAAGATTTGTGCCTAAATATGTATCCGGCGCAGCCCATGCAGTCGGCGCAACATTCTACCTGGTCGGCGCGGATTGCGATCGACGGCCAGTGACAGCAAGCTTTGAACTGCCAAGTAGTAAGTTACCCAAAGATCGCTTTGACAATGCGCAAGGCATTATCCAAAGAGTCGGTGCCCGGGGTATCTATGCGGCTCGGGCGCTCTTGCGGCGCAACGACACTGAGTCCAAGTATGAGATAGGTACCTTCACAATGGAAAGTGCAACTGAACGAAACTTGGATAGTGTCATAGACGATATCGCTGTCCTTACCGCCGCGATCGATAATTCCGCCGAGTCATTGCCCCTGTACCTTGCCCCAGACCACGGATACGGTGGTTTCTAGAATTGAGTACCTCTTAATTCTGAATAGGTTAAATCTCCTGACAGGTGCCCCTGTTGTTGAAGAGATGCGCGAGGCCTCCTCCAACGAAGCCAATTTCGTAGAACCGCCTGTGCGACAATCAGGATGGGAATGCCGAAGGCGATACCAACGAACCACACTGCATTCGGCATTTTTGAGCCTCCTCCCCTTTCGAGGCCTCATCATATCACTGAGGTCAGTCAACAGACCGTCACCATCACAAATCTTGAGTTTTGCCACGCCCCGATTATCGTTGTTGCGGCAACAGGGCGGCGGTGCGAATCTGTTCGGAGGTCTGTGTATGGTGTCGGGACAGCGTTCTGCGCGATCGAAGCAGATCGGGTGCAGCTGCCCCTTTCGAGAGCTTCGACAGGGCCGAGAGCTACTACGCGACCCTCTTGCATGAAGTGACGCACTGGACGCGGCATCCCTCGCGCATGGGCCGCGAATTCCGGCGCAAGCGCTGGGGCGATGAAGGTTATGCCGCTGAGGAGCTGGTCGCTGAGCTGGGTGCCGCCTATCTTTGTGCCGATCTCGGCATCACGCCCGAGCCGCGCGAGGATCACGGATCACGCGAGCTACATCGCCAACTGGCTCTCGGTCTTGAAGAACGAAGAACGACGGGCGCCATCTTCACGGCCGCCGCTCATGCGCAGCGCGCGGCCGATTATCAGCACGGGCTGTGCCGGAACGACCGGTGCGGCAAAGAATTACATTACGTTACCGCCACGGGCGTCAAGGCAACATCCTTTACTTCGGGGGCGGCGTCTAGCTGCTCTAACTTAGTGAACTCAATGATGCCAGATGTCGGCAGGTCCTCAGCAGGCGTAACGTCCTTCGATATGATGAAATCCTTTTTCGCGCGTGCGAAGGTGCCGTCGAGATCGTACCACACACCCGACAAGCGTACCGGACGCTCACGATCGAATTCTATCTCCGTATGCACGAACACCTGTCCTTCGACAATCCGACCGGACTTCATTTCTAAATGCGGTTTGTAATATAAATCTAAATTGGCTGGGTCTTTCGCCGGCCATATGCTGACGGCGCGGACTGTCAGCTGATCTTTTTGCCAGAAAGGACCATCTCGCACATTCAGCCGGACAACTAATTTGTATGTGTCCTTGTCAACGTCGAATAAAGCGTGGTCAATAGGCCGCGATTCGATAATCTTGCCTTCATCGTCGTAATTCCATGACCTGAATTCTATTTCCCAGTATCCAGCAAGCTTTTTTCTGAAACCGGACAACATGTCTTCGTTCCGCAGTTTCTGCATATTGGTCTCTCGGAAAGACAGAAGCACTGAAATCGCCGCAACGGTAGCCAATAAGACGAAGAATTCGGCAACGAACCGTGGGCCATGAGCTACAATTGGAATGTAGTGATCTCCTGGCGTCAGCGCGCCGAGAAATATCATTGTAATGTATGTCGCTAAAAGAGAACTGACAAAACCGACGGTTAAAGCATATCCTATAGTCTTCGCTGTCAATGTTTCGATTAGCGTCTCTACAGCTTTTTCTGCAGTTTTTTCAGCGATTGCCATCTGTGTTTTTGGCAAGATTGCAAGTATCTCCCGTTGCCAACGGACAAGTGTGAACTCGCTCACACAGGGCGATATTTTTTGGGCTCACGACGATCATGGATCATGGCTGGCGTTGCCGTTTAGGCCGCCTATTCCGCTCCCGTTGACCGTTGCCAGCAGTTGGGTGCGCCCCCTCCCCTGCCCGTTTCAGCACCCTGCGCCGGAATTCCGTCGCCGTGTCATCTCGCCTCTTTCCACGTTGCCCTTTGCCGCCGCCGGTGCCTTTCGATCTGTCGCGGATCCTGGATCGCACCCCAGCGCTTCAGGGCAAGGTCTTGACGACCTCGGCGCGGTGTCCCCGACTTTCGGCCGCTTTGCGTCCTGCCAAGCCGGGTGATCCCCCTCCGCGCCTCGCCCTTCCGCCGCCTGGGCCCCGCGCTCCGATAGGACCGCATCGAGGCCCCGCGGCCTCCAATCAAAATCACTCCGCCCAAGTTCCTCCCTCTAAGTCTAGCCCATATGCTCCCTTGGCTACCGCAATAAACTGGTTCAACGTTTCTGCATATTCCTTTCGACAAAATTCGGAATCGCCAACGATAAACAGAAACCCCAACTTCCCCGCTCGATAATAAATTCCAATGCCGCGTTTGTTAGAATTGGACGCGAGGACTGTAAAACCTGACTTTCCCTCCCATGGCCATATTGATACTTCGGCTGATTGTAGATATTCCAGCTTTCCCGAAACCCTCGCGTCAACAACTCGGATAACACAGCCGCAGATCGCTCCAACGGAGCTCTCTCGTCGCCGTTGCCGAGTCAACTCCTCCAGAGCATTCGATATCTCTCCGAACTCGATTTCGCCTTCGCTCTCGATTAGGGGGGTCTCGAGAAGGTGCCATCAGGCTGCTGCACGTGCTGTATCTTCGGAGAGCAATGAGGACGCCTCAGTTCCGTCATACGTTTATATTCGACAGAGATCGCCAATGTAGGCGCGATCACAGTAGCGCACTCCCTCGTGTGTTACGTGCGCTAGCTTCCTTCCCTCTGGGGTAAGCTGCAAGACAAGGAAATCACAATTTGGTGGTGTTTGGCTTTCCTCAGTAAGTAATTGTTTGTAGGTCTCGAAGAGCCGCTCGCCTACCTTTGTTCTCGGGTGTACTCTTAGCTCCGGGTCCAGATTGTTGATTAGTTTGAGCGATGCCGCAACATTGCCCGCGAACGCTATAGCGGTGTTAGGATTTAGAATCTGTATCTCCAATACGTGAGATTCGGCGTTTACGAGCCTGTCAACACCTTTGAGGTCATACTCAAAGGTTAGGAGCGTATCAGCGACCAGAACCCGGTATCCGAGGTCACTCTTCCTACGACAAGGGTCATTGCCTTCTCGTCACGCGTTTTCGGCGGGACTTGGCCCGCCCGAATATTTCACCGGCTGCGCTGCGCCGGATACCCAAATCTAGCCAGCAGGGGCCTCGTCGTCACAGTCGCGAAATCGTGCTCTTGCCCACGCCGTAGCTGCGCGCGAGTTCGGCAAGCGTAGCACCCTCAGCCCGTCGCCGCCGGGCTTCGGCCTGCTGCGCGTCAGTGAGTTTCGGGGGTCGGCCCATGCGTTGCCCGCGCTTCTGCGCCGGCTGCGTCCCTCCTCGGTGCGGATACGGATCAGATCGCGCTCCACGTCGGCCAAACCGCCGAGTACGGCAATCATCAAGCGCCCGGTGCTGGTGCCGGTGTCGGCCCACGGCTCGGCGAGCGAACGGAATTGAGCCTTGACGTCCACGATCTGCTTGACGATGGCGAACAGGTCAAAGGTGCTGTGCGCGAGGCGGTCAATACGCGTCACCGTCACCACGTCGCCGGGTGCAAGGCCCTTGAGCATTTTGAGAAGCTCGCGCCGGTCGCTGCGCGCGCTCGTCACCTTCTCGCGGAAAATCTTAGTACAGCCCGCGCCGCGAAGCTGCTCAAGCTGGGCGCCGAGCGTCTGGCCATAGGTGCTGACGCGGGCATAGCCGAAACGGCGGTTTTGCGGGTGAGTTTTGGTCATATCTGACGGTAAGCGTAACCCCTGATCGGGCAGGGGCAAGGAATTTTCCCGGAAATCTTTATTTCTGGAAATAAGACCCCTCGGAGTCAGCAGGGTCTAAAAGCGAGCTGCCCGGCGGTCTGAAAGGCAGTACAATCGGTCACATACTATCCAACTTACTGGAACGTAGTGTTGACAGGCCAGGGCGGCGGAGAGGTCGTGCAGACCACGGCTGAAAAACCGGGCATCTTTATCTCATATGCCCGTTCGGATAGCAGCGCGTTGGCCGAAGAACTGGTGGAGGGCCTTGAGCTCGCGGGTTTCAGACCTTTTCTGGATCGTCACGACATCGCTGCCGCCGAGGACTGGGAGGCGCGGCTTGGCGCGCTGATCGTCGGCGCCGACACAGTCGTCTTCATCCTCTCACCCGCCGCGGTCAGGTCCAAGCGCTGTGCGTGGGAGGTTGAGCGCGCCGCTGAATTGGGCAAACGGCTGATCCCGGTCCAGGGAGCGCCTGTGCCCGAGGCAGAGGTGCCGGAGCGGCTGCGACGCCTCCAGTACATCATCTTTCGCAACGGCCAGTCTGTCATGAAGCCGCTCGCCGAACTAGCGGAGTCACTGCGGCGGGATGTCGAATGGATCCGCGAGCATACGCGCCTGAGCGAGGCCGCCGCGCGCTGGCAGGCAAGAGACCGAGGGACAGGGGCAGGCAACGATCTGCTGCTGCGCGGCGACGAATTGGCCGACGCCAAGGAATGGATCGCACGGCGCAAGGAAGACGCGCCCGAGATCACAGCGCTGCTTACGTCGTTTCTGACAGCAAGCGATGAGAGAGAACGCGAAAGCCTTGCCGAGCGTGAACGCCTCGTCGCCGAGCGCGAGCTTGCCCAGCACAATGTCAGGCGAGTTCAGCGGCGTTGGTCCGCGATCCTGATGGGACTGGGTATCGTGGTTGTGCTTGGCACAGCGGCAGGGCTGTGGTCCGTGTTCAACGGCTGGCGTGACCTGATGACCACTCGTTCGCAGTTCCTCGCCGGGATTGTCGATCAACAAACCGGCAACGGTGATCATGTAGGCGCCATCCTGGTTGGCCTTGACGCGATTCCGGACGCGACCAGCGAAAGTATTCGTCAGCGTGTGTTGAGGCCGGAAATGTCAGCCGTAAACGCGCTCGACGGCGCGTGGCGTAACTGGTCGTCGGGTTGGGGCGAACGGTCGGTTTTCCAGGGACACACGGCTCCCGTCCGGGCTGTTGCGTTCTTGCCCGATGGCACGCGCGTCCTCACCGGCTCAGAGGACAACACAGCGCGGCTGTGGGACCCGGCCACCGGCAAGGTCTTGGCGACCCTCGACGGAGAGGGCGTCGCGTTCTCGCCCGACGGCAAGCGTGTCCTCACCCGCTCCTCTGACGGCTCGGCGCGGCTGTGGGACGTGGCCACCGGCAAGGCCGTGGCGACCCTCGCCGGACACACGGATCGCATCACGGCCGTCGCGTTCTCGCGTGACGGCACGCACGTGCTGACCGGCTCCAAGGACAACACGGCGCGCCTCTGGGACGCGGCCACCGGTAAGGTCATGGCGACCCTCGCCGGACACACGGATTCTATCTTGGCCGTTGCGTTCTCGCCCGACGGCGCGCGGGTCCTCACCAGCTCTCAGGACTACACGGCGCGGGTATGGGACCCGGTCACCGGCAGGGCCGTGGCAGCCCTCGCCGGACATACGTATTTCGTCACCGCCGTTGCGTTCTCGCCCGACGGTAGACGTGTCCTTACCGGCTCATTAGACGACACGGCGCGCCTGTGGGACGCGGCCACCGGCCAGACCGTGGCAGCCCTCGCTGGACACACGGATTCCGTCACAGCTGTCGCGTTCTCGCCCGACGGCACGCGCGTGCTGACCGGCTCCGAGGACAACACGGCGCGCCTCTGGGACGCGGCCACCGGCAAGGCCGTGGCGACCCTCGCCGGACACACGGGTTTCGTCACGGCCGTCGCGTTCTCGCCGGACGGCACGCGCGTCCTCACTGGCTTCGGGGACAACACGGCGCGCCTGTGGGACGCGGCCACCGGCAAGGCCGTGGCGACTCTCGCCGGACACACGAGTACCGTCATGGCCGTCGGATTCTCGCCCGATGGCAAGCGCGTTCTCACCGGCTCCTGGGACAAGACGGCGCGGCTGTGGGACGCGGCCACCGGCGTGGCGACCCTCGCCGGACACACGGGTTTCGTCACGGCCGTCGCGTTCTCCCCGGACGGCAACCGCGTCCTCACCGGCTCCTGGGACAAGACGGCGCGGCTGTGGGACGTGTCCACCGGCCAGACCGTCGCAGCCCTCGCTGGACACACGGATTCCGTCACAGCTGTCGCGTTCTCGCCCGACGGCACGCGCGTCCTTACCGGCTCCGAGGACAACACGGCGCGCCTGTGAGACGCGGCCACCGGCCAGCCCATGGCGACCTTCGCCGGACGCCCTGGTCGCGTCGAGGCAGTTGCGTTCTCACCCGACGGTACTCGCGTCCTAACCGGCTCCACGGACGGCACGGCGTGGCTGTGGGATGGGGCCACCAGCAAACTCGTGGCAACCCTCGCCGGACACACCAGTTACCTCCACGCCGCCGCGTTCTCGCCCGACGGCGCGCGCGTCCTCACCGGCTCGGAGGACAGCACGGCGCGCCTGTGGGACGCGGCTACCGGCAAGGCCGTGGCGGTCCTCGCCGGACACACGGGTCCCGTCGGGGCCGTCGCGTTCTCGCCCGACGGCACGCAGGTCCTCACCTCGGAGGGCTACTGGGTTCGCCTCTGGGACGTGGCCACCGGCAAGGCCGTGGCGACCCTCGAAAAAACGGGTCCTGTCGCGGCCGTCGCGTTCTCGCCCGACGGCACGCGCGTACTCACCGGCTCCGGCGACATTATGGCGCGCCTGTGGGACGCGGCCAGCGGCAAGGTCGTGGCGAGCCTCGCCGGACACACGGATTCCGTCACAGCTGTCGCGTTCTCGCCCGACGGCACGCGCGTCCTTACCGGCTCCCAGGACAACACGGCGCGGCTGTGGCCCGTATTCAAACACGTCCATGACCTTATCGACATCGTCAAGACCTCAGCGCCCCGCTGCCTGACACCGATGCAACGCGAGGCGTTCCATCTGGCCACCCCGCCACCACGATGGTGTTTTGAACGCGATCTGTGGCCCTTCGCCGATCATGGCCAGCCATATATCGGGGACGACAGCCCACCCTATGGCCCACCAACACTAACCTGGGATGAACGGCTGCTTGCGGCTTGGGATTCGATGGGTTCGTGGTTCAACAGACCTGTTGCAAAGCGAGAGAGCCAGTAGCACCGACACGTAGACTACCCGACTGAACACGCAGCAGAACGTCGAGACGGCTGAACTCCTGCTTGCTCATCGACAACACGGCCACGGTGCACCCCTCGGGACCCCAGAACCTGCGGGAGTGTCACCTCTATCTTGCAGACGGGTGTCATCTCTATATTGCGCTTACAGATTCTTGCCGCGTAACCGGCTTTCTGGAAAATCATTGACTGTCGCTTTCGGGCTGGCTGAAAATCCATGTGGCCGGTCGCTTCTGCGGCAATGCGCCATGGGGTCGACGCAGATAAAGCACAGACGTAGCAGAACAGCGGGGCAAGAATGGCTTTGATTCCACCAGTTTTCCAAAGTTTTAAAGCTGAGGGAGAAATCATCGGTGGGTTGATAGTAGCCTACGGTGAGCTAGAGATCGCTCTGTGCCGCTGTGTTGCCGAAGCAGTGAATAATCTCGACATGGTTGTCAAACCACTGTTTGGAAAGCGGCTAGGCGAGGCTCCACGAATAAACAAGGCTGTGTCTATTGGTTTACCTGCTTATCGTGCACTGGGGCTTGACGAGTTGTGCAGCGAAATAATTTGTGAAATGCACCATTGCAGAGAAATCAGGAATCAGTTTGCGCACTGTGTGTTCTATGAAGACCCACACAGGCAGGGACATCTATTATTTTCGAACGTAGAAGAGCGCGCGAGCCAAAGCGAGCACATAGTAGAGTTGACATCAGCATCGGTACCGGCGAAGCGAATTGCAGTGGAATTATTGAAAGAGCAAGAAACGTACTTTACGTATGTGTGGGGTAGGTTGAACGCATTGGAAAATAAAGCGCGAGTGCGAGCGGGGAAGCTTAAAGAAGAGACCTATACAGTTGAAAAAATGAATACGCCCGAAAGACATCTACAGCGGTAGAGTAACACGCTTATGCAAAATCACGGCTGGCTTCAGTCTTCGCTTTCTTCTTTGACCGGCGGTGTATCCATTAGACGCGCGCTCGTATCGGCTGCGGCGTGTCCGTGGTTTGGCGGGCAGCGGGGCAGGCATATAACCCTGAAATCAGTCTATAATCCCGGCGGGATGGCTTCTCGGGGAGCCTGAAATGTGGTGGTTTCTGCTTTTCGTCGGACCAATCATCCCGGTCGTAGCCGTCGTCGCCGTGGTCCTATGGCTCCGCATCGGTTGGGCTCGATGGCGATTTTACGGCTCCCCGTTTCGTAAGACTTTTCCGCAGCCGGACCCGAGGGTTGTTGCCTACAATCAACGCGTCTTGCAGTACCACAAGGAAGTCAACGCGCCGATGGCGCGCCACCCGAGGAATTGCAGGAGAAATGGCGACGTGAGTGGTTGATCTAGCCGCTGTCGGTGGGTAGCGACAATCAAACGGATCTTGCCCTGCGGGAACACCTAAAATTTCTCTCTCAGGCCACAGCCGAACATTCTCTATCCCGGAGAGCACCCATATCGATTTGAAAAGGGAGGGGGCGTTTTGGTATTATAATCATCATAAAGCCCGCGAAAGCCTCTAAACAAGGATAAATAAATGATGAAGTATCGGATGCGCATGTTCAGCTCAGGTAATTCAGAGCCGCGACTGTGGCAAACACACGATATTTTTGCTCAAGATGATGAGGCAGCAAAGATCGCTGCGCAGCAGCGATACGATGAACTTGTTGTGGAGTTGGTTCGATCCAAAGCCGACTTAACACTCGTAAATTTCTCCCTGTGCGGTGAAGGCGACCGTCTCGTGTGCGAGAACCCCACGTAGAGATCACCGCCTCTGCGGTTAGATGGCAAAGGCCATAGAAAGTGAAAGCTTAGCAGCGTGTGGAGAACAGCCGCTCGCGTTTGCTATCCTCGATCAGCTTTGTGGATTCTAAAGGCATGGATGAATTACCGCTCAGCCCATACGAAATCGCTCAGCAAGAACGGTCGAAACGAGATCAAAGGAAACAGACTGTAAATAATTCCAGCCCCCACGCGTGCTTTTATAGCCCTAACAGTGCTGTGCTTCGCCATTGGCTTGTTCCTGCTCGTATCCGCACTCGATCAGGGCCAGTCGGGGTGGCACTGGCATAGCGGCCCTTTGGCGGACACCAGCCCGGAGGTCATCTGGTGTTTAGGACTTGTAGCGATTGCCCTTCCGGTGCTCATGCTCGCCGGCTATGTGTTTTCCCGCTTGAGTGATGTCGCGCGCTTTGTCGTGCTCGTGATCGCCCGCCACGGAGCGCACCGGCTAATCAGGAAGCTCGACAGCTAAGCTTGACAAACTACATCTTGTGGTGCGCCGTCCGAGGGCAGCTGCATGTCGGCATAAGTGACTTCTGGAAAAATCGCACCATTGCGGAGTAGCGCACGGCGTGCTGTTCAACCGTCGCCTATTCGAAGTTGTCATCAGTGTCGTCATCATCTCCAGCAGCCGGCGTCGCGGCGGTCATCATCAGCGGCGCGCTGCTGCTCTTTGGTGTCGGCCTGGTCGTGCCGATGATGGGCGTAGTGGCCGGGGTCGCCGTGATGGTCGGGGTCAGCCTCGACCGGCTCAAGCTCCGGGTGGATGCTCTCGAACAGACCCCTCGGGTGGCCATTGCCGTGAAGGCGCCCGGCCGAGCGTCGTCAGACTGTCAGTCGTGAAATCGTGCTGCGACTGACATTATAGCTCTTCTAGCTGAGCGGGGATGCGCTCGGAGCCGCCAGCGCTGGCCCCGAGCGACATTCGCACCGAGACGGTTTGCTTAGCCGCCTAAGTAGTGGATGATCGCGAGTGCGACGTATGCACCAGCGATAATGGCATAGATGAATACGATCATCTGCCGGACCCCTTGGGTTGGGGTTGGAGTCTCCAACTTCTTGATTTCGGGTGCGGCAAGGCCTAAGTTCGCGAGTGTCTAGGGTCGCGACGCCAAGTCCGGTCCCGCGGGGCGGGAGTGTGTGGAGACACAACACCCCGCCTCTTTTTCTGTGTTCTGTTAGGCTGTATTCGAACTACGGGAAGTCGTCATCCATCCGCATTTCCCATGTCTTCTTCTCGGTCATTTTATCGGTGCTCCCAACCGTCAAGCCCTCGCATTCGAGCAGTAGTGCATTTTTGAAGCGCTGCTTTAAGACCGCCGCCGCTGGTTTTGGTCATCACCACTCCGTCGCCGGCACTAGAGCAAGGTTCGGGCCGCATCGTTCCTCTGCACCGTTCGTCTTGACCCGGCATCCCCCACTCCGCTGTCCAAAACCAGAGAGCCTGAATCCTCGGCGTCGTAAAAGTATGTGGGTTCCAGCACGATCAACAACCAGTTAAACATAACGGGGCGAGTGTTATACCTGTCGCGCTCGAACGCCGCCTGGATTGCTTCGAGCGGCTGGCCGGTCTGTTTGACGCAGATCTCGTTGAGCCGCGCCCGCAGGGCCGGGATCTCACGAGCTTGGATCTCGATGTCGGTAGCTTGGCCCTGCGCTCCGCCCGAGGGCTGATGGATCATGATCCGCGAATTTGGCAGGGAATAGCGTTTGCCGTTTGCACCGGCGGCATCGTGGATCGGCCCGACCAGAAAGATGATCCGCTCTTTGAGCAGACGCGAGTAAATGTTGTCGTAAGCGCGCTCCCCACGATTGGTCTGCTCGACGACAACGCGCTGCGTCCCGGCAGCTTCGAGGCACTTGCTGACCTCGCGCTGAGTGGTCTTGAGTTATGTATGATAATGTCCTTATCAGATACTCTATACCGGTAGCTGCGCGAGGGGAGGGCACGAACTTGCTGCCAAGTTTTCAGACTTCTCGGCTCACGCTGCGGCAACGAACGACAGCGGACATCGAGGCATGCCTGGCGATGGACCGTGACCCGGAGGTTACGCGCTTTATGGTCGGCGGCCCTTGG
>Ga0182037_10001794_pt1 | contig 11325 bp, 9 predicted proteins | sample sta12Cox44000082_FD_125974 | JGI IMG/M metagenome (GOLD analysis project Ga0182037, IMG submission 125974) | Lab enrichment of tropical soil microbial communities from Luquillo Experimental Forest, Puerto Rico - statoxic.12C.oxic.44.000.082 | ecosystem: Environmental > Terrestrial > Soil >... | reverse complement strand
GGCAATCGCACGTAACTGAGACCGGGGCCGATTCGGCTACAAAAGTTGATGCAAACTAGCGTCTTTGAAATAACAGCCTAGCAAGGAGGCCTGAGGAGGCCCGGCTCGGTAGACTGAAGCGGTCTCTCGCAGCCCTTGAAAATTGCCGCACTCGCGCCCCAGCCATTCGGCGTCGTCTCGCAATTCCTTCCACACTTGGAGGTTAGTGTCGCCGTTCGGAGAAATCTTCGCCTTCCATCAATGAGGAGAGGGCCGTCGTTTTTCCCAGAAGCGAAGGATTGGCGTATTCTCTCCGGGGGATGGCGCTGGCAAATGCGAGATCACGTGAGAAACCCCCTAGGCGGTATATGGCGGAGGGCGGTATTCGTTTCCTGTGGATTGTTGCTCTTTGGCGGCGTGTCCTACGCGCAGCAGGACACTGCGCCTGGCCATTCTATCGGAAACGTCTCGACCGAAGGGGACCTGATCGTGATGGAATTGGCTGACGGCGCACTGGGGAAGCCTAATCTATTTGACCTCTCGGGCCGCACCCTTCGCTTCAGGCCAGAGGGTCCCCGCTACCGTGTAGAAATCGTGCCTCTGCGCTGGGATTCGGACTACGGTCCTGAACTCACCAGCGCTCAAGCGAGTCTCCAAAATCTCGCTTTTCCTTTTTCGGGTAAAGTGTGGAATTCGTTTCTCGTGGGAACGACGGGATCGATTCGCTTCGGCGCCTCAGAAAAAGACATCGGCCCTGATCCTTACGGTCACCGGGACGGAGGCATCATCCTGGATCGATTCGATCAGCTGTCAGAAGTGGCTGGCAAATTGACCGACAAAGCCCCAGCAATTTGTGTGTTCCTGAAACCTCGGATGTCCGGACCTCATTATCTGAAGGAACTTTCCGACCGCGTGATCATCACGTGGGATCTCACCGAGCCGTTCGGCGGTCTCCTCGATTTCACATGGTTCAAGACCATCAATCGTTTTCAGGCCGTGCTCCATCGCGACGGCTCGCTTGAGATGTCGTACAAAGAATTGACGGCGAAGGACGGCATCGTTGGGATCTACCCGGTGCCGTCAAGGGCAGAAAAACCTGCGGCGGTTCATTTTTCTTCTCTCTCGCACAAGCACGGCCCTTTTGAAGTCGTATACGAGTCCTTCCACTACCTTGCCGTCCCAAGATCTCAGGATCTGTCTTGTACCATCATCAAGGCTCTTGGCGACAGGTTCGATTTCCTGGCCTACTACTCCGATTTCCGCACCGATAGTCAGGAAGCGAGTCCTGTGAGTGACGGCCCGATAGGAGGCAACGTCACAGGAATCGGGAACCCACGGCACGAGCAAACCCATCAGGTCTTGGCGAGCCGTTGTACGCAGGGACGATTCCAGTTGGGATTGGCGCAGCCGGTGTGGGTTGGATCGAACGAAGCGCAAGAAGTACCTGCAGAAGGAGCGCCAGTCGGCAACAGTCACGACATAACTTTCTACACGCGGCTGCTCGTGGAGGGTTCACCGGATGGCAAGCCCTTTCCTTACAACTACGCCGTAGGACATCTCGGGCATGAAGTGGGCCATCGCTGGTCCGCTTATGTCAGTGCGAAAATCAACGGCGAAACAATTTCTCTCGGCCAGTGGCCTCATTGGGCGCCGGGTTTGCAAACGCGCGTCGCTTTCCCCTATTCACTGCCTACTGAGGCGTCAACCATGGGCGGAGGCGTCTGGCAGGACAACTTGAATGGCTCCTACACGCAGTTGCGTGACTTTTTCTTCGTGCCGGCGACGGGGTATTCCTACCTTGACCTGTACCTGATGGGTTTGATCTCTGCCGCGGAGGTGCCGGACTTCTTCGTCCTCCAGAACCTCACCCGAGTCGGTAAAGACGTAAATGGAAACGCGATATTCAAAGCTGAACGAACCAAGGTAACGATCCAAGACGTGATTGCCGCGGAAGGGCCGCGATTACCCGATGTTGAGCACTCCCAGAGAAGATTCAACACCGGGATCGTTATTGTGGCTGAGCGCGGGCGACGGCCGAGCCACGAACTCAACGCACAAGCCAACGGCATTCGACAGCAGTGGATTCAGTACTGGGAGACGACGACAGGACATCGTGCATCCATGACGGCAAGTCCACGCTGAGCATCTGCCATCGCGAGCCGGTTCCGAGGCGACAAACAGGCCATGCGAATCGGTTTGCGAATCGTCGGCAATTCTCGAACGATTCTGTGAGGGAAGAGCGGCCTGCCGATACCAAAGTGATTGCCACCTGGTTGGCCACGTGATGCCGAGGCAGCCGCCTCTACTCGAACTGGAGGACGACAATCTCCGGATTGGATCCGAGTCGCAGCGGTGGTCCCCACGTGCCCGCTCCGCTCGATGTGAAAACCTGCAGCTTGCCGATTCGGCTGAGGCCGTACACGAACTGCCGGTAAATCCGCCGCGCAATCCAGCTCCAGGGTATAAACTGGCCGAGGTGCGTATGTCCTGAAAGTTGCAAGGAAACCCCTGCGGCCTCCGCAATCTCCGGATAATCGGGGGCGTGCGTCAATAAAATGCTCGGACGGCGGCGATCCAAACGCATGAGTTGGAGCACCGACGCAAAGGATCTGCGATGCCCCGCATTTCGGTACTGCACACCAAGAATCTGCAAACCATCTACTTCAATCTTTTCGTTGTTGAGCACGCGTACGCCAGCCGCCGCAACGGCTTGGAGATATTTGCTGTCGTCGCGAAATTGCTCATGATTTCCGGCGACGAAATACACGCCGTGCGGCGCAGTCAACTGGTTCAATGGCTCGGCCGCTCGCACCGCGTCGATGGCCGTGCCGTCATACAAATCGCCGGCAATAAAAATTGCGTGCGGCTTTTCGCTCAAAATCTTGGCAACCATCCGCCGCAGAAAACCCGCGTTTCGCACATGTCCCAAATGCAAATCGCTAATCAGCGCAGCTTTTCGCCCACGCCACGCGTCCGGCAAGTTCGCCAGCCGCACGGTAGTTCGGGTGACGCGCGTCCAGCTTGCGTTGAAAACCCCGTAGAGTCCGGTCACTAGCGCAACCGCGAACAGCACTTCGACCATCCGATGGAAGTTCGGGTGCACCCCGGCCAGAGGTCCTACCGCGAAAACCATCCAGGAGCAAAGCGATGCAATGAAGAGGAAGCTCAGCAAACCTGCCCAGACCGCGGCAATCCTGTAGAAGACGCGCACAAGAGCATTGGTATAGCGAAAAGCGAGCAGCGAAGCCGGAATGAATGTTACGGACATAAATCCGAGAACCAGCTTGATCCACAGTGGCTCAGGGACACGGGCCGTTGCGGTCGAAAATGCCCATGTCTCATACAGGAAAAAATGCGTCAAAAGGAGAACGGACTGCAAACTTGCGATGAAAACGACTACGCGCTTTGAAAGTCTCACGCTCCATTCGATTCCGTAACGGCACAGATCGTTATAATTTTGGCCCGTTCGACGGCACTTGGGGACCCTTGCCGCGGCCCGCGTTGTCGTGGGCCACATTCTCGTTGACAGAGACAAACCCCAAGGCGCAATATCCTGCCTGTTAAAACGATTCAATCCCCGAGTCGCTGGGTTCCCAGATTGGAGTGACCGTCGGTCCCTTCCAGCCGCGCCTGAGGCCGTAGTTCTCCGGCAAGAAGGAGGTTGCTCGCAATGAAAAATCCGCCGTCACAAAGCGTTCCCGTCCATTTCGTGGGTTCTGTTTCTCCTTTTCTTGTTGTTCTCCTTGCGCTTGCTGCCCTCGTATCCTTCGACCGCAACCGCCGAGACTAGCTTGTGCGGGTCCATCAAACAGGGTACGTCGCCAATGCGCCGAAGCGCGCCTATTTGATGTCATCGGCCTCGTCTTCCGGCGCCTCCTTCAGCGTGTTGAATTCGAGCGGCTCACCCGTGTATTCAGGAACCATCGGAGCAAGCCAGGGGAGTTGGGGAAGTTTTACCCATGTTTACGCGCTGGACTTTGACACCGTCACCACCCCCGGCACCTACCGTATTTCCGTCATCGGATCCATTTCCGCCACCTCCCCAAGCTTCCCGATTGATACTGGGGCCAACCTGTACTCCACGCCCCTGGCGAACCGACTCGCAGGGCCTTCATCGATTGGGATGACGAGCGCCAAAGCCCCGCGATAAACGAGTCACGCTCCTCCTGGGACGCTGCAGTTGAGGCGAATAGGAAGAAGCTAACCGCCAGTCCCGAAATGCGAACCCACCTCGCTTTTCGCGCCGAGCGCAAAGGAGAATTGGAACAGGCGGCAGCTTCGAAAGAGGCTCGTCGTGTTCCCTCGGGGTGGAGCCCTTCGATTGCGGCAGGTCGTATCATCGGGCCGATGCCTTTAGCCGGAGCTCATCATTTCTTCTTCGCGCCCCGAAAAAGTTGGCTTCGAAATGCATGTCACTTCTTTTTCGAGGCCTGCTCGTGGTCCTTGCACTTTTTCCTGGAGCTCGCGTTCGGCCTCCAGCCAGTCGCGAGCGTGACTTCCGCGCCCGATGTCAGAAGCTTGCTAACTCGTCTTGGCGTTTCGTAGCCTCTCTTCTCCGTTGCAAGAGATTCCTTTTGATCGGTCGCGTCGCGCCCGAGTACCTCAGTCCGGACCGGGGCAGCTGAGAGTTCCTCCTTCCGCGGCTCCGGCGGACTCATGCGTTCGAGGTCGACGTCAGGCGATTTTGCGAGATGCGGTTTGCGTTGCCGGCGATAGCTAAAAGGTTGCTCCTGGACACCCGACGTGCCCTCATATAGCGCCTCACTGCTTCGCCTAGCTTCCTTCTCCCGTGGAAGACCCGTGCTTTAACGGCGCTAACCGAGAGACCCATGCGGCGAGCGGTCTGTTGGGCAGTTAATTCACGAAGTTCCCGCAACTCGAGGGCTCTCCGCATTCCCGACCTCAACCGCCTCATTGCGGCCGCCAAAATTTGCGCCTCCTCCCGCCGTAAGTACCTCGCTTCGGGATCGGGACTTGTATCGGGTAGCTCTAGGCCAAGGGTTGTTTCTTCGCTCGTCGAATCGTCGATGCGTACCTCACGCAGCGCGCGACCGCGGCGAAGCAACAGAAGGGCCTCGTTGATGGCGATACGCGTTAACCAAGTAGAAAAGGAGGATTTTCCTTCGAACTTGTGCATGTAGACGAAGGCTTTTTGGAAAGTTCGCTGGGCGACGTCTTCCGCATCCTCCTGGACGCGCGTATAACGCAGCGCAACCGCGAAGATTTTCGGCTGGTTGTGCTTGACCAGGATTTCAAATGCCAGTTCGTCTCCTCCCTTGGCGGCAGCGACAAGCGCCGCTTGCTTGGCCGGATCATTGAAGCTGGCAAGGTTTGCTCCAGGTTTGCCGATGTCCTCCACTGGGCTGGATCGCATGGTGCTTCTCCTTATCGGTTTCAAATGGCGATACGGATCTTCAAGCGGCTTGCCTGTGCTGGCCGCCCGCGTCTGCCTCGATCGCGTCTGCGGCAACTCCGTCCCTCAGGGCTGCTCTCTTGTGGGTCGTGCGGCCGATGCGTTGTTGGGTATTCATAACGCGACCTCCCGATCAGCTTCGTGCCAGCCAAAGCCCAGCAAACCCAGCAGTCCAAATCGATTGCGGCGGCGCAGCACGCCGTGGCGCTTTTTCCACTTGCGGGTGAAACCGAGAATAGTCCCTCCTCTAGAGATGCACTGCGTTCGGATGATGATGGGAAGGCAATGCCGAGACGCGACCATCGAAGGGCTCAGTCTCAGACGGAACTCCTTTATTTGCTGTGAGATAGCAGTGGGCAAAAGATTGTCGGCGGGCACTGCCAACTGCCTACCGCCAGCCGCGGAGTAGCTGCCGGTGGGCTAGACCGTTACCGCCGGGCGGACCGGGGCGAACTGGCATTCGGATGGCGGCAAAATTCTTCCCCCTCATGGCTATCTCCAAGTAAATCAACCAGTTCCTAAATATGTCACCGCGAGCCAAGCTCTGTCCTTCTCTGGAGCCGCTGGCGGTGCGTCGGCTCTGTGGAGCTACTTCATGCAGCTCCATTGCAAACGATGGTCAGAAACGCACCCATCCCAGGCAAATCATTAGGAGGAAAACCACGGCAGCAAGTGCAACGGCGATTCCCTGTGAAGCGGAAACGACAAGCAGCCCTGTCCGCCTGGACCGTCGCGCTCGCTCTTTGGGTTGACAACTTACCCATACGAGCCGATACTCAGGTTAAATGTCTACCCAAGAAGCAAGGAAAAGGCTCGAACTCTCGCAGGGCACGCTAGACCTGCTGAAGGAAACCACGAAGGGGAAGCAGTTCGCGACGGCACTTGGGCGGATTTTCGGACAAGAAGTTGAGGAGTAAGTATGTTCCGGCGCAAACGGAAGACCAGCGACTTCCGCGCGGAAATTGACGCGCACATAAAACTGGAACGGGAGCGCTTGCGAGAACAAGGCCTGAGCGAGCAAGAGGCTCGGGCAGCGGCGCGCCGCGCGTTCGGCAACCTGATGCAAGCTGAAGAACGGTTTTACGTATCGACTCGGTGGCTGAGGTGGGATCATCTCTGGCAGGATGTTCGCTTCGGTTTACGGATGCTGGCCAAGAGTCCCGGCTTTACGAGCATAGCTGTGCTCGCGCTGGCTTTGGGGATTGGCGCGAACACGGCAATGTTCAGCGTGATCGAGGCAGTGTTGCTCCGGCCGCTGTCGTACGGCAATGCCGATCAGTTGACGAGCGTGTCTTCCATGTGGGAGAGGGGCGGCGTCACCACGCCTTATTCTTGCTCTCCGCCGGATTTTTTTGACTGGCGCGATCAAAACCGCTCGTTCTCGGCGATGTTTGCCTATCGCACGGACCAGCGCGCGCTCACCGGACGAGGCGAGGCGAAGCGCGTGCGCGTCCTTATGAGCACTGCGGGCATCTTTACCACTCTCGAAGCCCACCCGATCATTGGGCGCGAATTCGTGATCGAAGAAAATCGCAAGGACGCCAATCACGTGGTGGTGCTGAGCTACGGGTTCTGGCAGGCCGATTTCGGGGGCTTGCCAGATGCGATTGGGAAAACGATTGACCTAGACAGCGAACCCTACAAAATCATTGGAGTGATGCCGAGGACCTTTCGGTTTCCGCTCGAGGGCAGCGATGCGTATCTACCGATCGGATTTGACAACCAGGTGATGACGCAGCGTGGAGCGCATTACTTGAGCGTGCTGGGAAGGCTGAAGCCGGGCGTCTCCGTGGCGCAGGCGAATGAGGATTTAGTGGCCATCATGGCGGAACTACGACGGCTTTATCCGGACAAGGACGGAAAGTGGGGCGTGCACGCGGAGCAATGGAGGCGGCGGCTGGTGGGGGATATTCGCCCGGCGCTGCTGGTGCTCCTGGGAGCCGTGAGCTTTGTGGCGTTGATCGCGTGCGCCAACGTATCCAACTTGCTCCTGGCCCGAGCGACGGTGCGTGAGCGCGAAATTGCCATGCGGCGTGCGCTGGGCGCCGGGCGCCTGAGGATTGTGCGCCAGATTTTGACGGAGAGCTTAATGCTGGCGATATGTGCCGGGGCGGCGAGCCTGCTGCTCGCGCACTGGGCGCTCCTGGCTATCGTGCGCCTTGGACCGAAAGACATCCCGCGGCTGGCCAGCGTGGGGCTGAACACAGCAGTGCTGACATTCACGCTGGGCGTGTCCGTCGTGAGCGCCCTGCTGTTTGCGCTGATCCCTGCGATGCGATCCTCGAGAATGGAAGTTGGCAGCCTTCTCAAACTGTCAGGCTCGTCCTCGCGCGAAGCAGGACGCGTGCGCAGCATTCTTCTTGTTGGAGAAGTCGCCCTTTCCATGATGTTGCTTGCGGGAGCGGGGCTCCTGGTCCGTAGCTTCATCGGCCTGAGATCGCTAGGCCCGGGTTTTAGCCCCCAAGGCGTGTTGACGCTGGACGTCAGCGTGCCGGATGCCCGCTACAAGAACAGCTTGGCGCTTGAAGGCTACTGGGACCAAGCGTTGGCCAAACTGCGCGGTTTACCCGGCGTCACATCGGTCGACGCAGCGACGCCGTTACCGCTGTCCGGGGATGATTTCAGTAGCAGCTTCAGTGTGGAAGGCAGGAATATACCGGAGAAGGACCAGCCCTCGGCCGAATTGCGCTGGGCGACTCCTGACTATTTCCGCACGATGGGCATTCCGGTGCGGAAGGGACGCCCGTTTACCGATGCGGACAGGCTGGGCGGCGCTCGTGTTCTGCTGATCAGTGAAACCGCCGCGCGCATGTTCTTTCCTGCAGGTGACGCCATCGGGCAAAAACTCAACTTTGGCGCGGCCGGCGGATACGAAAAAAATGAGGGAGAGATCGTAGGAATCGTGGGAGACGTGCGCCACTTTGGATTGGATGCTCCGATCGCGCCGACTTTCTATGTCCCGCTATCCCAGGCCGGTATGGATGGCGCGACGTTGGTAATTCGTGCGCAAGCATCTTCCGCTGCCCTGGGGCGATCAGCGCGCAAGCTGATTCAAGAGATTGATCGCAATGCATTGGTCGGAGAACCGGCGTGGTTTGAGACTCTGGTTGCGAATTCGCTGGAGCAGCGGCGGTTTTACATGATGCTGCTGGGTGCATTCGCTGCATTGGCATTGGTCTTGGCGGCGGTAGGGCTGTATGGAGTGATTTCGTACTCGGTGGCGCAAAGAACGCAAGAGATCGGTATCCGCGTTGCTCTGGGAGCCGCGCGCTCGCAAGTGTTGTCGATGGTAATGCGGCACGGGCTGCGGCTGGTCGCTTTTGGATTGGCGGCGGGGCTCGGGATGGCACTCATGCTGAGCCGCACGCTGAAGGGCTTGCTCGTCGGCGTAAGCGCAACAGATGCACCCACGTTACTTGTAGCGGCAGCCGGGCTGCTGCTAGTAGCCCTCCTGGCCTGCTACGTGCCCGCATGGCGCGCGGCGCGGATGGATCCGCTGGTGGCATTGAGATTTGAGTAGGCAAGCTTCGGCAGCGTTTCCGACATTTTTGATGGCAACCCCCCTCGAATCTGGGTGCGATCCTCACTTTTGTCACAAAGAGGGGTGCAAGTCCTCCGGATTCTGCCTGGACCCCACGGTACGCGAAGTGTGAGCGAATCAAGAGTTTTCAGCTGATTGGAGTTAGCTGCATGGCATCTCAGTGCCCGCATTGCAGCCCCGCCGAGGCGCAACTCGAGCGTTTTGCAGGCGAATTGTTTCGAAATCGATGCTCGTGTCGGAACGATTCGCGCCCAATCGGAGACGCCGTCTCCGGCCACCTTTTGGCAGCAACAAAGAGTCCTCGAACGGGTTTATAGGAATATGGAATTTAGGGGACTATTGCCGCGCCTTGCGCATTGGCGAAAGGAGCGGCTCGTCGTCAACTGGGCACCTGCTAAGGTCTTGTTTTCACTTGCACTTACGTTGGTGCTTGCTTCCCTGACTTGTCCGCACGCTTGGGGCGACGTGGGAATCGTACTTAACGAGTCGATGGATACGAGCGTCGACAGAATCTCAGGTACCGGGCACAGCGCTGTCTATTTTTCGCGAATTTGCGCGGAGTCGCCCGTGCGATTGAGGCTGTGCCATCCGAACGAAAATGGCTCGGTGATGAGCAATTACATCAACATCGGGGAGGATCAGCGGTTCGAGTGGAACATCGTGCCCCTCAATATTTACCTTTATGGAGTGGAGGATCCCCGGTATCGCCCACTTTTCGGGTCTTACAGGGTCAAGAATTTATTCGAGGAGAGATACCGGACGAAATATCTGGCCGGGTATTGCGATGGCCCGCCATGCTCGACAAGTTACAAAGCGGAATGGCGAGAGATGGTTGCGGCGACGCTTCTTCGCAGCATGTATATTTTCGTGATTGATACGACACTCGAGCAGGATAAGGAACTGATCTCGCAGTTTAATGCCTCGCCCAATGAAAATCACTTTAACGGAATCACACGGAACTGTGCGGATTTCACGAAGCGTGTGATCAATAGCTATTTCCCGCACGCCGCCGCCACTGACTACATCAACGACTTCGGGATGACCAGCCCGAAAGCCATTGCGCGGTCGTTCGTTCGCTATGCCGTCCGGAACCCGAACTCCAACCTGCGAGTGCTGCACTTTGCTCAAGCGCCGGGCACCATTAAGAGGAGCAACGAGGTTCGATCCGGAACAGAGCAGTTGTACCGTTCCGAGAAGCTGCTCATTCCCCTGCTGCTTTTTGCTCATTACGGAGTGCCGGCCGTGGCTGCCTCCTACCTCCTAACCGGCCGATTCAATCCCGAGCACGAGTTCGAAAAGCATCCTGCCGAACAGCAGAATCAGCATGACGCGAAGGACCCGATGAAGACTCGCGAGGAGGACCAAGCCCAGGTCGTTGGCACCCAGGCAGAATGGAAACGATATCGGAATGCGCTGGACTCTCTATTGCAGGAAGGAGGGGAAGCCAAATTCATCGGGGAACAGGGAGACTTCCGTCGTTTTTTCAAGCATCTGGACAAAGTGGGCACACCTCGAGTGGACGCCGACGGAGCGCTGTGGATGGAGATTCCCGGCAAGAGTAAAACTCTCCATGTGGGATTGAGCGCGAACAACATTCTTGAGCAGGGTTCGAACACGCAATTGGCTTACTCCTTGCTCCTCTGGCGCGCCAATGGCGTCTTGAACAGCCCGAAGCACAGCCGGGAGACGATGCCGGAATTTGAAAGGGATTGGCAACTCCTCGAACGGGCGCGCTTGAAAAACGCGTTGGTCGTCGCAGGAGATCGCACGCCAGACAAAGACATCCTTGGCGCGGATGCTTTCGCCGGCGGCAAGGATGAGAGGATTGCGGATTTTCAGCTCCCTCCGAGTCTTTGAATTGCTGGACTCATTTCTTCCGCTCGGAATGAGCGCGTAATATCCGGCAGAGTGTTCATCACCGCTTGGCCACTTCGAGCGTCAAATCCCTAAAACAAGGCTGCTCATTTAGCCGATACCGTTCCGGTCGGCGAGGGGAGTTTTGAACGGATCAAGGATTCCACTTGATTCCAGACGTTCGGGTCGCATTCGATTTCGATATGCGACTTCATGAATAGGCGGCCGAACCAGGGATAGTGCGGGCAACTGACAGGGTGGGCTTTGTAGTCAAAGCGAAAATTTCCGATGATGTGGGTGCGCGTGGCATCAGCCGCTAGAATTTCGCTCCGCCCACGTAGAAGTCCATTCGGCTGATAGAAGTTGGCTGCCTCTTTAACGTTAGCAGGGATGAGCATGTCATTTTGCTCGCGCTTCGTTATGCTGTCCACTTGGATGGTAAGCAGTACCGGGATGCCATCCTTCTCTAGCTCTCGCGCGAGAGTAACGGTTTCCGAAGCTCCCCAACTATGCCCGTATATGATGATGCGCGCTTGCT
>Ga0182037_10001789_pt1 | contig 11336 bp, 9 predicted proteins | sample sta12Cox44000082_FD_125974 | JGI IMG/M metagenome (GOLD analysis project Ga0182037, IMG submission 125974) | Lab enrichment of tropical soil microbial communities from Luquillo Experimental Forest, Puerto Rico - statoxic.12C.oxic.44.000.082 | ecosystem: Environmental > Terrestrial > Soil >... | reverse complement strand
GCCACGTCCAGAATCCGTGCGGTGTCGTCGGCGCGCTCGACGTAGCGACCGATCCAATAGAGCGCCTCGGCGTTGCGGGCCAGCATCAGTCCATCACCTTCTGCTGTTGCTGCTGTTGCTGCTGTTGCTGCTCCTCCTGCGGCTTAGCCGGCTGTGACTGGTGTTGGGCCAGCCTTGGCGCGGCGTCGAGCACCGGGTCCGGTCTCGGCCTCGGCAGCGACCGCACGACCTCGGCGGCGACCAGTTCACGGTCGCGGGCCGCCGCGCGCGGCGCCAACACCCAGGTGTCCTTTGAGCCACCGCCCTGGCTGGAGTTGACCACGCGCGAGCCCTCCACCAGGGCCACCCTCGTCAGCCCGCCGGGCAACACCCATACGTTGTCGCCATCGTTGACCGCGAATGGCCGCAGGTCGACGTAGCGGGGAGCCAGTGTGCTTTCGACCTGCGTCGGCACGGTCGACAGCTCCATCATCGGCTGCGCGATCCAGCTTCGCGGATCGTCGCGAATCTTCTTGGCGACGGCGGCCAACTCTTTATCGGAAGCCTCCGGACCGAACACGATGCCGTAGCCGCCGGACCCCTCGACCGGCTTGAGGACCAATTCGTCGATCCGGTCCAGCACCTCTTCGCGTTCGTCATCCAGCCAGCACCGGTAGGTCTCGACGTTGGCCAGCACCGGTTTCTCGCCCAGGTAGTACTCGATCATCGTCGGCACATAGGTGTAGACGAGCTTGTCGTCGCCGACGCCGTTGCCGATCGCGCTCGAGATGACGACGTTCCCGGCACGGGCGGCGTTGACCAAACCCGCCACCCCCAGCACCGAGTCGGCCCGGAACTGCAGCGGGTCCAGGAAGGCATCGTCGATGCGCCGGTAGATGACGTCGACCTGGCGCTCTCCCTCGGTGGTGCGCATGTACACCTGGTTGTCGCGGCAGAACAGGTCGCGGCCTTCGACGAGCTCAACGCCCATCTGCCGGGCCAGCAGCGAATGCTCGAAGTACGCCGAGTTCGCCACGCCCGGAGTCAGGACCACGACGGTGGGATCGGCCTCGTTAGTGGCAGCGGAGTTGCGCAGCGCCCGCAGCAGGTGCGAAGAGTAATCGTCGACCGCGCGCACCCGATGGGTGGCGAACAGGTTCGGGAAAACCCGCGCCATGGTGCGCCGATTCTCCATGACGTACGACACGCCCGAGGGTGAGCGCAGGTTGTCCTCGAGAACCCGGAAATTGCCCCGCTCGTCGCGGATCAAGTCGATGCCGGCGACGTGGATTCGCACGCCGTTGGGCGGGACGATGCCCACGGCCTGGCGGTGAAAATGCTCGCAGGAAGTAACCAGGCGGCGCGGGATGATGCCGTCGTTAAGGATCTCCTGATCGCCGTAGATGTCGTCGAGATACATCTCGAGGGCCTTGACCCGCTGGGTGATGCCGCGCTCCAACCGGTTCCACTCGGCGGCCGATATCACCCGCGGCACCAGGTCGAGCGGAAACGGCCGCTCCTGACCCGACAGCGAAAACGTGATGCCCTGGTCGATAAACGCGCGGCTCAGGGCCTCGGAGCGGGCCATGAGCTCCGAGGCGTCCGAGGGTGCAAGCTCGGCGTAGATGCCCTTGTACGGGCCGCGGACGGTCCCCTGGGCGTCGAACATCTCATCGAAGGCCAGCGAATAGGCGTCGGACGTGTTGTATCCGCCGAAAATGCGCTCGGAACGCGCGCCCGCACGCGCAGGCCTGCCGCGCGACCGCCGCCTGGTCTCCTCAAGCTGGCTAGTAAGACTCACTTTTCAGATGTTGCCTCAAATTGACGTTGCAGCAGGCCACCAGTTCCCCTTTTGGGAGAAAACGTAACCGGCTGATAACCTGATCAGTCGCCGCCGGGTATATCGGGCGCCTCAAGCCAACACCGAATCTCAGAAGGAAACAACGCGTGGCCAACATAAAGTCGCAGCAGAAGCGCAATCGCACTAACGAGCGCGCTCGTCTGCGCAACAAGTCGGTCAAGTCCTCGCTGCGTACCGCCGTGCGCGCGTTCCGCGAGGCCGCCCACACCGGCGACAAGGAGAAGGCCGCGGAGTTGCTGGTGTCGACCAACCGCAAGCTGGACAAGGCCGCCAGCAAGGGTGTGATCCACAAGAACCAGGCGGCCAACAAGAAGTCGGCGCTGGCGCGGGCCCTCAACAAGCTCTGAGGCCCACGAGCCACCTCATCGGCTCCGTTCGGCCACCAGCTCGGCAACCTGCCTGACCGCGGATTCCAGCGCGTAGTCCGCGTCAGCGACGGCGCCCTTGACGTTGGCGTTGAGCTCTGCCACCACTTTCATCGCGGTTGCCACCGTGTCGCGCGACCAACGCCGCGCCTGTTTCTGGGCTTTTTGCACCCGCCAGGGCGGCATCCCGAGCTGCGCGGCCAGCCGATACGGGTCGCCGGAAAGCGGCCCTACCCGGCCGATGGCATGTACGGCTTCGGCCAGGGCGTCGGCCAGCACCACCAGCGGCTCGCCGCGCATCATCGCCCAGCGCAGCGCCTCGGTGGCCCCTCCGACATCGCCGGCCACGGCCTTGTCGGCGATGTCGAAGCCCTTCACTTCGGCCTTTCCGCTGTGATAGCGCCGGACCGCGGCGGCATCGACGTCACCGCCGGTGTCGGCGACTAACTGTGAGCAAGCGGCGGCGAGTTCTCGCACGTCGGACCCGACGGCGTCCAGCAGCGCGGTCACCGTCTCCTCATCGACTCTGACCCGCAGCGCACGAAACTCCTTGCGGACGAAGTCGACGCGTTCGCTTGGCTTGGTGATCCGCGCACATGGATGCACCACGGCGCCAAGCGACTGCAGCTCGTTGGCCAGCGCTTTTGCTCGCCCACCGCCCGAGTGCACCACCACCAGCACCGTGCCCGGCGGCACGTCGGCGGCAGCCGCAGCAATCACCTCCGCCGCGTCCTTGCCCGCTTCGGCGGCCGCCTCCAGGACCACAATGCGCTCGTCGGCGAACAGCGACGGGCTCAGCAGTTCGGCGAGCTCGTAAGTACCGACGTCGCCGGCCCTCGTCCGGCTGACCGGCACATCGTTGGCTCCGGCGTCGGTCCCCGCACGCTTGCGCGCCGACCGCAGCACCTCGGCCACTGCCCGCTCGACCAGCAGTTCCTCGTCTCCCAGGACCAAGTGCAACGGCGAAATCTCGCTCACCCCACGATGGTGTCATGAAGGGCCGACCAGTCCCTTCTGGGATCCAACAGCTCCGACACCGTCCACGCCAGCACGCAGATGACGGTCACCAGCGCGGCTGCCCGGACAACCGCGCGAAACCAGGGGTGCCGCCACAGCAGCGCGGCCAGCAGAAGTGACAGCGCAATGGCAGCGCCGACCAGCAGCACCCCGGCCAGACCGTCCGGAACGGGCACGGTCGCGGCGGGGATATCGGCCGCCCACTTCGCCACGCTCAAGACCCACCACAGTTCGGGCGCGGTGAAGCGGATCAACAGCTGCGCACCGGCCTGCCACACCACGCACAACACCGCCGCCGCGCTGCCCAGCACCGTGATCGGCGCTATCACGGGCGCCACCGCGAGATTGGCGCCCGCGGCCACGAGGCTGACCCGGCCCGAAATGCCGGCCACCAGCGGGGCGGTCACCACGTGCGCGGCCCACGCAACCGCGAGCGCATCGGCCAGCGGCTTGGGGCAGCCGCGGGCGACCAGGCGCCGCGACCATACCGGCGCGATGACGACCAGCGCGGCCGTCGCCAGCACGGACAGCGCGAAGCCCACGTCAACGGCCAGGTGAGGAGCGAGTGCCAGCAGCATCAGCACCGTGGCCGACAGAGCTGGAATCGCCTGCCGCCGACGCGAAGACAGCATCCCTGCCAACGCGATCGCGCCCATCACGGCCGCCCGCAGAACGCTCGCCGTCGGCTGCACGACGATGACGAAGGCCACCAGCGCCACCGCGGCAAGCACTACGGCGGTGCGCGGGCCGATCAACCGGGCCGAGAACAGCACCGTCGCGCACACGATCGTGACGTTGGCCCCGGAAACCGCTGTCAAGTGCGTCATACCCGCCACGCGAAAGTCGCGGCTCGTCTCGGCGGTGACCGCCGACGTATCGCCCAGGACCAGAGCGGGCAGCATCGCGGCCTGGTCGGCAGGCAGGGTGCCGCGGACGGCGGCAGCGAACCGGCCCCGCACAGCGTGAGCGGCTCGCTGCACCGCACCGGCGGTGCCCATGGTCGGCCGGCCCGACGCAGTGAGCACCGCGACCGTCAGATCACTGCGGGACGGACGGTTGATGCGGGCGGTGAACCGCATGGGCCGGCCCACCATCACTCCCCCTGTTTCCGAGCCGAAGTCCGACGCGCGGGCGAAGACGACCACCCGGCCAGACATTTCGTCGGCACGTAGGCGCTGCAGGGTGGCACGAAACATCAACCGGCCTGAGCCCAGCGACAGCGCACTCTCGGTCGGGGTGACCGTCACCTGGGCGGCCGTTCCGAACGCCGCGGTAATCGGGTGACGACCCACCGCGTCGACGCGCAGCGCGATCGCGAGCCCAAACCCCGCGCCCACAACGCCGATCGCCACCACGCCGGCGCCGATCGCCCGCAGTCGCCGGGCTCGGCCAGCCCGGCGCGCCGCGTAACACGCCAATCCGCCCGCGACGACCGCCAGCACGACACCGCACGCCGCCACTGCCCGTCCGACCGGCCACCAGATCCCGGCAGCAGTCACCATCCAGCCGGTGAGCGCGGCCGGAACCAGCCGCACATCGACGTGCGCGGCGGCCGATTCGTCGAGGCCGGGGTGGCGCACCGGTGTCAGACACGGACTAAGGGCCGGAGCTTGTCGAGCCGCGCCGGTCCGATGCCATCAACATCGGCGAGCTGGTCGACACTGGTGAATTTGCCGTTAGCCTGCCGCCACGCCACGATCGCGGCGGCGGTCACCGGCCCGACCCCGGGCAGGGCGTCGAGTTGTTCCACGGTCGCGGAGTTCAGGTCGACCACCTCAGGCGCCTTCGGCTTCACCGTCGGAGAAACTCGCGGTCCGGGTGCCCCGGACACCGGTGCCGAACCGGAGGCCACCGAGCTGCCCAGCGCCGTCGGCTGCCCCGAGACGGGAGCGAGCCCGACCACGATCTGCTCGCCGTCGCCAACCGGGCGGGCCATGTTCAATCCGATGGTGTCCGCACCGTTCACCGGGCCACCGGCGGCCTGCAGCGCGTCGGCGATGCGCGCGCCGGGCGCCAGGGTCACCAGTCCGGGCGTGTGCACCAGACCGACGACGCTGACCACCACCGGCCGGTCGGGACCGGGCGGCTGGCCGGCACCCGGGCTCGCCGACGACCTCGGGCTTGCCGTGGACGCCTTCTCCACCGGTGGGAGCCTGGCCGACATGACCGGCGCGGGCCGATCGCGCAGCAAGGTGAATACCGTGACCAATACCGCGAGGGCAGCCACGACGGCCAACGCGGTGGCACCGGCACGGCCCGGGTCGGCGCGTACGCGGGCCGCCCAGCCCCGGCCCTGGGACGCATCGGGAAGCCACCGCGGCAGCAGCGAGTTCTGGTCCTCATCCGCTGTGTCCTGGTCTGACCCGAACTCCGTGCCGTCGGAGTCGGCGGGTGAATCGGTACCCGGATCGGCACCGAGTCGTCGATGTAGTCGCTCGGCGGGAAGTTCTGTTCGCATGCGCCGACCGTAGGTGCGTCGACCGCCACAACGGCCCCGCGCGGGGCGTCGCGGTGCCCGCATGTGGATTAACCCGAGGCTGTGCACAAGCGCCGCGTGCGATGGGTCAATATGGAAGCCGAGCCCCAGACGACAGGAGGCTGCCATGCAACTGGCGCTCACACCCGAGGAAGCCGCGTTTCGCGACGAACTTCGCACCTTCTACACGACCCAGATCCCCGAGGAGCTCCGCGAGTTGGTTCGGCAGGGCGCGCCGGTGACCAAGGACCACATCGTCACCAGCCACAAGATCCTGAACGATCACGGGCTTGCGGTGCCGAACTGGCCGGTCGAATGGGGCGGCAAGGACTGGACGCCGACCCAGCACCAGATCTGGACCGACGAAATGCAATTGGCCTGCGTCCCGGAGCCGTTGAACTTCAACGTCAAAATGGTCGGCCCGGTGATCGCCGAATTCGGTTCCCAGGAGATCAAGCAGCGCTTCCTGCCGGCGACGGCGAGCATCGACATCTGGTGGTGCCAGGGGTTCTCCGAGCCGGAAGCCGGCTCCGACCTCGCGTCGCTGCGGACCACCGCGGTGCGCGACGGCGACACCTACGTCGTCAACGGGCAGAAGACATGGACGACGCTGGGCCAGTACGCGGACTGGATCTTCTGCCTGGTACGCACCGACCCGCAGGCGCCCAAACGCCAGGCGGGCATCTCATTCCTGCTCATCGACATGGCGACACCGGGGATCAGCCTGCGGCCGATCAAGATGATCGACGGCGGCCGGGAGGTCAACGAGGTGTTCTTCTCTGACGTTCGGGTACCGGCCGATCAGCTTGTCGGACAAGAGAATCAGGGTTGGACATACGCGAAATTCCTGCTGGGCAACGAGCGTACGGGGATCGCCGGAGTCGGCCGGACGAAGGTACGCCTCGCCGAGGTGAAGAAGCACGCCGCGCAGACCGGATTGCTGGATGATCCGCTGTTCGCGGCGCGTTTGGCCGAGGCCGAAAACGAAGTGCTGGCACTGGAACTCACGCAGTCCCGGGTGACAACGGACTCCGCGGACGGTAAGCCGAACCCGGCGTCGTCGGTGCTCAAGATGCGCGGCAGCCAATTGCAGCAGATCGCCACCGAGCTGCTCGTCGAGGTGGCCGGGCCCGACGCGCTGCCGGTGGACGGTTCTCACGGTGATGACATCGCGTCACCTGCTTGGGCGCAATCCAGTGCCCCGCGCTACCTCAACTACCGCAAGACATCGATCTACGGCGGCAGCAACGAGGTGCAGCGCAACATCATCGCGTCCACCATTCTCGGATTGTGAGGCAGCCATGGACTTTCAGCTGAGCGACGAGCAGGTTCTGCTCCGCGACACCACCCGCGACCTACTGTCGCGCACCTATGACCCGGAGAGCCGCAACAAGATCATCGAGACCGATCTCGGGTGGAGCCGCGATGTTTGGAGCCAGCTCGCGGACACCGGGATTCTGAGCCTCGGGTTCGAGCCGGACGAGTCCGGCCAGATCGAGATCATGGTGGTGCTCACCGAGATCGGGCGGCGGTTGGCGCCCGAACCCGTCGTGCACGCCGCCCTGGCGCCCGGTGCACTGATCGCCGAGCACGGGAGCGATGCACAAAAACAACTGCTGGACGAGGTCGCGGCGGGTCAAAAGCTGCTCGCGTTCGCTCACCTGGAAACCGGCCACCGGAAGCCGACCGCGACCGTTGCCACTCGGGCCGTGCTGCAAGGCAATTCGTGGAACCTGAGCGGGACGAAGAACCCGGTCCTGGCCGGCGACTGCGCCGACACGCTAGTGGTCAGCGCCGCGTTGCCGGACGGCGGCACCGGGTTGTTCCTGGTCGAGGGTGAAGCCGTGAACAGGCACCCCTATCCGACGTTCGACGGTCAGCGCGGCGCGCAGATCGAACTGAACTCCGCACCCGCCGAGCCTCTCGGCGACGCCGCGGACGTCCAAGACGCCTCGCCCGCCATCCGCGACGCCATCGTCCGCATCCAGTCGGCGTTGTGCGCCGAAGCCGTCGGCGCAATGGAGGAAGCGCTGCGCCTGACCACGGATTACCTGAAGACCCGCAAGCAATTCGGCGTCACGCTCAACAAATTCCAGGCGCTCACCCAACGGGCCGCCGACATGTACGTGTCGCTGGAGTTGGCCCGCAGCATGAGTTTCTACGCCGCGATGTCGATCGCCGACGGCAACCTGGATCCGGTGATCGCGTCCCGGGCCAAGTTGCAGATCGGCCGGTCGGGCCGGCACATCGCGCAGGAGGCGATACAGCTGCACGGCGGGATCGGCATGACGGCCGAATACCCGGTCGGCCATTACGCCGCCCGGCTCACCGCGATAGAACACACGCTGGGCTCCTCGCAGGACCACCTGCAGGTCCTGATCGATCACATCGCCGACCACGACCTGGCCCGGCTCTAATACATGGCCGAGCTATCGGACAGGGTCGTCGAGTTTCTTTCGGCAGGCACCCGCACTGGGATGCTGGGTTTCGTCGCCTCGGACGGCCGCCCGCTGGTCACGCCGGTGTGGTTTGTCGTCGACGACGGCGAGCTGGTGTTCGCCACCCATCGCGACACACCGAAATATCGTGCCCTGCAGCGTGATCCGCGAGTCGCGATTTGCGTCGATGATCCCCACCCGCCGTACTCCTTCGTCCAGGTGCAGGGTGTGGCCGCGGCGACCGACGATCCGGGCGACTTGCTGGACAACACGACCCGCACGGGTGCGCGGTACATGGGCGCCGACCGCGCCGACGAGTTCCGCCGCCGCAACGCCGTCCCCGGCGAACTGGTAGTGCGCGTGCGCCCAACCAAGGTCATCACCGGGTTCGATATCAGCGACTGATTCCCCGCCAACGCACAGAACGCGGCAGGAGTTTCGGTGGGGCGAGGTACCATATTACGAATCATGGGGCAAAGCAGATTTGGTTGAGGCGACATAAATGGACCACCGTAGCGAACCTTCGACGCATGCTGAATCGACGGATAATTCAGGAGAGGCAATTTCGGCGCACCTAGCCGACGACCTACTGTCTACGACCGCCGTTGGATGGCGCAGCTTTTACGATTTACTTAGCCGCCGTTTAGAGGAAATCGGATTGGCTGATGTATCGTTCTTCCTAAATTATGGATATGTTCCGACGGATTCTAACAATGAATCCGCGTTCGTCGTTCGCGAAGGCACCTTCAACGCCAACTCGGTCCGGCTAGTGTTCGAGGTCATCGGATCGCTTGACCTGAATGACCGCACAATTGTGGACATAGGATGTGGCCGCGGAGGCAACGCCGCACTGGTCGCGGAGAGATTCAGCGCTCAAGTGATTGGGATCGACATGTCCGCAGAGGCGATCGCCTTCTGCCGTAGAACGCACCTTGGCCCCTCGATCGACTTCAGGGTAGGCGATGCATTGAATATTCCGCTAGCCGATGGGTCCTGCGATGCCATCGTTAACGTGGAGTCGTCGCATTCATACGGCAATCTGCCAAAATTCCTTAGTGAAATCCACAGGATTTGCCGCTCCGAAGGGTGGTTTTTGCATACGGATTTTCTGAGTCCCGAGGACTGGGACCATATAAGGATGCGTTTGGAGGCGCTCGGCTTTTTTACCGAAAGCGACCGCGATATCACTGCTAACGTATTGGCCTCGCGCGATCAAGCGAGTAGTAACTACGAGCAGGTTTATGGCGACGGAAATGCTCGTGTGGCTAACTTTCTTGCGCTACCTGGGTCTGCGATCTACGAGCAGCTACGGGCGGGCTTATTGGAGTACAGAATAATGAGATCTCAATTGCGTACAGGAACGACGTCGGGTCGTCCGGGTTAGGAAAGCGACACAGGGCAGACTGTTTCGTTCAATCATCAGGTTGGCTGGGGCGTCCCGACGGATTCAACCCCGTCCGGCTCCGGCACCTGACCGGCGAGGTACTCGGCGAGCGACCCGATCGTCGGATAGTCGAATACCGCGGTGGCGCTGATGTTGAACGCGCCACCGAACTGCCCGAACAACCGGTTGCGGAGTTCGACCGCCATCAGCGAATCCGTGCCCAGGTCCAAAAACCGGCTGGTTGCGGCCGGCGGTTGCGCGAGCCTCAGGAAACTTTGCACTTCCTGCTGTAGGTATTCGGTGAGGAAACTGCCGCGCTGCGCCTCTGGCGCCTCATGCAGTTGCCGGAGCAACTCGCTGTCGCCGGGCGTCGCCGTGACGGCACTCGGCAGCACGTGGTCGAGAATCGTTGGGCGAGATCCGTCCAGCATCTTCGCGGCACGCTGCCAATTGGCTCTGATGACGGTCGCCTGCCCTGTTCCGTGGGCGATAGCCTCGCCGAGCGCGTTGAGGGCGGCCGTGGGTTCCAGCGGAATCATGCCTTGCGCACTGAGATTGGCGCGCGCGGCGTGCGAAGTGGCCATGCCGGACTTCGCCCAGGGACCCCAGTTGATGCTGGTCGCGGGCAGGCCTTGCGCCCTGCGCTCCGCAACGAGCCCGTCGAGCAGCGCATTGGCGGCCGCGTAGTTGGCCTGGCCGGGCGAACCGAGCACGCTGGAGGCCGAAGAGTAGACGATGAAGAACTCAAGATCGTCGTTCTTCGTCAACCGATGGAGGTGCCAGGCGCCGAAGGCCTTGGGCGCCAACGTCGTCCGGAAACGTTGCAGGCTCTGCTGTGGTACTAGCGCGTCGTCGAGCACGCCCGCCAGGTGTGCCACCCCCGCGAGCGGCGGCAACTCTGCCCGGATCCGCTCCAGCAGCTCTCCGGCCTGCGCCTCATCGCCGACGTCGGCCGCGAAGGTGTGGATCCGGCACCGGTAGCGCTCCATGATGTCGGCGATTGCCCCTTGTGCGTCCGCATCGGGCAGGTGCCGGCTGGTCAACACGATGTCACCGGCCCCGAGTTGCGCCAGATAGGCCGCCGTGTGGAGGCCGAGTGCACCGAGGCCGCCGGTGATCAGATAGCTCCGATCGCCACGCGGCTGTAGCGGTTTCGGCATCTGCACCACGATCTTGCCGATGTGTCGCGCCTGTTGCATGCGGCGGAACGCGGTCTTGGCCTCCGTCAGGGGGTAGACCTCGAAAGCGAGCGGCGCCAGCTCGCCGCTGGCCATGCTATCCGCCAGCTCGGCCAGCAAGTTCCCCACCCGCTCGGGTTCTCGCTCGATGCACCCGTCCAGCGCAATGATCTCGTAGTCGATATCGGGACGGGCCGCCGCCATCTGCTGCGGAGTCCAGATGTCCCGCTTGGCGATTTCGGCGAACCGGCCGCCCTGCGCGGTCGCCCGCACGGTCGCAGCGATGAACCCCTCATTGGTCAGGCTGTTGAGCACTACATCAACACCCAAGCCGCCGGTATCCGCCAAAATCTGATCCGCGAAGTCCGTACTGCGCGAGTCGTAGACGTGTGCCACACCCATCTTGCGTAACGTCGCACGTTTGTAGGTGCTGGCGGTGGCAAAGACGATCGCCCCGCGCCGCTGGGCCAACTGGATCGCGGCCAGACCGACACCACCACTGGCGGCGTGTATGAGCACACGATCACCGGGCCGCACGTTGCCCCAGTCGAACGCAAGCCGGGCCGTCAGTGCCCCGGCGGGTATGGTCGCCGCGGCGACCGCGCTCCACCCGTTCGGCACGGGCGACAGGAACTGGG
>Ga0182037_10001786_pt1 | contig 11353 bp, 7 predicted proteins | sample sta12Cox44000082_FD_125974 | JGI IMG/M metagenome (GOLD analysis project Ga0182037, IMG submission 125974) | Lab enrichment of tropical soil microbial communities from Luquillo Experimental Forest, Puerto Rico - statoxic.12C.oxic.44.000.082 | ecosystem: Environmental > Terrestrial > Soil >... | reverse complement strand
CATTCGGCGAACGAATTCGCGCGCGCGCTCTGGCTGCATCGGCATCGCGTCGGTAATCACCTGCAGAGCGGATGGGTCTATGCGCTTACGCGGGACATCGACGGCGGTAAGCTGAGCCACCGGCTTGCCGCGGCGCATGATGCAAACGGGCTCGCCGGCGGCAGCTAGTGCGACCAATTCGCTTAAGCGAGCCTTGGCGTCGGCTAGGTTGACTTGCTTCATCACTCTCTCCTGACCATAATTATGGTCAGTTATATCCTTGCTGCAAAGAACCGTCGAGAACGATCTTGCGGACGCGACTGAACCCATCGATGATCGCGGCCTACACCGCCGCCGGTTTTTGGGGACACGAGACGATTTATCGACTCGCTGCCCGGCGGGCGCGAACGACACCGGATGCTTTTGCGGTGCGCGACAGTCATCGGCGGCTGACCTATGCCGCGCTGGTGAATGCCGCCGACCGGTTGGCCGCGAGCCTCGCCGGTCATGACATCCGGCCTGGCGACCGTGTCGCCGTGTGGCTGCCGAGCCGGGTGGAGACGGCCATCGTACTCATAGCCTGCTCACGCAACGGCTATGTGTGCTGCCCGTCGCTACATCGCAATCACACGGTCGGCGAAGTCATTACCCTGATAGACCGCATGCGCGCCGCGGCGCTGATCGCCGAACCCGGCTACTGCGCCGACGCCGACCGGCATGACCTGTTCGCGCAGCTCGCGGATTGCGACTTCTTGCACTGGGCGCACCGGCTGGAGCCTGCACACGATGCGGCGGTACCGTTCCGGAATGTGACCGGCCCTGCCGCGCTCGAACCGGCGAGCAGCGACGCGAACCAGGTGATGTACCTGCCCTTCACCTCCGGAACGGCCGGAGAGCCGAAGGGGGTCATGCACAGCGACAACACCTTGCTCGCCACCGCGCGAATGATGGCTCGCGATTGGGCACTCGATCGCAAGGTGCTCTATACGTTGAGCCCGTTGAGCCACAATCTCGGCCTCGGCGCGCTGATTACCGCGCTGTCGGCCGGCGGCGAGCTGGTGGTGCACGATTTGCCGCGCGGCCATAGCCTGCTCGACCGGCTGGAGGAGACGGGTGCGCAATTCCTGTTCGGCGTGCCGACCCACGCCATCGATCTGTTGAGCGAAATGCGCGCCCGCGGCGTACAGCGGATGGCCACGGTTCGTGGGTTCCGCCTTTCCGGAGCCGCCGCACCGCCCCAAGTGATCCGAGAGCTGATGTCCCGGGGGGCCGGGCCGCAGAGCGGCTACGGCATGACCGAAACCTGCTCGCACCAATACACCATGCCCGACGATCCGCCCGAGCGCATCGTCGAGACCTGCGGCCGAGCTTGCGAAGGATTCGAGGTCAGGATCTGGGGCCAAGACGACCCGGATATCGAGGCGGCGTCCGGCGAAATCGGCCAGATCGGCGGCCGTGGCGCCTGCCTGATGCTCGGCTATTTCGACGACCAGGCAGCCACCGAGGCCGCGTTCAACGGGCATGGCTGGTTCATGACCGGCGACCTCGGCTGGATGGACGAGCAAGGCTATCTGCGGGTCGTCGGCCGCCAGAAGGACATCATCATACGAGGCGGTCGCAACATCTACCCGGCGCGCATCGAGGCGCTGGCGCTGCGTCACGCCGCGATCGAGGGAGCGGCGGCCTTCCCGCTCGCCGATCCGAGGCTCGGCGAGCGCGTCTGCCTTGCCGTCGTGTTGCGCCAGAACAAGCAGGTCGAGCCCGAGGCGATCCTGCAACATTTGGATGTGGCGGGGCTCTCGAAATACGACATGCCGGAATTCATTATTCCGCTCAAGGAGATGCCGCTCACCGCCAGCGGCAAGGTGCGCAAGGGCGAGCTGGTGCGCCGGGTCGCGGAAGGCAGCCTGCAGCCTGTGCCGGTGCGCTATCGTCCGCCGGCACCGCGCTAACACGATGCGCGCGATCGTCGTCGATGAATTCGGCCCACCCGAGCGGCTGCGCGTGGCCGAGGTGCCGTCACCAAAGCCGGGACCCGGCGAGGTGCTGGTCGAGGTGCATGTGGCGCCTGTCAATTACGTCGACCTGCTGGTCGTCGGCGGCACCTACCAGTTCTTCCCGGCGCGCCCGTTTATCCCCGGCAAGGGGCCGGCCGGCGTGGTGACGGCGCTGGGAGCGGGTGTCGACGCACCGCAGGTCGGCGACCCCGTGCTGGCAATGGCCGAAGAGGGCGGCTATGCCGAGTTTGTCGCGCTCCGCGCCGACCAGTGCTATCGCCTGCCGCCGCGCATGTCCTTTGCGGAAGCGGCGTCGCTGAGCCTGGTCTACGACACCGCTTGGTTCGCGTTGCGCGAGCGGGCACGGTTGGCAACCGGTGAGACCGTGCTGGTGCTCGGCGCTTCGGGTGGGGTCGGGCAGGCAGCCGTGCAGCTCGCCCGCGCCATGGGAGCACGCGTGCTCGCCGGCATATCGCGGCCGGAGAGGGCCGCGATGCTGCGTGCCGCCGGCGTCGACGCGGTGATCGACTTGGGGCGCGAGAATCTGCGCGACTCCTTGCGCGAACAGGTCTGGGCGGCAACCGACGGGCGTGGCGCCGATGTCGTCATCGACCCCCTCGGTGGGGAGGTGTTCGCGGCGGCGCTGCGGGCGCTCGCCTGGTGCGGCCGGCTGGTCGTGATCGGCTTCGCCGCCGGGCATATCCCCTCGATCAAAACCAATTACCTGCTGCTCAAAAACATCGAGGTCAGCGGGTTGCAGGTCAGCGACTACCGCAAGCGGCGGCCGGCGCAGATGACCGCGTGCTTTGCCGAAATCTTCGAGCTCTACGAAGCGGGCCGGATCACGCCGGCGGCAGCCCAGGTCTTCCCGCTCGACCAGGCGGGGGCGGCACTCGCCGCGCTGCGCGACCGGCGTCTTTCCGGCCGTGCCGTGCTGCGCTTGCGCGGGGATTGAACCCGAACAACCTTGACTTGCCAGTCGCTCCCGTGCACCCATTCCTTCAGGATTTCTGGGTGGATCAGGAGGCGGTCATGGCGTCACCAAAAAAGCTGTCGCACATCGTGCTGCAGACCAATCGCCGTCGCGAGATGATCGATTGGTACTGCACCGTGCTCGGAGCCGAGATTCTTTACGAAGCGGAGCGCATCTCGTTCATCAGCTATGACAACGAGCACCACCGCGTAGCCTTTCTCGACCCCGGGCCGCTGACCGAGCGTCAGCCCAACGCCGCTGGGCTAAACCACGTCGCATTCACCATGGGCAGCCTTGACGACCTGACCGAGAATTACCTGCGGCTCAAGGAGCTCGGCATCCGCCCGCACCGCTGCGTCAATCACGGCGTGACCACGTCGATGTATTACCACGACCCCGACAACAATCAGGTCGAGCTGCTGATCGACAATTTTGCCACCGACGTCGACGGCAAGACGTATATGCGCGGGCGCTCCAAGACCGACAAGAACCCGGTCGGCGTAGTCTACGAGCCCGACGAGCTTGTCGCCCGGGTCCGGGCCGGTTTGCGCATCGAGGAGCTGGCTTCGATCAACGCGTAGCGGCTGAACGGGCCTTCGTTGTTTTTTGCTCCCTGAGGGGTGTGCAAATTCGGTTGATACCGGAGTGCAAATTCGTTGATCCGGAAAGCCGGAATTTGCGCCGTAAGCCCTTGACATAAGGCCCATTTCGGCTGAAGCGCCGCAACCATTTCGGGGTGAAAACGCGAAATTCGTTGTATTTTTGCGCGGGTCCGCCGCTCAGATGTCGTGAACGTCGATGATGCCGGGCAGCGATTTGACCGCGGCACGCGTCCGCGGGTCGACCTTGAAGCCGCCGGGAATGGCGATTTCGACCTCGCGCGAAGGCAGGTCGAGAACCACCGTAACTCGGCCGCGACCACCCGCTTCGCGGGTGATCACGCTCTTGAGGCTGGAGAGCGCGCGCGCTTCGCCGAGGAACACACGCAGCCCGGCGGCGGCATCGGCGACAACCGCGTCGAGCGGCTCGATCTTCTGCGCGATCAGGCGCAGGCTTTCCTCCCCGCTGCGCACATCGACGGTGACGACCAGCGGCTGGCCCGAATCAAGCAATTCCCTCATCTCGCCGAGCATTTCGGAAAATAGGGTCACCTCGAAAAGTCCGCTCGGATCGGACATCTGAACAAAAGCGAACCGGTTGCCGCGCACCGAGGTCCGCTCCTTCTTGCCGACGGCAATACCGGCGAGCTTGAAGCGAACCGCGTCGTTCCCCGCCAGCCCGGCGGGCAATTCAGCGAAGCGGATCACGCCGGCCCGTTCGAGGCTCTTGGCGTAGGAATCAAGCGGATGGCTCGACAGGTAAAAACCGATCGCCGCAAACTCGTGCTGCAGCTTCTCCGCCGGTGGCCAATCGGCCACGAGCGGCAAAGCCGGGCGCGGCGCAAAGCTCGGGTCGAGCTTACCGAAGAGGCTCTCCTGGCGGCTCGCGCGCTCCTCAGCCGCCAGGCTTGCCTGGCGTAAGAGCTGCTCGGCGGCGCCGAAGATCTGCGCCCGGTTTGGGTTCAGGCAGTCAAGCGCGCCGGCTTTGGCAAGGTTTTCGAATTGCCGACGGTTGAAGCTCTTGGCGTCGAGACGGCCGGCGAAATCAAAAAGGTCCTTGAAGCGACCTTGGGCGGCACGCTCGGCAACAAGATCGCTCATCGCTTGCCCGCCTACTCCCTTGACCGCGGCGAGCGCATAGCGGATCGCCGGTTTGCCGGTCTTCGGATCGGCCTCGACCGCAAACGTCACTTCGGACCGGTTGATGTCCGGCGGGAGCAGATTGATATCGAGCCGATCCAATTCCTGCCGGAAGACATTGAGCTTGTCGGTGTTGCCGAGGTCCAAGGTCATCAACGCGGCGAGGAACTCGACCGGGTAGTTCGCCTTCAAATAGGCCGTCTGATAGGCGACGAGCGCATAGGCGGCGGCATGCGATTTGTTGAACCCGTAGCCGGCGAACTTTGCCATCTGATCGAAGATCTGGTCCGCAAGCGCGGCATCGACACCGCGTCCGCCGGCACCTTCGATAAACAGCTGGCGCTGCGCCTCCATTTCGGCCGGAATTTTCTTGCCCATGGCGCGGCGCAGCAGATCGGCGCTGCCCAGGCTGTAGCCGGCCAGTAGCTGGGCAATCTGCATGACCTGCTCTTGGTAGATCATGATCCCGTGGGTTTCCGTGAGGATCCCCTGTAGTGCGGGATGCAGATAGTCGGCCGCTTCCTCGCCGTGCTTGACTGCGATGTAGCGCGGGATGTTCTCCATCGGCCCCGGGCGGTAGAGCGAGACGACCGCGATGATGTCCTCGAAGCAATCAGGTCGGAGCTTCTTGAGCATGTCGCGGACCCCGGCACCTTCGAGCTGGAACACACCGACGGTCTCGCCGCGGGCCAGCAAATCGTAGGCGCCGCGATCGTCGAGCGGAAGGCTCCCGAGGTCGAGGACAACCCCGCGGGCGGCCAATAGGTCACGCGCGCGGGCGAGCACCGTCAGGGTTTTTAGGCCGAGAAAGTCGAACTTTACGAGACCGGCGAGCTCCACCCACTTCATGTTGAACTGGGTGACCGGGATGTCGGAGCGCGGGTCGCGATAGAGCGGGACGAGTTCGGTGAGTGGGCGGTCGCCGATCACCACGCCCGCGGCGTGGGTCGAGGCATGGCGATAGAGGCCTTCGAGCTTCAGCGCGATCGTCATCAGCCGGGCTACGGTCTCGTCCGTGTCGCGCAGCTGCTGCAGCGCCGGCTCGCTGGCGATCGCCTGCTCGAGCGTGACCGGGTGCGCCGGATTGTTCGGCACGAGCTTGCACAGCCGATCCACCTGGCCATAGGGCATACCGAGCACCCGGCCGACATCGCGTAACACTGCGCGGGCCTGCAATTTGCCGAAGGTAATGATCTGGGCGACGCGATCGCGTCCGTATTTTTGCTGAACGTAACGGATCACCTCGTCGCGCCGGTCCTGGCAGAAATCGATGTCGAAATCCGGCATCGATACTCGCTCAGGATTGAGAAACCGCTCAAACAGCAGGCCAAACCGCAGCGGGTCGAGGTCGGTGATTGTCAGAGACCATGCGACGACCGAGCCGGCCCCCGAGCCGCGCCCGGGGCCAACCGGGATGCCCTGTCGCTTCGCCCACTGGATGATGTCGGCGACAATCAAGAAATATCCCGCAAATCCCATCCCGACGATCGTGTCGATCTCGAATTCGAGCCGCTTGCGGTAGGGCGCCCCGGCGGTCTCGCCGATCTCGGCGCAAGCGAGGCGCACGTCCAACCCGACCCGCGCGGCACGACGCAATGCCGTTTCGTCGTCGACCCCGTCGACGGTAGGAAAGGCTGGCAGGATCGGTTGGCACGGCTGCGGGATGAACGAGCAGCGACGGGCGATGACAAGAGTGTTGTCGCAGGCCTCCGGCAGATCGGCAAAGAGTTCCCGCATCTCGGCGGCCGACCGGAAGAAATGGTGCGGAGTTAGGCGCTTGCGTTCCTGGTCGGCGACCACCGCGGTTTCGGCGACGCAGAGCAGCGCGTCATGCGCCTCGTAGAAGTCACGATCCGGGAAATAGGCGTCGTTGGTCGCAACGAGCGGCAGGTCGTGACGATACGCCAGCTCGACGAGGCCCGCCTCGGTCCGTGCCTCCTCCGGAGTCCCATGGCGCATCAGCTCGACGTAAAGCCGGTCCGGAAACAGGCCCGCGAGCTCGGTCAGCGCGGCCTCCGCAGCTTCGTCCTGGCCCTCTGCCAGAAGCCGGCCGACCGGACCCCGCGGCCCACCGGCCAAGCAGAGGAGCCCCTCACTGGCTTGCTCGAGGTCCGAATGAGTGATCACCGGCTCGGTCGGCACTTCACCCGAAAGATAGGAGCGGCTCACGAGTTCCAGGAGGTTGTGATAGCCCGCCTCGTTCTGCGCCAACAGCACGATCCGATCCGGTTCGGGCAAGGCGCGCTCCGGTCTGCTTCCGTCCGCGGTCCAGTTGCGCGCGAGGGCGATTTCGCAGCCGATGATCGGCTGGATCCCCGCCGCGGAACAGGTGGTCGCGACCTCCAGCGCGCCGAACAGATTGCCGGTATCGGTGACGGCGACCGCGGGCATGCGCTCGGCCCGGCACATCGCGACCAGTTCTTTGATTGGGATCGCACCGGCCGACAGTGAATAGGCAGTGTGAACCCGGAGATGGACAAAATCGGCAAGGGTCATGCCCGCAACATCGCACGAGCTGCTGCCGATTTCAGCCGTGGTGATGGGACCCCAATTGCGGGGTCGCGCCAGGCCTCGACTCGCTTAGCCTTCGTTCGCGCGCTCGCCGAATCGCAGCTCACGCTACCGTTCTCAGACGCCCATCTGCGAGGGCGACGATGCGGTCGAGCCGGCGGGCGAGATCGAGATTGTGGGTCGCAATCAATGCCGCCAAGCCGGTGTCGCGGACGAGACTGAGTAGTGCCTCCAACACATTCTCGCCGGTAGCTTGATCGAGGTTGCCGGTCGGCTCGTCGCCGAGCAGGATCTTAGGGTCGTTGGCAAGCGCGCGGGCGATCGCAACGCGCTGCTGCTCGCCGCCGGAAAGGCGCGCGGGGCGATGCCCGGCCCGCGGTCCAAGCCCGATGCGCTCGAGGAGCCCGGCCGCCTTTTGCCGCGCTCGCCGGCGCGGCACTGCGGCAATCATCTGCGGAAGCATGACGTTTTCGAGCGCTGAGAATTCCGGCAGCAGGTGATGGAATTGGTAGACAAAGCCGATTTCCGAGCGCCGCAGCAATGTGCGACGATCATCACTAAGACTCCCGCAATCATCCCCGCCGATCAGCACCGCGCCGCCATCCGCACGCTCCAGCAGGCCGGCGACGTGCAGCATCGTCGACTTCCCAGCGCCCGAGGGTCCGACCAACGCGACGATCTCGCCCGGTCGCAGGACCAGATCGATCCCGTTCAAGACCACGAGTTCGGTTCCGGCCTGCCTGAAGATACGCCGGACCCCGCGCAGCTCGAGCGCCGGCAATCGGATTTCCGGGCTCACTCGTAACGCAGCGCCTCGACCGGGTCGAGGCGCGCTGCGCGCCAGGACGGATAGAGCGTGGCGAGAAAAGAGAGGGCGAGCGCCATCAAGACGACCGCCGCGACTTCGCCTGAATCGATCCGCGCCGGAATGCGGGTGAAGAAATAGATCTCGGCCGCGAACAGATCGGTGCCGATGACTTTTTGCAGAGCTTGCCGGATCGCCTCGATGTTGCGGGTGAAGACGACACCGAGAAGTAAACCGGCGACCGTGCCGACGACGCCGATGCTAGCGCCGCTCAGCACGAAGATGCGCAGGATTGCCCCGCGTGAGGCGCCCATCGTGCGCAAGATCGCAATATCCCGACCCTTGCCCTTCACCATCATGATCATGCTCGAGATGATGTTGAAGGCAGCGACGACGATGATCAGGGTCAGGATCAGGAACATCACGTTGCGCTCGATCTCGACCGCGTTGAACAGGCTCGAGTTCGCCTGCTGCCAATCAACGATCCGAACATGTCCGCCGAGGGCAGCGGCAATCAGCCGGCGATCTTCGTGCACCCGATCAGGATCAGCGACGAATACCTCGAGGCTGGTGACCGCGTTCGGCAAGCGAAAAAACAGTTGCGCAGCCTCCAGAGGCACAAAAATGAAGCTGTTGTCGTATTCGTACATACCAACATTGAACAGTGCCACGACACTATAGGTTTTGATCCGCGGCATCGTGCCGAAGGCGGTGGCGGTTCCCTGCGGAGAAATTATCGTGATCGTGCCGCCGACAGCGAGCCCGAGCCGGCGCGCCAGCCGATCGCCGACAGCGACACCGTCATCCTCGAAATCCGCAAGCGACCCCTGAACGATATGGTCTGCGACCAGAGGTCGCCGCCGGAGATCCTCCGGCCGGATTCCTCGGACCAACGCGCCCGCGGCACCGATCTCGGTGGTGGCCATGACCTGCCCCTCGATCAGCGGCGTAACGCTAGTGACGCCTGGAACCTCGCTGGCCTTTGCCGCCGCAGCGTCGAAATCGGTAAGCGGACCGGCTTGGGCATAGACCCCGAGGTGGCCGTTGAGACCAAGGATGCGGCCGAGCAGGTCGGCCCGGAAGCCATTCATCACCGACATAACGATGATCAGGGTGGCAACCCCGAGGGCGATTCCGAGCAACGAGAAGATTGCGATGACCGAGACGAACCCTTCCTGCCGTCGTGCCCGCAGATAGCGGAACGCGACCATCCTCTCGAACGCGCCGAAGATCACGCGACGATCCGAGGACCGTCGCTTGCCCGTCCCCTCACCTGCGGTTACACGGGCGCCTCCCTCTCCCCGGGCCTGGGGAGAGGGCCGGGGTGAGGGCGGGCTGTCACCCAGTCGAATGCCGTTTCCACGGGGATGTTCTGCCGCTCCCCCGAACGACGGTGCTTTACCTCGATGTTGCCGGCGGCAAGCCCGCGCGGTCCGATGACGAGCTGAACGGGGAGACCGATCAGATCCATTGTCGCGAATTTCGCGCCGGGCGACTCGTCGCGGTCGTCATACAGCACCTCGACACCGGCGCCGAACAGCTTGGCATAAAGGTCTTCGGCGACCTTGCAGCAGGGCGGATCACCGGGACGCAGGTTGATCAGGCCGACGGAGAATGGGGCGACGCTCTCCGGCCAAATGATCCCGTCATCATCGTGGTTTGCCTCGATCAGCGCCCCAACGAGGCGCGACACGCCGACCCCGTAGGATCCCATTTCGAGCGCGACCGGATCTCCAACGGGGCCGGCGACGACTGCGCCCATAGGCCGCGAATATTTGTCACCGAAATGAAAGATCTGGCCAACCTCGATTCCCCGTTTGCTCAGGATCTTGTCGCCGTATTTTGCAGCCGCCTGCGGATCATGAACGTCGTCGGTCGCGGCGTAGATGCTGGTGTAATGATCGACAACCTGCTGCAGAGCCGAGGCGTCCCAGCCAACGCTGTCAAACCCCCGCCAGTCCGTTTCAATGAAGTCCGCGTGGACATGGACAGCGCTCTCGCCGGTATCCGCGAGAATGATGAATTCGTGGCTGAGATCGCCGCCAATCGGTCCCGTTTCGGCCCGCATTGGGATTGCGTAAAGCCCCATGCGCGCAAAGGTCCGTAGGTAGGCGACGAACATCTTGTTGTAGGAATGCCGCGCTCCGGCAAAATCCAGATCGAAGCTATAGGCGTCCTTCATCAGAAACTCGCGCCCACGCATGACGCCAAAGCGCGGCCGGACCTCGTCGCGGAATTTCCATTGAATGTGATAGAGCAGCTTCGGCAGGTCGCGATAGCTCTTGACCGAGGAGCGGACGATCTCGGTCACCTGCTCTTCATTGGTCGGCCCGTACAGCATCTCGTGGTCGTGACGGTCGCGGATGCGCAGCATTTCCTTGCCGTAATCGTCATAGCGCCCGCTCTCGCGCCACAGTTCGGCCGGTTGGACGGTCGGCATCAGGATCTCCTGGGCGCCGGCGCGGTCCTGCTCCTCGCGTACGATCCGCTCGACCTTTTTCAGAACCCGCAGCCCGAGCGGCAGCCAAGAGTAAATGCCGGCGCTCGACTGCCGGATCATCCCGGCCCGCAGCATCAGCCGGTGCGAGACGATCTGCGCCTCGCTCGGGTTTTCGCGCAATAGAGGCAGAAAATATTCGGAAAGCCGCATCGAACCTCACCCGGATAGCGCGGCGCACTCTAGGCAAGAGACGAGAGTCTGTCCATCGACGCCACCCGCCGGTGATCTCGGCAGCATCGTTCATATTCGCGTGACCCCGGGTCGCGGCGCGCGTACTATAGCGACCCTAGAAGATCGCGCGAGCAAGTGCTCTAGCCCAAGTCTGGGGAGTTTCAATGGACCGAGAATAAGGCGGGGCACTGCCCTGCCTTTTCGCATTTCCGAAGAGCGCGGCGACACATCTTCCTCTGGCCGGACTACGTTCCGCACGTCCCAGGCAGACGCGGATCGGAGGCTCAGTAATAGGCAAAAGCACGAATCTGGAGAACACGCATGGCGGTTAGTCGAGGATCCCATTTCTTCATCAATCCAGGGCCGACCAACATCCCCGACCGCATCCTGCGAGCGATGGATCGCGGTGCGATCGATTTTAATGGCGCGCAATTTCGTGCGATCGCAGAGGAATGTTTTGCTGGTCTAAAGCGGGTGTTCAAGACCGACGAGACGATCCTCGCCTATGCTGCATCTGGCCACGGCGCGTGGGAGGCGGCGCTCGTCAACCTGTTTTCGCCCGGCGACAAGGTGCTGGTTGTCGAGAGCGGCTTTTTCTCGCTCAACTGGGGTCTGCGCGGCGAAGCCTTCGGGCTGGAGGTCGAGACGCTCGCCAACGACTGGCGGACCGCCGCCGAT
>Ga0182037_10001785_pt1 | contig 11358 bp, 11 predicted proteins | sample sta12Cox44000082_FD_125974 | JGI IMG/M metagenome (GOLD analysis project Ga0182037, IMG submission 125974) | Lab enrichment of tropical soil microbial communities from Luquillo Experimental Forest, Puerto Rico - statoxic.12C.oxic.44.000.082 | ecosystem: Environmental > Terrestrial > Soil >... | reverse complement strand
CAACGCCACGTCACTTGCGAGCGACAGATGGCACTGCCGATCCACCGGTTTTTTGGCTGTCTGTCGAGCGCGCCGCTGCGGCGTATGTTGCTGCAAATTGCAATTGCAAGCAATGCGTCTGAGGCCTGTTTTATAAAAACAATTCGCTTGCCCTGGCCGGCCAACTGGGGGCCCCTGGGGGGCAAGCCGGGCCAAAGTTGAGAGGCCCCAAACGCCAGTCCGTTAAAGGGCTCCTTTAGGCTTTCGCTTCAACAGGCCGCCTAGCCTTCAGATTCCGAGGAGGTGGATAAGACGGCAGACAGATTGCCGGGCGTTCTAACCTTGAGTCGTACTTGCCCCGGAGCCGGATTCCCGGTTTGGCAACGTCTAAGATACCGGCATCCAGCCCGCCGCATCTAGCTGGAGGCCTCAAGATGCGAGCATCGTCTCTGGCTTCCGCCGCGCATCGCGAGCGAGGAGTTTATTCAGCGCACTGACGTAGGCCCTGGCAGACGCGACCAGCGTGTCGGTATCTGAGCCGCGCCCGGTGACCGTCTTGCCGTCAGCCTCTAGCCTCACCGCCACCTCGGCCTGCGCGTCGGTTCCTTCCGTCACCGCGCTCACCTGATAGAGGGGCATCCGCGCCTCGTGTGGCACGATGGCCTTGATCGCCCTGAAGGTGGCATCAATCGGCCCGTCGCCGGTCGACTCATGAGTCTGCTGCCTGCCGTCGAGGTCGAGCGTGAGCGTCGCCCGTTGCGGGCCGCCGGTGCCGGCAATCACCGTCAGCGCCACGACCTTGATGCGGTCATGCGCGGATGCGATCTCCTGATCGACCAGAGCCTCGAGATCCTCGTCGTAGACGTGCTTTTTGCGGTCGGCGAGCGCCTTGAAGCGGATGAAGGCATCTTCGAAGGCATTATCGCCGAGCTCATAGCCGAGCTCCTTCAACTTCTCGCGAAAGGCATGGCGTCCGGAGTGCTTGCCCATGACGAGGGACGATTCCTTCAGACCGACGCTCTCTGGCGTCATGATCTCGAAGGTCTGGGCATGCTTCAGCACGCCGTCCTGATGGATGCCGCTCTCATGCGCGAACGCGTTCCGTCCGACGATCGCCTTGTTGTACTGAACCGGGAATGCGGTCACGCGCGACACAAGCTTCGACGCACGTGTCAGCATGGTGGTGTCGATGCCGGTCCAATACGGCATCACGTCGGCCCGCGTCCTGATGGCCATAACGATCTCTTCCAGCGCGGCATTGCCGGCGCGCTCGCCAAGACCGTTAATCGCGCATTCGACCTGCCGAGCCCCTCCCCCAACGCCGGCCAGAGAATTGGCGACGGCAAGGCCGAGGTCGTTATGGCAGTGCGTTGAGAACACGACGGTGTCAGCGCCAGGCACGCGCTCGACGATCTTGCGGATCAGCGAGGCGAACTCGTCAGGCGTGGCGTAGCCAACAGTGTCGGGAATGTTGACGGTGGTGGCGCCGGCCTTGATCGCCGCCTCCACGCAGCGGCAGAGGAAATTGTGCTCAGTGCGGGTCGCATCCATGGCCGACCATTCGACGTTGTCTGTATAGCCACGCGCGCGTGTAACCGACTGGGTCACCCGCTCAAGCACCTCGGCCTCATCGATCCCCATCTGGTATTTGCGATGCAGCGGCGAGGTGCCGATGAAGGTGTGAATGCGGCCGCGCTTCGCTGGCCTGATCGCGTCGGCGCAGATGTCGATGTCCTTCATTTGCGCGCGGGCTAGCCCGCAAATCACCGAGTTCTTGGCGCGACGAGAAATCTCCTGCACGCTGTCGAAATCGCCCTGGCTCGCGATAGGGAAGCCTGCCTCAATGACGTCGACGCCCATCTCGTCGAGCACTTCCGCCACCTCGAGCTTCTCCTCGAAGGTCATGGTGGCGCCGGGGCATTGTTCGCCGTCTCGCAAGGTGGTGTCGAAGATGACGATGCGGTCGCGCTCTTTGCCCTCCTTCGCGGTCTCGTTCTGATTGGACTCCATCAGTCTTGTCCTTAGGCTTTGCGACCAATCTACCATGACTGACCAGTGGATTGAATTTTCTCGGATTTATCTTGCCATCCCCTGAACGCCCGACTCGCCCAACCGGGTCCGCCGGAGTTCAGGGGTATCTAAGGACGAGTTTCAGCAGCGAAGGCGCGAGTTCGGCCATCAAGGCGTTCGTCTCGAGCCTAATCTGTTCTTCCAACGGCTGCATGGTTCACCTGTGCGGGCGGAAAATAATGCGAACTGCGGCCTCGAGCAAGCCGCCCAATGCCGCGCAGTACGCCCTAACTAGGTCGGAACCGGTTCCTCAGTGGTGAGCACTGAAGCTGCCGTGTCGCGCCGTGGCCGTCAGGCCGGCGAACTGAGCGCCGGTCATGTGGACGAGGGTCGCGTGATCTCCGCCTTCGAAATAGACGTCCAGCTGTTCATCAATGCTGGCATCGACAACCACGTCGAGGCCGTAACACTCGCCGACGGCTGGTATGGCACCTCGAGCGCAGTCCTGGAATAGCTCCGCGACCTCGTGCTCGCTCGCCAAGCTCACGTCATCGCCGAACTGCCGTCTAAGCTCAGCGAGCCGGATGTGGTGCGAAGCCGGCAACACAGCAAGCGCATAGCCAACCTCATCACGCAGCAAGACCGCCTTGGCGAGGCAGTCGCCCGGAATCCGGCAGGTCTTCGCCGTCTCGATCGACGAGTTGGTTGGCTCGTGCGCAATCACGTCATACTTGACGCTTTTTGCATCCAGATATCGTTCCAATGTCAGGGCAATGCTCATGTTCTAGCCTCCTAACGCGAAATGTAACCTCGCAGTCCGTAGGCCGGAGCCCCCCGACGCCTCACGACGCGCGGCTGCTCGAACATGGGGTTGATAATAGGCCGGTCGCCTGCGTGCGACAATCCTCGTGCAAATGCCCATGCGGCTAGAGATCGGCGTCGGGCTGGTTGACGAAGATCAGAACGCCCAACACGGCGACATAGAAGCGGAAGGCGGCCTCTTGTCCGTTCCAGGTCGCTGACTGCCACATGGCGAACCACTCGCCGGCAACGACCATGAAGCCGAAGAACCAGACGAGGAAGGCGAGCAGGCAGGCCGCGATGACGTAGGTCTTGCCCGCGTTGAACTCGGCGGCCTCCGCCTTGCGTAGCTGAAAAAGGCGGAAGGCGCCTAACAAGAACAGAATTCCAGTAATTCCTTCGGCGCCGATGATTGCCGCATAAGCTGCCCGCCACACAACGGGGTTGGTGATCGATCGGTACATCAGCGCATTGCCCGGGAAGATCGTGTCCATGCTCATCACATGCTGCACGAACAGATAGTTCGTGCCGTAGTCGGTGATGTTGTCGAAGGTGACGAGCAGGCAGAAGGCGGCGAGCACAAGGCTCATCACGATCTTGGCGTACCGCGTGATGAGCACGGCGCCGCCTCCTTTGCGCTAGCCGCTCAGCGAGCGAGCTCAGCAAGCGTATCGCGGCAGACTGGCGTGAGCCTACTGATATTCTCGCTCAGGCAGGTGATGGCTCGACCGGCACCCTACATCCACGCCAGGGCAATAAACACGAAAGTCGTCGCGGCAGGACCGTGCGAGCATCAATTTCTTGCGCGGCGGGATGAAGCCGAGCGCAGGAGCGACGGCGGAGGGCGCTGCAGCCTTGGCGGTAGTTGAGGCGGTTTTCTTGGCAGATTTGGCGGGCGACCCGGACTTTGCCGTTGCGTCCGCTGCGGGGCTTGCCGGCGCTGAGGATGCGGTAGTAGACGGCGCGGGTGTAGCCGGTTGCGTGGTCGCCGAGGATGCGGGCGCAGATGGAGCCGGCTGTGTGGTCGCTGAGGCTGGGGGTGCCGGCACTGCCGATTTCGCTTCGGCCACAGGCTTCGAGGGTGCCGGTGTGCCCGCATTCAAAGGCGCTGCGGCGGTCGCGGCTGCCGCCTTCACCGCATGCTGGCAGCCCAGACGACAGCTTCGCGAGGTTGCTTTTAAGACACTGCAGCGCCTGGGAGCCGCCGAGCGGTACGCTGCTGCAATAAGACAGATAGTCGGAGCTGCAGTTGGATTTGATTGCAGCGATCTGGTCCTGGCTTGGCTGCTGTGCTGCCGCCTGATCGGCACCAAGCAGAGCCGACGCCAATGCGATGATGCAGACCGAATTCGTCCGTACAGAAGTCAAGACCCTCATAGGAACTCCCCGTCGCTAAAGTTTCAGTTCTTGCTCTTATCAACCAGCGCGCGCTCGGCGATCCATGGCATCATGGCGCGCAACCGCTTACCCACGGCTTCCATTTCGTGGTTGTCGCATTTCGCGCGCATCGCCTTGAACGAAGTCTGGTTGACCCGGTTCTCGAGCATCCAGTCCTTGACGAATTTGCCGGACTGAATGTCGTCGAGAATTTTCTTCATTGCCTCGCGGCTCGCTTTGCCGATCACGCGCGGCCCTGAGACATACTCGCCGTATTCGGCGGTATTGGACACGGAGTAGTTCATGTTGGCGATGCCGCCCTCATAGATGAGATCGACGATCAGTTTCACCTCGTGCACGCACTCAAAGTAGGCCATCTCGGGCGCGTAGCCTGCCGCGACCAACGTCTCGTAGCCGTTCCGCATCAGCTCGACGAGGCCGCCGCACAGAACCGACTGCTCGCCGAACAGGTCTGTCTCGCATTCCTCGCGGAATGTAGTCTCGATGATGCCGGCGCGACCGCCGCCGATTGCTGCGGCGTAGGAGAGTGTGAGGTCGTGCGCGTTGCCGGTGGCGTCCTGGGCGATCGCCATGAGGCAGGGGACGCCGGCGCCGCGGGAATACTCGGCACGCACGGTATGGCCAGGACCCTTGGGCGCCACCATGCATACATCCATGTCGGGGCGCGGCTCGATCAAATTGAAATGAATATTCAGCCCGTGGGCGAAGAACAGCGCTGCGCCCTGCTTCATGTTGGGCTTTAAGTCGTGCTCCCAGATGCCGGCCTGGAGCTCGTCGGGCGTGAGCAGCATCATCACGTCCGCCCATTTGGCGGCTACCGGCACGTCCAGCACCTTGAGCCCAGCTTGCTTTGCCTTGTCGGCAGACTTCGAGCTGGCCCTAAGCCCCACGGCCACGTCCTTGACGCCGGAATCGCGCAGGTTGAGCGCGTGTGCATGTCCTTGGCTGCCATAGCCGATGATGGCGACCTTCTTGCCCTTAATCAGATTGAGATCGGCGTCCCGATCGTAATAGACACGCATCAAGAACTCCCCTGCCCTGAGGTTTGCGGCTATGGGCAGGCGGCGTTTGTGCCGCCCGCTCAGCCAAATAGCAAGTGGCGAGCTACATCCGCTCTGGCCCGCGCGAGATGGCGGCAAGACCGGTGCGCGAGACCTCGACTAGGCCAAGCGGCTGCATCAGTACGATGAACTGATCGATCTTCGACTGCTTGCCGGTGATCTCGAACACGAAATGCTCGGTCGAGGCGTCGATCACCTGCGCGCGGAAGGCCTCGGCGAGCCGAAGCGCCTCGACCCGTTTCTCGCCTTTGCCGGCGACCTTGACCATCGCGAGCTCGCGCTCGATCGGATTGCCCTTGACCGTGAGGTCGGTCACAGAATGCACGGGGACCAGCCGCTCAAGCTGATGCTGAATTTGCTCGATCACCAGGGGCGTGCCGGTGGTGACGATGGTGATGCGCGAGAGATGCGCCTCGTGCTCGGTCTCGGACACGGTGAGCGACTCGATGTTGTAGCCGCGGCCGGAGAACAGACCGATGACGCGCGCGAGCACGCCGGGCTCGTTGTCGACCAGCACGGTCATGGTGTGCGTCTCGAGCCGCTCCTCGCGCTTCTCGAGCGGATAGGCCGATCCTGGCTGTGCCATCAGTGCCTTCCTCCTGCATCAGCCCCGTCGGTATTCTGCGATCCTTTCGCGCCGCCGAGCTCGATCATGCGAAGCGCGGTTGCGATGAGAAAGATCGAGGCCGGCAGCACAAGCATCGGCCACTCGAATTGCCGCGAAAGCTCCACGGTGCCGACCACGACGCGGGCGAAGATCACGACCAGAACCACGATCACCACCTCGGCCAGCGTCGCCTTGAGCTGGCCGACGCCTTCAACCTTCATCCAGTTCGGCAGCCTCTGCCCATAGCCCTCTGGCAGACTGAAGACGAAGCCGATGGCGAGCCATAGGCAAAGATCACCAACACGATGCCGAACAGGAAGGCGTCGACCGCCTCGAGCACGAGCACGACAACCTGCTGGCCTGAGAAGAAGTCGTGCCAGGCGTGATAGAGAAAGGAGCTGCCCTGAAGGAACATGAGCAACGCCCCAGCCATGGCGCCGGCCGAGCCGATCAGCATGATCGCGCGCAAGCCAAGAAGAAACGTCAGCACGTTACAGGTTCCCGACGTCATGCTTAGACCATCACCTTGCCTTCTTCGGTGATGGCGGCCTCGATGTCCTCCTCGGTGAGGTCATCGCCCATAAGCATGTGATTGTGCGCCTCTCCGCTTGGGATCATGGGGAAGCAATTGGCGTGCTTATCGACCCGGCAATCGAATATGACAGCCTTGGGCACCGCTATCATCTCTCGGATGGCGTCGTCGAGCTCCGATGGCTTCTCGGCCCTGATGCCCACGGCCTGATAGGCCTCGGCAAGCTTCACGAAATCAGGCAGCGCGGCAGTGTAGGAATGGGAGTAGCGGCCGCCATGCAGCAGCTCCTGCCACTGGCGGACCATGCCCATATATTCGTTATTCAGAATGAAGATCTTGATCGGCAGGTCGTATTGCGCCGCCGTCGACATCTCCTGCATGGTCATCAACACCGAGGCCTCGCCGGCGATATCGATGACCAGCGAGTTCGGATGGGCGACCTGCACGCCCACGGCAGACGGTAGGCCGTAGCCCATAGTGCCAAGGCCGCCAGAGGTCATCCAGCGGTTGGGTTCTTCGAACTTGAAGAACTGGGCAGCCCACATTTGGTGCTGGCCGACTTCGGTAGTGATGTAGGTGTCGTGGCCGCGGGTCAGCGCATAAAGGCGCTCGATCGCATATTGCGGCATGATTACATCGTCGCGCTTGCGGTAACGAAGGCATTGGCGCGCACGCCACGCATCGATTTGTGTCCACCACGTCTTGAGCGCGACCTTGTCCACCTTGGGCTTCTTGGCCCGCCAGGCGTCGATCATCTGCTGCAACACATGCGCGCAGTCGCCGACAATGGGTAAGTCCACCTTGACGTTCTTATTGATCGACGAGCGGTCGATATCGACGTGGATCTTCTTGGAGCCCGGCGAGAAGGCGTCGACGCGCCCGGTGATGCGGTCGTCAAAGCGCGCGCCGATGCAGATCATCACGTCGCAATCGTGCATGGCGTTGTTGGCCTCGTAAGTGCCATGCATGCCGAGCATGCCGAGCCACTGCTTGTCGGACGCTGGATAAGCACCGAGACCCATCAGCGTCGAGGTAATGGGAAAGCCCGTCATGCGCACGAGCTCGCGCAGCCGCTGGCTCGCGAGCGGGCCCGAATTGACGATGCCACCGCCGGTATAGAAGATGGGCCGCTTGGCCAAGGCCATGAGATCGGCGGCGACGTGGATCGCGCGCTCGTCGCCAACGGTTTTGGGATTGTAGCTCTTGTGCTGCGAGTTGGTGAGCCCGTTATAGTCGCCGCGCATGAACTGAATGTCCTTGGGAATGTCGACGACGACGGGACCGGGACGTCCCGTGCGCGCGACGTAAAATGCCTCGTGCAGAACACGCGACAGACAGTTCACGTCCTTGATGAGATAATTGTGCTTGGTGCAGGGGCGGGTGATGCCGACCGTGTCGCACTCCTGGAAGGCGTCGTTGCCGATGAGGTGGGTCGGCACCTGCCCGGTGATGCAAACGATGGGGATTGAATCCATCAGCGCATCGGTGAGACCGGTGACGGCATTGGTCGCGCCAGGGCCAGAGGTCACCAGCATGACTCCGACCTTGCCGGTCGAACGTGCATAGCCTTCGGCGGCGTGGGCCGCGCCCTGCTCGTGGCGGACGAGGATGTGCTTGATCCTGTCCTGCTGGAACAGCTCGTCATAGATCGGCAAGACTGCGCCACCCGGATAGCCGAAAATATGCTCGACGCCCTGATCTGCGAGAGCTTGGAGCACCATCTGAGCGCCTGTCATTGCGCGCGACATCTCTAGTCCCATTGACAAAAACCGGCCCAATGCCTCGGGGCTTGTGGCCGGTCAAAACTCGAGGAATGGCGGAAAAGCCGTAAGAAGCGGCGCACCCTAAGGCTTGGTCCGAAGAGGGTCAACGCCGAATACAAATGAATGGCAACTCTTATGGTCATCTGCTTTGCATAAATTATCAGCTCGCCTGGCCAGATGCATTTTTCTTACGGAAGCGCAGCTCTGAAAAATGCGCCAGTAGAAACACTGGGTGGACAATGAGGCGCTTCCGCCTATTTGGCTACCGCTTCATGGATCGCGCAGCACGAGTTGGCGTGCCGCGAACCAATAACCCTCTTCCATCCTTCACTTAATGCCGCAGGTCCAAACAGAGCTTCCTGCCGCCAATGGCGCTGAGGTCGAGGCGCGTTCGCCGCACGCGTTCTGCGCGCTCACGCTCGGAAGCATGGGGGTCGTGTTCAGCGACATCGGCACGAGCCCCTTTATGCCTTCCGTGTCGCCTTTGATGCAGCAGCTGAACCAAACGGCATTTTCACACGCGAGATCGTGCTCGGCGTACGGTCGCTCATTCCTGTGGGCGCTGATCCTGGTCGTCACCTGTAAGATATGTGCTCATTCTGCTGCGCGCCCACAATAAGGGCGAAGGCGGCACTCGTCGCTCATGGCGCTAGCCCAGCACGCCGTGACGAGCGCGATATAGCCGTGGCTTGCAATATGGACATTCACGGTTGGGTCGGGTCTAATTCTCGACCAAGTTAGCAGGATTTGCGCCGCCCCTCACGTCGCACGTATCTGTCCGCCGCGGTCACTCCCATGATGCAGGACACCAAAGTCAGCAGTGCCATCGAAGGCTCTGGGTCAGATGATGCATCGAGACGCAACTTCTGGGCACTCATGCTCGGCTGCATCGGCGTCGTCTACGGCGACATCGGCACGAGCCCCCTCTACGCCTTTCGTGAGTCGGTGTTGGCGGCCGTCGGTCGGAATGCAGCGGCCGGAGAAGACGCGATCCTCGGCATTCTCTCTCTGATCATCTGGGCGCTGATCCTCGTCGTCACCGTCAAATACGTCATCATCCTGCTTCGCGCCGACAACAACGGTGAGGGCGGGACGCTCGCTTTAATGGCTCTCGCGCGTCGTGCGCTCGGGGGAAAGAGCTTCACCATCGTCCTGCTCGGCATGATCAGCGCCGCTCTATTCTACGGCGATGCGATGATCACGCCGGCGCTCTCGGTCCTGTCGGCGGTGGAAGGACTTGAGGTGATAACGCCCACTTTCGCGCGCTTTGTCGTTCCGCTGTCGGTGTTGATCTTGTTTGGCCTGTTTGCCGTGCAATCGCGGGGCACAGCGAGGGTCGCCTCTTTCTTCGGACCGGTTACGCTGGTGTGGTTCATCGTGCTCGCGATCGGCGGGGCCTGGCATGTGGCGCAAAATTTGAGCGTGCTCGCGGCGTTCAATCCGCTTCACGGCGCGAGCTTTCTCCTAACCCACGGCTATGTCGGGCTGCTCACACTTGGCGCCGTGTTCCTGGTCGTCACCGGCGCCGAGGCACTCTATGCCGACCTCGGGCATTTCGGCCGGGGCCCCATAAAGATGGCCTGGCTCACGGTGTGCCTGCCGGCACTGACGCTCAATTACCTCGGTCAAGGCGCGCTCATACTCGCCGAGCCCAAGGCGATCGTGAACCCGTTCTTCCTGCTCTATCCGCAATGGGGGCTATTTCCCATGATCGGCCTCGCAACGGCCGCCACCGTCATCGCGAGCCAAGCGGTGATCTCCGGCGCCTATTCGCTGACCCAGCAGGCGGTCCAGCTCGGACTGTTGCCACGGCTCGACATCCGCCACACGTCTGAAGCGCAGTTCGGACAAATCTACATTCCGCGCGTGAACACGCTGCTCCTGATCGGGGTGCTTGTTCTTGTGGTGCAGTTCAAGTCCTCCGGGGCGCTCGCTTCGGCTTATGGCATCGCCGTGACGGGCACCATGGTGGTCACGGCAGCCATGGCCTTCATCGTCATCTGGAAATATTGGCAATGGCCGATCTGGTGGGCGGCGGCGCTCATGGTGCCTTTCCTCCTGATCGATCTCACGTTTCTTGGCGCCAACCTGCTAAAGGTGTTCAGCGGCGGTTGGGTACCGCTGCTCATCGGCGGCATGGTCATGGTGGTGATGCTCACCTGGCGTAATGGCGCGCGCATCCTCGCCGCCAAGACGCGGCGGCTCGAGACGCCGATCGACAGCCTGATCGAAGCGCTCGACAAGCGGCAACCCCACAAGGTCCCCGGTACCGCGGTGTTCCTCACCGCAGACCCCTCTAGCGCACCGACCGCGCTACTTCATAGCCTCAAGCACTACAAGGTGCTGCACGAGCAGAACGTGATACTCACGATTATCACCGAAAATACCCCGCGCGTGCCCGTCGCAGAGCGAATCAGCATCGAACCTCTCGGCAAGTTGTTCACTCGCATGCTGATTCGTTTCGGCTTCATGGAGACGCCGAACATTCCTAAGGCGCTGGCGCTCGCACGCAAGCGCGGGTTGAACTTCGACATCATGTCAACCTCGTTCTTCCTGTCGCGCCGGTCGGTACGTCCTGATCCAAAATCGGGGATGCCCGTGTGGCAGGACCGGCTCTTCATCATCCTCGCCAAGAACGCCGATGACGCATCGAGCTATTTCGGGCTTCCCACCGACCGCGTGGTCGAGATCGGCACGCAAGTCACGGTGTGACGAAGCGGACGACGGCAGCCGCGACGGCCGCGTCCGCATCGGGAAACCACTCCCAGTCGGCCATGTAGCGTCTGAGCCAGGTCATTTGCCGCTTGGCATAACGGCGGGTCTCGGTCTTTGCCTTTGCCATGGCGTCCTTGAGGCTAATGGCACCGGCAAGATAGTCCCTGAGCTCGCGCGCCCCATGCGCGTGCATGGCGGGAAGGCCGTCGTCGAGGCCGAGCGCGAGAAGAGCGCGCACCTCTTCAAGCGCGCCGGCCTCGATCATTCGGTCGAATCTCGCCTCGATCGCCGCATAAAGCAGCTCGCGGTCAGGCGCGATGACAAACTTCAGCACGGTGTCGGGATCGAGCACAGGCGGCGCGTTGGCGCCTTGCCACTCGGCGAGCGAGACGCCGGTAGCGTCGATGACTTCGAGCGCACGCACCACGCGTTGTGTATCGCTTGGCCTGACCCTGGCGGCCATGGCAGGATCGCGCGCCACAAGCTCCGGAT
>Ga0182037_10001776_pt1 | contig 11380 bp, 7 predicted proteins | sample sta12Cox44000082_FD_125974 | JGI IMG/M metagenome (GOLD analysis project Ga0182037, IMG submission 125974) | Lab enrichment of tropical soil microbial communities from Luquillo Experimental Forest, Puerto Rico - statoxic.12C.oxic.44.000.082 | ecosystem: Environmental > Terrestrial > Soil >... | reverse complement strand
CACAGATATAACGGAGTCGATGTTCATGCAGGATCCGCACCGACGCGATGGCGTGCGATTGCACGGCAAGGGTGTGCACCGGCGCCTGCGCCGCGCGCCGTAACATCGGGTCCGGCTGCCAGCGCTGCCCGAGGTGCAACATCCGCGGCCCGACATAGTAGCGGTGCTCGACGCACTGCACCGCGCCGAGCGTGACGAGTTGCTCGGCGAGCCGACGCGCGGACGTTTTGGCTAACCCGCTTGCGCTAGCCAGCGCGCTCACTCCCAGACCCTCATCAGCGTGAGCAAGAGCGTCCAACACAGCGAACGCACCGTCGAGAACTCCCCGCCCCTCAGCGACCGGCGGTATCAGTCCTGCCAACTGCTCTAGCTTGGCGTCGGGATCGGCAACCGAGGTGGGCGGGCTTGGGCCGACGGCGGGTGATGAAGGTGGATACGTCGAGACATCCATGTGGGCCTCTCTGCAGTTGACCTGGTATCGGGCGACTTGGCGTTTCATAGCGACTCGGCTTTGAACTTTCCGCCAGCTGGTCAAGCCGGTCTAGCGTAGTCGCATACTCATTTGTGCAGTGCCCAACAGCACGCCGGCCCGATGACAAGCTACTCGCGTAGGGACGAGTACACAAAAGATCGTTGGCATCGGCGCACCTCCAGGCTCGCTGCTAAACCTGCAGTTGCAAAGCTACATCTGCAGTAGCAAAGCTACATTGCTTCCAATACGAACTCCAGCAAAACGATCAACCGCGCAAAGCCGCCGTGTCACCCGCACCGTTTTGCCAGGTTCACAATGAGGTCGCGCCACCGAGCATTCAGCGCAATATGAAGTCACAACGGCTGGCAACACACGGTGTCCAAGACGGCTGGCACGTCGAACCGCTGACACAGCATAGGACTTTAGAAAAGAAATCAGCCGTTAACCCTGCCTTCGGTTGCAGGCAAACCGGCCAGGTTAGCAAACGTACATAAATATGTTGCACGCTGATCTTACCGACGATTACAGTCAGGGTCCCTACCTAGACCGTATGGGGGGCTGGGGCCTCCGCTCACATGTGAACGTGGGTTGCCGACAGGGTGGTCCTGGTCGGTAGAGCCACAAGATGTGGGAGGCCCCAGTGAAGGTTCAGCGTACGAGTGTTGGCCTGGATGTGCACGCACGTTCGGTGGTTGGGTGTGGTTTGGATGGGGACACTGGTGAGCTGTTTCAGCAGCGGTTGTGTCCGGATCATCGGGAAGTCCTGGAATGGATCCATGGGTTGCCGGCTCCGGTGGCGGTCACCTATGAGGCGGGTCCGACCGGGTTCGGGCTGGCGCGGGCGTTGATCGCTGCCGGTGTTGATTGTCGGGTGGCCGCGCCGTCGAAACTGCAACGCCCGACTGGGGATCGGGTCAAAACCGATGCCCGTGATGCTGCACATCTGGCCCGGTTGCTGCACTTAGGCCAGATCGTGGAGGTGACGATCCCGACGGTGTCTCAGGAGGCGGCCCGGGATCTGGTGCGCGCTCGCGAGGACTGCCGCGGGGATCTGATGGGGGCACGGCATCGGATATCGAAACTGCTTTTACGCCAAGGGATCGTCTACTGCGGTGGGCAAGCCTGGACGGGAAAGCACGAGCTGTGGTTGCGGGCGCAGCGGTTCGACACAGCGGGGTTGCAGCTGGCCTACGACACCGCGTTCGACGCGATGGTTTGCTGTGTGCACCGCCGGGATCGTCTCGATGAAGCCATCGTCGGGTTGGCCGCTGACAGCGAGTTCACCCCGATGGTGCGCCGGCTGGGATGTTTGCGTGGAGTCTCGACGCTGACCGCGTTCGGATTGGCCGTGGAGATCGGTGACTGGGGCAGGTTGACCGGGCGTTCGATCGGCGCCTATCTGGGGTTGGTGCCTACCGAGTCCTCCTCGGGGGCCACCCGCGCCCAGGGTGGGCTGACCAAGACCGGCAACACCCATGCCCGGCGTCTGCTCATCGAGGCCGCCTGGCATCACCGCGCCCCGTATCGGCCCAGCCGTGATTTGCGGCGCCGCTGGGATGCCGCCACCGCGGCTGCGCGTGCCCGCGGGCATGCCGCCAATCACCGCCTGCACACCCGCTGGGTCGGCTTCGATGCCCGCAAGAAACGTCCAGTGGTCGCCAACGCTGCGATCGCCCGCGAGCTGGCCGGCTGGTGCTGGTCACTGGCCATCCTCGACGGCTAACACCCACCACAACTGTCCGGATGGGTTCACCTGGTGTCGGCAAGCGTCTCGGAGTGATCCGCGTCAGTTCTATGAGCAATCACATTGCCCCGCAATGGATCACGCTCGATCTCTAGACCAGCGGTCAACTCCGGCTCGAAAGTTCCGTCCTAGCGGTAACCAACCCGCGCATATCAGACTTGACAACGCGTCGACAACGACACGCTCGACACCCGCTACACCTCATCCGGTCAAGAAGCGGCGGCCACGACGACGATTGCGGCCGCCGCTTCACCCTGCGGCCTTGACAAAACGCCCCCCATATCAGTACTGCAGCCGTAGATCGGGATGGCTGTTGCTGGCGTGTCTGCGCTGGTAGGAGCGGTGACCGCGGCATGTTCGGTGTTTGTGACGACAACTGAAGTGGCCGCGGTCGCCGCGGCTCATAGCGTAGACCCTGATCGGTGGCAGTCGGAGTTCTCGGCGGTTTTGGATCGCATCGCGCCGCGATTTTGTCGGTACGAGCCGTTGCGTCATGCCGGTGAATTGATGGCGGGGATGGTTTCGGGGCTGGATCGCAAGAATTGCTGGACCATCGCCGAGCACCGGGGTGCGGTGACTCCCGACGGGTTGCAGCATCTGCTGGCGCGGGCCCGCTGGGACGCCGATGCGGTCCGTGACGATCTGCGTGATTACGCCGTCGACGCCTTCGGCGACAACGGCGCGATCTTGGTGGTCGATGAGACCGGCGACGTCAAGAAAGGCACGCATAGCGTCGGGGTGCAACGTCAGTACAGCGGTACGGCGGGCCGTGTTGAGAACTCCCAAGTGGCGGTGTATCTGACCTATGCCGCCCCGCGCGGGCACGCCCTGATCGACCGCGCCCTGTATCTGCCCAAGTCCTGGAGCGAGGACTCCGATCGCTGCACTGAGGCCCGAATCCCCACCGATAAGCGGGGTTTCGCGACCAAACCCGCTCTGGCGACCACGCTGATCGACCGTGCAGTAGCCGCGAAAGTTCCCGCGGCGTGGGTGGCCGGTGACGAAGTCTATGGTGCTGACCCCCGACTGCGGGCGGCTGTTCGCGGCCACCGGCTGGGCTACGTGCTGGCGGTGGCGGCCAACCGGCGCGTACCCACCCATGCCGGCCCGATTCGCGTGGACGCACTACCGGCGCTGATCCCGCCGCACGCCTGGCAGACACACTCTGCCGGCCCCGGGGCCCACGGCCCACGCCTATACTCCTGGGCCTGGTTTCGCCTGGTGGCCGAAGACGACACCGACCCCGGCGTTCATCATTTGCTGATTCGGCGCAACGACGCCACCGGCGAGCACGCCTACCTACGCTGCTACAGCCCCCGGCCGGTGCCACTACGCAACCTCGTGGCCGTGGCCGGACAGCGCTGGCGCATCGAAGAGTCATTCCAAGCCGCCAAAGGCTTGGTTGGACTCGATCAACACCAAGTGCGGCGCTGGCGCTCCTGGCACCGCTGGACCACCCTGGCCATGCTCGCCCACGCGTTTCTGGCCGTCGCCTGCGCCATCGAACGTGACACCACACCCACCCCCGCAGGGCTGATCACGTTGACCGTCAACGAGTTCCGACGACTCTTCGACGCCCTACTGCTGGCCACCAACTACACCATCACGACCCTGCTGGCCTGGTCACGATGGCGCCGAAGACACCAATACCGAGCCCGACTGTCGCACTACCGACGGCGCGAAAACCAATGACCCCGATCTACGGCTGCAGTAATAGGCAGTAGGGTGCCACCTCCGGTGAGGCCCTCGCCGGTGGCGGCTTCGAGGTCGGTGAGTGTCGTGGTGACGACGATGGTGGCCGGTAAACCCTTGTGCTGACCCAATTCTCCCGACGCCAGCAGCGTGCGTAAGGCGGCGTTGAGGCCGTCGTGGTTCCGCTGAGCGGCGGTGCGCGAATCTCGTTGCACCGCATCGTGATCGGGTGGGCCGTCGACCACGGCGGTGTCGTCGTCGGGATTGCACATTCCGGGAGCGGCCGTCTTGGCGAGCACCGCCTCGAGGCCAGCGCGGGCCTCGGGAGTCAGTAAGGCACGCAGTTCTGACATGCCGTCGAGGCCTTGCTTGCCCAAGGTCAGGCCGCGGCGACGGGCGCGGTCCTCGTCGGTGTAGGTGCCGTCGGGGTTGATGTACGCGGACAGCCGCTCGGCGAGCTTTGCCAGATCGTCGGGGCGATGCTCGGTGGCTAGCTCGGCCAGATGCTCTTCGACTTTCTCGCGGGTCCCGACGTCGACACTGTTGGGCAGCTGGTGCAGGAAGCGCCGGATCACCCGCACATGGCCGGCCCCTATCTTCCCGGCGCGCTGGGCGGCGGCGGTGCCGGTCAATAGCGGCGGCAACGGTTCACCGGTGAGCGCGCGGCGGGGCCCAAGATCGGCGGCCTCGGCGACACGCCGCGCCGCTTCGCCGGGGGTGATGTGCAGCCGGTCAGCCAACGCATTGGGGAGTCGCGCGCCTAACTCGTCACGCCCCGCCTGCTCGGCAAGTTGGTTGATCAGAACGTGTCTGGGTGCTTGAAGCCGGCGCGTGTCTTGTTCGAGCCGCTGCAGATACGTCAATCGGTCCGGGGTGGTCAGGGTGTCGAATGAGTGTCCGAGAATGCGCGACACCACAGAATGCAGCGCAGTAAAGTCTGCTTCGATCGCGTCTCGATCACTCGAATGCATGTTCGAATACTATGACGGGGCTCCGACAAAATTCGCCGTTCTGAGACAGGCGATACCAATGTGGGAGAAGTGATTTGGCGCGCTTCGGGCTCCAGACAACAACCCTCAGGCGGCGACGCTGTGGCACCGAGATCGGAGCGTCTCGGCGAAGCGATCCAATACCGTCTCGGCCACCAACTGGTGTGCCCCGAGGGGCTGTGCCATTGCGATGCCGGCGTCGTCGGCGAAACTGCGCACCCGGTCCGGCAGCCGCCCCGCCGCCAGGAACCACGGCGCGATGACCACCCGTCGGGCGCCGCGGCGGCGTAACCGGTCGGCGGCTTCGGCCAGCGACGGTTCCGGACGGGTCACGAACGCGGTTGTCGCACAAGCCCACCGGGTGCCCGCCAGCAGTCTCGGCGCTACCGCGGCGGTGCGTGCATTGGCCGCGGGGATCGACGAGCCGATCGCCACCACGAGCACGCCAATCCCGTCGTCGAACCGGGAGACACCCAACTCCGCCACCCGCTGACGCAGCACCGCCACCAGCCGGTCATCCTCGCCGAGCACACCGGCCTGCCGCACACGGTGACCGGCGCCGCAGCGTTCGATCTGGGCGGGGATGTCCACTCGGGCGTGGTAGGCGTCGGCAAGCAGCAGGGGGGTCACGAGAGCTCGTCCGGAACACCCGTTGAGCACGTCAATCAGGTTCGGCGCGTTGAGCTCGCAGAAGGCCAGCCGTACGTCAAGGTCGGGGCGCATGCGCGCCACTTGGCCCGCGACGGCCCGGGCATTGGCCGCCGACCGCGGATCCTCACTTCCGTGTGCGGTCAGCACGAGTGTTGTCACGACGCGTGCAACCCACATTCCGTCTTGGCCAATCCCTGCCAGCGTCCGCTCCGCGGGTCGGCGCCCTCGGCCGGCTTGGCCGTGCAGGGAGCGCAGCCGATCGACGGATAGCCTTCGTAAACAAGGGGATTGACCAGCACGTCGTGCTCAGTGATGTAGTCCTGCATGTCCTCGTCGGTCCAGGCTGCCAGCGGGTTGATCTTCACAAGCTTGAACGCCTCGTCGAAGCTGATCAGCGGGGCGTGGGCACGGGTGGGCGCCTCTACCCGGCGCAGCCCGGTTACCCAGGCGGAGTAGCCGCGCAGCGCTTTACCCAGCGGGGCGACCTTGCGCAACCGGCAGCACTCGCCCGGGTCACGGGCGAACAGATCCTTGCCCCGCAGTTCGTCCTGCTCGGCCACCGAGTGCTCCGGGGTGACATTGAGCACCCGCACGTCGTATACCGACTCGACCGCGTCCCGCGTGCCAATGGTTTCCACGAAGTGATAGCCGGTGTCCAGGAATAGCACCGGTACGCCCGGCCGCACCCTGGCGGCCATGTCCACCAGCACGGCGTCTTGCATGTTGGACGCCACCACGTAGTTGCACGTCGCCCAGCCGCGGGGCCCGTTGACGCCGCCGAAGTTCTCCTCGGTCCACCGCAGCAGATCGGTGGCGCCGGCACCCCGGAGTTCCGCCGCGCCGCGGGCGGCCAGCTCACGCAGCTCCGATTCGGTCCGCTTGGTCGCTTCGCTCATCGCAGGTCGCCTTCCTCGGCGCGAACGACCCACTGCGCGAATCGTTCACCGTCGTTGCGGTGTTTGATGAAGTTGCGCACCACCCGCTCGATGTAGTCGCCCAGCTCGTCGCTGGTGACCTTGTGCTGGCGCAGTTTTCGGCCGAAACCGCTGTCGAGGCCGAGGCTGCCGCCCAGGTGCACCTGGAAGCCCTCGACCGAGCCGCCGTGACCGTCGTCGACCATCTGGCCTTTGAACCCGATGTCGGCGACTTGAATTCGCGCGCACGAGTTCGGACAGCCGTTGATGTTCACCGTGATCGGGACGTCAAGCCGGGCGTTGATGTCCTCGAGCCGTCGCTCCAGCTCGGGCACCAAACCCTGTGCCCTGCCTCGGGTTTCGGCGAACGACAACTTGCAGAATTCGATCCCGGTGCACGCCATCAGGTTTCGGCGCCAATGCGATGGCCGCGACCGCAGACCCAGCGCCTCCACGCCGGCGATCAGATCGTCGAGCTTGTCGTCGGGTACGTCGAGGATGACCAGTTTTTGGTAGGGGGTGAACCGGATTCGGTCCGAACCCGCCCGCTGCGCCAGGTCGGCGACCGCGGTGAGGACGGTGCCGGACACCCGACCGGCTATCGGGGCAATCCCGACCGCGTTGCGCCCGTTCTTCAGCCGCTGCACGCCGACGTGATCGATGGGATGCTTGAGCGGCTCGGGGGCCGGGCCGTCCACCAGGGGACGCTTGAGGTACTCGGTTTCGAGAACATCCCGGAACTTTTCTATACCCCAGTCCTTGATCAGGAACTTCAGCCGCGCCTTGGACCGCAGCCGACGGTAGCCGTAGTCGCGGAACACCGAGGTCACCGCGGCCCACACCTCGGGCACCTCGTGCAGCGGGACCCAGGCGCCGACCCGCTGGGCCAGCATCGGGTTGGTGGACAGGCCACCGCCGACCCACAGGTCGAGGCCGGGACCGTGCTCGGGATGGTTGACGCCGATAAACGCGATGTCGTTGATCTCGTGCGCGACGTCCTGCAGCCCCGAGATGGCGGTCTTGTACTTGCGCGGCAGGTCGGCGAAGTCGGGCTTGCCGATGTAGCGACGCACGATCTCCTCGATCGCCCAGGTGGGGTCGATCACCTCGTCGACCGACTCGCCGGCCAGCGGGGAGCCCAGAATCACGCGCGGGCAGTCGCCGCACGCCTCCGCGGTCTGCAGTCCAACGTCGGCCAGCCGGCGCCAGATCTCGGGGACGTTTTCCACCTCGACCCAGTGCATCTGCAGGTTCTGTCGATCGGAGATGTCGGCGGTGTCTCGGGCGAATTCGGTCGAAATCGTCCCCAAGGTGCGCAGCGCCGCGGTCGAGAGCGCCCCGCCGTCGCAGCGCACCCGCATCATGAAGTATCTGGCCTCGAGCAATTCGGCGTTCTCGTCGCCGGTGAACGACCCGTCGTAGCCCTGCTCACGCTGGGTGTAGAGGCCCCACCAGCGGAAGCGGCCGCGCAGATCGCTCTTGTCGATGCTGTCGAACCCGGCCTTGGCGTACACGTTCTCGATGCGTTCGCGCACGTCGAGCGGGGCGCCGGCGTGCTTCATCTCTTCGTTGGCGTTGAGCGGCTCGCGATCTCCCAGCGCCCACTGGCCCTCATTTCGGGCCTTATTTTGGGCCCCAGCGGGACGGGCTGTGGTCATTCGGGGGTTCTCCTTCGCGAAACGTTGCAGGCTACTTGGACGCGCGGCTCACCGGTTTTATTTCGGCGGCGCAGATCCGGCGCCTGGACAAACAGGGGGCGGGTCTACGAGATCAAGACAGACAGCAACAGCTGCAGACACGCTTGAGATCAATGTGCCGCCGTGCCACGAGGGCGATACGCGAGCTGGGCTGGGCGGCAGTCACGGGCCCTATTGTGCCATGGATGGCGACCGGCAATGCCACCAGGTCAAATTTCTTCTCACGCTGATCAAAACTACGGACTAATCCTGGGTGATTGGGTGGACAAACCCGAGAATCCGCTGGGAAGCGTCCGCTTTATCATTTGGCATGACCCTTCGCGAGGCCTCGGTCGACCTGCCCGCCCTACGGCCGGTTCCCGGGCGGCCGTTCGGCCTCTACCTGCACGTTCCGTTCTGTATAACCCGTTGCGGCTACTGCGACTTCAACACGTACACCCCGGCCGAATTGGGTGGTGTCAACCCGGACGCGTGGCTGGACGCACTGGGGACGGAGCTCGAACTGGCAGCCGCGCGGTTGGACGGACCAACGCTCAGCACGGTGTTCGTCGGTGGAGGCACACCATCGCTGCTGGGCGGCGAACGCATGGCCAGGCTGCTGGACATGGTGCGGCAGCACTTCGTCCTCGCGCCCGATGCCGAGGTCACCACCGAGGCCAACCCCGAGTCGGCCTGGCCGGACTTTTTCGCGGCCATCCGCGCCGCCGGATACACGCGCGTGTCGCTGGGCATGCAGTCGGTGGTCCCGCACGTGCTGGGAGTCCTCGATCGGATTCACACGCCGAACCGATCGGCGGCATCGGCCCGCGAGGCGTTGGACGCGGGCTTCGAGCACGTCAGCCTCGATTTGATTTATGGAACTCCCGGGGAGTCCGACGACGATCTGCTGCGCTCGGTCGACACCGCGATCGCGACCGACGTCGACCACGTGTCCGCGTACGCCCTCGTCGTCGAGGAGGGCACCGCACTGGCGCGCCGGATCCGGCGCGGGGAGCTGACCGCTCCCGACGACGACGTGCTGGCGCACCGCTACGAGTTGGTCGATGCCGCGCTGTCCGCGGCCGGGTTGGACTGGTACGAGGTATCTAACTGGTCGCGGCCCGGGGGTGAGTGCCGGCACAACCTCGGGTACTGGGATGGCGGTCAGTGGTGGGGCGCGGGACCCGGGGCGCACGGATACGTCGGTGCGACGCGCTGGTGGAATGTCAAGCATCCCAACGCCTATGCCGAGACGCTGGCCGGTGCCGCACTGCCGATAGCGGGATTCGAGCAGTTAGACACGGACGCGCTGCACACCGAAGACTTGATGTTGAAAATCCGTCTGCGCCAAGGGCTTCCGCTAGACCAGCTGGATGACGCCGAACGCGAACGCGCCGAGACCGTGGTGGCTGACGGTTTGCTGGTGTCCGATGGCGACAGACTGGTGCTCACCCCGCGCGGCCGGCTGCTGGCCGACGCGGTGGTGCGCACGTTGCTGGGTTAGTTCTGAGGCGCTCGGGAACCAGTGCGCGACAACGCGGTTGATCTCGTCAATCCGTTGCTTGTGGGGACCCCAACTCCTCGACGCTGGCCAGGGCGATCCGCGTGCTCGTCTCATGCTTGGACAGGGGCCGCATGTGGTCCCACCCCTCGATCACCAGCCTCGGACTCTGATCTTGGCCGCTGAACTCCTCCAGGAAATGACGGAGGGACTCACCTGTCGTGTGATCGACGAGGGGCACACGCGAGCTCAAGTGGAGATACACCGCCCGCGTATCGTGCGGAAGCTGCCCCAGCTCCCGAATCACGTGGAACAGGTTGAAACACACCAGGGGACCATCCAAATACAGGTGGTAGGCGCCGTCACCGAATTCCCGTTGAGACACCGGGTTGCGGAACAGACTGAGGAAGCGGCCGGCAAGGCTCGGCCTTGCGGATTCCGAACCGTTCCTCAGGGTATGCCAAAGGCCGACGTACCACAGGTTCAGCACTAACTCGAGGATGACGCCGGCGACGATGCCCATGAGGAGGTCCGTCGTGACGGTCACGAGCACTGTGACGGAGAAGACGACGAACTGCTCCGTCCCGACCCGTGCGACGTTGCGCAAAACCGCTGGCTTACACAGCTTGTAGCCAATGAAGACGAGGATGGCGGCCAGCACCGACAGCGGGACCATGTTGATCAGCTCGCGGCCGAGCAGCAGGAACGTCAGCAGGAAGCACGCGTTGTAGAAGTTCGCCCACTGCGTCCGGCCGCCTCCCAGGATATTGGCTGTGCTCTTGACGATGCCGGGGATGATGGTCAAGCCACCGACCACGCTCGAGGCGACGTTAGAAACGCCCATGGCCAGCAAGGTCCGGTCGGGGTCGGACCGGCGGCGGTAGGTATCGATTTTGTCCACGGCCGCGATCGTCGCCAGGGACTCGGTCCCGTCGATCAAGAGCAGGGTGATGACCACGTAGATGAGAGGGAGCAGCAATTCGGCATGGGAGAACGCATCAGCGAAGTGCGGGAAGACGATCCCGTGCTTGAGCGAACCGGGCACATTGATCAAGAAGTGTTTATCCAACTTGAGGATGAATGTGCTGACGACCGTGCCGACTAAGAACACCCAGACCGGAGGCGGCATGACCTTCAGCAGCCGCCCGGGAAAGGCCGATAGCAGGAAAAGCGCCGCCAGGCAACCGATCCCCAACGCGAAGACCTCATGGTTCATCGACCCGACGTGCCGGGGCACTTCGCCGAGGATCGCCCAGAATTCGTGGGCCTCGAACTTCACGCCCATGAAGAGCGGGAGCTGCTTGGCGATGATCATCAGGCCGATCGCCGCCAGCATCCCCTGGATGGCCGCGGCCGGGAAGATGGCGCTGAAGCGGGCCACCTTCAACTTGGCAAGGATCACTTGCAATACACCTGCGATGGCGATGGCAACCAGGACCAGGGGGTATCCCACTGCGAGCACCTCGGATTGCGAGCCGCCATGGCCCAAGCGGACTTGTCCCAGTGCAACCATGCCGGCGAACAGGGCCGGCGCCAGTCCCGCGGCCGGGCCGCTGATGGTCACATACGAGCCGCCCAGGAACGGCAGGACGAAACCGGCGATGATCGCCGAAATGATCCCGCAGATCGGCGGCGCGCCCGAGGTGATCGCGATTCCCATTGAGAACGGCAGCGAGATCATGGCCACCGCAAAACCCGAGCGAAGATCGTAGCGCCAGTGTTTGAGGCCGGCCAAGCCGTT
>Ga0182037_10001765_pt1 | contig 11418 bp, 10 predicted proteins | sample sta12Cox44000082_FD_125974 | JGI IMG/M metagenome (GOLD analysis project Ga0182037, IMG submission 125974) | Lab enrichment of tropical soil microbial communities from Luquillo Experimental Forest, Puerto Rico - statoxic.12C.oxic.44.000.082 | ecosystem: Environmental > Terrestrial > Soil >... | reverse complement strand
GGCGAACCGAGAAGGAGAACCCCGAAAGCCTGCTCCTTGGCCTGTAGGCTGATCGCAACCATGCTGCGGAGGCGTTGTTCGAGAGCCAGTTCGCGGAATCGCCGAATGCGCTCATCTTTCTTTTCCAAGGCCATCAAGTCTTCGTCGCGCAAGTCGCGGAAGCCCATCAAGCCGCCCAGGTTCGAAACCAGGGCAACCAGATAGTCGTCCAGGCCCTCTTCCTGCGCCGCGCGGCAAAATTTCTCGTCCAATCCGACTGCTACCACCGACGTCGGGCCTTGCGGATCTCCGTGGTGGAGAAAAAGGGCTCCGGCAGGAAGGCGTACCACGCCAAGAACGCGGTCCAACGCCTGCGAGAGCATGCGGTGGATTTCGCCGCCGCCAAAACTGGAAGCGGCCAGGTTCAGGTTGGACAGCGCCAGCATGTTGCGCTCGATGCGGCGCTTTTCCTCTTCGTAAAGGGCCATGACCATGAGCATGGCCGCGAACGTGGCGGGCAAAGCGGACAGCGGCTCGAGTGCGATGCGCCAGGAACCGAGCACCCGCTGGAAAAAGAAAAACACCAGGCCCAGCGCGCCCCAGGCGAAAAACACAATGGCCAGCAGCCAGTCGGCGAGCGTTTCCTGCCGCTGGCTTTCCACCCGGAATTCAAAACCAACCGCGCCATAGATCAGCGCGGCGGCGAAACTGACCGGCAGCGGCAGAATCCCGATCGCGTTGCTGACGCTCCACATCAATACCAGCGCGGCGGCACCGAGCGCCAACGGGAACACGGCCTTGCGTTGCGCATAGAGCTTGGCGCCTAGAAAGAAGAGAATTCCGGCGCACGCAAACAGGCCCTGATCGAGGGCGCGCTGGCCCTCGGTAGGACCGAGCGCTCCGGCGACTCCGGAGCCAAGGTAATGCAGCGCGAGCAGACACCATCCGGCGGTCCAGCAGAGCAAGTAGGTCTGGCGCTTCAGGTTGTAAACGTAGGCAAAGAAACCGGCGACCAGCGCCGTGGCGATCAGCAATGCCAACGAAACTAGGCTGAGATTGATCAACGAGCTATCGCTTCTCCGTCCGTAAACAAACGGCCGCGCCGTTCCGTCGTCAGAGGAACCGGCGTGTACAGGCGGTGGTTAGCGCGCCTTGCGCGCGAGGACTCGCGCGGCCGCCAGGCCGACCGTAGCTGCACAAAATAAAGTACTTGCGATTATGGTTCAGGAAAATTTGGCTGCGCAAGCGTACCGGCGTACTGGTTGCGTAAGTGACAGCAGGGTGGCTCACGCCGTTGCCGGGTGGGCGGATTTAGGACCTTTTCGACCGGTTGGACGGTCCAGCAAGCTTCCTTTACACTGTAATTTAACGTTCATTTCAAGAAGGGCGCCCTTCCGAAGGGTCAGAAACGGCTCATGTCCGATCATTCAGGCAGTTCCCGAGACCCTGTACGCGTGCGTTTTGCGCCCTCTCCGACCGGTTACCTCCACGTAGGCGGGGCCCGCACGGCGCTGTTCAACTTCCTGTTCGCACGGCGCGAACGCGGCACGATGATTCTGCGAATTGAGGATACCGATGCCGAACGCAACAAGCCCGAGCTGGTAACGGGCATTATCGAAGGCCTGCGATGGCTCGGTGTCGACTGGGACGAAGGGCCGTTTTATCAGTCCGAGCGCACGGCGATGTACCAGGAAGCCGGGAGGAAGTGTCTGGCGAGCGGCGCGGCGTTCCTTTGTTATTGCCCGGCGGAAAAATACACCGGCGGCGACCATGCCGAGGAAGGAGCCGAGAGCGGCCAGCTGCGCCGGGTCACGCGCTGTTCGTGCCGCGACGGTAGGCCTTCGACTGCGGGCGTGAAGCCGGCGATTCGTTTCAAAGTACCGGTCAGGGGAACCACGAAATTCACGGACGCCGTGTTTGGCGAGCGCGAATTTTCGAACGACGAAATCGAGGATTTTGTGCTGGTGCGTTCGGGCAAAGGAGACCAGGATTTTGGCCAGGCCATGTACCAGCTGAGCGTGGTGGTGGACGACATCGATATGCGCATCACGCACGTTATCCGCGGCGCCGACCACATTTCCAACACACCCAAGCAGGTTTTGCTGTACCGGGCGTTGGCGGCTGCCGTGCCGATATTCGCGCACCTGCCGCTGATCCTGGGCGCCGACAAGTCGCGCCTGTCGAAGCGCCACGGCGCGACCGATGTCAATATGTACCGCGCCGAAGGGTTTCTGCCGGAGGCGTTTCGTAACTTCCTGGCTCTGCTCGGATGGTCGCCCGGCGGCGACGAGGAATTCTTGCGTACCGCTCAGTTACTGGAAAAATTCTCGCTGGAGGGCGTAAGCCGCACCAACGCCGTTTTCGATCGACCCAAACTGGAATGGTTTAACACCCAGTATCTGCAGAAGCTGCCGATCGAGGAATTGCTGCCGGAGGTCGAAGCGCAGCTTAGAAAGAGCGGACTGTGGAAGGAAGAATGGGCTGCGGGGGCCGGGCACGAGTGGTTCAAGAGAACTGTCGACCTGCTGAGGCCGCGCATCCGGCTCCTGCCGGATTTTGCATCCTGGTCGCGCGCCTTTTTCAGCGACGAGTTTACCCGCGATCCCGCGGCGAAGGAAAAGTTCTGGAAAGAGCCGGTCAAGATCAAACAGCTGCTTGACCAGACCGCGGAGGCTCTTGCCGCCGTTTCGGATTGGAGCCACGATCCCTGCGATCATGCCACGCGCGCTGTGGCCGAAGCCGCCGGGGTAAAGGCCGGCCTGCTCATCAACGCTATCCGCGTGGCAATCGTCGGGCAGGCGGTCGCGCCACCGTTGTTTGACACCATGGTGGTTCTCGGCAAGGAAGCCGTCGTGCGCCGGTTGCGTGAAGCAACCGCGGAACTCGGCTAGAATCTCGGGCAACATCGAGCGAGGTGCGCATGTTGGTTTCCCGGCGCAGCTTCCTTTCTAACCTCGGAGCCGCGTCCCTCGGCGCCGTGTCTTGGCATGAATCTAACGCGCTGCTTGCGTTTACCCCGCCAGGCGACCGGGAGCTGCGCAGGCGGCTGGCCGCTGATCCGCTGCGGCCACAATGCCACTTGCTTCCCGCCAAAAACTGGATGAACGATCCGAACGGCCCGATCCATTGGAAGGGCCAATATCACATGTTTTTTCAATACAACCCCCATGCCGCGGTTTGGGGCGACATGCACTGGGCGCACGCCGTAAGTCCCGACATGATCCACTGGCGGCATCTGCCGGTGGCGCTTCGGCCGACGCCGGGCTCGGACGACGCGGACGGCTGCTTCACGGGCAGCGCGGTCGACGACCGAGGGACCGCAACCATCCTGTACACGGGCGTGAAGTCGGTTCCGCCGGCGCTTGCGACGCTGCGCGACGGCAATCACAACTTCCGCGAGGTGCAGAGTCTCGCTACTTCGACCGATCCGCAGTTGCGCGCGTGGAGCAAATGGAAGGCGCCGGTGCTCCAGCCGCCGGACGATCCGCAACTGACGGGTTTTCGCGATCCGTTTTTGTGGCGCGGACCCGACGTGTGGTATATGGGCGTCGGTTCCGGCGTGCGCAGAAAAGGCGGCCGGGTCCTGCTGTATCGCTCAAAGAACTTGCGTGAATGGGAGTATCTGCATCCCCTGGCAAGCGGGACCTGGACCGGCCGCGAGAACGCCAATCTGGTCGATTCCGGCGAAATGTGGGAGTGCCCGGATTTCTTTCCGCTGGGCTCGAAACACGTACTGCTGTACGCGACGGCGGGGAAAGTGGCGTGGGAGGTGGGCGAACTCGATGCGAAGGAGCTGGTGTTTCATGCGCAGCGCAGGGGAGTGCTCGATCACGGCGCCTACTACGCTCAGAAGACGCAGCTTGACGGCCAAGGGCAACGCATCTTGTGGGGCTGGGTTCCGGAAAGACGGCCGGAAGCGGAGTTCAGCGCCGCCGGATGGGCCGGCTGCATGGCGCTGCCGCGCGCGCTGTCCCTAAACGCAGAGAGCGATCTCGAAATGCGCGTGGCGTCGCAGGCGGAAACGTTGCGCGCGAAGCAGTTGTCTCGGCTGACCTCGGCGAACTCCGGGGAAGCCCGCAACAAGGCGCTTGCCGCTATCGAAATCAAGGATGTGGCCGGCGAGCTTGGCTGGCGAGCGGCCAACGGCCCATTCTCCATGGCGATTACCGACAGCGCCGGGCCGTGGTGGTGGTTGAACCTCGAGAGTTCAGGTTCCGCGATGCTCGTGCAGGTCTGCGGCAAAAAAATCGAAATACCCGCGCCAATTTCGCCGCAACTCGAATTCCATCTGCTGCTCGATGCTTCCGTTGCGGAGTTTTTCTGCAATTCACTGCACGCGCTGACGTCGCGCATTTACCGCAAACCTGCGGGGCCGCTGCGCGTCGAGATCTCCGGGGAAAGCTTCGCTCGCCTCGACTCTCTCGAGGCCTGGCAGTTGCGACCGATCTCGAACGACCGCCTCACGACTTAGCCGGGCGCGCATTCCAACCGGAGCAGCCTAGGGGCTAGCGGGTTTGCCCAGCTGCTTTTCGATCTTCTTGTGAAAGACCGATACGCCGAAGACCGGCGCCTCCTGCGTGCCGGTAATGGTAATGGGCAATTCGGTCCCGGCGCCGTGTTTCGAGAAAAGCGGGTCGATCGCCTTCAGGAAGAACGACTTCACCCCGGTGGTGGTCTCGGAAAGCCTGGCCCGCATGCGCAAGCGTCCCTGCATGTCAATCTTCTGGCTGTGAATGTCGTAAGTCCCCGCAAGTTCCACGCCGGCGCCCGGAACGGAAAACGTCAGCTTGGAAAACGTGATCAGGCTGTGGTTCAAAACGAATTGGCCTCGCAAATCCGTGACGGCGCTGCCCGCCTCTTCGTTCCCCGGTTCGCCTTCGGCGTGGCGGCTGAAGCTCTCGAGCTTTTCGCGTATTTCCGGGCTGGCCCAGCGGCCGTTGGTGATGGCGAACGTTCCGTCGAGATTCATCTTGTCGATCACCTTCTGCTTGCCGGGCGGCAAAGAGAGTTTCGCAACCACGCGGATTGGTCCGCGCAAGAAGGGTTTGTCGGAATTGATCGCCAGCTGCAGGATGTCCTCGATGCGCGCCTTCGGCGTGGTCACATCCAGCGTGATGAGATGCCCCTGGCGGGGAAAGTTGATCACGCTTCCCGATGCCACAATTTCGGACTGCCCAAGAACGGAATGAACGGGATGCAGTTGCGTGTCGCCGTTGGTTCCGTCGACCGTGGCTGAATAGTCGGTGTGCAGGGCCACGGGCTTGCCGACGTTGTCGAGCGAGAAGTCCGGCGTATCCGTTTCACCGTTCACCTCCAGGCGGTCCAGTTCGCCCGCATACCTTCCAGTCGAAGAAAGAATGCCGGCGATACCCGGAAATGGGCCGAGATCCGCGTTGTCGAAGGCGTAAGTACCGGAAACGGGTGTCGAACCGGGATCGGCGCCGTTCCAGGGTCCAAATTCGCCGGAGGTGGCGATTTCTCCCTTGGGCTTGGCGTTGGTCAACGTGCCTTCGAACGCGAACGGTTTAAGGGCGCCGACTTCATGCAATCTCAGATCGTGAATTTCCCAATCGAGCGGCTCCACGCCGGGCTTTGCCGAAAGCGTGAGCAATTCCATGTCCTCAATTTCGATCGTGCCCACCAGCACCTGAACGATGTTCAGGTTTTCTGCTTCGCGTGGCGCCGCCGGTTTCCTTTGTTCGCGCGGAGGAATCGAAATGACCAAGCGCTTCAGCTTGATTCGTTCGATGCGCTGAGGCGCCTGGAATGCGCCGAACAGGCCCAAGCTGAAGGAAAACTTCTCGATGCGGATAAGGGGCGGGGCTTCCGGAGTCGCCCAATAGTGCAGGGAGAGTCCTTCGCCCGAGACGGTCATCTCGGGAAAGACGCCAACGTGAAAATCGGCCAGTTCCACATTACTCTGGAATTTCTGCTCCAGTAACCGCACGATCCAGTCGCGCGTGTGCAGTTCGGCGGAGCGTTTTTTGGCTATGGCCACGGCAAACAGCAGGCTGAGCAACGTCAGGAAGGAAGCGGCCAGAACGAGCAGGACTTTCCGAGCACCGGGGACGGCCATCCGGGAAGTTTCGCAAAACCCCTGGTGCTTTCGCTACGGTTTTGCGAACAATTCCGCGTGGCTAGGGCGAGATTCTCCCGAAGATACATGGATCACCGCATCTACGGGCAACGTTACCGGCGGCAAGCAGACTTCGTTGTTGCAGGCCTGGTAGCGCAATTTGAGAGAAAGATGCTGCTCGCCAAGCGGCGCGCCGGGTTCAATCGTGACCGGCACCAACAACGTGACCGTGTCGGCGTACACATTCAGCGCCTGGTCCTTCGCGAAATTGAATTTGTGAAGAGTGCCCTTGGGATATTTCACGGCGCCAAATTTGAAGCCGGCCGCGGGTTCGGCTTTCAGATCGGTCGGGATCAGGTAGTCGAAGGTGGTTTCGCGGGCGTTTACGTGGAATCCCTCTTTGATCTTCATAAGCACGGCAACATCGAGTTGCTTGCCGCGCGCCGCCGGATCGAAAGATGCGTAGGCCACGGGCTTGACCACATCGCGTGCGGAAGGGATTTGCGCCGAGAGCATAGCGGCGGCGGCAAGCAGAACGCTCGTCAAGCAAACAAGTTTGCCATTCATAGCTTCATTTCTTCCCCGAGCTGCTGCGAAATCACGCGGCTCAGCACTGCCAAGAGGTCCTCTCCGGTCTTTTCCAGAACAAAGGCGTTCTTCGACTCGGACCAGCCCAGCTTGAAACTGGTCGAAAGCGCCGAAATCCAGATTTCGCGCACCGGCGTATTCGGCGAAATCACGAATTTCGCAGGCGCCGGCTGTTCAAAGACCACTTCGAGCTTGCCGCTCTCGCCTTCCACGTCAAAACCGTGCCGATCGCCGGCGTCCAGCAGGCGCCCCTTCAATTCTTCCAGCGCTGCTTCGCACTTTTTCTGAAAATCGCGCTCTTCCAGCATGGGCATCGAACTACAGGGCCCCTTCGATCATTTTTGTCGTGGCCTCGTAATCGATCAACCCCGTGGTGCGTTTCAAGACCCTTCCGTCGCGCGAAATCAGAACGCTGGTCGGATAGCCCAGCAATCCGCCGAACTTTGCCGCTACCTTTTCATTGCCGACGACGATCGGATAGTTCATCGCCTGCTTCTGTCCGTTCACCTCGTAGCGCTCCTTGGCCACGAAAGGTGCCACCACCGGCTTGCCTTCCTCGTCCATGGCGATGCCCAACACCGTAAATCCCTTGGCGGCGTACTTGCTCTGCATTTCAATCAACCAGGGAATTTCCACCTTGCATGGTTCGCACCACGTGGCCCAGAAGTTCACCAGCACCACTTTTCCGCGATAGTCGCCGACCGTGACCGTGCCGTCCTCAAGCGACTTCATTTCGACGGTGGCGAAGGCGCCGGCGCCCTGCGACGTTTTGCAGCCGACCGCCAAGAAAAGCATGGCCGCGATCAGGAAGACTAGAGTGCCCCTGTTCATGTTGCTCCTTAAAGGATTATCCCTCATTTCGACGGCGCGGGCGATTGCCGGGCTCCGCGCTACTTTCCCGTCAGCGCATGCTCGAGCCACAGCGCTACGCTGTTCAAAAAGCCGAGCTTGCGCACCAGCCAGGTCAGCTTGTTGGTGAAGACCAGCCCGCCCACAAACAGCAGCAGGATGCCGCTGCCGATCTCGACCGCGTGCAAATAACCGCGAAAGCGTTGGTAGAACTTCAAGAATTGCACGATACCGACGGCAGCCAGCAAAAAGGGGATGGCCAGCCCGGCGGAATAGAACGAGAGCAGCAGCACGCCGCGCCCGATGGTCGCGCTGTTGGCGGCCAGCGCCAGCACCGTCGTCAGAATCGGTCCGATGCACGGCGTCCAGCCAAATGCGAACGCAAACCCCAGCAGAAATCCGCTCAGCATGCCCGGCTGTTGGCCTGTGCTGCGCAGGTGCACATCGCGATTGAGCCAGCGTGCCAAAGCCGGGCCCAGAAATCCGATCACCGAGAGCGAAAAGAAGTGCACCGCCTCCAGTCCGGCAAACAACTCGTCGCCGCGCAGGAGCGCCAGCAGCCCCAGAACCAGCAAAATGGCGCCAATCACAACGCCGGGAATCGGCTTCAGCTTGGCCAAAGCGCCGATCAAATGCAGGCCGAACAGGATGATCAAGGCGCCTGCAATCGGTGCCAGCGTATAGCGATTCTCTTGTAGGAACGAACCCACGGCGCTGGCCGAAGCGCCAAACGCTATGAACACGACGGAAAGTCCCGTCACAAAGGAAAGCGCCGAAAGAAACAAGCCGCCGCGAGGCTGCTGCCCCTGCCGGAGCTGCTCCATTCCGATTCCGCTGAGCATCGAAATGTAGCCGGGCACCAGCGGCAGCACGCACGGCGAGAGAAACGAAACCAGTCCCGCCAGGAACGCGGCGGCAAGCGAAACGTCAGGCGTCATCGGTCAGGAATCTCCGAAAGCACTTCGATGAGAGTACGGTCGCCAAAGTGTCGTGGATCAATGTAAAAGACGTGTCATGAAGCCAAACTGTATTCTCACACAGAACATCTTTCTGCGCGGCCTAGGGCGACACCTGCCAGCCGAATTTGGCGGCGCGGTTAAGCGGGCCCGAGCCCGCGCCGCCTAAGCCGCTCTAAACGAAGCGCTTAGTGCCTTCGGGCTTGGCGGGCCGATTGCTCTCCTTCGGGCGGAGGGCTTTAGGCGCCGTGGATTGGACGCCCAACAAGGTCACCCTGCTTCGCGTCCTGGTCGGCTTTGCTGCCGTCGGTCTTTTTGGACATGGAACGTGGGCCAACCTTGCGGCCGTCGCTCTCACCGTCGCTGCCATCGCGCTCGATGCCCTGGATGGGCACCTTGCGCGCAAAAAGCAGATGGCCACGCCGCTCGGCGCGCAGATTGACATCTTGGGCGACCGCATGATTGAAAACATGTTTTTCACCTACTTTGCCGTCGTCGGGATGGTCTCCTGGTGGCTGCCGGTGCTGTTTTTCGCGCGCGGCGCGGCCACCGACTTTCTGCGCGGCCTGGCCCAGAAGGCCGGCTATTCCGGCTGGGGCGGCCAGACGATGTTCGAGACGTGGTGGGGTCGTGCTTTCGTTGCCTCGCGTTGGAGCCGCGGAATCTATGCCGCGCTGAAGTGCGCATGCTTCTGTTACCTGGGACTTGAGTTGGCGCTGACTCGGGGAAGCGTTGCCCTGGTCGCCGCTTCTGGCGAAGCTCATCTCGCCATTCGCACCGCTGCCCAGGTCCTTACCTGGGTCACAGCTGCCTGCTGCGTGGTGCGCGGGTTGCCGGTGTTCATCGAGGGCCGGCGTTTCTTCACCGGGCAAACGGTTGCGGTCCGCTCCCGCAACCCCGCGGAGGCCGCATGAGCATCGCATTTTTCGATGTGGACGGCACCCTGCTTCCGCACCCGTCACTCGAACGCCGTTTCTTCTGGTACCTCGCGCGCCGGGGGAAAATTCGCGCCGCGAACTTTTCCCGCTGGGTCGCGGAAATGCTCCGCTTAGGTTCCAGCAATCTCGTGACCGCCGCGCAGTCGAACAAAATGTATTTGCGCGGAGTTTCAGCCGCGGTTCTTGGCCCAGGATGCGGCGCGCAACGCCACTGGATGCCCGAGTTCTTCCCCGGTGCCATCGAGCGCATCTGGTGGCACGCCTTGCGCGGCGACCGGATCGTTCTGGTCACCGGGACCCTGGCTCCTCTGGCCGAAGCCGTGAAGGCCGCGCTCGAGCGCGAACTGCTTTGGCGCGGAGTTGAATCGCAGGTTTCAATGTTTGCGACCGAACTCGGCCTTTGCGAGGGTTCCTGGACCGGCACAGTTGAAGGCGAGCCGAGGTCAGGCGAGGCCAAAGCGGCGGCGGTCAAGCAGTTTGCACTCGCTTCTGGCGCTCCCTTAGCGGAATGCTTCGCCTACGGCGATCATGCGCTCGATCGGTCGATGCTCGAAGTCGTCGGCACTCCGATTGCCGTCAATCCGACCTGGCGCCTGCGCCAGATTGCCCGGCAGCGCGGATGGCAGGTCATGAAATGGGCCGCCCGCGCACGGCGCGCCGCCCACCTCACGCTTTGAAATGGAAAGGCGAAGTTGCACGATGAACAGTCGCGAACCAACTCAATCCCGGACCGTCGAAGGCGCATTGCCCATGCGTCCGGGAAGCTTGCCGGAGCGTCACCTGCGGCCTATGAGAACACCGGCCACATGCAAGGAGCCCGGTTGGACCGCGTTGCTTCGCGGCGAGCTCTCGCGGGTGTGGCCCGCCGTCGGGACATTTGAACACGTCGCTTTGGGCTACCTCTGCCTATCAAGCGCGATGGTCGCGGTCTCCTCTCGAAATCTCGCCCACCCCTGGAAACTTATCGGCGTCAACCTGCTGGTCGCGACGGTCATCTTGCTGCTGTGTCGAACGGGAGCTCGTTCTGAAGAGCGCGCCCGCCGCCGCGGCGTCACCTTCACGACGCGCTTCTGGCATTTCTGGCGCCACTGGTACCCCCATCTTTTCTTCTTGTTCTGCTTCGAGGAGCTCGCCTATTTGGTGCACCTCGCCCATCGGGGCTGGCAGGACGCCAAACTCATTGCCTTCGATCACCGGCTCTTCGGTGTCCACCCGGCGGTATGGCTCGAGCAATTCGCCACACCGCTCCGCAACGACCTTTTTCAACTCGCCTATCTCACCTATTTTGTTTATCTGCTGGTTCTCGGCGGGATCCTCTACTTCCGACGCGAATGGCGCGCCTATTGGTCGGTGATGACCTATTCCGCGGTCGGCTACGCGATCGGCTACGTCATTGCCGCTCTTTTCCCGATCGAGAGCCCATGGTTTGCCATGGCCGGCCTGTGGCAAGGCGAACTCCACGGCGGCCCGTTCACGGCCATCGTCAATTTCATCGAACATTACGGCCGCGTCCGCGGCGCCGCATTTCCCTCCGAACACGTCGCGGGTTCGGTCGCCGTGGTGTGGGGGGCCTGGCGTTACCGGCGCTGGCTTTTCTGGGTCATGTTGCCGCTGGTGACGGCGATGTGCGTCTCCACGGTTTGGGGTCGCTACCACTACGTCGCCGACATTTTGGGCGGCGTGGTCACCGGTACGCTTGGCTACTTCATCGGTTCCTATTTGATGGATCGGCGATCGGATCCCGCAACGGTCATCTCCAGGTGATTTTCAAAGCGCTCGGCGCAAGACCGGGATTCCGGCTTCGACCGTGCTAGAAGATCTTTTCCTGACGCCGCAGGTTCCCAAACGTTCCGATATTCGCGATGGTGAACGCCACGCGGAACTGGTTTTCCGTGCGCACCTGCCCGAGCGCGATTCTCCGGTACTCGAACGACCACCCGCAACAGTTCCCGTTGTAGGTCACCTGCATGATCTGGTTTTGCAGCGCCGTATTCTGGATGTCGTAGCTCACGCCCCCGGTGAAGTTGAATCC
>Ga0182037_10001759_pt1 | contig 11444 bp, 10 predicted proteins | sample sta12Cox44000082_FD_125974 | JGI IMG/M metagenome (GOLD analysis project Ga0182037, IMG submission 125974) | Lab enrichment of tropical soil microbial communities from Luquillo Experimental Forest, Puerto Rico - statoxic.12C.oxic.44.000.082 | ecosystem: Environmental > Terrestrial > Soil >... | reverse complement strand
GCCAATGACGCTGAAATCTCGCAAATTGTCGTGTACTGCAAGGCGGAGTTGGAAAAGATTCGTGAGCAGGTCCAGAACGTCGAATAGGAAGAGAGCACGGAGGGGAATCACCACAGAGACGCAAAGGACACGAAGCTACTATCCTTCGATACTCGTTTCCCATGAATATTGTTCTCGGAATTACCGCTTCAATTGCCGCTTATAAAGCCGCGGATCTCGCCAGTAAATTGACGAGGCAGAATTGCTCGGTGCATGTGGTCATGACCAGCGGAGCTACCCAGTTTATTTCTCCGCTAACGCTGCAGACGCTGTCACGTTATCCGGTAACCACCGGTGTATTTGATGAGAAGGTGAGCTGGCATCCCGGTCACATCGAACTCGCCGACAATGCCGACCTGCTTCTCGTTGCTCCGGCGACCGCAGATATCATTGCCAAGCTTGCTCATGGCTTCGCTGACGATGCCCTGACCGCCATTGCGCTTGCTACGACAGCCCCATTGGTCCTCGCTCCGGCGATGAACGGCAAGATGTGGCTGCACCCGGCTACTGCCGCGAACGTGGAGGTTTTGCGGAAACGAGGTGCTTCTTTTATCGGCCCGGAAGAGGGAATGCTCGCGTGTGGATACGAAGGCATTGGGCGTCTTTGGCCGGTCGACGAGATCGTTACCCAGGTCCTTGAATTCAAGGAACGCTGACTCATCCAAAGCCAAATCATTTCGCGGCATTCTTTGGCTCGCCACTTTCAAAAAAATAGGAGGAGATCTCTTATCTCCTCCTACTTCACACGAACAACAACTATGCCGATTCAACAGGGACTCTACTTCTTGGCGGCAGGTTTCTTCGCCGGAGAAGCAGCCTTCTTCGCGACTTTTTTAGCCGGCGGAGCCTTCTTGGCGGCAGGTTTCTTGGCGGGAGCAGGTTTCTTGGCTGCTGGCTTGGCCGTAGCTTTCTTCGCTGCTGGCATCAGTTATCCCCCCTTTCATTCCGCAGTTGCGGAGGATAAGAAAATACGATCATTACAATTCGCTTGACTAACGAACATTCGTTACATCGTCAATGAGAATTTGTTGTATCGTTAATTTTTTGCGTAATTCATTGCGAATTCCCTTCGATTTACTCGGACTCGACATCGCCGTCGATCCATCGATAGTGAGTCCGTTATGAATGAATTCCTTGATGCGGCAATCGGCGCAGCTCGCGAAGCTGGTAAGCTTCTTCGCGAGAATTTTGGCCGGCCTCTGAAAGTTAATGCCGAAGAAGCGCACGACATTAAACTTGAGCTCGATGTTCGCTCTCAGGATCTGATCACTCAACTTCTTCTGAACAGGTTTCCGGATCATGCGATTCTCGGCGAAGAAGGAAGTGCGTCCAACGCTTCGACCGAATTTGAGTGGGTTATTGACCCAATCGATGGAACCGTGAACTACTTTTACGGCATTCCCCATTTTTGTGTTTCTATTGCTTTGCGTCAAAAAGGCGAAATCCTTGTGGGTGTGATTTACGACCCGATGCGCGATGAACTCTGGCAGGCCGAGCTTGGCGGTGAGGCTTATCTCAACGAAAAGGCGATCAAGGTAAGCAGTCGCAGCCGAATTTCGGAAGCCATTGTCTCGGTTGGAATGTCAAAGACGATGATCGAAATAGCCGTTGGCCTCTCTATCTTCCAGGACATGCTGACCAATGCTCGGAAATGCCGCATGATGGGCAGCGCCGCGCTGGACCTCGCCTACGTTGCAACCGGGCGCTTCGACGCCTACATCGAGCGCAGTGTAAACTGGTGGGACATCGCTGCCGGTGTACTCCTTGTGAACTGCGCCGGCGGTGCTTTGGCGATTTTGCCCAGCACGGTACAGCCAGGCAAACTATCAGTTGTGGCTTCGAACGGAAAGATCGATCGTGCCTCCCTTACGAAAGTCTACCCATGAATTGCGTTGGAATTGGATATGATGTGCATCGTCTCGCCAAAGGCCGCAAGTTGATCCTTGGCGGAATTGAAATCCTTTACGATCGCGGTCTCGACGGTCATTCCGACGCCGATGTCCTCACGCATGCCATCGCCGACGCGCTCCTGGGCGCAGCAGGAGAAAGGGATATCGGACACCACTTTCCGAATACAGACCCCGCGCTCAAGGGGATTGATAGCCAGGAAATTCTCCGCCGAGTCCAAGCTATCCTGACAGCCAAACAGTTCGCGATAGTCAACATCGACTGCTCACTAATTATAGAGGCTCCAAAAATAGGCCCTCATTTAGGGTCGATGCGAACCCGGCTTTCCGAGACCCTGCAAATACCAGCGCAACGCATAGGCATCAAGGCCACCACGAACGAAGGCCTGGGGTTTATTGGGAAAGGAGAAGGAATCGCAGCCATGGCGGTTGCAAGCATCCAGCGACTTGAATCCACATTTCCTGCCGAATCCTCTGGACGATTGGTCTAGAATCCTTGAAAGCAAAATCGATGGTAAATGATTCAAGCCCTTTCTGGATCCGCACACTGATGATTCGGCGGTTTTGCTTTTCAAGGATTCTATGCCCATCAAGTTCTACAACACCTATAGCCGCCAGATAGAAGAGTTCACCCCGATCGCTCCTCCGCAGGTTAAGCTTTATACATGCGGCCCGACCGTATACTCTTACGCCCATATCGGCAATTTCCGCGCTTATGTTTTTGAGGACCTCCTGCATCGCTATCTAGAGGCCCGGGGCTTCCAAGTTCAGCGAGTAATGAATCTCACCGATGTGGACGACAAAACGATCCGGGGCAGCCGCGAAGCAGGCATTTCGCTTTTCGATTTTACCGCGAAATTCAAACGCAGCTTTTTTGAAGATCTGGAATCGTTGCGAATCAAGCGTGCTCAACATTTTCCAGCTGCAACGGAGCCGGAAAATCTCGCGAAAATGATCGAGATGATCGAGCGCTTGATCGAACAGGATATTGCTTATCAAGCAGAGGATCGCTCGATTTATTTTCGAATCAGTCGCTACTCTGATTACGGTAAACTTGCGCATCTGAACCTGGAAGAGCTAAGACCGAGCGGGAGGATACAAACCGACGAATACGAAAAAGAGAATATCGGCGACTTCGCGCTTTGGAAGGCATGGGATGAAAAGGATGGTCCGATAGGCTGGGATGCCCCCTGGGGGAGAGGAAGGCCCGGTTGGCACATTGAGTGCAGCGCCATGGCGACGCGTTTGCTGGGACCGGAACTCGATATCCACTGCGGAGGCGTCGACAATATCTTTCCTCATCATGAGGCGGAGATTGCCCAGTCCGAATGCGTGAACCACAAGCGGTTCGTGCGTTATTGGTTGCATAACGCCCATCTTCTCGTCGAAGGCCAAAAGATGTCGAAATCGCTTGGCAACTTTTATACCTTACGCGACCTCTTGAACAAAGGTTTCTCTGGCCGCGAACTACGATACGCCCTGATTCGCGTTAACTATCGACTGCCTTTGAATTTTACATTCGATGGCCTCAATGAAGCACGCCAGTCTTTGTTGAGGCTGGATGACTGGGTTCACCGGCTGAGGGATATCGCCGGAGACGCAGACCCGGCAATGGATTTCGCAACCGCCAATTCCGAGGGCTTTTTTGAGGCGTTGGATGACGATTTGAATGTCTCAGCCGCGCTCGGCCAGGTCTTTGACCAGGTTCGAGCAGCCAACCGCGCTATCGATCGTTCTGAATTAACCCCAGCTCAAGCCGCCGCGCTTCTGCGATGGTGGGATCGGATTAACCAGGTTTTGCAACTCCAAGAGGAGGAAGGGTCGATACCCGAATATGTCTGCCAGCTGTTGAAGCGGAGAGACGCCGCGCGAAAGGACAAAAACTGGGAAGAAAGTGATGCCCTGCGAGCCCAGATTGAAGCGCTCGGATGGATGGTCAGGGACACAAAAGACGGGCCAAAGCTAGCAAGCAAATCGGCCTGATAAAATCGGCCTTCGGAAGTGCTCTTTCTCTCAAAATGTTTGCTCCCGCGAAATTTCTCAACCTTGACCAGACCGAACACCGCACAATCTTTGATAACAGCGCCTATGTGTGGGACGCGCTCAAACAAATTGGAAGCTATCTTCAATTTCGCCTGAAGCCCGCTATCTACGGGCGTATCATGGGCCGCCCGTTCATTAGTGAAAATGTGTATGTGGGCAGCGGAACTTTGATCGAAAACGGTGCGACCATTAAAGGCCCGGCTTGGATCGGAAACGACTGCGAGATCCGCAGCGGTTGTTATATCCGGGAAAATGTGATCGTCGGCGATGGCGCAGTCCTTGGAAATTCGAGCGAATTCAAAAACTGCATCATCTTTAATGATGCCGAGATACCACATTTCAATTACGTGGGGGATTCGGTAGTGGGGTACAAGGCCCACCTCGGAGCCGGAGTCATACTTTCGAATGTCCGACTGGATCGCAAAGAAATTACCGTCAAGAGCGAAACCGGATTGGTTGCCACCGGGCTCCGAAAATTCGGTGCGATCGTGGGAGACCGGGCGGAAATCGGGTGTAGTGCGGTTATCAGTCCTGGATCAATCATCGGTCGGAACTCATTGATCTATCCGCTGGCGCACTTCGGCGGTGTGCTACCTGAAAATAGCATCCTCAAACTGCGCCAGGTCCTCGAACGAACGGATAGGAAGTAGCTAGGTACTCCGATGAGGCCGGTATCCACAACGTTCGATTATGGCTTCCGTCGATGAGAACTGAAGATACATTCGCTATTGGATCTTCTGGTCCGGGCAAGCCTGAATACAAAAGCCGGAACGGAGACTATCGCCTCGCAGCCGTAAATCTCGTCGGAAATAGGGCGTAGCTGGTAACGGAGCATTCCCGACTCGGTCGCTCTCGGCAGGGACCCAGACCCGCAAGCCTGAGTCGGTCACCCTTTGTATAAGTTCATATTTCGGAATTCGGCTTCCAATTTGGCATTTCCTTAACCGAACAAGCCCAAGACCATTGGCAGATAAAGCAAGGTAAAAACCGAAGCCGAAAATTACTGTCACCATCGTCACAGCGAGGGAAAATCCCAGATCGCTTTCCACGACTTCCAAAGCTATCCCAAAAAGGCTGACCGACAGAAGCGCGAAAGTCGCCCCGAGAAATCGAGGATCGGGCGAAGTAAGGAACCAAAAGCAGATAGATGCAGCACAGACGATACCCAGACTCACGAAAGCAGCGCATCTGCGGAGACCATTCACCATCGCTTTTGGCGCTTGTAGCGAGAAAAAAATAAGCAACAAGCCCGCGAAGCCTAAAAGACAAGACGTAAAAATAAAATCGGGTCGCTCGGCAACTCGCTCTGACCAAGGCCTAAACCACGACCAGTCAGCCAATACCTTTGACCAATGAACGCCGGGCTCCCTTGCCCAACTGAAGATCCAGTTAGCTTCATCTGTTACTCGATCGGGCGGCACCCTCCATGGGACTGGGCAGGCAGTCGCTGTTATCGGATAAATCAGATATCCGCTGGCAATCACACTCCTTCCGACCCAGACGACACTCAAAACCAGGACCGTGACGAGCGACGCCACGATGGGGCCTGAAAGGCTTTTCCGCTCGGGGTTGAACAAATAAACAGCGATCGCCAACAGAGCAATGCCGAAAGAAAATGCGATTGAACTCAATTTGAAAGTGACAGCCAATCCCGAAAGCAAGAGCACTGCCGCGACTTGGATGGTTTGCAGTTTTCTTTGAATAGCGCACTGAGCTACCAGCTGCGAGCCGTCTTGTGGTAGGGCCGGATCTCCGAGGCGCCCACCGAGAACTGGCCGGCTCGGAGATCCAGCCCTACCTGTCTGGTCAGCCGTGCACCTTTTGGTGCACTTTGGTTGCAAAGCCGCTAGAGCCAGAGAGAACATAGCGAGTTGAAGGCAGACCATCGCAACATCGGGTGACGGACTAGAGATCCCGGGCGGGTTCGTTTTATTAAAGAGCAAGGCAAAAAAGAACACCAATATCCCCAATAGAAGGAAGACAGTTTTCCTAGTTCGATCCGCAGTGGCTTCGCTGCACATTTCCAGAATCGTGATAATCGTGAATACGAGCAGGAGGCTGTTGGTGAAATTGTGGCCATCATCGCGTTTCGGAAGCAGATTAAGGAAACTCACGAAAAGAAAGTAAGATTGATTAAAGGCTAGTCGTCCATGAAGATTACCGAGGCCTGGTGGAAGTGGCTGCTCATTAGCCCATCGCACCGAACTGAAGTGGTAAAGCCCGGAATCGTAAACGCCCGGCTCGCCAAGGGCCCTATCCGCAACCCATAGGATGACGAGTCCGGCCGGAAGAATGTACCAAGGTTTCAACCTGTGCCAGAAGCTGACGTTGAGGCGCTTCCGAAATAGCCAAAAGCAAAACAGACCAAGGACGCAGGTCGGTCGGACGACAAAGAGATTGATACCCCAGTAGAGGTTAAATATCTGCAATGCTGTCACCAGCAAAGCCAGGCCGACCCAAAAGCAACAAGAAAAGCTTAGCAACGCTGCACGGCAGCTCAGGCCTAGGAAAAGAGCACCGAGTCCGACAATTGTTAGCCCATAAAAGATCCAAGCGAGTGCCACGCCTAAGAGATCTAAAACAGTATCCATTGGAGAAGCGGTTCCTTTAAGATGTATTTTTGCGGGCTAGTTGCTTTGGAGGGCGGATTCGAAATCCATCGCGCAAACTTGGGCCGCGCAACTCCAGCCGCGAATTGAATCGATCGGGCGGCGTCGAAATTAGCTGGGCAGAACCGGGCTCGTAAACGCTCTTTGGAATCCAAACCGTCAGACCGGAATCCGTGCGGCGCGCCAACAAATCAATTTGCCCTCCCACGCGATTCGGGAGTCTTAGTCTTTTTCTTTCGTGTCTCAGCCTCACCGCTCCCATCCCAGCGTCAAAAGCTGCTACAAGGGTCAATAGAACGACGGCAACCAACCTCGTCGAGCGGTTAGAACCGCCTTCTGCCAGGAAGGGGAACAACAATATATTTAATGCGAAAATCCACAAAGTTGCCTGTGCAAATCGAGGATCCGGCGCAGTTAGAAACCAAAACCCGAGGCCTACTGAGGAGGGAATCAACAAAATGACCCACCATCGCTCAATCCGCGGACGGCTGGGAGTCAACAAACGAGCCAGCAACAGTATAGAGCCCACTATCGCAACAACGCCCGCCTTGACCACCAGGGGATTGCTCAACAATCGCCCGGCCCAGGGAGTAATCCACTCCCAGCTTCCTAATACCTCGACGACCGGCAACCCGGGGGCACGAGCCCACGCAAATGCCGCATCCTTTTCGAGGCGCGCCAATTCATGCGGAACAGCCCAATCAAATCCCAGCCGACCGATTTCCGAGGGAAAAAACGGGCAGCCGCTGGTTATGTATCCGCAGCTGATCCAGGGCACGAGCATGACCGCGGCAAAGAGTAAGCAAAAGCGGATATGAGAAGAGAAAGTACCACGCTGCAGCGCAAGGCTCAGTGCGACTACAACCATTGCCCCCACAAGGCCGATGTAGGAAAGCTTCAGTTCAAATGCGGCTACGGACGCGGCAATAATGAGAAATAGATGACTGCCTGCCAGGGCATCGTCTTTTCGGTAAGACACGAGGAACTCAAAAAAATACCATGACGCAGCGACAGCGACTGCCGCCGAACTGACGTCGGGTTGAGGGGACGATAAACAGGGAGAGAACGCCAACATCAAAACAAACGTTAGAAGCCCAAACGCATATAGGCTCCGGCAAAAGCCGCTAACGTCTGAATCCTTGAATCTCAAACCCTGGCTTAGAACGCATACAACCAGAAATGTCGTAGCTGCATTTGCAAACTCCCGTCCAATCGGTTCACCAAATGGGACGCTGAAAATTCCGGCTAGAGCGTTAAGAGAAGAATTGAACCCCAGACGCCCATGAAGATTCGCAAGACCCGGAACAGAACCGAATTCCGATAGCCAGCGAACCGAAAGCTGGTGATACAACGCGCTATCGTAGCAGGCGTCTCTTGTGAGCACATTGACGGCGACTGCAATTCCAATCGGTATCAAAACCAAAACTGCGCGAACCGGCACTCCTTGAGCGCTCTCGCAAAGATTGTTGGTCACTTGCCGCCACCTGGGGATCGCAAAAACGAACGTAATTCCTATCAAGCATAGATTTGAAAGGGGATGTAACCCGGTAAAGATGCTCCACACCTGGGAAAACGCGGTCACGAGGCAAAATCCGACGAAGGCCTGATCAAACAGTTTGAGGCCGGCAAATCTTCGAGGCTCGCAATAGGAAAGAAAGGTTGCGCCGACCAATAGAAATTCGACCTCGAAAAGGAGAAGCAACACAAAGCTTCTAGCAACAGTCTCGACATGGACGGGTGATCCCATTTTAAGGCAGTTCGGGAGATTCGGTTCGACCTAAAGCGCAAAGCTTAGCGCGCATCACACACCGGATCCGTCGCCAGGCGACCAAATCGAAGCGACCATTGGACAACATTTGCAGTATAGGCGGCGGAAATAATGGCCAAGATTACAAGCCAACGACCGCGCGGATTCGAATACGTGCGGTACCCGGTTTCGAGGTCTGTCCGATTTCGAAACGTCTATTTTGGATTCCAGCTTAGATATGCCGGACCTGGAGAAATGCAAGATTGGCATTGGAGAAAGGAACCCCTATTAGAACGCTACTGGAACACTTTCACAACCCATCAGTGCCGCATAAGCAATTCAGTGTAGAGATTCTCCAGGCGCTTAACACAATTCTCTGCCATATACTCTTGCTCTATCAGCGATCGACCTCGCTCGCCCAGCCGCAGGCAGGCCTCGGGATCTTGAAAAAGACCGTGGATTGCTTTCGCCCATTCCGCCTCCGTGTCGCGCGGGTCCAGCGGCAAAATATCTCCGGCAAGCTCCGCACGTGACGCGTTGACCGTAACCGCCGCCGCAGGGACTCTATGATACATGGCTTCTAGAAGAACCATTGGCAGATCTTCAAACTCGGAACTTAACAAGAAAAGATCGATCGACCTAAAAAAATCATCCATGTTCGAGACCGCACCACACCAAACGACCTTCTCAGAAATGCCGAGCTCTTTTGCCAGCAATCGCAGCGACTGTTCGCGCGGCCCGCTTCCAGCCAGCCTGAATTGATACTCCGAGTCCAATTCGAGCAGATGCTTACCGACCCGAAGAAATCGATCGAATCGCTTCCAAGCCACCAATCTGCCGGCAGCGCCAACAATTTTCCGAACGACCGGTGGCCTCCTTGCAAAAGAACGAGCCGGCAGTCCGTTCCGCATTATCTCAATTTTTTCGGATTCCACTCCTTCAGTTTCAATTAGCTCTTGGCGAATCGAGTTCGCAATCACCAAGATCCGATCTGCAAAACGATTGGCCCACCCATCCAAGGTCGAAATGAGTGGTCTATCAAACCGGAACCTGTCGTAGCAATGATCGTGGGAAATCGCCGCCGGTACCGAAAATAACTTTGCCAACGGCTTTCCTATCCAATTCGAAGCGTACAGATGACTATGGACCACATCAAACCGTCCGCGGAATAGGAGCCAAGGTAACGTCACAAGATAAAAGGGAAGCCAACGCCGGGGCGAAAGCGAAACAACGCGTATGCCCAGTTTGGCTGCTCGACTGAAAAAGAGACTCTTTCGATTGGCGTGCATGGTCGCCAGCAGAATTTCGAACCGATTGCGGTCAAAATATTCCAGCCATCCAAACAGCACCGTCTGGGCCCCGCCTAGGTCGAGATTGTCAATCAAATGAAGAACACGAATCTTACGATCCATTGCAGAACGTCAGGCTCATTGTTGACGCGGAGCTGGCCAAGACCGGTGGGCGCCGATACATAGGCTATCGGTTCCTTCGACTTCTGCGTCTGGCGAGAACTTTGCGAAACGCGGTTCTCGATCGTCTTCCCACCGCAAGAGTCCCGCACCGCAAGAGATCGATCATCCATCTCGGATCGTCGCGTAAAGCTTGCTTTGCCAGATCCAGCGCTCGAACTGGCCTTCTTTGCACCGTATGAGCCATGAATGCCGTTGCGAGAAGCTCACGGCGCCACGCAATGAGAGTCGATCTATCCGCCGGCGTCGTAGTCGCCAGATCAGAATAAATATCGCTGATCAAAATCCCTTCGTTAATTGCCGCGAGAAGCGAATCGTTCCCACGATTCATGGTCAGCGAATCAGCGTGCCAACGGTACCGGTAAAAAAGCCGCTCGTTCGCCGCATCCGGAACATCTAGCAAGGCGACTCGCAAAAGAAACTCCCTGTCCGCGGAAAGTTTGTAGGAGGTATTGAAAAGACCGACCGTCTCGAAAACGCATTGTCGGAAAAAGCGCGCGTTAATGTTTGGTATGCCAAGTGTAACATTGCGCACGGACAAATGATACTTACGAGGATCTACGTATCGGTGCATTTCGACATCGACCCCTGGTTCAATCCGCTGAAAGATCTCACTTCCACCGGAGCATACCAGATACTGACATCGCGCCAAGACCGCTTCAACAAGCGCAAAAGTTCCGGGAGCATACAGATCGTCGGTATTCAGAAATCCGACAACATCCCCGCTTGCCAGACTAATTCCCTTGTTCAAAGCATCATACACGCCATCGTCCCTTTCACAGAGGACTTTGAGGTGTGGGTACTTTGCGAACAGTTCCAGCGTCCCGTCCGTTGACCCTCCATCTATGATCCAGTGCTCAAAATCAGGAAACTTTTGTTCAAGGACGCTTCGAATCGCATCTTCGACGAAATTCTTCCGGTTCAGACAGGGAGTGATTACCGAGATTTTCATTACATTTACCCGAGGGGCGTTCTCAAAACACTCGGTTAACGGGCGGACAAAACCACACATATAGTTTTGTTGCCGCTATCAGTAAGCAAACCTTGGAAAACGAAGGAGCAGCTATTTGGCACCGGCGAACGCGGAATTTAAAGCTACCGGCGCCATTTGTAAATGCAAGCACCAAGGAAGAATGGAAGATTGGGTCTCCACCTCCTTCGGCCCTTCCAGTCTTCCAACCTTCTATCCTTGGATCTCTTAACGCTGAGAAATCATCCCTGTTTGCCGCGCGTAATTGAACAGCCCGCCCGCCTCGATTACGGGGCGCACATCCCCCATCGGCTTCAACTGATGCACCGTACCGTTTATCTCGACGGTGTCCGCATCAAAATCCACGGTTGCAACGTCCCCCGTCTTGATGAAATCGATCAGCCGCTCTTTCGACTCGTAGGGATAAAGCTCTCCGGTAGCAACACTGTTCCTGAAAAAAATGCGGGCATACGAATCTGCCACGATAACATCTACCCCGGCGGCACCTAAGGCGACGGGTGCGTGTTCCCTTGAACTGCCGCAGCCGAAATTCTTGCCGGCGATAATGATTTTATACTCCGTCTTCATCGAATCCTTTTTGACGAATTCGATGGGATAGAGGTCATTGGGTAGACCCGCCATCGCATAAGATCCAAGTTT
>Ga0182037_10001757_pt1 | contig 11451 bp, 8 predicted proteins | sample sta12Cox44000082_FD_125974 | JGI IMG/M metagenome (GOLD analysis project Ga0182037, IMG submission 125974) | Lab enrichment of tropical soil microbial communities from Luquillo Experimental Forest, Puerto Rico - statoxic.12C.oxic.44.000.082 | ecosystem: Environmental > Terrestrial > Soil >... | reverse complement strand
CGAATGCGTCGCTGTTGCTGCGTCGGAAGGCGTTTTGCTTGAGATGGATTTGTTGGCCGAAGTCAATGCGGCCTACGTCGGCTCTCGTAATATAGTCTCGATGCAACAAGACCTCTTGCGCGGCCGTCCCACTGAAATCGATTACCTCAACGGCGCTGTGGTTGCGCTAGGGGCAAAAAATGGTGTGCAATGCCCAGTGAACGATGGACTTACGAGAATAATTAAAGGCATGGAAGCGGCATCGCGCAAAATTGGCTCGACGAAGTTTCTGGGCAGATCTGCTCCCTAAATCATGAAGCGACGGAAAGCGTAGCGAAAACCAGCACCGATCGCTCCTGGGCGTTCAATTAAAAATGTGCCGCAAACTTCGCGCGGTTAGGGTTAGGTTATGATTTAAAAACAACCCTGCAACCCGGCGCGCTGGCACCGGAAATCAATCCAGCGAAAATCAATTCGCTAAAATTAATCGTTTGTTGCCGAATGGCCGCCGATCCGGTCGAGTTGGTATGCCGTGGTCGGGATTACGCCGAGCCGGGAACAGTCCTGCCGGCAGGCAGAACCGGTGATTAAAGCGACGCATCTCTTAGCCTTTATGACAGGCTGTTGCTTTGAGGTTGCGACGCTCTTGCTCGAACCTGCGAACGCCGACGCGCAAATCGCGACCGACATCGCAATGGTCGCGCATCGAACCGACCAACCGCACAAGCCACCTAGCTTTGTCACAGTTGTCATATCCGAAGGATGAGCCTCTTTAATGCCAAAAGCAAGAAGAAAACCGGGCAAAGTCTGGCATCATTCCCGTCGCAGAAAGTGTTCGAGGCGAAGCCGATCGAGCCTTTCCCGCGCTTCATCGGCCCGGGTTCCACCTGCGGCCGCAAGCTTTTCGTAAATGGTCGCGGCCGATTCCCATTTTGCGTCCGCTTCCAGCAGCTGACCGGCGTTAAATCCCGCCTTGTAAAACCAAAAAAATTCGTGCGGCTGGTCTGGGCGCCTTCCTTCATCGAGAACGGTATAAAAAGTGGCCAGCGCACCATTGCGATCGGCCTTCTTTTCTAAACAAAGGCCCTTCTTGAACAGGGCCTGATTGCGCCAGTGGGCCGGTGCTTCGCGGTCGGCTGCCAACTTGTCGTACGCTTCAATCGCGGGTTCGTAGTTCTGTGGATCTGTCGCCGCCATCTCCAGAAAAATGTCGCCCTTGCCACACAACGCTTCGCGTTTTTCCGCCGGGCGGACGGCGCCGTTTAATACTTCCTCATAAAGGGCAAGCGCATCGTGAGGTTTGCCGAGTTTGCGCTCGATCACCGCTTGCTCGTTGCGAGCGGCAAATTTCAACTCGCCGTTGATCTGCACCACGCGATCGAACAAGACTAGGGCGCGATCGAGTGACTGTGCTGCCATGCTCGCCATCGCTGCTTCGCCGGCAAAAAAGAGCGCGCGTTCAGTAAGCGGCCCGGTGGAATTTTGCTCCACCAATAATTGGAATTGAGTTTCCGCGTTCGCAAAATCTTCTGCGCGATAATAAATCTCACCGAGCTTCATTCGCACGGAAGGGACCAAACTCGACAATTCGTGTTGTTGAATGAATTTTTTCGCCAGCTCGATCACTTTTGTCTCCCTTCCTGATGTCGCGTCTTCTAGCCAAATCGTCAGATAATCGGCGCGTTCCTGAGCCACCATTGTCGGCTTGGACTCGGCGGCTCGGGCAAGATTTTTCCGAGCTTCATCCAGTCGCGGTGGAGTGGCATGGAACGCCAGTTCTGCCAAAGCCACCCACGCTTCAGACACTCGTTCTGCCGTCGGAAACTCTCGCAGAAACTTGCGCAGCGAATCGGCGGCGCGCGGATCCCGTTTGGCCGCCTCCATCAATCCCGCTTCCAACCGCAGATTTATCCGCGATTTTTCGTCTTTTGTTTTGTTTCCGAATTCTTCAGCGCTGGCCAGAAAGCGTGCCTCATCAGCTTTTTGGAGCCAGCTCAGCGCTGCGTTGAACGTGGCTTGAGAAGCCAACGCCGAATCGGAGTGTCCGATCTTTTCGAAACCGGCGATCGCGGCGTCGAAGTGTTTTGCATGATATTGAATTTGGCCGGCGAGGAAGTTCACCCGATCAAGAACTGCCGCTTCCGGCCGCATTCCGAGCGCTTCATTCAATATTGCGAGCGCATCTTCAAAATGGCGCTCTTCAAGTTCGAGTTGGGCAAACTCCAGGAAAGCAGAGGCTAGGGCAGGTAGCTGTGGACGAGTCCGGCGCAACGCGGCGAAGGAATCGAGCGCGCGATCGCGCCGGCCTAGGCGAAGGTCGAATCGCGCCAGATACCATTGTGCAAACGCGCGTCGCGGCTGCGCTATATCTCTTGCCCAGCGATCAAGTTCCGTACGAGAGGGTTTTTTTTCCGCACGATAAAGCTGGTCCAGCTTGGCAAAAATGCGCGCCAGATCGACATCCGAAGGTCGATGCTCGATAAAGTTTTCCAGCGCGTCGTCTCCGGCTTCCGGCGTGTTCAATTGCAAGTGCGTGTCGGCAAGGGCAAACAGCGCTGCTGTCAATGTCTCGTGCGTTGCTCCTTCGGGATTTTTCAGGATCGACTCGAAAATTGTTATGGCACGATCCGGACGATGCAAAACCATCTCCAGACGACCCCGCAGAAAATGGCGCTCTTTTTTCTCAGCGCTTGTGATCGGTTGAACCTTTTCGAGTAACCGCCGCGCGTTAGCTGCATCGGTTTTGTCCAAATAAAGCTCGGCCGCCCGCAATTGTGCCCGGACAACCCACTTCGGATCGCGGGATAATTCGGTAAAGGTCCCGAGCGCTTCGTCAGTTCGCCCGAGAGCGCGCAGCATCTCGGCGGCGCCGAAAAGAGCAGCAGTTCGAAGGGGCGAACTCGTGTCCGCCGCGACCTGTCGGTAAAGCGGCAACGCTTCGGCTTCGCGGTGCGAGCTCGCCAGTAATTGCGCTCGCCAGAAATTCGCCGACGGACTGTGGCGCAATCGCGGGTCTACCAAGAGATTGTCGGCATTCGCGGTTTGGTTCGCTGCGGCCATCGCTTCGAGCAGCTGTTCGGCGACTGCCCGCCAGTCGGTGTCCGAAAGGTTCTGCTTCAACAAAGCTTGCAAACGAGCCACTGCGACTTCGGGCACGCCTTCCATCATCGGTTTGGATGCTTCTGCGAGTTGCGCTGAAAAATCGGCCTGCGCAAACGGAGCGATCGCTCCGAACACGGCAAAACTTATCGTGCGAAGACTTCTCATTTCTTCTCGAAAAGCGGCCACAAATATTTGCCGGTGTGGCTTTTTGCAAGGTCGACAATCTCCTCTGGAGGTCCCGCGCCAACAAGTTCGCCGCCGCGCTCGCCGCCCTCGGGTCCGAGATCGATGATCCAATCGGCGCATTTAATCATCTCCAGGTTGTGCTCGATCACAACCAAGGTGTTGCCAGCATCGCGCAATTTCATGAGCACTTGGAGCAACTTTTCAATGTCCGCGAAATGCAATCCCGTCGTTGGCTCGTCCAAAATGTAAACCGTACGGCCAGTCGCTTTTTTCGCGAGCTCAGTCGCCAGCTTTACCCGTTGCGCTTCACCGCCGGAAAGAGTGGTGCCGGCTTGACCGAGTTGCAGGTAGCCCAAACCGACATCGAGCAACGCGTTCAACTTATCCGAAATGCTCGGCACGTTCCGGAAAAATCGGGCGGCTTCATCCACCGTGAGATCGAGAACGTCCGCGATGTTTTTTCCTTTGTAAGTGATCTCAAGCGTTTCGCGATTGTAACGCCGACTGTGGCAAACCTCGCACTGCACATAAACGTCCGGCAGGAAATGCATCTCGATCTTGATCAATCCTCCACCTTCGCAATTTTCGCAGCGGCCGCCTTTCACGTTGAAACTGAACCGACCGGCCCCATAACCGCGTACCCGCGCCGCCGGCAATTGCGCGAACAATTCTCGGATCGGTCCAAACGCGCCGGTGTAGGTAACTGGATTCGAGCGCGGCGTGCGCCCAATTGCGCTTTGATCGATCACGATCGCTTTGTCGATCTGCTCCACGCCACGCAGGGCCTGATAAGCGCCCGGCTTTTCTTTCGAATTATAGAACCGCCGGAACAATGCACGCCTGAGAATATCGTCTACTAGTGTGGACTTGCCGCTCCCGGAGACGCCGGTCACGCAGGTAAAACAACCAAGCGGGAACGCCACTTCGATGTTCTTCAAGTTGTTTTCGGTCGCGCCTTTCAGAATGAGCCAACCTTCTTCATTTTTTGCGATTCGTTTTCGGGGGAAACGTGGCTTGGTCCGGTACTTCGGAACTGGAATTCGCAACCGGCCCGAAAGGTAATCAGCGGTCAGCGAATTCTTGGCGCTGAGAATGCTTTCGAGTTTTCCCTGTGCAACAATTTCGCCTCCGCGCGGGCCCGCGCCGGGTCCAAGATCGACAATGTGGTCGGCCGCGCGGATCGTTTCTTCGTCGTGCTCGACTACGATAACGGAATTCCCGAGATCGCGCAGTCGCCGCAGCGTTCCGAGCAGTCGCGCATTGTCCCGCTGATGCAGACCGATGCTCGGCTCGTCCAAGACGTAGAGCACGCCAGCTAAACCGGAACCGATTTGCGTCGCCAGTCGAATCCGTTGGGCTTCGCCGCCGCTCAGTGTTCCGCTTTCGCGATTGAGCGTCAGGTAACCAAGGCCAACCTCGACCAGAAATTGCAGTCGCGACTGGATCTCGCGGACGACATCCACCACTACTTTCCTTTGCGCCGCCGTCAGCTCGAGGTTGTCCATATAACGCGCCGCTGCCTCGATCGTTTGTTCGCTGAATTTGTGAATGTTCAGTTCGTGCCCTTGTCGATCTTTGATCGTGACGGCAAGGATTTCCGGCTTCAAACGCGCGCCGCCGCAAATCTGGCATGGCTCACGGGTCATGAACGCGCGAATGCGATTGCGGGTGAATTCGCTTTGCGTTTGCTCGTAGAGACGCTGCATTTGCGGCACCAATCCTTCGAACGGCCGTTCCTTTTCGCCATTGCCGCCGAAATTCATTTTGATCGGCGTACCGTTCGTTCCGAAGTAGAGCGCGTTCTTGAACACCTCCGGCAAATCCGCGAATGGCACGCCTTCATCGATCTGAAAATGTTTCACCAGCGCGCCTTGCAACTTTTGGTAATACGTGCGCATCCGCTTCGTGCCGCGCCGCCACGGCGTGATCGCGCCCTCGGCAATCGTTTTTGTTTCGTCCGAAATCATCAATTCGGGATCGATCACCAATTGGGTGCCCAAACCGTGGCAGGCCGGGCATGCTCCGAGATGGCTGTTGAATGAAAAGTGTTTGGGCGTGAGCTCGCCAAGTGTGAATCCGGTCTCGACATTCCCGTAATCAGTCGAAAAGCGCCGCTCTTCCCAGTCCCTGGGTTGAGTGTTGGGCGTTTGTCTTAAGACCGAGATCTTGTTGCCACCCCATCTCAACGCAGTCTCAACCGAATCGGTCAATCGAACGCGAATTCCTTCGCGCACGACTAATCGATCGACCACGGCTTGAATCGTGTGCTGTTCGCCTCTTCTCAATCGAATCGGCTCCGGGCGATCGAGCTCGACGACTTCCCCGTCAATCCGCGCCCGCACAAATCCTTCGCGCTTCAGTCGTTCGATCACGTCGCGAAATTCGCCAACCTGATCCTGCACCAGTGGAGCGAGCACAATGATTTTACTACCCGGTTCGTAATCGAGAATTTGATCGACAATCTGCTGCGGAGTTTGTCGATGCACCGGTTTGCCGGTTGCGGGATCGTGCGGTTGACCTACCGCCGAAAAAAGGACGCGCAGGTAATCGTAAGTCTCCGTCGTGGTCGCGATGGTTGACCTTGGGTTGGCGCCGGCGCTGCGCTGTTCGATCGCAATCGCGGGCGACAGGCCTTCGATGAAATCGACATCTGGCTTTTCCATTTGATCGAGAAATTGGCGGGCGTAAGCGGACAGGCTCTCGACATAGCGGCGCTGGCCCTCGGCGTAGAGGGTGTCGAAGGCGAGGGACGATTTTCCCGAGCCACTCAAGCCAGTAATGACGACCAGCTTCTCCCTTGGCAATTCGACATGGAGATTCTTCAAATTGTGCTGGCGCGCACCACTGATCTTGATAACTTGCGCAGGCATCGGGACGACAAATCTCGAACCTTTAAGTCAAGCACAGCCTCGAGCTTTCTCCAGCGAAAATCCCGATTTATGAATGAGACAAATCGCATTTCCTCGCCTGAAGAGTTGAGTCAATTGCTGAAAAAATTCAGCGAGATCAAAGGCGATCAACAACGCCCTTGCCGTAATGATGGCGCTGTCGGAAATGTCGCAGCGCCGGCCCGATTAGGCCGAGAAACTGGCGACCACGGTTTTAACAAGCCGCCCCAAGTCGTTTCCAACTTGCACGAGTTTACTCAGCTCCTGAACGAGAAAGCGGGAGTGAAGCCCGCGACTGCTGGCGAAGCGAACTAAGGAGACGTAACACCTCGCGCACATGGACGCGGTGTTGAACAAAAGGATCCTCATCGTCGAAGACGAAAAGGATGTTGTAGATCTTCTGAGCTTGAATCTGCGCAAGGCCGGGGGCTTTGTAGTTTCAACAGCAAGTGACGGTGCAACCGGTCTGGCGAGAGCACGCACTGAAAAACCGGACCTTATCGTTCTCGACTTAATGTTGCCGAAGATGCCGGGCCTCGAAGTTTGCAAACTTCTCAAGAGCGATCCGGCTACGCGGCACATTCTGATTTTGATGCTGACCGCGCGCGCGGAGGAGGTTGACCGCGTCGTCGGCTTGGAATTCGGAGCTGATGATTACGTCACCAAACCGTTCAGTCCCCGCGAAGTCATTTTGCGCATCAAAGCGGTTCTGCGCCGCGGCACGGCTGAAGAAACTGACAGTCGCCTTTCCGCCGGGCCGGTCACGATCGATCCCGCGCGCCACGAGGTTTTGGTAGGCGGTAAACCGGTCGATCTGACCAGCTTGGAGTTCAAGCTATTGCGTACGCTGATGCAGCGACGAGGTCGCGTCCAGCTCCGCGATCGTCTGCTGAACGAAGTTTGGGGCTATGAAAGCGTGATCGACACCCGCACCGTTGACACTCACGTTCGCCGGTTGCGCGAAAAACTCGGCAAGGCTGGGAATATTGTCGAAACCGTGCGGGGCTTCGGCTATCGTTTCCGGGAAAAGTAACCGGACATGTTTTGGATTCTGCTCGCGGGCGTCGGTACGTCGACAATTGCGGTGGGCTATTTCGTATGGCGGCGGTGGATCGCCCCTTGGAGCGAAATCGAGCGACTCGTTAGGCAAATTGGTCGTGGCGATCAGCCGCGTACATTTCTAATCAAAGGCGGAAGAGAAGCGCAGCGGATAGGCGTCGCGCTCGAAGAAATTTGTTCGCGCCAGCAGCGGCTCGACCGGGAGTCTGCCAAACACGCATCGGAACAAGGCGCCATTTTTTCCGCGATGCAGGACGGGTTGCTGGTTCTGGACGGTGAACGGCGGATCGCGCTGTTCAATCACACCTTTCAAGAAATTTTTGGCCTTGATGAAAAATCGTTCGGTGCGCCTTTGCTCGAATCGGTGCGCGAGGCCAGCGTTGAAGAGCTGATCTCTCGCACGCTTCGAAACGACCAACCAACTCACGGTGAAATTACGCTCGCGGAACGGCACTGGCACGTCAGCGCCGAGCCGATGCAGCATGGTAACGGCGCAAAACCTGGCGCGGTCATTTTGTTTCACGACATCACGGCGCTGAAACGCGTCGACGAGATGCGACGCGATTTTGTGGCGAATGTCTCGCACGAATTGCGAACGCCTTTGTCGATTCTGCGCGGCTACATCGAAACAATGCTCGACGATCCCAAGATGCCACGTGGCGAAACCGCTCGCATCCTCGAAGTGATGGATCAGCATTCGAAGCGGCTCGGCTTGCTCGCGAACGATCTGCTCACGCTCGCACAGTTGGAGTCCGGCAGCTCGAACCTGCAATTGAGTGAGATCGACCTGCTACGATTTCTTTCCGATCTGGCCCGCGATTGGAGAAAGAAAATCTCGGCCAAAGGCTTGAAAGCGGTTGTTGATGTATCCGACGATTGCTCGACCATTCGCGCCGATGAGGAACGATTGCGCCAAGTTTTCGATAATTTGCTCGATAACGCTGTGAAGTACTCGGCCAAAGGTGGCGGGATCAGGCTGGGAGCCGAGCGTCGCGACGGTGAAGTAGCGCTCAGCGTTAGGGACGACGGGGTAGGCATTAGCCAGGAAGATTTGCCGCGCATCTTTGAACGCTTCTATCGCGTCGACAAGGCGCGAAGCCGACAACTCGGCAGCACCGGTCTGGGGTTGTCGATCGTGAAACACATCGCTCAGCTTCACGGCGGCAGCGTTGACGCCGAGAGCGAACTCGGTAAAGGAACCACGATTCGCGTCATTTTGCCGGTTGTCACATAAACGTAACAGTAAACGTTTTGACCCCCTCAAGTCGGGTGCGGCACCTTCGTCGCATGACAAGACTTTCTCGACTCGGTGGCAAGCTTCTTGGGCTCACACTCGCGTTTGGGCTGAGCGCGAGCGCTTCGGCGCAAATGATGATCAATGGCGCTGGAGCGACGTTTCCGTATCCGATTTATTCAAAATGGTTCGATGCCTACACGCAAGTCGATCCATCGGTGCGATTTAATTATCAATCGATCGGCTCCGGAGGCGGGCAAAAACAGATTCTCGCTCGGACAGTCGATTTCGGAGCCTCGGACGGCCCTATGAGTGATGACAACCTGGCGAAAGCGTCCGGCAAACTCCTTCATATTCCAACCGTGGCCGGAGCAGTGGTGATGACTTACAACCTGCCCGGAAACCCGGCACTCAAGCTCGATGGCCCAGCAGTCGCCGGAATTTTTCTCGGCGATATTAAGAAATGGAACGATCCCAAACTGACGGCTTTGAACCCGGGTGTGAGTCTTCCGGATCAGGAGATTGTCGTTGTCCATCGCTCTGATGGCAGCGGCACTACGTTTATTTTCACTGATTATTTGAGCAAGGTGAGCGCCGACTGGAAATCGAAGGTCGGTAACAACACGTCCGTCAGTTGGCCGGCTGGAATCGGCGGCAAAGGCAACGAAGGCGTCTCCGGCCAGGTGAAGCAGACACCGGGAACGATCGGCTACATTGAGCTGATCTACGCGATCCAAAACAAAATGCCCTTTGCTGATTTGAAAAATGCCGATGGCGAATTTGTGAAGGCGACTTTGGAATCCGTTACCGCGGCGATAGCTACTGCGCAAATCCCAGACGATTTCCGGTTCTCGATGACGAATGCGCCAGGCAAGGATTCATATGCGATCGCGGGCGTGACGTGGCTGCTGGTTTATGAGCAGCAAACGGACGCAGCGAAAGGCAAAAAACTCGTGGAATTTTTGAAATGGGCAGTCACGAAGGGCGAAGACATGGCAAAGGATTTGGATTATTCACCGCTGCCCGCGCAATTGCGTGACCGCGTTTTGAAACGCATCGCCGAGATCAAAATGTAGGTATTCCTGCGCAAGCGCCCGGAGTCTTAAACAAGCCGGTTATGACTATTGCCGCACCGATGCGAGTAATCGAGCGCTCCGCGTCTGCGCGAATGGCGCCGCCATCACGCTTTGGTGACAAGGCGTTCGAGTGGCTTACGCTCGGGATGGCGCTCGTCGTCATTTTGATGATTTTTTTGATCGGATGGCAACTGACGCGCGGTTCGTCACTCGCGATCCAGAAGTTCGGACTTCGATTTCTCACAACATCGACATGGGACCCGGTTGCGGAGGAATTTGGCGCACTGCCATTCATTTACGGCACACTCGTTTCATCGCTGATCGCTCTCCTCATTGCGGTGCCGTTGAGCATTGCCACCGCGATTTATCTGACCGAACTCGCGCCGCTTTGGATCCGGCAGCCGATTGTTTCACTGATCGAAATGCTGGCCGCGATTCCCAGTGTCATCCTCGGACTGTGGGGAATTTTCGTGATGATTCCGTGGTTGCGCAATTATCCCTTTCCGCTGCTGAAAAAGCTCTTCGGTTGGACGCCGTTCTTTACTGGGCCGATGCTCGGAACGAGCATGCTCGCGGGTGGAATCATTATCGCGATCATGATTCTGCCGATCATCACCTCGGTTTCGCGTGAGATTCTGCGGAGCGTGCCGAATCTGCAACGCGAGGCAGCCTACGCACTCGGCGCTACGCGTTGGGAAGTGACACGCATCGCGGTGCTTAGTTACGCGCTCAAAGGTCTGTTCGGCGCAGTAATTCTCGGGCTAGGTCGAGCGCTCGGCGAAACGCTGGCAGTCACGATGGTCATCGGCAACACACCGCAGATTGCAGCGTCGCTATTCAAGCCGGGCTACACGCTCGCGAGTGTGATTGCCAACGAGTTTACTGAAGCGACTACTGAGATCTACCTGCAAGCGTTGGTTGAGATTGGTCTCGTGCTCTTCGGTGTGACGATTGCAGTCAATCTACTCGCACAACTTCTTCTCCGGACGATGACGACAACCTCAACGACGCGTGCTGTCCAGTAATGATGCACTCGAAACGCAAAGACAGACATCGCTGGCGCAAGTTCAAGAGCGCACTCGTCTCGTTTGGCACATTTGCCGCAGCCGTTTCTGTGATTGCCCCGCTCGGCTTGGTTTTCTTTCACTTGCTTGTGAACGGCGCCAGTTCCGTTAACTGGGACTTCTTTACCCAGTTGCCGAAACCAGTCGGCTCGCCGGGTGGCGGAATGGTCAACGCGATTGTTGGTTCGCTCGAACTGCTGGTGCTTGCATCCGTGGTAGGAATTCCAATTGGGGTTCTCGGCGGCGTTTATCTGGCCGAGTACGGCTCTGCCCGCGGCAATTCGATGCTGCGTTTTCTCGCGGACGTGCTTAACGGTGTTCCATCGATCACGTGGGGAGTGGTGGTTTACGGTCTGGTGGTGCTGCGGTTCAAAGGTTTTTCCGCTTACGCCGGCGGCCTTGCTCTCGGAATAATCATGGTCCCGCTGATTCTGCGGACGACTGAAGAAGTGATTTTGCTCGTCCCGAACGGTTATCGCGAAGCGTCGCTTGCTCTCGGCATCGCCCGCTGGAAAACGATCGTCCATGTGGTGATGAAAACCGCATCCAAGGGAATCATCACTGGCATTCTGCTTGCCTTGGCGCGAATCGGTGGCGAGACGGCGCCTCTGTTGTTCACGGCCTTCGGCAACCGTTTTTGGAACCACGATCTTAGCCAGCCCGTCGCCGCGCTTCCGTTACAAATCTTTACATATGCCATTGCTCCCTACGACGATTGGCACCGCCAGGCTTGGGCGGGCGCACTTGTGCTCGTCATTGGAATTTTTTGCGTTAACGTCTTGGTGAGGATTCTTACCCGGGAACGCGCTCGAACTACCGCTTGAAAACCCTCATAATGACTAATTTGAGTATGTCTACTTCGG
>Ga0182037_10001756_pt1 | contig 11452 bp, 11 predicted proteins | sample sta12Cox44000082_FD_125974 | JGI IMG/M metagenome (GOLD analysis project Ga0182037, IMG submission 125974) | Lab enrichment of tropical soil microbial communities from Luquillo Experimental Forest, Puerto Rico - statoxic.12C.oxic.44.000.082 | ecosystem: Environmental > Terrestrial > Soil >... | reverse complement strand
CAACCCACTGCGGCAAGCGTGATGCAGACGCACACCACCCGGTGCAACCTTGATGGCCGTTACCACAAGCGGGTCTGTAGGTTGTCAAAACGTGAAATTTCATGCCACAATTGTTGAAAAAACGTCTCACAGCTGATGAAGGATCGTATCGAGGCACCATACTCCCGCAGGGATACACGTGGGCGCGAAGTGATGCGGTCCACTGCTACCGTGGATGGCGATGACGATGGGGACGCGGAGGACAACGCTCTACAACTACGGCGCTACAGAGGGTCTATTGGGGGTCTCCGGTGCTTTGGCAGGACGCCGGGACGAACCGTTGCAACAAAAGCGGGGAAAACGCTTTCCCTTAGGCTAACCCTCAAAGTGGTGAAGATCCAAAATGATCGCGGCGTGATCGGCGTTATCCATCACCCCTGCAGCGGAGATGCCAATCGCAATTACCAGAGAATCTCTGATTTCGTCTTTGGTTAACCCAAGCTTAAGGGCCTTCCGAATGTGGCCCTCCAGGCAGCCCTCGCATTTGGCAACAGCGGAGGCAGCGATGGCGATCAGCTCCTTCGTCTTCAGATCCAGCGTGGTCGGTGTGAAATAGCTCTCTTTATAGAATGACAAGTAAATCTTGCGGAATCGCGGATCGATCAGGCTCATCGACTTCGGCTGCATATTCTTGTTGTGCGACTCACGCTTGGCCATGGTAGGTCCTCGTTTGGGAAAGAACGTACAGCTGTGCTGCCCATCCCGCCAACCCGGGCATCATTCCATTCGAAGGGCAACCACCGGGTCGATCCTGGTCGCGCGCCGCGCCGGGAAGTAGCCGGACACCACTGCGACGCCCAGTAGCAATAATGCGATGACTGTGAATGTCACGGGATCGGCCGAACTGACGCCGTATAACAAGTGAGCTGAAAAGCGAGTCACGACCAGCGCCGTTACCAGACCGCCGATGAGCCCGACTACAGACAACGTCAGCCCTTGCCCGAGGATAAGTTTCAGGACGTCGCTCCGGCTTGCCCCGATGGAAATGCGGATTCCCAGCTCGCGGGTGCGCTGGCTGACCGCGTAGGCCATGACGCCGTAAACCCCGACAGCGGCAAGCGAGAGTGCAAGCAGGCCGAAGATGCTCAGGATCGTTGCGGCCATGCGTTGCAGGAAGAGTGAGAGCCCAATGTGCTCCTCGAAGGTTTTGGCGTCGAACATGGGGATCTTCGGGTCGAGGGCAGCAGTTTCGGCCCGCACTGCATGGAACATTGTTTTTGGTTCGATGACCGTGCGCGCGACCAAGATCATGTTCGAGCGATAGTCCTGAAGGAACGGCACGTAAAGAAATGGCTGGAGCGCTTCGTTTAAGGTGCGGTTCTTCACGTCTTTGGCGATGCCCACGATCTGCAACCAACTCTTATCGAGCTTGATCCGCCTGCCGAGAGCATCACCGCCCGTCCAGTAGTGCCGCGCCATCGTCTCATTGATAATCACCACGCCCCTCGCGTGCTCGTTATCCCGCTCGTCGAAGTCTCGGCCCTGCACGAGCGGGATGCGCATCGTCCGAAAATAGTCGGGACCAACGGTTTCATAATTGAGGTGCATATCTTCGTCTTTAGCCGGCGTGTAGCCGTCGATCACCACGTTGGCGAACGCAATTCCACTCAGGGTCAGGGGTAAACGTCGTGCCAACGTCACCGACTGCACGCCCGGGAGCGTTCTGACGCGTTCGATGAGGCGGCGATAAAACTCGCGCCCATGGTTGTCGTCGTGGCCGCTAAGGAAGGGGTCGAAGGAAGCGAGCAGAACGCGGTGCGGATCAAATCCCGGATCGGCTTCGTATGCTTCCCGCAGGCTCCGCACAAATAGCCCCGCACTGATCAAGGCAACGGTCGAGAGGGCCATTTGACTTATGACAAGCGCGTGCTGTAACGGAAACTTGCGTTGTCCCTGCCCAAGCGCAGCCGCATTATCCTTTAGAGCCGCGACCAGATCCGGCTTGGAAGCCTGCAGAGCCGGAGCCAGGCCGAAAAGGACTGTGGTAATCACCGTCAGCCCCAGGGTGAAGGCAAGGACAACCACGTCCGGCCGCGTATCAAAGCTGACTTGAATGCCGTATGGCGGAAGGAAGGCGGGGAGCGATCGGGCGGTCCAGAATGCGAGCGTCAGCCCGACCGCAGCGCCACACGAAGCCAACACGAAACTTTCGGTCAGCATCTGCCCCAGCATTCGCCAGCGGGTACTTCCCAAGGCCAGACGCACCGCGATCTCCTTACGCCGCGACGCGGCGCGCGCCAGCAGGAGGTTGGCAATGTTAGCGCAAGCAATCAGCAGCACGATGGCAACTGCTGCCATGAGAACGGCAAGCGCAGACTGCATGCTCCGTTTCAAGCTAAACGGCGACTGGCTGAGCAAGTAAACTGCGGCCCCCATCTGATCATTGGTTTGCCGGTAGGTCCGCTCCAACTGCCGCGCGATGGCGGCGATATTCGCCTGCGCCTGTACCACGGTCACGCCAGGCTTCAGCCGGCCCATGACCATCAGCCAACGACTGCCGCGATCCGTGAGTGAGAAATGGGGGAGCGCTACATAGTCCTTCATCATCACCGGCGTCCACGCATCCAGCGCAATTCCGGCAAAGGGGCTGCCGAACTCCTTCGGCGTCACGCCGATGATGGTGAAATCGTGTTCGTTAAGGGTGATCGTCCGTCCGATCACCTTTGGATCGGCGCCAAAGTCGCGCTGCCACAATCCGTAGCCAATGACCGCGACCGGATGCGAGTTCGGCGTTCGATCCTCTTCGGGAAGAAACGTGCGCCCGATAAGCGCTTTCACCCCAAGGACGTTAAAGTAATTGCCCGAAACGACGGCGCCCCATACACGCTCCGGCTTCCCACCGCGGCCTAAATTGAGAGGCTGCACCTGGTGAGCGGCCAACCCGGAAAAGACTACGGTGCGGTCGCGGTAGTCCAGGTAGTCAAGATAGGACAACGAGAGGGCGGAGTTGTTGCGTGTCGCGCCCCAGACCTCGACCAGTCGTTCCGGCTGTTCAATGCCGGGCAATGGCTCGAGCAGGACCGCCTTGATCCAGGTGAAGATCGTCGCATTGGCGCCAATGCCCAAGGCCAACGTGATCACGACCGTCAGCGTGAAGCCTGGCCGCTTTCGGAGCGTGCGCAGGCTATATTGCAGATTTCGCCAGAAGGTTTCCATCACAGCCTCACTGCTCATTGCCTACCGGCCGATATCCCAGCTTCGCCGCTTCCGTCAGGGCGCGAGATTCTGCTTCGGTCAGGCTCTTGTGCACTGTGTCCTCTAGCTTTCGATAGTCGGTACGGCACTCGGTCGAATCGCAACCAGTAAGCTGTTCTCGAATCACCCTTGCGAGATCACTTTTCAGCTTGTCTGCTTTGCCGGCTATCGTGGGCTCTTTCGCGGCTGCTCTGCGAATGAGACGGTCGGTGATCACCATGGCCTCCTCCTCGCTCAGCTTGTCTACTTCGGCGCCTTGATACCACGACTTGCCGGAATGAAAGCTCTTCCAGGCCTCGTCCCGTGCGCTCCCGGTTAGCTCTTGTAACGAGATATTGCTCCCTTCAGCTGCGCACCGTAGATCCGCGGCGCGCGCATCGGCCGGGGTGCCCCTTTTCCATACGATTGCTAGCGTGGTCCCCGGATGGTCCAGCCAGGCTTGCCGGATCGTTTTCTTCTTTTCGAGCGCCAACAGGACGGGTTTCGCGGCGGAGCCGCACCCCAGATTGCGGGCTGCGGGGCAGGCCAGCGGAACTCTGTAAAAGCTCACCCCATCGGCGGAAACAGTCGGTTTTTCTGGCGACCTCAGGCAACAAGACTGGTGCACCGGCACCATTTCGGGAGCAACGAGGAGCGCTGCTGTGAGAAACCCGATTTTGAGTTGATCCATGATTTCGGTCCTCCTGGGCGAAATCCTACTGTGGCTTCCTCCGCGATGCGAGTGCCGAAGGTCACTCCATTTGGGCATGACTTTCGGCACATGCTCTATGAGCCGCGAGATCTCAAGGTAGGGAAAATGAGCGCTGAGGCCCGGGGAGTCTTACGCTTTTACCGGCTTGCTCATTTGGTTTCTGGCAGTCCTGCGGTTCTCCGCCGGGCTTCTCCAGGCACCTGAGTTGCTGCAGCCCGCGCTACGCGCCGTGGTTGACCTGTTATTCCATTTTCGGCGCCACATTCGGTCTGACACGGTAGCGGGTGAGTTCTCTGAGGGGTGTTCAGGAGGTGGCAACAACGCCATCCGGCACGCCACGGCTGGGAATCTCTGGATCGAGCTGGCACGGACCGATGCAGGAATCGCGATGCGAGAGACGGCGGTTACGGCGCAAAGGAGGTGCGCTACGGTTTGGTGTTACCGGCAGTTGGCCAGATCCACTGCACTCAGCCTAAATAACCCAGCTCGACGGCCTTCAGCACGGCTCGAACCCGGTCCCGAACGCCGAGCTTCGAAAGGATGCTGGAGATGTGATTCTTGACCGTGCCCTCGGCGAGGAACAGTGCCTCTGCGATTTCGCGATTGCTATATCCGCCGCAAGCGAGCCGCAAAATCTCCACTTCCCGATGCGTCAAGGGATCCGGGCGATCGAGACTCGGAAAAGTGTGCGATTGTTCACGTAGACATTTCAGGACGCGATTCGTCAACGCAGGCCTGATTAGCGTGCCGCCTTCATGCACCCTCCGGATCGCACTCGTAAGCTGCTCGAGCGAAACGTCTTTGAGAAGGAATCCCTTGACGCCGACGCGCACCGCCTCCAGCACAAGTTGGTCGTCGTCGAAGGTCGTGAGAATGATCGTCGGCGGCAGCTTCCTGCTTGCTCGGATTCTTTCCAAGACTTGGAAGCCGTCCAGTTTGGGCAGCTTGATATCCAGCAACACAACATCGGGAGAGTGGCGGCAAATCTCCCGGACAGCCTCCTCACCGTCCGCCGCTTGAGCGACCACCTCGAAGTCGTTCACCATGCGGAGCAGGCTAAGCAGGCCCTCGCGCACGATGGTTTGGTCTTCGACCAGACAAACCCGGATCACAGTCGCACTCCCGGCAGCGGCAGGACGGCAGTCAGCTGAAAGCCGCCCCTCGCCTCAGTCTGCACCTCCAGATGGCCGCCGAGCTCCTCCAGACGCTCTCGGATTCCTGTAAGTCCCCGGCCTTCCTCGATTCGGTCGGCGCCGCGGCCGTCGTCTCGGGCTTGAACCTCCAATCTGCTGTCGCGAACAGCGATTTCGATCCAGAGATTCTCGGCGGCAGAATGCTTAATTGCATTCGTAACGATCTCCTGGATGCAGCGGATGAGGGCCTGAGCGCGTTCGGAGTCTTGAATCCTCAGCTTATCGGGGAAGGTGAGGTGAATCTGTGGGCGCGGAATATCCTGAGCCAGGGGACGGAGAATGCGCCGAAGATCGACGCAATCTTGACTCTTGAGCGCACCCACCGCTTCGCGCAAATCGTCCAGCAGCTTCCTGGCGAGCGCTTGGCACGTCCTGATCCGGTCCAGGGAATCGCCTTCCACCTGGTGCCGGGCAACCTCCAGGTTGAGACTCAGCGCCGTCAGGTGATGCCCCAGCAGATCGTGCATTTCCCGCGAAATGCGGGTCCTCTCCGCGATCCGGCGGCTCTCCGCCAGCAGTTCACGCGTGGCATGAAGCTCTGCGTTTACACGCATCAGGTCACGTCGAGCTTGAAATTCACTGGCCGCAAAGTAAGAAGTGAAAAGCGCCAGCGCCTCAAAAGGAACAGAGAAGCAGACCCAAGCCCAACTGGCATCCGCGCCGGAGTGTTGGACCCTCAGCCAAAAAAGGGCTGCTGTCTGGGCGACCAGCCAGAGCAAACCAGCCGGGAGCCTGAAGTAAACGCCAAGCTGGGCTGCAACCACGGCCAGGAGGGTAGTTTCCAGACCCGTACAGACGAGGTGGAACATAAAGAGCGCAGCCGCGGTTTCAATCAGCAGCAGGATACGATTCCGGTAGTAGTGCCGCTCCTCTCCAACGCCGCCAGTGCTGAGCCAGAACGATAAGATGAAGACCACCCAAGCCGCTGCCCAGAAAGGAAAAACGCGGTGCGGCAAAGTCACGTGTTGCCCAGCCACGCTGCCGCGCAGGATCATCCAGAGCGCGGGCGTCCCCGACAGCACCCACGCCGAGACACCCGCAGCCCTGAGATAGCGTCGCCCTTTCTCGGGCGTCTTGCCCATGGCCCATTATAGTCGCCGCCGTTTCGAACAGGATGTGCCAGAAGTCATGGTTGCAGCACAGACGGTGACCTCAATTTTCGTGACCCTGGGGCAGGTGATGCGAGAACGCATCGGCAAATTTGCAAGTGTGGAAGTATTGAATGAGAGCAATTACAGTCACATCGGGAGTCGCCATCACGGCAAACCGACTCTCGATCCGGTAGGACTTGATAGCCACAATTTCGCTTCGTCATTCTGCGCAACAGGAAAGCTTTGCCGGGTCTTTATATCTTGAGATCGCGGCAATCTTCAGCGCCTCCGCCATCGTCGGATACACGTGCAAGAGGTCGATGAAGTCCTGAATCTTTGCATGGAAGCGCAGCCCCATTGCCGCCTCATGGATGACTTCGCCCGCGTTCGAGCCGACCATGGATACGCCAAGCACCTCTTCGTTTTCATCGTTGGCCACCATTTTGATGATGCCGCGGATGTCGCGAATAGCTCCGGCCCGCGGCACCAGTGACATCGGAAGCGTATTGCACCAGCAGGGATGGCCCGCTTGGACGGCCTGTTCTTCAGTGAGGCCCACGATACCAATCTGAGGGTCGGTAAAGATAGTTCGTGGAATGACGCGGTGGTTCACGCGGTGGAGCGATTGGTCAGAGAACGCGTTGTGGGCAGCAATGCCTCCGTCGTGGCTGCCGACCGGCGTAGCCATCCGACTTTCGGTTTCACCACCGATGACATCGCCCGCGGCGAAGATATGCGAAACGTTGGTGCGCAGATATTCGTCGACTTTCACCTCACCGTTCGGGCCGGTGTGGACGCCCCCGCGCTCGATTGCAATCTGGTCCGAATTGGGGCGGCGGCCGGTCGCCATGAGCAGCCGTTCAGCTCGAAACTCGCGCTCCAAGCCTGCCACCGAGGCCGAAATGACGGCTTGGTCGCTTTCCTGGCGTAGCCTGCGCACACTAGCCTGTGTAACAACGTTGATACCTTCGGAGGCGAAGAGTTCTTCTATCACCTGACCGACTTCAGGTTCGTAGCCCCGAGCGAGCAATTGTCTGTCGCGCTCTAGAATGGTCACTTGGCTGCCGAAGCGTCGGAACATCTGTCCGAGGTCGAGAGCGATGTAGCCGTCACCGATAATGGCGAGCGATTCAGGGAGTTCGGTCAGCTCGAGCGACTCATCCGCGGTCAGCAAGTCGCTTGTGAGATAAGCAACCTGGTCAAGTCCTGCGATCGTGGGCATCAAGGGGCGCGAGCCCGTGGCGATCAGGACCTTGTCGCCGCTAAGCCGCTTACCATCGACCGCTACGGTATGCGAGTCAACAAACTGCACGCGACCTCTTTCGACGCTTGTGCGGCCGCCGACTAGGCTTTCGTATTTTTTCTTGCGGTAATCATGGATGACTTCGTCCTTCTGCGCGACGAGCGTGCGAAAGTCCACGCCCATCTTTGCGGGAGTAAGACCGGGGTAGCGGGGATGGGCGGACTCGTACACGATCCGCGCCGCTTCGATGAGATTCTTGGATGGAAGGCAGCCGCGGTTTACGCACGTTCCGCCGACGGTGCGCGATTCGGTCATCACCGCGGTTTTGCCCAGCTCGGCGGCGCGCAGGGCCCCCGCAAACGCCGTCGAGCCGGAGCCCAAAATGAGAAGATCGAATTGCTCTGCCACGTGTATCTCCCAATCTGAATTTCCGAGGAAGTGAGGGTTTTGAACTCCGAGTCGCTCCAGGGCCCGGTCCTTGTCCAAGGCAACCCGTGACCTGAGAATGTGGTAGACCCCATCCGCCGTCGCTACCTAAACAAGCGGGGGCTTCACGGCGAATGCTTGTTTTCGGGCTGAGCGAGTTCGGCGTGGAAGCCCGAGGATTTCTGGTTGAATTCGGCAAGAATCTTCTCAGGCCCGGTCTTCTTCCTGTCGTACGTGACCTGGACCCTGCCCGTTTTGTAGTCCACGGAGGCGGCCGTGACGCCTTGGAGCTTCAGCAGCCCTTGCTTCACCATCGTCGCACAGCCGCCGCAAACCATCCCATTGACCTTCAAGGCGCACTGCGTAACCTGCAGATTTGTTCTCGCCGGAGTCGTCGAAGAGGCCGGACTCCCCTGCTGGCTTTGCATCAAAATCGGTGTTAACAGCAGCGAAAGGGTTGCCGTCGCTAGAGTGGAAAAGACGTTCATTTTCTCCTCTTGGTTTCTCGGAAGTTGCTGTTAGAGGACCGTGTCCTTCCTCGAGAGTCGCCTGGCAGAGCAACGTGGGGCCGCCGCCCTAGCTCCCGCCCGAGCGCAATAGTGACGCTTTGTAGCCGGTGCTGTTTACGGCCTCAACGAGTTTTTCCGGGGTGATCTCGGACGGGTCAAATTGCACGATGGCACGGCCGGCAGGGTACCCTCTCGTTTCACGCTCAGACCGGAATGGCGGGGCTTGGGCGGCATCCCGGTTCATCAGCTCCATGGAGAATCGCTTGCTAGCGCGGCGGAGCCCCTCGCGCGCCGGCCAGACGGTGTAGTTGCCTATCGGAGCCTCTGGCTTGCCCCACTGGGCGAACTCGATGTCAATCTCGTTGGTGCCATCCGGTCCGACATCGGGGGTCGGGTAGTTGAACAATCCGAGTACAACGTTAGGATCGAGTCTATCCAGGCGTCCGACGACCCAGAACTGGTAGCGGCCAAAGCCGAGCCGATCCTTCGTCAGCACCTCCGCGCAATACCATCGGTCGCCTTGCTGGGTGAGTTTCAGGTGCAGGTAGCCGCCTTGGTCAACCCAGACGTTATTCTCATTCCAGTTGTTCGGACCTGGGCCTTCGTGCGTGGCAGACTTCGCTACCCAGTCGTAACCGGCGAACCTTAGGGTTTTGGCTGGGGAAGAAGCGTTAGCTGCTATGAGAAGGCCAAGGGCGCTGGCGATTAGTCTCGGTGTTCCTTTTCTCATGATAGCGAGTCGCTCGGACAAGCGTTGAGCGGCGCCTTCTCACCCAACGCATCGGTAACATGCAAGCGGCGCCTTGGGGCTCCGTCATCAGATCAGGTCAGTTGCCATCTGTTGGCTTTGCGATGTCCCCTTCATTGTGCCCGCCATGTCGCCGCCCTGGAGCTGCTTTACCCGCTCCAGGCTGATTCGGCAGAAGACAGGCAGCCGCTGTTGCTGTGGCGGCGGCCTCACTTGCACGGCTCCCCCCTCTTTATCGACTCGTAGCACGCATACCAGTCGCTCGCCAGAATCTCCTGGCCCCGCCTCAGCGTGATTGAAGTCGTCGCCGGTATGTAGGAGTTTTTCTTGGAGCCGGGGATGTCGTAGCAGATTTCGTCATGAATGAAAGCCTCGACGACATCCTTCTGGCGAGCGCCCATGATTGCGCCGCCCACGTGCGTGTTATATGGCTCGGGCCAGAGGTTCCTCGGGTCCGTGGGGTCGCCGCCGTCTTCGAGTGGAATGAGGTGGTCTTCCTCGTAGCAGGCCATGTTGTCGGAATGCGCCAGGCACCTGGTCGTATCGAGCTTCCCCGTGCTTGGGTTGACAAGCTCCGCCCTCGTCTGATGGACAGTGTCCCCGTATTCCCGAAGCTGCTTCCTCTTCAACTTGCTCGTGTACTCTGACGGGGGCCGGACGAGCTTGGTGCTCCACTGGGGGTTGCAGATGTTGTCCTTGATGTTCCGCTGCGTGACCTGCGGGTTCGCGGCTCCCGGCGTCCTCGCGGGGTCTGGGTAGATTTCCGCAGGGCCGATGCGGCGGGGCTGGGCGGGAGGCACATGCGCCAGTACCATGCCGATTCCGGCGGCAAAAATGGCGAAATGGATGCATGTTCTCACCGTCTGGTAGGCAAGACGCACGAGGATACAGTCGGAACGGCTTGCGATGCAATGTGCAATTCGGAAGGGACATCCCTTCGAGGGACAGCTCTGTTCCAAAGAACAGAGGATTTGTAGCTTGGCGCGGAGCATGGGAGTCGGTGAGCGGCTATGCGCGGATTCCGGGTTAGTTCACTCTCTCATTGAGGTCCACGCGAATCATGTCGGCCGAGGGCGGAGGAACGCAACTCCAGCATTGCCACACTTCTCCGTCAAACCAGTAGCGCCGGGAGCCGCAGACGGCGCACGGTGTCAGTTTGTATATCTCGTCATAGCGAAGACGCATTCTCGGGCAGAACCGCGTGGTGCGAGGCCAAGCACAGCTTGGCTCCCGTCTCCGGGGCCTACGGTTCCCGGCGCACCTCCTTCGGGTCCTTGTCCCCCCGGAGCGTAACGAACCGAGAATGGCGGAGGTGAGCGTCGGGCTTCCACTCCACGTATTCAAATTGCCCCACAAGGACAGGCTTCAGCCAGCGACAGCCCTTCATCTTCTCGGCCGTCAGGCCCTGGCCCCATCGGCCGCCCCTTAGCTCCGGCAGGTTGACGAACGGACACTCTGGCACTTCAAGCGAACGGAAGCGCCGATATAGCTCTGCTCGGGAAGCCGGCGTGAATCCATTGCGGGTCCTGGCAGCATAGAGGAGCTTGTCCCCTTGGTAGTACCCGAAGATCAGGGCGTCAAAGTTTCTGACGCTGGGAGTATACCCACCGATCACAAATTCCTGCCCCTGATTGATCCGCATTTTGCGCCAGGCCCCCTGAGCGCTGGCCGGGTTCGTACCGGCTGTCCAACCGCTTTGCGACGATGCCCTCAAGTCCGTGGCTCTCTACAGCTCTTATCAGGTTCGGAAGGCTGGCGTTCAACTGCTCAGACTCGCGGATGGGTCCGCCGAGCTTCGGCAGCACCCGGCGGCGGAGGAGGTCACGGCGTTCCGAGAGCGGCTGTGGCATAACGCTGCGTCCAGCCAGAACGAGAACGTCGAAGACGTAATAGACGACTTGCAGCTTGGAGGACTCGACATTCTGCAACGCATTGAACGACGGTCGGCCGGCCGCATCCAGGGCGACTACCTCCCCGTCGATCACCGTCTCATCGGGCAGTGCGCCGAGCGCCCTTACTGATCACCCGCCATACGACGACGCCTCGTTGCTGAAGTCAAGCCGAATGAAGTCTGAGCTCTTCTTTTCGCAGAAGGAGACGTTAGCCAGATCACAGCGTTAGCGGTCGGCTGGCGGCAATTAGAGGGAGCGGCGGTCAGCAAAGCTGGGTTCCGCCAAGCGGAAGATCTGAAGCGCCGAGCGACAGGCACAACTAGGGAAGACACTAGAACTGAGAGAAGAATGTTTACAGTTTTAACCCGGCAGTGGCCGACAAATTGCGTGCGTCAGAACATGTGCTTCAGGGCCATCCGGAAGTT
>Ga0182037_10001751_pt1 | contig 11473 bp, 15 predicted proteins | sample sta12Cox44000082_FD_125974 | JGI IMG/M metagenome (GOLD analysis project Ga0182037, IMG submission 125974) | Lab enrichment of tropical soil microbial communities from Luquillo Experimental Forest, Puerto Rico - statoxic.12C.oxic.44.000.082 | ecosystem: Environmental > Terrestrial > Soil >... | reverse complement strand
TCTCGCCCGTTACGGCGCTCTCCTCGGCTGCAGCCTTATAACGCTAGCCTTGCTCTGGGTCGGATTCTTAGTAGCCACTGCGGTCGAGGCGCTTAACTATTCTTTTACGCAAGTATCTGAAAGTATAAGCAGTGTGTCCGAGGGTCTGAAAGAGGACCTTCAGGAACTCAACCAAACGATTGATTCCCTCCACCGCTTATTCGGAGGTCGTCGGTGGCAAGATGACGAGCTAGAGAAGGATCTGACCGGCCCGACCATTCAGAAGCTCCTTCAGTCAATAGACCGAAGCCTTAAGCGGCTAGCGCCCGGAGACCAGACCGGCGGTCGGACCAACCTCATCGTTTCAACTGAAATTCCAGATCGGCACTAATGACCCCACAGGCCTATGGAGGGTCCAAGGCCACCGGACCGGGGCGGATCGTGCATAGATAGTAGTATCTAAGACGCCCCTAATGCGAGCTAAACCGGCGCCGTTTGAAGCGGAAAACACCTGATGATGTCGCCCTCCCTGGCGGCGGACGACTCCAACTCTAGTGGATATAAGGTATAAGAAGAAGGAACTATCGGAACCTTCTTTAATTTCTAATACATCCGTCGGAACCAGCCAAGGAACCAACCTGGAACCAACGGAACCTTAGGCTTGCACGGAGGTTCCCTAAGTTCCTAAGCTGTCCCGTCGTAGGTTCCGCTGTATGTTGTTCAAGCAGTAGACGGTTCCGCAAGTTCCGAAATCCTCTCAGTTGCTCACGACGACGACATACGATGCGTCATCTCTGCTCAGTATCCCGTGTTCCTCGGCTTTCCTAAGCATTGTTGAGAGCGCTTTTTTGTTCTTCGTCGCGGCCTTCTCTTTCAGTGCCGTGAAGGTGAATTGTTTCATCTCCTTGGCAATCCCCCAGAACTCCTTTTCTTTCAACGTCATAACCGCTTTTGCAGCTTGTTCGCCGTTGGCAACCTCGAAGCGTAGTGTGTCAATGTCTTCCTCCAACAACTGGGTGCTGGTAACAGAATTCCGAGCGACGCCCCCAAAGGCGATAAGATCATTTCCCTCCCGTTCCAACCCAAAACAGGCGTCTACGTGGCTAACCAGCGCGTGGTGACCGCTTACGCCTTCAACCCACGCGTACGGATCGCTACGAAGATGCAGAGGAGATTCTGACTTCTCTTTCCGTAGGTGATGCACGATCACCAGGGCCAAATTAGGGCGCTTCTTGCGCAAGCTGGATAGCTGCTTTAACGCATCAACGATTACCTCGGACTTATTCTCATCCCTGGTGACGAACAATCGCCACGTGTCAATGATCAGAACATCAGCTTCGGAACTCTCAAGCATCTTGCCAATTCGAAGGATACCCACAGCGCTCGTGTTGATACCTTCGTCCGCCAATGTGTCAGGGGCGTAGATAAAAATGCGTTGGTCAGCCTCGCTGGGTTCGGAAAGCTTAGAAAATCGCTTTTTGACACCCGCAGGACGATTCTCGAGATCCACGAGAAGTACCTTCCGAGGCTCTGGGACGCCGTGACCCAGAAATGGTTCGCCACGGCTGAGGGATATTGTCAATTGCTGCACGAGCCGTGATTTGCCCATTTTGGGGCGTCCGACCACCAATACCGTCTCGCCTTGATGCAGGATTCCCTCGACCAGGGGTATCGGTTCCGGGAGTTCCGAGTTTCGCAGTTCTGAGAGCGTCATTATATCTTTCATCCCAGCCTCCGCGACTGTTGATGGGCGTTACTGCCGCCGCTTGGACACCCATGGAGCCATTCCTGCACATCAGTCGGTCTATAGCGAACGGCAGAACCGAGTTTCAGAAACTTGGGACCACGCCCCTCGTAACGCCAACGGCGGAGGGCTGCCAGGCTAAGACCGAGGGTTTCTGCAACTTGCTTTTCATTCAGCAGTGCTTCCATCGCCTCTGATCTCCTTCTGATTAGGATCGACGTGGCATCCCTGGCACGCGCTTCTCCCAGGGAAGTCGGGAGACTTTTGTGGTGCCGAGATTTCACCAGGGAAGTGTAGAGGCTTTCGTGGTGGGGGCCTAGACTAGTCAGTGTCGGTGAGGATGGCGAGAATATATTCTGGCGACGGCAGCTCGTTCCTGAGTTCTTCTTCCGAAAGGGATTTTGCCTGGAGGTAAACGTCGCCTGCCTTGAGGGCGCGCTGCACCTTGAGGCCCAGCCTTTTGGAATGCTGCTTGTAGCACCGCTCCGCGTGCTTATCACTGATCTGATCTTTTGGATGGAGGTGGTTATAGTGATTCGCAAGCTGGCCGAACGACCACTCCGTGTGCTCTGACTTCAACTGAAAGAGTGTCCGGTCTCGTTGTTCATTTGCCGATGGCCTGTGGTCTGGGATTCGGTGCAGGAGCTTCATTGCCGCGCGTGCACCTCGGAGCAGCTTGTCGAGATCTATATCAAAGTCCTTGGGCTTCTTCGCTAGTTCGCGCCACTTCTCCGATGGCTTCAGCGTTCCTGCACACATCGTCAACACACGCCCGAGCGCGAAATCGATCCAGCCTTGACATGCGCGATAGTACTGCACAATCGTCTCAGGGTCGCCCTGCTGTATCCTCTCAGCCGTGGCTTCATCGCAGCGAATGGAGATCGCGGCAAAGATCAGCAGCTTATCGAATTTTTTCTCCAGCGCAGCCATTCAATCAGTCCTCCCTAGAGCGAGGTTTATAAATCAATCTCCGCGTGGCCGATGTAACGACGGTGGCCCGACGACCCGCCTAGAATAACGGGCAAGCACATCTCGTATCCACGAAGTAACCTTCACGGTCTTGACGTGAGAGTCTATCAGGCTTACGTTCTCGTTGGGAGAGGGCAAAAGGATGATCTACAAACGCGGAAAACACTGGCACATGTACGTCGTCATTGACGGCGAGCGTTATCGTGAATCGCTGCATACCACTGATCGAAGAGAAGCAATCGAGAATGAGCGTACGAGGATCTCTGAAATCAAGGCGGGGAAAGGTGTATCGAAACGCGGCCGTGCTTTTGGAAAGCTGGCCTTTGGGAACGCTGCGGACGTATTCGTAGAGGAACGGAAGCCACGAGTTTCCGAGCGAACTACCCGGTTGGAGATGGAACGGTTGAGACCTCTCCGGGCGTTCTTTAGCGCCAAACAGTTGAAGCAGATCAAGGCTGATGACCTTGCGGCCTATCAGCGGAAACGGCGTGAGACGGTCTCGGGGCGAACGCTGAATATCGAGGTCGGGCTGTTGCGCCAGATTATGAAACGCGGGGGAGCCTGGAACCGAGTCGCCGAAGACGTACAAATGGACCGCGAGAACCAGAACCCGATTGCTCGGGTTCTCACGGCGGAAGAGAAGAAACTGCTGTTCGGAATTGCTGCATCGAACCCCAAATGGACGGTGGTCTACTGCGCTGCCGTTTTGGCGGTTTCGACCACTTGCCGGAGCGTCGAATTGAAGCACCTGCGCTGGCGCGATGTGACCTTCATGGATCGGGAGATCGCAATTGCCCGCTCGAAAACGGTAGCGGGGCACCGATTGATTCCGTTGAACTCCGATGCGACTGCCGCACTGGTCAAGCTGAAAGAACGCGCCGACCTGAACGGAGCATCAGAACCCGACGATTTAGTTTTTCCAGCTTGCGAACGCGGCAAGATCGACCGAACCAGACCGCAAAAATCGTGGCGTACGGCTTGGAGGAAGCTGGTGAAGGAAACGGCACGAAGGGCGGGTCTGCAGGCCGCTAAGGCCACGTTGGAAGCTGGTGGAGGCGTCGGGAAAGCCAAAAGCGCTTGGAAACGTGCTGCAAAGCCGTTCTTTGGCCTAAGATTCCATGACCTACGGCACCAAGCCATTACCGAACTGGCAGAAGCCGGAGCATCTGACGGGACGCTTATGGCCGTTGCAGGGCACCTGTCGCGTCGAATGCTGGAGCACTACTCCCATATCCGAAAAGCTGCCAAGCGAGAGGCGTTGGCAAAACTCGAAAGCGGACTGATGACCCCGCCTGAATCACCAGCGACAACGGAGGCCAAATTCATCAACTAACGGGCTCTTTAGGACACAATCCATGACACAAAACCCCCTTCGTCGCTTTTTCTTCATCTGTATCCCATTGGTTCTAATGGTGGGCGGTCGCGGGCTCGAACCGCGGACCTCCTGCTTGTAAGGCAGGCGCTCTAACCAGCTGAGCTAACCGCCCATGTTTTCAACGACTTCCCCTTCGGGGGACCGGAAAATACCGTCTGTCTTTATCGAGGAGAGACGGTTCCTAAAGAATGTCACAACCAAAACCATAGCATGGTACGAACAGACGTTTAAAGTCTTCGACGGGGCTTTGGAGTCCAGGGAGTCCATCAATCAACGGATCGTCTCCCTACGTCAACGAGGGATCAGTCCGGTTTCGATCAACTCGTGGACCCGGTGTATCAATGCCTTCCTTCGGTGGGCCGGGTCCGACATTAAGATCCCAAGACTCACCGAGGAAAAGAAGATCCTTCGGACCTTTACCCCGGAGGACATCCGCCGATTGGTCAACCACAAAACCAAGTCCAAATCCCAACAACGTATCCAACACCTCGCCCTTCTTCTGTTGGATACCGGGTTGAGGATAGCCGAGGCCCTGGCCCTACGTTCCACCGACGTTGATCTGGACAACTTCCTGATCCGTGTCCAAGGTAAAGGGAGGAAGGAACGGCTAATCCCATTCTCCCTGGCCGGACGGAAGACCCTTTACCAACTCTGCCGGAAAGGCGGTTATCTGTTTCCCACCCGAGGTGGGACCTTATCGGTAAGGAATGCCCAACGGGACTTGGCCAAGTTGTGTGAAAGGGCCGGTATCCGAGGAGTCCGTTGCAGCCCTCACACTCTCCGTCACTCCTTCGCTTGCCACTATCTGAAGGCTGGGGGAAACGTCGAGTACCTTCGGAGGTGTCTTGGCCACAGTAACATCCTCACGACCCAACGTTACCTTCAGTCCGTCCAACCCACCGACCCACAGAAAATCCATAACGATCTCTCACCGCTTGGGAGGTCCTTATGACTGAACGTCTCCAACGGATTATCAATGAGTCCCGGAGGTACCCCGACATCCTTCACCAATCCCTGTTCTTCAGTCTGTGTAGGGATCTGAACGACCTGACCATCCACCAAAACTCCATTGAGTCGAACACGATCCTTGACTTAGTGGAGGAGTACTCAAAGGCTGAGTGGGAAGCACAGAAGCCTTAACCTTCCACCGAGGGGCCGTCCCGAAAGACGGCCCTTACTTACTGCCCCTCCACGCCCTTATAATCTCCAGGACAGTGTTTAACTGATGTGTGGCAAGAGCCCATCCGAAGAGCAGAATGGCCCCTATCACGACCTGATTTTGCCACGGCAGCTTGAAAAACCCGATGATAGGTGTAGCGAGTGTGGTAAGTACTTTCCAGACCGCCCTCCACCATGCTCTTCTGGACTCCCGCCGTTTGGCCTCTTCTTTTGTCCTCTCCTTCACTGTCTTATCGTCGAAGGAATAGCATGGGTCAGGACTGTGGTTCGCCATTATTGCGTCCGCTCGTAGCAGATTGACTTTGAATGGATTGGGGCCGAACAATAGGAGAGCATGCCAGCCCTTTTCCTGTCTATCTTTCGATTCGTCCGACTCCTACTGAGCGGCCACCAAGCTCTCGCCATCGAAAATGCTGCCCTCCGGCTGCGACTCGCTGCCTTTCAGAGAAAACGTAAGCGGCCCGTTCTGACCACCTTCGATCGAGTGTTTTGGATCACTCTGCGCCGCTTGTGGTCCGCCTGGCGCCGGCCGTTACTCTATGTCCAAGCTGATACCGTCGCCCGCTGGCAACGAGAACGGTTTCGCCGATTCTGGGCGCGGCTATCGAAACGTCACGGCCGTCGGGGAGGCCGGCCCGCTACCGCCGTCGGGATTCGCCGGTTGATTGAACGGATGGTTGTTGCCAATCCCTTGTGGCGTGTGCCGCGGATTCATGGCGAACTGCAGATGCTCGGCATCGCCATCTCCGAACGCACTGTCTCGCGAACTTTGCGAGGCATTCCCCGGCCTCCCACTCAGACGTGGAAGACCTTCCTTCACAACCACATCGGCCAACTGGTATCGATTGATTTCTTTTCGGTGCCGACGATCACGATGAAGGTGCTCTTCGTGTTCATCGTGTTGGAACATCGTCGTCGCCAAGTGCTGCATTTCAATGTGACTGATCATCCCACCGCAGCCTGGACGTCCCAACAAATCGTCGAGGCCTTCGCCGATCGGAATGCGCCGCGGTATCTCATTCGCGATCGCGATGGCGCCTACGGCCACGACTTCGGTCAGCGTATCTCTTCAATGGGCATTGAAGAAGTACTCACCGCGCCCCGGAGTCCCTGGCAGAACCCCTACGTCGAACGCCTGATCGGCTCGATACGAAGAGAATGCTTGAACCATTTCGTCATTCTGAACGCCAGGCATCTGAGGCGAGCCCTGGCTTTGTATTTCGGTTACTACCATGGGTCCCGAACCCATTTGGGGCTCGCCAAGCAATGTCCTCTCCCTCGGCAGGTGTCGAGCAGTGGAAGGATTATCGCAATCCCGCAGCTAGGCGGCCTTCATCACCGTTATGAACGCGTTGCAGCGTAACGACATGGCCGTGGACGCGGTTTTGTCGAATGACTGGTTGTTCCGGGGCGCCACCGCCAAGGTGGTGCTCGCCCACCTGCCTACGCGCACACTGAAGAAGCTGTTCGCGGAACACAGTAAGGAAATTAAGGCCGCGTCATTGGGACATGACTGGGAAACTTTCAAGAAAACACTGGCTGTCATTCGCCGGGCCGGAGCTTGTATAACCAAGGGCGAGGTTGACCAGGGAAGGGTTGGCATTGCGGCGCCTGTGTTTGCGTCGGATGGATCGGTACTGGGTAGCTTGAGTTCGGTGCTGCCGGCGTACTGTGCTGATGAAACCTTGGTTGGGCGAATTCTCTCATTGACAACTGCCGGAGCGCTTGAAATCGAGCGCTCCATGCTGGCGGGCGAGATCTCGGGAGCTGCAATAGAACCGCGGCGCAAAATGCGATAACGGGTTATGGGATAACCCGATGATGACTGCTCGGAGATTATTGGACGTTTCGTTTGAAAGGACGAGAAGGTGAAGGAGGCATATGCGGCGTGTAGCTAGCGCTATAGGACTCTTTGCGGCGGGAACCCTCTTTGGTACTCTGCTGATGCAGCCCGGAGAAGCACAGAGCGCTCAGATTGAGGGGATCCGCTTGAATCATGTTGGTGTGTGGGCCAAGGACTTAAACGAATCGTTGGCCTTTTACACGAAGGTAATGGGCTTCCGTGAAGGCTTTGCGATGAAAGATCCCAAAGGGAACCCGACCACATACTATCTTCAAATCAATAAAGACACATTTCTGGAGCTTGCCAAGGCGCCCGCCGATCGTCAGCCCGGGCTCTCTCACATCGGTATTTGGGTGGACGACATCAAGTCCGTCGTTTCCACTCTGCGCGAGCAAGGCCAGAAGGTTGACGATGCGCGCGTCCTGGGAAGCAAGGCGCCTTTGACCAATATTATGGACCCCGACGGCAACAGAATCGAGTTGCTCGAATTCACGCCTGACTCTCTCCAGCGCAAAGCGATCGACTCATGGAAATAGGACGTCTCACGGCGGCGATTGTGGCGGCAGCCGCCTTCGCGAGCGCACAGCCGAGCCCTGACCTCAGGGCGGCCGAAAAAGTCTTCAAGAACGTCCAGTCGCTTAAAGGCATTTCGGCGAACGAATTCATGGCCACCATGGGTTTCTTCACCGCCTCGCTCGGCGAAAGTTGTACCTACTGCCACCTGGAGGAATCGGGCGGCAATTGGGAGCGGTACGCCGACGATAACGACCACAAGCGCACAGCGCGAACCATGATCGCCATGGTGGGCGCGATCAACAAGAATTTTTTTGGCGGGCGGCGCGAGCTTACTTGCTATTCCTGCCATCGTGGCATGGAGAAGCCGCAAACCACCCCGGACCTGGAGGTGGTGTACGGAACCCCGCGTTTCCCGCCACCCGACCAGATGGTCCGCGGAGATGAATCGGCGGCCGCAGTGGACGCCATCATCGGGAAATACATCGACGCACTGGGTGGCTCGCAGCGTGTGAGCGCTCTGAAATCGCTGGCTGCCAAGGGGACCTATCAGGGCTATGCGGCTCCGAAGTACTCATTCGAGATCTACGCCAATGCCCCGGCGCAAATTGCTACGGTTATCCATGGAGGCCCTGATGGCGACACTGTCACTACCTTCGACGGGCGGGAGGGCTGGATCGAAGCGCCGCTGAACGACCGGCCGCAGCGTATCATGGAGCTTACCGGAGGGGATTTGGTTGGAGCGCGCATGGACGCAATGCTCGCGTTCCCCGCGGCGATTAAGGATACGTTACACCAGTGGCGCGTTGGAACCCCCTCGACCATCGATGACCGCGATGTGCGCCTGGTCCAGGGCACGAGCGACGGCCGTTACCCCGTCAACTTATATTTCGATGACGAATCGGGCCTGCTGGTGCGCATCGTGAGATATTCGGATACACCCGTCGGCCTCGGACCCACGCAAATCGATTATGCAGACTATCGCGAGGTTGCAGGGATCAAGATTCCCTTCAAGCGTACGGTGATTTGGCTGGACGGGCGCGCTACAATCCTGCTGAACGAGGTAACAGCAAACGCGAACGTGGAAGGAACCCGCTTCGCGCGGCCCACCGGCCGGTGAGATAGATATATAGTTACGAAAGAGGTCAATGAAATGAAAAACAAACTCTATGGCACGTTCTTGATCGCACTGGGGTTGGCGGCCGCTCCAGTCGGAATGTTCGCGCATCATGGTGCGGCGCTGTACGACACCAGCAAGCGGATTACCGTTCAGGGAGTGGTTACTGACTGGTTGTGGGCTAATCCCCATTGCCTTCTGGAATTTGACGTGAAAGATGACAAGGGAAACACGGTGCACTGGAATGCGGAAGTCAGCAATCCGCAGGATATGACGAACCAAGGCTGGAGCCGGAAAATGTTTAAGCCGGGCGATGAGGTCACTTTGACGCTGGTTCCGGCCAAAAACGGCCAACCCATTGGGCGCATTGTCGAAGTGATTCTCAATGGCAAGAAGTACACGGGCATGGGGGTGCGGCCGCCCGCAGCGGAAGAGAGCAAATAATAGGGCATCGCGGCAGCGGCTTTCCGCGGGGAGGAATTAACTCGTGTCTGAACGGTCCACACTGCTGGCGCTGGCTACAATCACCGCGTGTGCGTTGCCGTTTGTCGCGGGCGCTCAGAGCGCGGGCGGCGCCGGCGGGGCCCTTCCAAAGCGTGATCTTTCTGGAGTCTGGCAGCCCGCAAACCCGCTGGATGGGATCCAGCCGAATGGCGCGCGCAACATGCCGGCGGACGGGAAACACGAGCCTCCCTACACGGCCTTTGGCCTGGAGTTGTTCAAACGCAACAGACCGTCCAATGGCACGACTGAGGTGAACCCAGCCGAAGAGAATGATCCTGCGCATGCATGCGACCCACAGGGATTTCCGCGGGAAAACCTATTTGAATTAAGAACCACGCAGATCGTCCAAAGCCCGATCCAGACAATCATCCTGTACACCTATGGTAAGATCTTCCGGATCGTTTGGACCGACGGCCGGGAGCTTCCGAAAGATCCCGACCCGCGGTGGTTCGGTTACTCAGTCGGGAAATGGCGGGACGATTACACTTTCGTGGTCGAAACCAACGGGACGGATGCAAGGACATGGTTGGACAATGCCGGCCGTCCCCACAGTGAGGATATGCATGTAGAGGAAGTCTATCATCGCGTCAATCGCGATCGCATGGAACTCAACATGACTATTGATGATCCGAAGGTGTACTCAAAACCGTGGTTAGCTCTGGATAAGCTACCCATGAAGTTGATGCCGGCCAACACTGACGTGCCCGAGATGATGTGTTCGCCTTCTGAGCTGGCGGAATACAACAGGAGGCATGCCTCCAAGGGCGAAATTCGGGGAAAGCAGTAGTTTTCTGGAACGGGTGGATGCTCTTCGTAGAGTAGAGGCTCACCGGCGCCCTGCCGTGGCCCTACCTGATAAAAGCACAGCAAGGAGTAAGACATGCGGAAAGGCTGTACGGCCATCGTAATCGCAGTTGTGGCGGGGTTGCTGTTAGCTTCCCCATCTCGGGCTCAAAACGCTCCGGCAAAGGCGGCCGCGCCCGCGGCGGCTCCACGCCATGACATCTCCGGGATTTGGACGCCGGCGAGGTCGCCGAGTGATGGAATCGGTGCCTTAGGCGCGCGGGATATGCCGGAAGACGGCAAGCCGGAACATCAGCCACCATACACCCCTTTGGCGCGGGACAAGATGAAGTCCTATCGACCCGGAAATGGCGCCAGGCAAGTTCTTCCCGCCGACCTCAACGATCCGGCGATCATCTACTGCGACCCCCAAGGCATGCCTCGCCAGGATCTCTATGAACTCAGAGATACTCAGATCCTACAGACCGCCCTTTCGGTAGTCATCCTCTACCAGTGGTCGAGCGTCTGGCGCGTGATCTGGGCAGACGGGCGAGAACTTCCCAAAGATCCGCCGGAACCGCGATGGTTCGGTTACTCGGTCGGCAAATGGGTGGATGATTACACCTTTGTCGCCCAAACCTCGGGAACCGATCCGAGGACCTGGCTCGACAAGGGGGGCCGCCCGCACAGCGAAGATCTCCACATCGAAGAGACATTCCACCGGGTGAATCACGATCTGCTCGAGCTGACTGTCACAGTTGACGATCCCCAGATGTATACACACTCCTGGGTGGCGCTCAATAAGTTTCCCATGAAGCTGCTGCCGCCCAATACCGATGTCAGGGAGATGATGTGCTCGGTGTCCGAGTTCATGGATTTCAACAAGCGGATGGGCTTTGGCAATCCCACGGCGACGAATACCGGCGGCATCGTAAAATAGGCGCAGAGGGTCGATTCGGGGGGTCTGTATGAGAATACCGCCCGGTTGTCGTCGTGGTCCGCTGCTGGCGGCGGCCATCGCAGTTTCAGCACCAAATCTGGGGGCGCAGGAGGGGCCTACGATGTGCTCGCCCGGCCGTGCGAGCCGTCGGAAGTGATGCACCTGTTCATGGCGAATTCCTGAACACGACCGGAATCAAGCATTTGCGGGGCCCTGGTACGATTGCCGGAAATGAGCGACTTTCTTGTTCTTGTGGTCCATTTCGACGTCACCGTCTTCCGGCTTGCAAAGCCCGGCGGACCCCGCAGCGTGCTAGCCGAATCCGTGCTCGTCCGGCATCAGCTGCTCATCCTGAATCGAGGGCGCAAGCGAGCCCCAACTTGCATGCCGCCGATCGCTTCATGGCTGGCGTATGCACGCTTTTCATTCGCCGGGCACGACTCCTCCGCTCTGCCATCGTTCTGAAGCCTTCCACCCTGCTGCATCTGCACCAAGTGCTAATCAAGCGAAAGTATCGCTTGCTGTTT